>Ga0207933_1002123_pt1 | contig 13402 bp, 13 predicted proteins | sample NGESurdeep092012_4_FD_184488 | JGI IMG/M metagenome (GOLD analysis project Ga0207933, IMG submission 184488) | Arctic peat soil microbial communities from Barrow, Alaska - NGEE Surface sample F53-3 deep-092012 (SPAdes) | ecosystem: Environmental > Terrestrial > Soil > Wetlands > Peat ... | reverse complement strand
TTTGATTATTTATTAAAACCCGTTTCGTCCGAAAGATTTGCAGCGTGTGCATTGCGACTTCGTGATTTTTTTCAAATGCGAACGAAGGCTTATGCATTTGATACAGAACAGGAAAATAATTTCATCATTGTCAAACAAGGTTATGATAAATATAAAATTGCTATCAGCGATATTTTATATTTGGAAGCAATGAAAGATTATACTAAAATCGTTACCGCAGAACAAAAATATTTAGTGCTATCCACCTTAAATGGAATTATTGAAAAATTGCCAAAGGATAAATTTGTTCGTATTCATCGTAGCTATGTGGTGAATAAAAATAAGATAGAGGCTTTTCAAAAAAATAAAGTAAAAATCCATTCTACGGAGTTACCAATTGGAAAATTGTACAGGCACGCATTAAATTTTCCTGAATAAAATTTTTTTTCAATGTGAATGTTTAAATTGCTGATAATTAGAAACTTTTACCATGCATCGTTTCAGTTATATACTTTTTATTTTATTAAATTGTATTGCGTTTGATGCACAATCCCAGGCTCCGGATTTATCAAAAATTAAAAGCCAGGATCAAAAGGTAAAAGCATGGTTGGCCTATTGTGCTGATCTGCGTTTAAATAAAAATGGGGCGAAAGATAATTACGTCGTATTACAACAGGCAGGATTAAAAGGATTGCAATTAATAAAGCCAAACGATGATTCGGCGAAAGCCAGTTTCTTTTTATTTACCGCACTGGGCACTTATTACCAGCTAAAGTTTGATAGTGCTCAGTACTATTTTTATCAAAGTCTCTATAGCGCAGAAAAAGCGAACGACACCAAATTAATTGCCGCAGCCTCGGAAGCATTGATGAGCATTAATTTTCAGCTACAACAACAAGATAAGGTGGATTTCTGCAAAAATATTCTACAAACAATCGTTGATACTTCAAAAGATAAGGCGATTCTCCAGGATATTTATGCGGCATTTGGAAGTTATTATCAGCAGAAATCCTATTACAGTACGGCACAGGACTATTACTTTAAAAGTATCCAGCTACGCGAGAAAGAGGTGGACACCACGCAAAATGATAAAGCAAAATTTGATTATGCGATTCAATGTGATCAACTTTCCAAGCTGTATTTGAATACACAAATGGAAGATAAAAGCTTGGCTTCTCTCAGAAAAGGTCAGCGTTTTGCAGATGTATCACCGGTGGTGAGCAATCGCCTTTTAAGCTCGTTTGTGGAAGCATTTACGACTTCTAATAAAATTGATTCAGCATTATTTTATTATAACCAACTTGTCGCTCATTCAAAAAACCACCCTGAATTTGCATCAGAGCTGGTTTCTTCTAACCTGAATATAGGGATATTTTATATCGATCATAAAGAATATAATAAGGCCCTGCCTTATATCAATAAAGGAGATTCGCTTGCTACGGCTATTAAATCTCCTTTCCTTATTTTCCAGGTTCAAATGATCGAAGGACGTTATTTTGAAGAGACAGGTAATTATGAGAAGGCAATTTCTTTATTGAACCAGGCCATGCCTGTTGCAGTTCAGCTTAGCAAAGAATTATATTCCAGCATCGTAAAATACCTGGCACTTTCTTATAAAGGAATGGGCAATGCAAATAATGCGTTACAATATTATGAGCAATACGTGACGTTGCAGGATACGGTCAATAAAGAAAAAGTATCCAGGACTTTCGCTGACCTTGAAACACGTTACCAAACGAATGAAAAGCAAAATCAGATTGTTTCTCTCGATCAAAAAAATAAATTAAATATCCTGGAATTAAAGCAGGCTTCTAATACCCGGACTTTAATGATCCTCGGATTAATTAGTTTAGGAATTTTTTCTCTGTTGTTATATTTTATTTATAGGAATAAAGAAAAGCTGAATAAAGTTTTGAATGATCGTAATATCCAGCTTGATGCATTGAATAATCAACTTGGCGTCGCTAATGACACCAAGGCAAAACTATTTGGGATCATAGGCCATGACTTGAGATCGCCCGTGAGCCGTATTGTACAAATGTTGAAAATACAAAAAGAAAGACCGGAGTTGTTGGACGAAGATTCAAAAAAACATCACGAAGAAAAGTTGAAAATGGCTTCAGAAAATGTGTTGGAAACAATGGAAGATCTGTTATTATGGAGCAAGAGCCAGATGCAACATTTTAAACCTGAATTCAGAAATGTTTTGATAACAGAAGTTATAGGAAAAGAATCTTCTTTTTTGAAAGATCATGCCGACAGTAAGAATATCCAGATCGAAAATGAAATACCTGAAACTTTTACATTAAAAACGGATGAAAACTTCTTAGAAATTATTATCCGAAACCTTTTGCAAAATGCAGTGAAATATAGTACTGAAGGAAGTGTCATTCTGATTAAAACAAAAGGAGATAATTCTATTTGCATCAAGAATGAAATTGCAGGGATAAACCTTCAAAATCTCGATACAGTCTTTCAAAACAATTCGATAGATAGTAAAAGTAACGGCCTTGGATTACAAATTGCAAAAGATTTGGCTTCTGCCATTGGCGCTACCATTCTTTTTGAGTTGAAAGAAAATGACAATCTTGAAACCTCGATTGCCTGGAAAAATAGTTGAATAAAGGGCAAAACAGTAAACAAACAAATTTCTACATTTCTTATTCTCCCGAGTCATATTTCGCAACAGAAAATTCTTATCATTTCATAAAAGAAAATCTGCCCACTGTTTTTTATTTATTTTTGACGAAATTTTAAATAAAATATGAGCCAATTTGCAGACCACCATTTCAAAAATGAGAAAGCCCTTGTAAGGGTTGATTTTAACGTTCCGCTTGATAAGGATTTTAATATCACTGATGATACAAGAATGCGCGCTGCTGTTCCTACCATTCAGAAAATTTTAAAAGATAGCGGTAGCGTCATTTTAATGTCGCATTTGGGAAGACCAAAAGGTGGTCCTGAAGATAAATTTTCATTGAAACATTTATTACCACATTTAAAGGAATTGTTGCCTGGCGCCACAGTTTTATTTGCCAACGATTGCATCGGCGACGAGGCAATCAATAAATCTAAGGAATTAAAAGCCGGCGAAGTATTACTGCTGGAAAACCTTCGTTTTTATAAGGAGGAAGAAAAGGGTGATGAAGAATTTGCAAAAAAACTTGCTTCACTGGCAGATGTATATGTGAATGATGCTTTTGGTACAGCCCATCGCGCGCACGCCTCCACGGCGGTGATCGCACAATTTTTTCCAAAAGATAAAAGGATGTTTGGTTTGTTGATGAATGCCGAAGTGTCGAGCGCAGAAAAAGTATTGAATGAATCTCAAAAGCCTTTCCTTGCTATCATTGGCGGGGCCAAGGTTTCAGATAAAATTCTTATCATCGAAAATTTGTTGGAAAGAGCGACCGACATCATTATTGGCGGCGGTATGGCGTATACTTTTTTCAAAGCCATGGGCGGTAAAATAGGAAATTCTCTTTGTGAAGATGATCGCCTGGATAAAGCCCATGAATTGCTGGAAAAAGCCAAACAAAAAAATGTCAATATTCATTTGCCTGCTGATTCTATTATCGCTGATAAATTTGATGCCAACGCGATGGTGTCAGGCTCGTTGAGCAACGACATCCCTGACGGATGGATGGGCCTTGATATTGGCGAAATGGCTTGTGAGACCTTCTGTAGAGTGATTCATCATTCTAAAACTATTTTGTGGAATGGACCTATGGGTGTTTTTGAAATGAAGAAATTTCAACATGGAACAAAAACAGTTGCGGAAGCGGTAGCAGAAGCTACGGCCGACGGTGCTTTCAGCCTGGTAGGTGGGGGCGACAGTGTGGCTGCGGTAAATGAATTTGGTCTGGCCGATAAAGTGAGTTATGTGTCCACCGGCGGCGGCGCATTGCTCGAATATTTTGAAGGAAAAGAATTGCCCGGGATAAAGGCGATTAAGGAATAGGGGATAGGGCGGATTTAAAAGTTTGCTAAGCTGACGCAGAAAATTGTAAGTGAAGATGCGCAAGAAACAATTGAATTTGAAATTATAAAAAAGAAATAATATAGATAAGTAAAGAACATACATTATAAAATATCTGTTATCTTTAATTTTTTTAAAATAAAACAAAAATTATGAAATCGAAAAGCATCCTCTTTATTATTCTCGGAATTATCGTCATCCTGTTTTTTTGGGGATGTAGTGCTTACAATAATCTAATCGGTGTTGATCAACAGGTGAAAACCAAATGGAGTAATGTGGAAACCAACTACCAGAGAAGAACTGATTTATATAACAGCGTCATCAAAACAATTGAAGGATCAGCCAACTTTGAAAAAGGAACTCTAACAGAAGTGGTGGCAGCACGTGCAAAAGCGACTTCCATTACTGTAGATGCAAACGATCCTAAATCATTGGAAGCCTATCAGAATGCCCAGGCCGGTTTGCAAAGTTCTTTCAGTAAATTGCTAGCCGTTGTTGAAAACTATCCAGACTTGAAGACAACTGCCGCTTTCCAGGGATTTCAAACCCAGATAGAAGGTACTGAAAACAGGATAAATGTAGCACGGCAGGATTTTAATGCCGCGGTTCAGGATTATAACTTGAGGGTAAAGAGGTTCCCTAATAATATATTTGCTGGTATTTTTGGGTATCACGAGAAGCCATTCTATAAGGCAGATCCCGGAAGCGAAAAAGCGCCTGACGTACAATTCAATATAAAATAAACCGAAACCGGTATGTGGCGATTCTCACGAAAAAAACCTTTCTTTTCTCCGGAAGAAAATGAAAAGATTGTTCATGCGATAAAAGAAGCTGAAATGCAGACCAGTGGGGAGATCCGTGTTTTTGTGGAAGGCCGGTGCAAATACGTAGATGCTCTGGACAGGGCAGTAGAAATTTTCACAAAGTTGCAGATGGAAAAAACGGAATTACGTAACGGGGTACTTTTTTATATTGCTATAAAAGATAAACAATTGGCCATTTTTGCCGATAAAGGAATTCACGAAGCTACTGGTAACAAGCATTGGAAAAATGAGGTAAATGAAATTCTCAAGGTATTTAGTAAAGACAGCGTGGTGGCTGGTATTACTACCAGTATCTTTAAAATTGGCGAAGCCCTTAAAACTCATTTCCCCTACAAAAAAGATGTTGACAGAAACGAACTTCCTGATGAAATTGTTTTTGGAAAATAAAAAGTAACCACTCATTCATGAAAAAAATATTTTTATTGCTTTTTTGTTTTGTTGGTTTTCAATACGGCTTTTCTCAGAATATTGAAAAAAAACCAGAGCCACCAAGAGCAGTAAATGATTTTGCCCAGTTGCTTGCTCCTTTTCAGCAGCAGGCATTAGAGCAGAAACTTGACGCGTATAATGATTCCACTTCATCAGCGATTGTAATTATTACTGTTCCGGATTTACAGGGTTATGATGTGGCACAGGTTGCTTTGAAATATTTGCGTGATTGGGGTATAGGAGTGAAGGGGAAAAATAATGGAGTGGTCATTCTTGTTTCAAAAGCAGATCGTAAAGCAAATATACAAACCGGCTATGGGATGGAAGGCGTATTGCCCGACATGCTTTGTGGACAGATCATTAATGAAAGGATGATTCCATTCTTTAAGAATGAGGATTATTATGCTGGTTTCAATAACGCTGTAGATGCTATCATACAGGCTGCCGCGGGTGAATACAAAGCGGATCCAAATGCTGGAAAGAAAGGCTCGCCCGTGGGTAGCATCATTCTTCTTGTTGTTATTTTTCTTGTCATTCTGTTTGTCTTTTCCGGGCGCGGCGGTGGTGGCGGCGGCGGGGGTTCTTATATGAGCGGGAAAGGGTCACGAAGTTTTCTGAGTGGGGTACCCTGGTTCCTATTGGGTAATATGCTTGGCGGTGGCGGAGGCGGAGGTTTCGGCGGAGGCGGATTTGGAGGGGGCGGAGGCGGTGGCTTCGGAGGATTTGGCGGCGGCAGCGGTGGTGGCGGCGGTGCCAGTGGCGGATGGTAATTAATTTAAAATTATGATATAAAAAATCCGTGATTTGCTATTGGCATCACGGATTTTTTTTAATAGTAAAAATTATTTGTCATTTGTTGTTCTGTCTGATTCTATATTGATTATTTGATTTTCATTCGTTCCCGTACTTCCTGGTTGGTGCCAGGCATTATCCCTTTTAATTCAGCATATTCTATATTAGGACTCCAAAAACTTCCGCCATTTATATGTATATAAATTCTTTTAAGTATAATTCTTTTACCATCGCTGAGGGTAGTAAATACGTGCCAAAACCCTTCAGTGTCTTTCTCTAACGAGAATTTCCGCTTCTTATAAGAAACAAAATTCAGTTCATAAGCATTGTCTGAAATTTTTTTTGAATCCATACCATAAGCGAACGTTCGTTGTATCCAGCTCAGTTCTTCGATCTGACCTTTTTCTGCATATCTTCTCCAATAAACATGCACGGGGTGATTCAAATCCAGCTCGCCGTCTTTAATGTTCCGGTCTATCATGATAGTATTGGTATTAGGTTGCCTTTGAACGTAAAATAAACTATACACCTCTTTCTTCGGGAGAGGAAAGGTGTCAGCTGGCGAAGTCATCTGTGCAAAAACAGGAATAGCAAAAACGAACAGAAGCACAAAAAAGTTAAGTCTAATAAAAAACGGATTCATATTTTATCTTTTTTTCAAAGCTTTTTTAGCAGTAAATAGTCTTTTTAAAGCGGTGATATTTGTGAGTATTGCAATAATAGTAATTGGTAGGTAAAAAAGGTGTTTTTAGGGAGAGATTATTATTTGAACAATCTACAGATTCTTTATCTTTTTCATTTCGGCCTGATCTAAAAAAGAACGTTGATTTCATAATCTGACGTTCTCCGTCTGGCCCAAAAGAAGTTTAATAACTGTCATTATTTATTTCTATCCAATATTCATCCGGGTCTTTTAAAAAAATTTGTTGAACACCATCAGGTCTTGTGGTTATTTTATTGGGTTCACCCGGCCAGTTCCCGTACCAAACTTTATTTTTATTTAGATTTTCTATAAAATCTTCCATAGACGAAACGCTGAAACAAAGATGTGACTCTTTATCATGCTCTGAGATGGATTTAGCGCCTCCTATCAAATGCAACTGGCTGTGGTCGCCAATCCTGAACCATTCGTGGCGACCATTATGAAAAGGCTCGGGAATACTTTCGAGGTCTATAATATTGTTATAGAAATCGGTGCTCGTTTGCAGATTATAAACATATAACGCTATGTGGTTCAAGGTTGGATTTTTTTTCATTTGCGCGTTCGTGTTGTTTGATATCATTATTATGAATATCGTTATTGATGATAAAATAAACTACAGTAGTTGTATGTGAATTAATTTCACTGTTCGGAAACTGGGTCATGTCAATAAACTTTGTATTTATAGAAAATTGAAATTGTATTTATTTGTTCCTTTACTATCAAAACCAGTCTCTGCCTTACTTTCCCTTTCCCAACAAAATGATCCGTATCGTATGAATCATTATTTTAAAATCCAATGCCAGGGAAATATTTTCGATGTAGATAATATCGTATTGCATGCGTTCGGTCATTTCTTTCACATTTTCGGCGTAACCGAATTTTACCATACCCCAACTGGTGATCCCGGGTTTTACTTTCAGAAGCAATTTGTATTCCGGATGATCTTTGGTGATTAGATCAATATAATATTTCCTTTCCGGCCGTGGGCCTACAAGGCTCATCTCTCCTTTAATTACGTTCCATAACTGAGGTAGTTCGTCAAGACGCCACCGGCGCATGATCCGCCCCCATTTAGTAATTCTTTCATCTTGGTCACTACTCAGCATCGGGCCATTTTCTTCGGCGTTCATCGCCATTGACCTGAACTTGTGAATCTGAAATATTTTTCCTTTATGCCCGACTCTTTCCTGCGAATAAAATATAGTGCCTGTCGAAGATAGTTTTGTCCTGATTGCTGCGTAGATCATTAGTGGCGACAGCGTAATCAACCCTAAAACTGAGAGGATGATATCAACTAATTGTTTCACATTTTGCTGCCACGGGTTCATGAGCCCGGTATGAATCTCTATTAGCGGAGTTCCCATGATGTTGGTAGTTCTCACATTTCCGGTTAAAATATCCACTTTATCGGGCATCATTTTTACTTTTACTTGTTTCTCAGCAAGTATCTGAAGAATCTTTTCCAGTTCATCTCTTTCCTCATTTTTCAATGCGATGATCACTTCATTAATGTCTAATTTATCAATGATATTTTTTGTTTGATCCGTCTTTCCCAAAAAAATAATTTTTCCATTTGATACGATATCATTTTCGCTATCAGTAGAAATATAGCCGCATATACGATAGCCCGTTTTTTCCTGGTTGGTATTTATTGAAGTAAACAGCTCGTGTACTTTGGTGCTGCTGCCAATAATGAGCGTATTGAACCAGATTTCTTCTTTTTGTAATTGGCTGTGAGCCTTGCTTAAAAAGAAATACCTTGTGATGTAGGTGATGAAAAACTGTAGGCCGAAAAGAATAAAAAACTGGCCATAAAAGGTAGAAAGATTCTGATTTTTTTTATATAAAAGAAATATAAAAAATAAGATGATGCTTCCTAAAAATGCACTTAAAAATGTGGATAGTAATTCAAGTAGTCTCGATTTGTAATAAAGGCCTTTGTAATTTCCAAAGAGATGGTGCAATACGAAATAGCCTGAAGGATAAAGCGCCAGTCCGGCTAAAAATTTCCTGCTGAAATGAAAATGTTCATATCCTAGCTTTCGGTGAATCCAATAAAAAATAATCCACGCTGCTGCAGCAGCAACTAAATCGCCCAATACATAAAATCCAATATGTAACCGCTTTTGCAAATTGAAAGAGTTAGGATTTAGGTGATCTGGTTATGGCTTATTTTATCAAGAATTAAATGTGCGACTTCCATGGCGCGGTAGCCATCGATCTCACTAACGATGGTAGGTTTGTTGGTTTTGATGGAATTTACAAAACTTTGCAATTCCATTAATATTGCGTTGTTTTCTTTTACTACAGGCGAAGCAATAGCAATTGTTTTTTTGCCGTGATTGGTTTCTATGTCAAATGAGAATACGTTCGTATCATCGGGCGATTTGTATTTTATGATTTCTGTTTTTTTGTCGAGGAAATCGATGCCGATATATGAATCTTTTTGAAACAGACGCATTTTCCGCATTTTTTTCATGCTAATCCTCGATGAAGTAAGATTGGCTACGCACCCGTTATCGAACTCAATTCTCACGTTGGCAATATCCGGCGTGTCGCTAAGCACATTGACGCCATTTGCAGATACATTTCGTACGTCACTTTTTACAAGTGATAAAATAATGTCGATGTCATGAATCATTAGATCCAGTATCACGCTCACGTCTGTACCGCGCGGGTTAAATTGTGCCAGCCTGTGCACTTCTATAAACATCGGTTGCAGTTTATATTCTTTTGCAGCCAGCAACGCGGGGTTAAATCGCTCCACATGTCCTACCTGCAATTTTATATTTGCTTCTTTGGCAAGCTTTACAATTTCTTTTGCTTCTGCCATCGTATTGGCTAATGGCTTTTCTATAAAGACATGTTTGCTTTGTAAAATCGCTCTCTTACATAAATCGTGATGGGCCGTAGTAGGCGCTACGATGTCAGCAATATCGCACGCCTGGATTAATTCATCAGCATCTTTGAATCTTTTGATTCCGTAGTCTTTTCTGATCTCCTTTGCTGTTTCATCTGAGGGGTCAAAGAAGCCGACCAATTTCACGTCTCCTATTTCTTTCCAGTTGTTCAAATGGAACTTGCCCAAATGGCCTGTTCCAAATACGCCTACTTTTAGCATAAATAATTTTTTAAACGCGATAAAGGTAATAACAGATAAATGAAAATCTTCGTTTCCCGACAACTATTGGGTTGTTCGTTTGCTAAAAACGGCCTTTATGAACGATGCAAGTACCACCTATTATTGAAGTAACTGATTTTTTTGAATGAATTGAACGATTTGATCGGAGATTTGTTGATGTTCCTTTATATCTGGATGGTTATCGCAACCATGATTGTATTGATTTTCGAAAAAATATTTGTAAATATTTTGATCTCCATTTTTATGTAAATAATCTTCAATTGACGAAAGATAATTTTTTAAAACCGCTCTCAGTTTTGCATCTGCCATTGGGCTGGTGAGTAGCAGGATTCCAGCATTTGCATATTTACTTCTTATTGTTTTTATAAACTGAAGATAAGCGCTGAAAAACGCTGCTGAATCCTGTATTCCATCATTTTGGCCGAGGCAAATAGTTACAAGTTCAGGCATGTAATCTTTGAAATCATAAGCAATGGAATCATCGCGTAAATCTATTTTGTCATAAACCTGCGGCATCAGAATTTTCATTCCGCAGCAACTGTGTATCATTCCAATTCCCGAAACAGCCGTTAATTCCCATTGTGCATTCAACGCCCGTGCGGTTAAGGGCCCATAAGCCATGTACGCATTATGCTGATCATACCATTGCCCTTTGTGGCAGGCAATTTCAGAAGCATCATCGCCATATCCGCAGGTGATTGAATTGCCGATAAATTCAATTTTTCTTAAAGGCTTTTCGGGTAATTGTAATAATTTGTTACAGGCTATTCCGGCAAATTCCAGATACCCCTGTCCTGATTCGGTGTCTTTGCAAATTGTAATAGTATGAGTTCCTTTTTTTAAGCCTTTAAGTGTGATTTTATTGGCTGCGAATTTTGTTTGAAAACGAAATGTTTCCCCATCAACAATCAATTCCACGTAGTTATGCACGTTGCCATACAAAACCTGGTCGTTTAAAAAGAATGAACAATTATTTCCATCAAATTTTGTTTTGATATAAACGCCCGAAGACCAAAAGCGGGGCAAATCAACATTTGTTTTTTGAATTCGTCCGTAATACTGAAATAAGGGGTCACCAGCCTTGTAAAGATTTTTAACCGGCGACAGCGCGTTGGCGTTTTCAATAGTAAGTGTGATTTTTTGCTGCGCCCCGGCGTAAACAGAAGTGCTTAAAACAAAAAATGAAATAATGAAAATTTTAATGATGCGCATAAGTGAAATTGATAGTTTGAATTGATTTATTTAAACAAATGATCTTACTCCTACAGAGGTGTATGAATGCCTGAAATCATTGGGTGTAGAATCCTTCCAAATCCTTTGCATGTTCTTTCATTAACCTCTGTAGCGAGGATGTTAAACCGTTTGATTTCGGCACCGTAAGAATTAACTTCTCTATTCTTTGCGGAGCAGCAATAGCAACCGCTTGCGATATGTAGCTACCCATTGATACGCCAAGTAAATAAGTTGTTTGTATTTGGTAATAATCCATAATTCCCAAAATATCATTTGCGTGGTCATGCAAAGTGTAATGGTCGGGTTTATCAGATTTTCCATGGCCCCTGCAATCCAATGCAATGGTTTTGAAATATTTGGAAAGCGGCTTTGTTATCACTTCCATTTGAGTACGGTCTCCTCCAATACCGTGTATAAGTATCAAAGGATGTCCGTCGCCTTGTACACTCATATTTAAATTTATGCCGTTAACCTTTATCAATCCCATGATTATTTTAGTTTTTTTTGCTTGTGCCTTTCTCAAAAGTAGCCGAAAGTTGATTGCCATTAAATAAATCGCTTTCGCGAAATAGATATTAATAGGGAACAACTTTCGTAGAAACAGATGTCATCCAATTTTTAAATAAGAATCTTGATTTTTTGTTGTTCTACTGTACAAAAAAACTCATGGTTGCTCTCATTCACAAAACGAAATTTTAACATCAAAAAAAAATATTCTTTTTAAGAAAAGATTTTTTTTATTTTATTATACTCTGAGATGTATTCTACTGCTCATTGTTCGCTCGTCAGCCATGCTTGCCTAAATGCGAGTATTGTATACCGTTATTTACTATCAGCTTCTAAAATCCATTTCTTAGCTAGGTCCAATGTTTCATCAACATTAGAATTAGTTCGTGTATCTACAATCACGTCAGGAATAATTTTATCCGAATATATTTTATGTGTCCTGTCGGCTACATTCAAGCCCGCTAAACTTAATACTGTTCCGTCAGATAAATTAGTGCTGGCATTGGCAGTTACGAATCCGGCGGAAGGTTGTCCAAATACTTTAACATTAGGAAGTCCTATAAATGAAATTGCAGTCATCTCTCCAGTACTGGCTGTCTTTGAATCAATTAAAATGGCAATTTTTAGTGGAAGTCTTTTTACTTTATAGGTGTTTATTGATACGTGTGTAAAAGCAATTTCACCATTATTACTTTCCCATGCAAACTCATTATGTTTTTTCGTATTAACGAAATATCCAACGATGCCATCTTTTATAAGAGCATTCAAACCTCCTAAAATAGGCCACATGTCTCCACCCGTATTGCCTCTTAAATCAACAATCCAACTATTAATTTCATTTTGCGTATCAATTCTTTTTATTTGAAAACGAATGTCATTTGCAAAATCTGATTGTGTAAGATCTGGCGATGCAAAAGGTGCATAATGTGGCACTTTGATTAAACCAATACCATCACCTAAATATTTTCCTTCAGGTTCCATTGGTTCCGGGTTGGTTTTCATGATGGATTTCATTTGTGCCTGGGTAAGAAAAAATGAGTGTTTATCGCCAGCCTTTCTTAACTTATTTGTAAAAAACTTGAAAATTAATTGATTGTTTTCGGTATCATTCTTTCCGAACGGTAATAAAGACAAACTATCATTTATTTGATTCCAGTTCAAAGAATCAGAAAAAAGGGATTTTGATTTTATAATATTCGAAACTTCCAATTCCATTTTTTTTCCTGCGAAGAATTGTTAGAATCTTTACATTGCCAAAAGAATATTGATGAGGCAAAGAGTATAATATATAATAGGACTGATTTCATTTTAAAGTATCAAAGGATTAAAGGGTCCTTTACAATGGCATACGTTGGTGAACACCGTCATTGGATTAAATTTTACTTTTTTTTTACAAGTTCATTCCTGATTCTGCTTAAAGATTGCGGAGTGATTTTTAGGTAAGAAGCGATGTATTGTTGCGGGACTTGTAGAGCTAATACAGGATATCGTCTTACAAATTCACCATACTTTGTTTTGGCATTGCCAAAATTTAAAAAATCATTGTCCTTTATTTTGTTTAACAGCGTAGATTCCGATATGCTTTTGAAAAAAATATTCAGATTTGGAATTTCAGCATATAGTTTTTCAAATGCAGAAAAGTAAATCCAAAATATTTTGCAAGGCATTACTGCCTGGATGGCATCCGTAGCAGGCTGTGCTGAGTAATAAGATATTATTAATGGGAGCATAATTTAGTGATATGCTAAGATTTTATTTTGTATATTTGTGTATGCAAAAAAAGAGAGGTTCAAAAGATAGTCAGGAGACGAAAC
>Ga0207933_1002121_pt1 | contig 13404 bp, 10 predicted proteins | sample NGESurdeep092012_4_FD_184488 | JGI IMG/M metagenome (GOLD analysis project Ga0207933, IMG submission 184488) | Arctic peat soil microbial communities from Barrow, Alaska - NGEE Surface sample F53-3 deep-092012 (SPAdes) | ecosystem: Environmental > Terrestrial > Soil > Wetlands > Peat ... | reverse complement strand
CTTGGCTACTACAGTCACATACCGCTCCTGAACGGCAGCTTCCGCAAGCTCGAGGTGCGGGTGCTGCGACCGGCCCTGGAAGTCCACGCCCCTCCGGGATACTTCCCCATGGCCTCCGCGCTGCTCCGGTAACTGCCAATAGCGGGACCGCTCTCCATGACGGCTAGTTTCGCCTCCAATGTGATCGCTCTGGGGCTGGTCGTTGCCGCGCTCTGGGGAGTGAGCGATTTTCTCGGCGGGCTGGCGACGCGCAAAGCTCGCGCCGTTCCCGTGGTAGCCGTCGCTCATGGCCTGAGCCTATTCGTGCTCGTGTTGGTGGCAATTGGCATCCATGCCCGTGTGCCTAGCGAGAGCGCCGCCATTTGGGGATTGGTCACCGGGCTCAGCAGCGGGGTGGCGGTAATCGCCTTCTACGCCGCCTTAGCCGCCGGCGAGATGGGACTCACCTCCGCCCTCGCGGGCTTGCTCACCGCGGTGATCCCTGTCGCTTTTGCTTCCGTCACCGAGGGCAGTCCCAAGGCGACGCAGGTGGCGGGGTTTCTTCTCGCTGCGGTTGCTATCTGGCTGCTTGCTTACGAGCCCCACGGGCGGCCCCATGCCCGCGGGTTGGGGCTGGCGACCCTGGCCGGCTTTGGCTTTGGCATCTTCCTGGTTACATCGAAATTCGCCAGCCAGGGCTCCGTGCTTTGGCCGCTGGCGTTGTCACGCTTGGCTAGCGCCGGTTTGGCAGTATCCATTCTGATCGTCATGCGCGTCAGAGGTTGGCTGCGAGCGCCCAGACAAGCGATTAGCATGCCCCGTGCGCGAGCCTTGGCTGCGAAGCCGCCTCAAGCGGAAAGCAGCAAACTGCGATCTTTGCCGCTGGCCTTCATCGTTGCAGGTATCGCAGGATTGCTGGAGACATGCGGCAATCTGCTCTATATGCTGGCGACGCATGCGGGCCGGCTCGACGTGGCTGCGGTACTCTCGTCTCTCTACCCTGCCGGCACCATTCTGCTCGCGATGTGGGTGTTGCGGGAGCGCGTTACCGGAAGGAAAGCCGCAGGAATTGTATTGGCGCTGGCGGCCGCCATGGTTATCTCGCTGTAGAGGCAAAACCCCGCGAGAACTCCTGCGAGCTCCAAATACACCCCTAGACTGTTCGATCTTGCTTCTGAAAGGTCAGCCAATTCCGCGGAGAATTGGCTGCGGAGAAAGTCCGGCTACTTCGTTTCCGTAGTGACCTCGGTCTTGGCCGCGGGCGTTTCCGTCTTGGCTGCTACTGCCGGCTCCCCTTTGATGGCTTCTTTAAAGCCCCGAAGACCTTCGCCCAGTCCTTTGCCCAACTCGGGAAGCTTACGTGGTCCGAAGAGCAGAAGCGCGACTATCAGGATGATGATGAGATGTGTAGGTGTGAGTAATTCGCCCATATGGATGTTGTCCGCGCGTCGAAGAGAAAAAACCTCCCACTGCGGCGGAACCTCCTCCGACCTCTATTGTCGCACAACCCGGTTCCTTCCCCGCGGGAAGCTCTCAAACTCGGGTATTCGTGCTTTTGCACAGGGGTACGTTGAGGAAGCTCAGGACGGCTGCCGCGCAGGTTAGTTTGCGGTGGGCTTTTTGAGCCGGGCCGCGATCATCTGGTAAAAGGCCGTGAGGCTCTCCGATTCGCCCATGGTGAGGCGGCGATGGACCTTGATGAGCGGGTAGAGGCTGGACCCGGCGATGCGCAGGGTTGGGACGGAAAAATTCGCACCGGGATATTCTGTCATCGCCCACTCGCCGCCGAATTGCGCGCGAAGGATTTCGCCGAAGTAGCCGCCCCAGAGCTTGGTTTGGAATTCCAGGTCGCTGTCGGCCTGCCCCTCCAAAATCGCTTCCAGCAGGTCAATGGATGGCTCGTTGAGATCGAGCCGCTGGCGGTGATCGTTCCAGGCGACGCGCACCGCTTCTTGAGCATAGGCGATCATCATCCCACCGATGGAATCGTGAGCCATGCCAGCCAATCTCTCTTTTGCGTTCATCTCTCTTAGCCTACCGCCGTCAGCGGTCGAGGCAAAGCATTGTCCCCCTCTGACAGGAGGCCAGCCGCCATGTATCTTATGGATTGGCGCTTGTGCGCGGCGATTCGGCTCTTTTCCCAAGCGGAAGAGTCACAGTGAGGGCGGCAGCTCTTGCGCGTCGAGGTGGCACTCCGCTGGAGCCGCGGTTTTGGAGGTACTTGGTTGAAGGGAATGGATGTCGCTCAATGGAAGTGGGGAGCCGCAGCGGTTCTCCTGAGTTGGGGTGTTTTGCTGGGCGGCGTGGCCCGGGCCCAATCGGGGCCGCCGGCTGCCACCATTCAGGAGGCGCCCTCTCTCCAAAACGAGACGCTATCGCAGATACATTACAACAACGAGTGGGAAATCTATGGCGGCCCGGCCTTTTCGCACTTCAACGGCGGCCCCAGTCTCATTGTCGGCACCAATCTGGGCGGATTTGACGTTCAGGGAACGCGCTGGTTCAGCAACCGGCTGGGTGCTACCGCGAATCTGCGCGGGTACTACGGGACGCAGGGCGTGGTGCCGAACGATAAGAACATCCACGGACCGTTTATTTTCGAGCACCTGTTTTTAGGCGGGGTCACCTACCGGGCGATCGATGGCGGTCATGCGGCGTTGGATTTCCATGCCTTTGCGGGCGGTTCTTACGGAATCTTCAGCTCGGCTTTGGATAAGGGACAGTATCCGACGGAGTTCGGATTATTCAACGATGGCATGGCGTTCGCGACGGCGTTGGGGGGATCGTTGGATCTGAACCGCTCCTCCAAGGTTGCGCTGCGCATCTCTCCGGATTATCTGCTGACTACTTTTGGGGGTACCCGGCAAAACGAGTTTGCTATCTCCGTGGGCATCCTGTATCGCTTCTCCAAGGTCCGCAAATAGGATGACTACTCCACTCTGAATATCCACCCGCTACGCAGAAAGGCCCGGCCATTGGCCGGGCCTTTCTGCTTGCCTTGTTGTTGCGGTTATCGTTTCGCTTTCTTTTTAGCCGGCTTTTTGGCCGCCTTCGTCACGGTCTTCTTTGGCGCCTTCTTGGCGGCCGTCTTCTTGGCGACCGTCTTCTTGGCGGCTGTCTTCTTGACTGCTGTCTTCTTGACTGCTGTTTTACCAGCTGCCTTTTTGGCGGGAGCCTTTTTGCTTGCTACTTTCTTTGCTGCCAAAGCCTTACCTCGGGTGTTGGATTTTTTGCTACCGGCGCTCTTCTTTTTGGGGGCTGCTTTTGCAACCCTACCACCGCCGCTCTTGGCGCCTCGACTGCTTTTGGCGGAGACGGAACTGTGGACAGCCTTCGCGGCTGGCTTCTTAGGCGCCGCTTTCTTCGCAGATTTCTTCTGGGGAGCCGCTGCCGCTTGCACTGCCGCCGGTTTCCGCGCCGCCTTGGGGGGAGCGGGCCGCTTGGCCTGCAAGGATTTCAGGTCCTCATCAGGATGCTCTGAGGTTGAAATATCCTGGTGGATGATTCGATCGTCACTGTCGTCAACGTCGTCGATATCGTCGTCTGAAGAGATCGAGACGCTTATCTCCTCCTCTTCATCATCGTCGTCAAAGCCCTCCTCCGAATCTTCCGGATAGTCATCTGTCTCAGGCTCAGACTCGCTGTCGTTGTATGCGTAGAGCTTGCGATCGTCGTGCATTTAGTACCTCCAGAGCTTCGGATGCGTTCCGAACCAGCTTCATTCGCAACCGCGAATCGTCACATTGCGCCGCGGCGCGGATTATAGCAACAGCATGCAGCGGGATGCCAGCAAACGCAAGGGGCAAATGCGAAAATTTCCTGCTAATGCTGGTCGTTCAGCGCGGCAGTGCGCGCATCGTTAGAACCTCCTCGGGAATGGCTTGAGCGGTGAGATGCCGAAGAGGACGCGTGGGTTGAGTTCTGATGCTTGCGAGAAGAGGAGTCGTGACTGGTCGTGGCCCCGCGCTTCGTCGTCCGTTTGGACCGGCGGGAACGCCGCGACCTGACGATCCGGGCCGGTTCGCTTACGTAAAGCGTCCTGCCCACCCGGAGCACATTGGAGCGTAGCCGGTTCCATTCCCGAAGTTGCTGCACGGTGATGTCAAAGCGGTCGGCGATGGTTATCAGCGTGTCCCCGTGGCGAACCCGGTAGGCGGTGCGCCGCGCGCCGGTGCGCCAAGTCGGAGCCGGAGGTACAGGGATCACCAGGGAGTCGGTTCCGGCCAAGGCGGCTCCAGGCTGCATCTGGTTGACGAAGGCGATCTCAGATGGGGTCACATGGTAATCGTGGGCAATGCCCGCCAGCGTCTCTCCCGGCTGAACCACATGAAATCTCCACGAATCCCTCTTGTCCAGGGGAATTTCAGCGATGCGTTGCTCATACAGCGCTTTGCTGCCGGCAGGGACGCGCAGATCGAATGATTGGCCGGGAGGGGTGCTCATGCGCAGCAGGCTGGGGTTCAGGTCGCTGATCTCCTCGACCGTAGCCCCCACCAGATCGGCGACGAGGTGAAGATTTACCTGGTAATCCGTTGTGACCGTATCCGCGGCCAAAGGGGGGGCGGGAGCAATGGAATCCAAGCCGTACTGCTTGGGGTTCTTGGCGATGATCGCCGCCGCGATGATGATGGGAACATAGTTCTTGGTTTCCTGCGGGAGCACTCCCCGGTGATAGAGCTCCCAGAAATCGGCATAGCCGGTCCGCTGCACCGCGCGCTGCACCTTGCCCGTGCCCCAATCGTAAGCGGCCATGGCGAGATACCAATTTCCCAACTGGCCGTATAGCTCCTTCATGTACTTGGCATAGGCGATGGTGGATTTCTCGGGATCAAAACGCTCATCTACCCAACTGTTGCGCTCCAGGCCGTAGTCATCGTAAGGCATGAATTGCCACATGCCCCGCGCTCCGGAGCGAGAGTTCACGGCCCGCGGTTGGAAACCCGATTCGGCGACTGCCTGATAGATGAGATCCTGGGGCAGGCCCTGCTGCGCGAGGATCCGCGAGATCATATCGTGGTAACGATTGGCGCGCTCCAGTGCGTGAACAAGGGTGCCGCGGCCGCGCGACGAGAAATACGCGATATAGCTGGCGACCGGATCATTGATCACCAGAGGGAGATCCGATCGGGTGGTCTTGAGCTCGGCAATGGCCTCCGCCTTGATCGCCGGGTTGACGGGGAAGGTTACGTCGTTGGCGATATCCACCGGCGACGGCTCGGTCTTGGGAGAAAAGCCGTTGCCCTGCTTCAGCGCTTCCATCTCCAGTCCGTTGATTTCATCCACGACGCGGTTGAACTCGGCGTCCAGGACGGCATCCTTTTTCAGATCAAAATGGCTGGTGAGCATCAGATCGACGGCGTGGTCGAAGTCGGTCCGCGCCGCCTGCATCTCGCCATTCCGATAGTGCGTGGCGCCCCTGGTGTAGGCGGATTCTACAGCGTCAATCAGAGCCTGTTCGGATGCTGTCGCGACGGGATTGGCAGAGGTGGAGGACGATAGACTCGACGGCTGGCTCGCGGAGCCCGCCGATGCGGCCGCGGCCGGCACGGAGGGCATTGCCGCCGGCGCCGAGGCCTGTTGCGGCGGCTTTGCGGAGATGTTGTTGGCAGGGCAACCAGCCAGCGCTAAGACCATGAAGGAAAGCGCAGGAAGTACGAAAACCAGCGTGCCTGCTTTGCGAAAGCCCATGGAAAACAAAATGCTATTCCGTTTCGGTATCGATGACAGGCGTTGGAGTTGAAGCCTGAGCCCCACAGCGTCTGCTGTGAAGCGGTCTTGCGGCGGCTGTGGAATGCTGAGTGCTCGAGGACCTTACCACCCATCCAATTGTATTGCCGGAGGGCTCCCGAGCGAATGATAAGATCAGAAATCGGCCCACGAAAGCAACTCACCGGAAGATCTCAAGCCTCCCATCACGCCTCGCCGGCGCTCCTGCATGGATAGCAAACACATCCGTAATTTCGCCATTATCGCCCACATCGACCACGGCAAGTCCACGCTTTCCGACCGATTGCTGGAGTTGACTGGTTCGGTGACCCTGCGCGAGATGCACGACCAGGTTTTGGACGATATGGAACTGGAGCGGGAGCGGGGCATCACCATCAAGGCGCACGCTGTGCGCATGAACTACCACGCCGACGATGGCGAGGTCTATCAACTCAATCTCATCGATACTCCGGGACACGTCGATTTCTCCTACGAGGTCTCGCGCGCCCTGGCCTCCTGCGAAGGGGCGTTGCTGGTGGTGGATGCCTCGCAGGGGGTGGAGGCCCAGACCCTGGCCAATGCATATCTGGCTATCAATCACGGCCTGGATATGGTCCCAGTCATCAACAAAATCGATTTGCCCAGCGCAGACGTGCTGCGCACCCAGGAGATGATCGAGTCCACCGTCGGGATTGATGCCACCGACGCCCTCCCCGTGAGCGCCAAGACCGGTTTGGGCGTGGAGGCGGTGCTGGAGGCCGTTGTGAAGCGCCTGCCGCCACCCACGGGCAATCCGGAAGCACCTCTGCAGGCCCTGATCTTCGATTCCTGGTTCGATTCCTATCGCGGCGTGATCGTTTTGGTCCGCGTGATGCACGGGCGGCTGCGTAAGAGCATGAAGATCCGACTAATGTCGAACCGGCGCGTCTTCGATGTGGACTCTCTGGGCGTGCTGACTCCCAAGCCCGTTGAGATAGAGGAGCTGTCGGCGGGCGAGGTGGGGTTCTTCTCCGCCACCATCAAGAATGTTGCGGACACCAAAATCGGCGATACGGTCACCGAGGACTCCCGCCCCGCGCCGGCCGCGCTGCCCGGCTTTGAAGACATAAAGCCCATGGTCTTCGCCGGCATGTACACCGTGGACTCGCATGAGCACACGCTGCTGCGCGACGCTCTGGAAAAACTTCGGCTCAACGATTCCTCATTCTTTTTCGAGCCGGAGAGCTCGGTTGCGCTGGGCTTCGGTTTTCGCTGCGGCTTTCTAGGGCTGCTGCACATGGAGATTATTCAGGAGCGGCTGGAGCGGGAGTTTAGCCTGGATCTAATTACTACGGCGCCGGGCGTGCGCTATCGCATCACTCTCACCGACGGCTCCGTCGTCGAGGTGGACAATCCGTCGCGCTGGCCCGATGTGAGCGGAATCGAAAAGATCGAAGAGCCGGTGATCACCGCAACCATCCTGACCAACGAGGAATACGTGGGTGGCATCCTCAAGCTCGTGGAGGAGAAACGCGGACGGCAGAAAAACTTCGAATATGCCACTCCCACCCGCGTCATGCTGACCTACGAACTGCCGCTCAACGAGATCGTTCTAGACTTCTACGACCGGCTAAAGACCGTCTCGCGCGGCTATGCCTCCTTGGATTACCAGCTTGCCGGTTCCTGGGAGTCGCCCATGGTGAAGCTGGACATCCTGGTGTCTGGCGAGCCGGTCGATGCGCTCTCTATCATCGTCCACCGCGACTTTGCTTACGAGCGTGGCCGGGCGCTGGTGTCAAAAATGCGGGAGCTCATCCCCCGTCAAATGTTCGAAGTCGCCATTCAAGCCGCGATTGGAGCCAAGATCGTGGCACGGGAAACCGTCTCGGCGCTGCGCAAGAACGTGCTGGCCAAGTGCTATGGCGGCGACATCAGCCGCAAGCGAAAGCTGCTCGAGAAGCAAAAGGAAGGCAAGAAGCGGATGAAACGCATCGGCAAGGTCGACATCCCCCAGGAGGCGTTTTTGGCGCTGCTCAAGCTGGGAGATGATCCGGCAAAATAGAGGGGATTTATCGGGCTTCGGAGAAAATTCATTAACCCTGCATTGTGGAAACCTGCTTACGAAGGTAACTTGCTTGATGCGGGGAGACCTTCTTCGGGTTGGCGCGACCCATCCTTTTAAGTCGCTGGATACAAGCAGGTTACAAGACAAATCCTGGCCCGCGCAAAATTCCCAAGGATGACCCTTGGACAGCGCCGGAATGCAGGGCTGAACCTTCCACAGTTTTTTCCACAGGCTCTGCCCGCGATTTTCGGTGCTTAGCTTGCGGGGAATCGCAGCGCGGAAAAGCTCATCCCCGGCAGAGGTTGATCTGCCGGGGATGGGATGCCCTTTCGATCGGGCTTACCGCGGTCTGGTGGTCGTTTTTCCGCCCGATCTGCCAGTGCTGGGCCGGGAGGTGGAGCGGGGTGCAGGAGCCGGAGCGGCAGTTGCCGCGGGAGCCGGAACCCCGGACTTCGTGTTGTACGCGTCGATCACTGCCTTGGTGATGTCGGCTCCCGGGCTGAACCAGAGAATAGGAGACTGCACGTTCTGCTGCGGCGTGCCGTCCAGAACCAAGGTGTATCCGTGGTCCTTGGCGTAAGTCTGAACAACGGCGTAGACCTTTTGCGCCAACGCTGTGAAGGCGTCGTTATAGTCGGAGCTCATGTCGGTCTGAGCATCCTGCGCCTGGCGCTGCAAGTCCTTAGTCTTATCGTCAATCGTCCTCTGGCGAGTCGCGCGGTCGGCATCGCTCAGAGTAGAGCCCTTGTCCTGAAGGTCCTTTTTAAGCGCGTCGATCTGGTCCTGCTCGTTTTTTAAAGCGGTTTCCTTCGGCGCGTACTTGGTCTGGATGGCTCCAAAGTTGCGCTGGCCCTCGTTGGTCGCGATGACCGCTTGCTGAAAGCCGATCACAGCCACCTTGGCGGGGCCGACTGGGGCCGCGGTACCGGCGGGTAGGGGCGCGGATGGCGGCTCGGTTTGGGCGGAAAGGGTGGGGACGATGGAGCCCACGGTCAAGAGAGACGCGAGCGCACAAACAACGGTTAGCGAATGCTTCATTGGAATAGAAGACTCCTTAAATTCATCGAGCCGATTGCATACGCTTACAGCACCTTACACAGCGGAGCGCCGCAGCATCTGCAGCCGTGTCCGCGAAAGCGGATATTCCGGATGAAATGGCGGCGTACCGGTCAGATTCGCTGCCATTTCAAGAATGCTATGGGCGCCGCGTCCCGAAGCGGCGCCGCGAATTACTGCGGTTTGGGCCGGGCGCCGGTGCGCGGAGCAGAGCGCGGCGCTGTGTGCGCAGGAGCCGCAGTTGCCGCGGGAGCCGGAACTCCAGACTTCGCGTTATAGGCGCCGATTACCGCCTTCGTGATGTCCGTTCCCTGACCGAACCACAGGATGGGGGACTGAGAGTTCTGCCGCGCCGTGCCGTCGAGAACCAGCGTATATCCCTGCTGCTTGGCATAAGAATCCAGAACAGCCCCCACCTTTGGCGCAAGCGCGGTGTAGGCGTCTTGCATCTCGGAGTTCATGTCGTTCTGATCGTCTTCCGCCTCGCGCTGCAGGGTCTTAGTCTTCTCGTCGATGGTCTTCAGGCGGGCACTGCGGTCGGCATCGGTCAATGTCGAGCCCTTGTCCTGCAGCTCCTTCTTGAGAGCGTCAATCTGGCTGTTCTCGGATTTGAGCGCCGTTTCTTTGGGCTGAAACTTGGCCTGGATTGAGGCGAAGGTACGGCGCCCCTCGTTGGTGGCAAGGACGGCCTGCTCAAAGCCGATGACTGCAATCTTGCTGGGACCCGCCTGCGAGCCAGAAGGAGACGGCGCTCCAGTCTGGGCGGAAAAAGCGGGAAGGGCGAAGCCCACGGCCATCATGGACGCGAGCGTGCAAACGACGGTGAACGAACGCTTCATTGGAATGGAGAACTCCTTAAACTCATCGATCCGGATTGCCCGCGCCAACCCCGGAAAGCGATCCATCGCTTCCACTTCCTCCTCGCGTGTCGAGGGTGAGGTTGTCTGTCCAGGGAGATGGCAGGATCGGTTGAAGAAAGCATGGACAGAATACTTCTCGGGAACTGAACGCATTATAGGAGGGGGGCCGGAACAGCGTCAACGGAGGCCTCGTTGCTGTTGGCGGCCGCCCCCTAGAAGGTTGTGCTCACGGTCAGCCGGAATGTCTTTCTCGGCTCACGGAACTGCAAAAAGGAGTTGTATGCCTGGATAGCCTGGGCATAGGTATAGTCGCCCGCTCCCCCGGCCGGGAACATGCTGCGCGTGATCAGGCTCTCTCCCTGCACGTTCTCGTAAAGGCGTAGCGGGTTATAGGCGTAATAGAGGCGGAAGGGAGCGTTGACGATGGGCAGCATGACGTCTACCTCGCCGCCCACCGACATGCGGGGTACCCAGTTGGTTCCTGGGATGGGCCGGATGCGGTTGATGAACTGGATCTTCTGACCGCCCTGGCATGCACCGTTGAAGTAGGAGGTGCAGCCATAGAGCGGAGCGTTAAGCTCATCGGCGCCTTCCACGCTCTGGATAAGCTGGCTCTTGCGGACGATAGGGTCCAGTCCAAAGTCGTCAAACAGCAGGAAACTGACGTGTCCGGAAATGGGGATACGGTATTCCAAGTTGGTCGTGAGCTGCATATCCCCGCCCACCGATACCGGCCGGTAAATGGGAATCGGAATCTTGATGTTGCCCAGGGTGTAGTTGTTGGGATCGATGGGCACCGGGTTTCCATCCGGGCTGAGCAACGTCATGTCGAACCGCACGGGAATGAAGGCATAGGGAGTGATGGCGCGAACATCGAATCCGCGGATATCGTTCTCACCACCGGCGTAAAAGCGATTCATCGGAGGCGCGACGGCGCCGCCGAAGCCCTGGACGTAGGAACCCTGGACGCGAAGCGCCACTACATTGTGACCCTCTTTGTCCGGCTTGATTCCCTTGACCGCCACATATTTCTTATAGGTCACCACGGGCTGGATGTAGCGAACGCTGCCCCAGATGCCGGCGACTTGAACTACCGCAGTCAGGTCGTGGCCATAGCGCGGCCGGAACATATTTGGGCCCACCTTGTTTTCTTCATAGCTGAAAGAGGCCATGCTGGTATATATGCCTTCCAAGGCATTTGGTCCTTGGATTTGGCCGCTGCGGAAGGCCAGCGTCTGGAAGAGGTTCGCTGATGCTTGGCTGAAGGTGGTAATCGACGACTTGGTCCACTGATAGGTGAAGCCCACCCGTTTGAATGAACGGCCGTGCAGCGGATAGCTGATGGAGAAGTTCGTTCCCGTTTGCGACTGGTTGTAGTTCTGAACCAGTGACTGTTGCGCCTGGCTGAGGCTGGCTGACTGGCCGGTTACCGCGTAGTTGCGGGCGGAATTGTAATCGAACTTGTTGGCAAAGAGCTGGAAGCCAAGGCTGAGCGGTCGGTTGTGCAGATAAGGTTCAGTGAAGCCGAAGAGCAGGTTACGCTGCAGGTTCCCCAGGTTGCCCTGCAGGCTCAGCGTTTCGCCTAGACCGAGGAAGTTGTTGGTCTGGTAGTTCAGGCCCAGGAAGGCTCCATTAAAGCCGCTGACGCCGCCATTTAGACCGATGGAGTTCTTTCCCTTCTCGTGCACCTTGAGCAGCAGTGAAACGGTGCCGTTCTCGGCATCCTGATGCACTTCGGAGTCCTGATCGATTTTGAGAGGATCGAAGTAGTCGAGCTGGTTGAGGCGCAGCAGACTCTCCTCCCAAAGATTGCTGTTGTAGCGTTCGCCTTCGGAGAGCAGCAGCTCGCGCCGAATTACCCGGTCGCGAGTAATCGTGTTGCCCTGGAACTCAATCCGGGAGACGTTAAAAGGCTTGCCTTCGTCGATATTGATGTCCAGGTAGACCAAGTGCTTTGCCTCGTCGATGCGGGGCGAGGGCACGGAGGTGAAGTTGATGTAGCCCAGGGTTCCATAGGCCTTGCGCAGATTCTCCAGGCCCTTGCCGATTGCCGTTGCGTTGAACCACTCGCCGTCCTTGACAGCAAACTGGGAGCGCAAAGCCTTCACGTTAGTGACGGCATGATTCCCGGTGAAGGTAATGCCGCCCAGCCGGTAACGCTCCCCCTCTTCGATCGGGATCCGGATGTCGATGTTCTTTCCCGTGCGGGGACGGAAGGTGAACAGCGAGATGCCTCCCTCGCTGCGAATGTGGGTGATCGGCTCGCCGACTTCGCCGCGGAAATACCCCTTGTCCTGCAGGGCGCGCCGTACGCGCTCCGCATCCTCTTCGAGCTTGCTGGCGTCATAGGTACGCGCAAAGAGGTTCTCCAGGAAAATGGAGTGCGGAATCCCGATTGGTCGCAGGTTCTTCATTGACTCGCGAAGGTAGCGCGAGCTTACCGTCGTATTGCCTGCAAAGGTGATTTTGCCCACTTTCACCACCGGCCCTTCCTTGACGTGGAAGGTAAGGGAGACGGAAGCGGGAGGAATCTTCTTGACCTCCGGACGAACGGTGGCGAACTGATGGCCATGTTCGGCCAGCATCTCCCGGATCACATCAATGGCGTGCGCCAAACGGGCAGGGTCATACTGGCTCTCCGGAGTGAGCCCTACATGCTCCTTCTTGAAGGCGGCCAGCAGATCCGATTGCGTGACGGAATTCAGGCCCGGATAGGTGATGTCGCGAATCGTCGGGCGCTCGGTAACGATGATGTCCAGCAGGATGCCCTTGGGCGTGTCCTCGCGCTCGATCCTGAGATTAGAGAAATAGCCCGTATTCCACAGTGAATTGAAGTCGCGCTCAATCGCCGCTTGGTCATAGGTGTCTCCCACATGCGTGAAGAGACGGGCCAGGATGGTTTCCTTCGGAATGCGGCGGTTGCCGATGACGCGGATCTCGGTGATGACATTTTGCTGGGCCCAGGCGGCCATGCTAACCGAGCAAACGAGAAGCAGGACGGCGGCGCTCAAGATGCGGGAAAAAATCAGCCGCACAGCTTTGCTTTTCAAAGGCTGGAAGCCGGAGCTCCCTGGGTTCGCGGGAAGAATAGGCACACCCTCACTGCTGAAAGTCGGATCCTGGTCGAGGAAATAGCGATTATATGTGACGGAAGGGTCAGTTCCCAACTTCGGACCCCCGTCCCGGCCGCGCAGACGCGCCGTCACACCTGAAGAACTTCCTTTTCTTTGCTCTTGCCCATCTCGTCGATACGCCGGATCTCATCATCGGTTAATTTTTGCATCTCCTCCAGCGACCGCCGCTCTTCGTCTTCGGAGATCTTTTTTTCCTTGGCAGCTTTCTTGATGAAGTCGTTGCCGTCGCGACGCACATTGCGGATGCCGGTGCGGTGCTCCTCCAGCAACCGGTTGAGGTGTTTTACAACTTCGCGCCGCCGCTCCTCGGTCATCGGAGGGACAGGCACCCGCACTACTTTACCGTCATTCTGCGGGTTGAAGCCCAAATCAGAGGATCGCAGCGCTTTCTCAATCTCCACGATGGTGCTGGGATCCCAAGGCTGAATCAGGATGAGGGTGGGATCGGGGGTGGTGACCTGCGCCACCTGGTTCAGCGGCGTATCCGTCCCATAGCAGGATACCTTTATCTGATCCAGCATGTGGACGGAGGCACGCCCGGTACGCACCGAAGCCAGATTGTTACGCAGATCCCCGACGCTCTTTTCCATGCGCGTTTTAAGCTGCGCGTGGATGTCTTTGAGGG
>Ga0207933_1002120_pt1 | contig 13404 bp, 10 predicted proteins | sample NGESurdeep092012_4_FD_184488 | JGI IMG/M metagenome (GOLD analysis project Ga0207933, IMG submission 184488) | Arctic peat soil microbial communities from Barrow, Alaska - NGEE Surface sample F53-3 deep-092012 (SPAdes) | ecosystem: Environmental > Terrestrial > Soil > Wetlands > Peat ... | reverse complement strand
CGCTCATGAGCGATTGGCCCGAGTCGCAGGCGTGTTGGATGAGTCACGGCGACGCGATCGTTCGCGCACCCGAGGGCTTCGAGGTGACGGGTTCGTCGCCGCTGGCGCCGGTCGCGGTGATGGAAAGTTCCGTGCGGCGTCTCTACGCGGTGCAGTTCCATCCGGAGGTCGCCCACACCGAACGCGGCCAAGAACTCCTCGAGAATTTCTTGCACCAGGTGGCCGAGATTCCCCCCACGTGGACCAATACGTCGATTATCGACGACCAGGTGGCAGCCATTCGCGCCCAGGTCGGATCCGAACGGGTGCTGTGCGCCCTCTCGGGTGGCGTGGACTCCGCGGTTGCGGCGGCACTCGTTACCAAGGCCGTGGGGACTCAACTCACGTGCGTGTTCGTGGACACGGGACTCATGCGCAAGAACGAAGGGGAGCAGATCGAGGCGACCTTCACGCGACAATTCGGCGTGCGCCTCATCCACGTCAAGGCGCAGGACCGATTCTTCGACGCCCTGGCGGGGGTCACCGACCCCGAGCGCAAGCGCAAGATCATCGGCGAGTTGTTCATCCGTGAATTCGAAGCGGTAGCGCGCGAACTCACCGAGGGCGACGAGAGCCCGCGCTTTTTAGTCCAGGGCACTCTCTACCCCGACGTGATCGAGTCGGGTTCGGCTCACGCCGCCAACATCAAGAGCCACCATAACGTCGGCGGCCTCCCCGAGGACATGTCCTTTGACCTCATCGAGCCGCTGCGCAGTCTATTCAAGGACGAGGTGCGCCACGTGGGAGAAGAGTTGGGCCTGCCCGCCGAGATCGTGTGGCGTCAGCCCTTCCCGGGTCCGGGACTGGGCGTGCGCATCATCGGGGAAGTGACGCGCGAGCGCGCCGAGATATTGCGCAACGCCGACCACGTCGTGGTCGACGAGATCAAAAAGGCTGGTCTGTACCGCGAACTCTGGCAGAGTTTCGCGGTGTTACCCGCGGTGCGTACGGTGGGGGTTATGGGAGATGGACGAACCTACGCGTACCCGATCATCATCCGCGCCGTCACGAGCGACGACGCTATGACTGCCGACTGGGCGCGCCTGCCCTACGACGTCATCGAGTCAATCGCCAACCGACTGATTCGCGAAGTACCGGGTGTCAATCGCGTGGCCCTCGACGTGACGTCGAAGCCGCCGGGCACCATTGAGTGGGAGTGAGCCGGCGTTCCTTCTCTGACGACGCGTTGTGGGGCAACGACTCAGAGAACTCCTCACCCGCCCTCGACCCCGACAGTCTCCTCGAGGGTCTGACCGAACCACAGCGACGCGCCGTGGTCCAACGTGGTGGGCCATTACTGGTGGTGGCGGGTGCGGGTTCGGGCAAGACGCGCGTGTTGACGCGTCGCATCGCCCATCTCCTGGCGACGGGTGACGCGCGATCCTTTGAGGTCATGGCCATTACCTTTACCAACAAGGCCGCCGACGAGATGCGCCGGCGCGTGGTCGACCTGGTGGGCGACGACGCTAAGCAGATGTGGGTCTCGACGTTTCACTCGGCCTGCCTGCGGATGCTGCGCGCCCACGCCGACGTGCTCGGGTACCAGCGCGGCTTCACCATCTACGACGCCGGTGATGCCGAGAGCGCGGTCGAGCGCATCATGAAGGAACTCAACCTCGACACCAAACGCGTCAGCCCGCGCAGCGTCTCGGCGGCTATCTCTGCGGCGAAGAACGAGATGCTCTCGGCCCAGCGTTACGCCGAGACCGGCCACGGTGACGACCCGCACCACCGACGCATCGCCGAGATCTATCACCTCTACGAACAACGACTCAAGCTCGCCAACGCCATGGACTTCGACGACCTTTTGTTGAATGCCGTGGCGATGATGCGCGCCGACGCGGACGTGCTCGCGTCGTACCAGCGACGCTTCAAATACCTCCTCGTGGACGAGTTCCAAGACACCAACGGAGTGCAGAACGAACTGGTGATGATGCTCGCCGCCCAGCACCGCAACCTGTGCGTGGTGGGCGACTCGGACCAGTCGATCTATCGCTTTCGCGCCGCCGACGTCCGTAACATCTTGCAGTTCGAAATGCGCTTCCCCGACGCCGACGTCGTCTTGCTCGAGCAGAATTTTCGCTCCACCCAGACCATCCTCGACGCGGCCAATGCCGTCATCGCCAAAAACGCCTCGCGCCACGCCAAGAACCTCTTCACCGACCACGGTCCCGGGGACCGCATCCGCCTCTATCGCGCGGGCGACGAATACGACGAGGGACGCTGGGTCGCCACCGAACTGCGCCGCGCGCGCGTCGAGGCCGGCGTGGAGTGGAATCAGATGGCCATCTTCTATCGCACCAACGCCCAAAGCCGCGTGCTGGAAGAAGAAATGTTGCGCGCGGGCATCCCGTACCGCGTCATCTCGGGAATGCGCTTCTACGACCGCAAGGAGATCAAGACGGCCCTGGCCTACGCGCGCCTGGTGGTCAACCCCCGCGATGAGGCCTCCGCGCGGCGCGTGATCAACGAACCCAAGCGCGGGATCGGCGAGGCGGCCCAGGCCAAGCTGGGCGTCTACGCGGCGGACAACTCCATCTCATTCGCCGAGGCCGCGCACTATGCCCGAGCGGCGGGACTGACTGCCAAGGCGCTGGCGGGTGCCGAGAAGTTCGCCTGCGTGATGGACGAGCTACGCGCGATGGCCAACGACCTCACGCCGCGCGAGATGATCGACGCCATCGTGCGCGAGACCGGCGTGGGTGACGCGCTGCGCGCAGAGAACTCCGACGAGGCGTACTCGCGACTCGAGAACCTCGGCGAACTGGCGTCGGCCGCCGCCCAGTACGACACGTTGATGGACTTCGTCGAGCGCATGGCCCTGGTGGCCGACTCCGACCAACTCGACGGGGGCGCTGGCGCGATCTCGATGATGACCCTGCACGTCGCCAAAGGACTCGAGTTCCCGCTCGTAGTGATCACCGGACTCGAAGAGACGATCTTCCCGCACCGTCGCGCGCTCGCGGACGACGCCGAACTCGAAGAAGAGCGACGACTGTGTTACGTCGGGCTCACGCGCGCGATGCGTCACCTGATCTTGACCCACGCGTGGACGCGCACCGTGTGGGGTCAGCGCGCCGACGCGCTCCCCAGTCGTTTCTTGCAGGAGATCCCCTCAGAACTCGTGCACGACGTGTCGGCGTCGTTGCCGATGCGTCGCGCGACCTTCGTGCCCGACGACGACGGCTTCGTGGGGCGCGATAGCGACTTCACCGCAGGTAAGGCCTTCGGCGCGGGGTCCGCGCCGCCGGTGCGCTCCACCGGGGCGGAGAATCTCGGACTGGTGGTCGGGGACCGCGTCGTGCACGACCGCTACGGACTCGGGGTTGTGGTGAAGGTGGACGGCAGCGGCAGCCACGCGCGCGCCAGCGTCAGTTTTGACCAACACGGCACGAAACAACTGGTTTTGGCCATGACGCCGTTACAGCGGGCGCCGGGTTCTTAGTCACTTTTTAGTACTCCTTGACGTTCTCTCGGTGAACTCGGAAAACGCCGGTGTAAAATTTCTCTGACATGACCTATAACGACGCGCCGTCGCGTACGCCACCGCGACCGAAACCGGGTCCCCACGTTCGCGCCTCCTCGGGCTCGACGCCGCGGCACCCCGCGCGGCGTTTGCCGGCCTACGTGTACTGGCGTCGGCGCGTTCTGGTCATCCTGGGCGCGGTGACGCTGGTGATGGTTTCGTACTACGGCATCACGCTCACCTTCGCGCTGCGTAACCCGGGCTACGGCGTCACCTTTCAGGCGCGCTTCGCCGAGTGGGGTCGCCAACACGGCTTCGGTGGCATCGTCACCTGGGCCGAGACGGAATACAACAAATTGCACCCCGCCAAGGTCGGCGGCCCGGCCTCCCTCAATCAGATCGGCAAGGGCATCGACGTGACCACGGTGAGCGGCACCCAACCGCTGGCCGCGCCGGTCAACTTGAAGAGTCCCGCCGCGGTTCCCTTCTCCGGCGAGGGCGTCTGGCGACCCGCCGGTCGACTGACCGCGAACAACATCCCCGCGGTGTACGAGACGTTCATCCGACCCGACGCCGTGCACACGAGTTACATCGTGGGCGTGGCGTGGATGGACCCCAAGATACTCTCCGCGCAGCTCTACTCGGGTTCGCAGATTCCCGGCGGCGGTCCCTATCCCTACAGTGCGCCCATCACGTCGAGCGCGTCCACGTCGGTCGTCTCGGTCTTTAACGCCGGCTTTCGCATGCAAGACGCCAACGGCGGCTACTACACCAACAACAAGATGGTCCTGCCCCTTCGCGTCGGTGGGGCGTCGGCCATCATTTACAAGGACGGCACCATGAGCGTCGGTGAGTGGGGTCGGGACTTTCACATGACCCCCGACGTCGCCTCGGTGCGCCAAAATCTCGACCTCATCGTCGACGGTGCCAAGCCCGTGGCGGATCTCACGAATCCCAACGCCATCAAGTGGGGCAAGACCCTCGGGGGAACCTTCAACGTGTGGCGCTCGGGCCTCGGGGTGACGTCTGACGGCGCTCTCGTCTACGTGGGTGGTCCGGCCATGTCGATCAGCGACCTCGCCGACACCCTCGTGCGCGCGGGGGCGGTGCGCGCCATGGAGCTCGACATCAACACCGACTGGGTGGACTACGCCACCTTGTCAGGCACCCTCGGCCAGCCCGTCAACGGCGCGAACGCCACCAACTTGTTGACCGGCATGATCGGCAACCCAGGACACTTCTTTGCCAACTGGTGGACGCGTGACTTCTTCGTGATGAGCATGCGCCCCAAGTACATGAACGCTTCGACCGCCTCGAGTGCGACCGGGGCGACGGGCTAGGAAACTAGCGATCCATCACTTTGCGCCACAGGGGTGCGGGCAGGTGGCGAAGGATCGCGAAGAGGTACCTGAGGACCGGCGGACTCCAAATCACGCGGTCGCCGCTCGCGAGTCCCTTGATCACGTTCTCAGCGACTTCGTTGACGCCCGTCGTGAAGGGAACCTCGGCCAGGCCCTCGGTCATTTTGGTGCGCACAGCGCCCGGACGAACTATCTGGAGGTTCACCCCGGTGCCGATCAATGAGTCGGCCATGCCTTCACAGAGTCGATCGAGCCCGGCCTTCGCACCCCCGTAGAGGTAGGCCGAACCGCGCACGCGCACGGCGCCCACCGACGACAGCACCACGATACGTCCGCTCCCTTGGGCCACCAGGCGACGTCGCGCCTCGGTCAGGGCCGCGACGGGCCAGGTGAAGTTCACGTTCATCAGTCGTGTCGCGGCGGCGACGTCGCTCTCGTCGCGACGTTGATTGCCCAATTGGCCCACCGCCATGATCACGAGGTCCACGTGGTCGCCGGCCTTGGTGAAGGCCCGCGCCACGGTCGTCTCGGCACTCGCGAGGTCCTCGGCGTCGAACACCACGGTGTCGGTCTTGGACGCGCCGTAGTCCAGGGCTTCGCGCGCGGCCTCGTCGAGCAGGCCCTGGTTACGTCCGGCCAAGATGACGGTGTGGGCGCGCGCGGCGCAGAGCTTCTTGGTGATGGCGCGCGCGATGTCCGAACTCCCGCCCAAGACGACGACGTTCTGGGGTTGACCAAAGGCGTTTTCCATGGCTACTTTCCTACTAAGTGCAGTCGGCGCGCGAGATCGCTCGTCAGCTGGTGTCGAGGGTCGACGCGATTCTTGATCTCGAGAAATTCCGGTAGACGCGGGTACATTACCCGCACCGCTTCGGGACTCAGGCGAGCATCCTTGGCCAGGTACACCCGCCCGCCGGCCTCGATGACCATCTCGTCGAGATCGTCGAGCACGCCCGGGAGCGCGCTGGGGCCGACCGGCAGGTCGAGGGCCAGCGTCCAGCCCGACATCGGAAAAGAGATCAGTCCGTGGTTCGCCGTCCCGAAGCGCTTGAGCACGGCCAAGAAACTCGGCACCCCCGAAGTGGCGAGACGCTCGACCGCGCGCACCACGCACTCGGCCTGGGCGTCGGCGACGCAGAACTGGTACTGGACGAAGCCGCGTCGACCATAGAGCCGGTTCCAGTCACCGACGCCGTCGAGGGGGTGAAAGAACCCACCGAGGGACTGGTGTTCACCCTCGCGACGCGCGGGGGCCCGACGAAACCACGCTTCGTTAAAGGCCCGGATCGATAGTGGATTGAGCAGTCCCGCGGGGGCGCGAAAGGGCACGCGTAGTCGGGTCGCGGCGGGCGCCACCAAGGTGGCGTCGGGCACGTCGCGACGCTGCGCGTGATCAGCGCGCGTGAGAATGGCCCGGCCCATCGACCGGCCCTTGGTCATGCAGTCCACCCAAGCCACCGAGTAGCGGTACTCGTCGTCACCGTCGACCATCGACGCCATCACGTTGTCGAGGTGATCGAATCGCGTCGTGTCGACGACCACCTGGTCGGACTCGATCTTGAGCAGGCGCAGGGTGACTGCGGTCACGACGCCGGTGAGGCCCATCCCGCCGATGGTGGCCCAGAACAAGTCGGGCTGGGTGCGCGGAGAGACGTTGTGAGCGCCGGTGGGAGTGACGAGGCGCATTTCGAGCACGTGGTCGCCGAAGGACCCGTCGCGGTGATGGTTCTTGCCGTGTACGTCGGCAGCTATGGCGCCCCCGATAGTCACTTGGCGCGTCCCGGGTGTCACCGGCACGAACCAACCTAGGGGGATCGTGATGGCGAGCAGTTCGTCAATCGACACGCCCGCGCCCACCGTCGTCACGCCGTCGGGCGCAATGGCCCCGATGCCCCCGAGGGACCGATTCGAGAGCACGACCCCGCCACTCACCTGTGCGGCGTCACCGTAACTGCGACCGAGACCACGCGCGATGACGCTCGTCGCCCCGGCGAGTTCCTGGGCCACCAGTTCCTCCGAACTCGGGCTCTGCACCTCCGAGATGGTGGGTGCGGTGCTCCCCCAGCCCGAGAGTCGCTCGCGACTCACGAGTACGTCCCCGCCACGATCAACCCGGCCCACATCAGGGCGAGGATCTGTACCGTGCGATTCCGCAGTAGTAGGTCCTCGGGGGACTCGCCATCGGCCGACTCCGCACCACGGATGATGAACAAAATGGCCAGCACCACCGGCACCATCGACAGGCGTACGGGAATAATCACGTGGCGCACCGACGAGAGCCCCGTGGACGACGTGTCGTTAGCCCACAGACAGTACGCCGTCACCACGACGGTCGCCGAGAGCGTGAGGGCTGAATGCAAGAACTCTGCCGTGTACTCACTCAACACGGCCCGGTTCGCCGCGCCAACGTGTCGTAACTCGGCCGAGCGTTTGCCCACCACCAAGAACAGCGCCCCGAAGGTCACGACGATGAGGAACCAGGTCGACACCGGGATGTGGGAGGCGACGGCCCCACCGTAGGAGCGCAAGAAGAAGCCGCTCGCCACCAGACCCAGTTCGATGATGACGGTGTTCTTCAGCCACACGCTGTAGAGCAACGTCTCGCCAACGTATATGGCGAGGATCAGGTAGAAACCGCCCGGATGATGAATGAAGACCGGCACGATCAGCCCCAGAGTCATCAATATCGCGGCGGCGGCGAATGCGACGGAGCGCGATAGCTCTCCCGACGCAATGGCGCGATGTTGCTTGCTGGGATGTTGTCGGTCCGACGCCACGTCGCGTAGGTCGTTGACGATATAGAGCGCGGACGCGACCAGACAAAACGCCGCGAAGGCGACGATGGTATTGGCCAGCACCGAGCGGTGAAAGAGGGTCCCCGACGCCCCCGGAGCGACCACCAGAAGGCCGTTCTTGACCCACTGGGGGATACGCATCGCCGAGACCACGGCCCGCACTGTGCCCCGCGGGCTACCTGGCGTCCTCACGATAGGTCAGGATACTCGCCACCTTCTCAGGGTCCCCGAACAAGGGGGGTGGCCTGCTCACGTAAGATGAGGGGTTGTGAAGCGCACCTACCGAGTCGTGGTCGCCAAGCCTGGTTTGGACGGTCACGATCGCGGTGCGAAGGTCATCGCGCGCACCCTGCGCGACGCGGGTTTCGAGGTCGTGTACACCGGGTTGCACCAGAGCCCCGAACAGATCGTCGAGGCGGTGGTCCAAGAAGACGCCGACGCCCTGGGGCTCTCGCTCTTGTCGGGCGCGCACTTGGTTCTCGTACCGCGCATCGTGGAACTCCTGCGCGTGCAGGGTCGCGACGACGTCGTTCTGGTGGTCGGTGGCATCATTCCCGACGCCGACGTGCCGGCGCTCACCGAGATGGGCGTGGCGCGGGTGTTCACGCCCGGCGCGTCCCTTCACGAGATCGGAACCTGGCTCGAGGACACCCTCGACGCGCACTTGTCCACCTCTTCGTAATTACATTCGTTGTCGCAGTTGTTGTCGTCGTGCCCCCCCGTTTGCCCAGTCAGAAAGTAGAAGAACGAATGGACCTCTTTGAATATCAGGGGAAGCAGTATTTTTCTCGTTTCGGAATCGCCATATCGCCCGGTGACGTCGCCGATACCGTCGACGAGGCCGTGGCCGTCGCCGAGCGCGTCGGCTACCCGGTGGTGGTCAAGGCCCAGGTCAAGGTGGGCGGTCGCGGCAAGGCCGGCGGCGTCAAGCTCGCCAACGACGTCGACGAAGTTCGTCTGCACGCCAAGAACATCCTCGGCCTCGACATCAAGGGCCACGTCGTGCGACGACTGTGGGTGGAGCGTTCGAGCGACATCGCCAAGGAGTACTACGCGTCGTTCACGCTGGATCGAGAGAACAAGACGCACCTGGGCATGTTGAGCGCTCAGGGTGGGGTGGAGATTGAAGTGGTCGCCGAGGAGACCCCCGACGCCATCGCGTTCTTGTCCATTGACCCCGTGAGGGGCTTGGACCTGGCGACCGCGCGTCGCTGGGTGCACCAAGCGGAGCTCGACGAGGCGGCGCGCGAACAGGCCGCCGAGTTGTTGGTGAAGCTCTACGACTGCTACACCATCGGGGACTGCGACTTGGCCGAGATCAACCCGATGATTCTGACCCCCGAGGGCAGAGTGCACGCGCTGGACGCGAAGGTGACCCTGGACGAGAACGCGTCGTATCGCCACCCCGAATGGGAGGAGTACCGCGCCACCGAGACCGAGGATCCGCGCGAGAAGATGGCCAAGGAGAAGGGCCTCAACTACATCGGCCTCGACGGGTCGGTCGGTATCATCGCCAACGGCGCGGGTCTGGCCATGTCGACGCTCGACGTCGTCAACCAAGTGGGCGGCTCAGCGGCGAACTTCCTGGACATCGGCGGCGGCGCGAACGCCGACGTCATGGCCGCGGCCCTCGAGGTCATTAACTCCGATCCGAAGGTGACAGCCATCTTCGTCAATATCTTCGGCGGCATCACGCGCGTCGACGAGGTCGCCAAGGGCGTCCTCGAAGCGCTCGGACGCGTGAGCATCGCCGCGCCGATCGTGTTGCGGCTCGACGGCACCAACGCCGTCGAGGGACGAGCAATCCTCGCCCCGCACCTGAACGACCGACTGATCACCGAACCCACCATGCTGGACGCCGCTCGTCGCGCCGTGTCCCTCGCGATCGCTTAAGGAGCGCCATGAGCATCTTTGTTGACGAAAATACCAAGGTCATTGTCCAGGGACTCACCGGTAGTCAGGGTAAATTCCACGGCCTGCGCAACCGCGACTACGGCACCAAGATCGTCGGGGGCGTGACGCCCGGCAAGGGGGGATCCGACGTCGACGGCGTGCCCGTCTTCAATTCCGTGAAGGAAGCCGTCGACGCCACGGGCGCCACCGCGTCGTTCGTGGTGGTTCCGCCCAAGTTCGCCTCGGGGGCGATCCTCGAAGCGGCTGCGGGCGGCATCACCTTCGTCGTGTGCATCACTGAGGGTATCCCCGCACACGACGAGGCCGTGACCTACAACCGCCTCGTCGAGGAGTACCCCGGCGTACGGTTGCTCGGTCCGAACTGTCCGGGGATCATCAGCCCGGGCAAGTGCAACATCGGTATTACGTCGGGTGACATCGCCCTCGCGGGAGGCCCGGTGGGCATCGTGTCACGTTCGGGCACCTTGACGTACCAGGCGCTGCACGAACTCTCCCAGAACGGCATCGGACAGACCACCTGCGTGGGCATCGGGGGCGACCCGGTACCGGGCACCAACTTCATTGACTGTTTGGCGGCCTTCGAAGCCGACCCCGAGACCAAAGCGGTCATGATGATCGGCGAGATCGGTGGCTCCGAAGAAGAGCGCGCGGCCGAGTGGATCAAACGGAACATGACCAAGCCCGTCGTCTCTTACATCGCGGGCGTGACCGCCCCCCCGGGGCGCAAGATGGGCCACGCCGGCGCCATCATCTCGGGCTCCAAGGGAACCGCGCAGGCCAAGATGGACGCTCTCGCGGCCGCGGGGGTGCACGTGTGCCTCAACCCCACCGAAGCCGGTCAGAAAATGGTCGAGATCGTCCAGGCGTTCTAGGTCTTGGTCGTCCGTCTCTGCGTTCTGGTCTCGGGTTCGGGAACCATTCTCGAAGCCCTCATCGCTCACGGGGTGCGGGTCAGTCTCGTGGGGGCGGACCGCCCGTGTCGAGGCCTGGACGTGGCTCGTGACGCCGGCGTCGAGGCGTTGTTGATCGACCGCGCACGGTACGGCGGATTCGGCCCCGACTTTGATCGCGACCGGTACTCGAAGGACCTGGCGGCGCAACTGCGCGAGAGAGACATCGACCTAGTGGCGATGGCGGGCTTTGGCACGATCGTCAACCGGCCGTTTCACGACGCGTTTCCGGCCCGGGTTCTCAACACCCACCCGAGTTTGTTGCCCGACTTCAAGGGCTGGCACGCCGTCACCCAGGCGCTCGCGGGTGGTGTCACGGAGACCGGCTGCACCGTGCATGTCGCGACGCTCGAACTCGACGACGGGCCGATCCTGGCCCAGCGGCGCGTCGGGGTGTTCGCCAGTGACGACGAGTCGAGCCTGCACGAACGCATCAAGGCGGTGGAGCGCGAGCTCTATCCCGCGGTGGTCACTAGGGTGATGGCGGCACTCGACGCCGGTCGCGACGTGTCGTCGGTCGCGAAAGAAATGGAGGAGGCGTAGATGCGGGCACTGTTGAGCGTGTGGGACAAGACGGGGCTCCTCGACTTCGCGCGCGGCCTCGCGTCACTCGAGATCGAACTCGTGGCCTCGGGCGGAACGGCGCGCACGCTCGGCGAAGCCGGTATCGCGCACCTCGACGTGGCCGAAGTCACCGGGTTCCCCGAGATGCTCGACGGACGCGTCAAGACCCTGCACCCGCGAATCCACGGGGGCATCTTGGCCAGTCGCAGCGAACCTTCGCACCTCGCAGCGCTGAGCGCCCACGACATCGTGCCCATCGACCTCGTGGTCTGCAACCTCTATCCCTTCACGTCGGACCCGTCGATCGAGTTGATCGACGTCGGCGGGCCCACGATGGTGCGCGCCGCGGCGAAGAACCACCACCACGTCGGCGTCGTGACGAGCCCCGACCAGTACGGTGTCGTGCTCGAAGAACTGCGCGCGTCGGGCCAGCTCTCGAACGCGACGCGCCACGAGCTCGCGCGCGCCGCCTTCGCTCACACGGCCGCCTACGACGCCGAGATCGTGGCCTGGATGGACGCCGGCGGAGCGATCGGTCCCGTGCCCGACGCTCGTGACGAGATAGTTCCCCCGAGCCTGCACCTCACCCTCGAGCGCGCCAACGTCGTTCGCTACGGCGAGAACCCTCACCAGATCGGTGCGCGCTACCGGGTGGCTGGAACGTCGCCGTGGTGGGACGGTGTCGTGCAGCAGGCCGGGTCCCCACTGTCGTACCTCAACCTCTTTGACGCCGACGCCGCGTGGCGCCTCGTGCACGAACTTCTCGACGACGCGCCCGGGCGTCGGGCCGTCGCGATCATCAAACACGCCAACGCCTCGGGTGCGGCGGTCGCTGACACGTTGCACGACGCCTTCGCCAAGGCCCTCGATGCGGACCCCCAGAGCGCCTTCGGCGGCATCGTCGCCGTGGCGGGTCAACTCGACTTGGAGCTCGCGACGCTCATCGCCGCGGGTCCCCAAGCCGACGTCGTCATCGCCGCGTCGATGACCGACGATGCCGTTGCCACCCTGGTGGCGCGACGTAAGGCCACGCGCCTGCTGTCGGCTCCGTCACCCGAGCCCCTCGGTCGCTCGATTCGTACTTTCGGCAATACGGCCCTGGTGCAGAACGCGGACGAATTGCTCGTTCCCGTGGCGGACTGGCGCTGCGTGACCGACCATCTCCCCACGCCAGAGCAACTGGTCGACCTGGCCTTGGCCTGGCGGGTGTGCGCGCGCACCACGTCCAACGCCATCGTGCTCGCGCGCGGCGGGGTCGCGGTGGGCATCGGGGCGGGTCAACAGTCACGCGTCGTCGCCGCCGACATCGCAACCGCCAAGGCGGGGGACAAGGCCGTGGGCGCTGCCGCGTCGTCGGACGCCTTCTTTCCCTTCGCCGACGGGCTCGACGCCCTCACCCGCGCCGGCGTCACCTCGGTGGTGCAACCGGGCGGTTCGGTCCGCGACCAAGAAGTCATCGAGGCTGCCAACGCCGCGAACATCGTCATGATGCTCACTGGTGAGCGTCATTTTCGTCACTAGGAGACACATGGCCGAATTACTCGACGGAGAACGCCTGGCGGGACGCATCAAGATGGAACTCGCCGAGCGCGTGGCGCGCCTGAGCGCCCTCGGTCGTCCGGTCGGACTGGGCACCGTGCTGGTGGGTGATGACGGGCCGAGTGCCAAGTACGTCGCCATGAAGCACGCCGATTGTGAGGCCATCGGCATTCGATCGTTTGACGAGCGACTTGCGGCGAGTGCGACGCAGGCCGAGGTCGAGGCGGTCGTCGACCGGTTCAATGACGATCCCCTCGTGCATTCCATCCTCGTGCAATTACCACTGCCGAACGGCATCAACGAGGAGCAGGTCTTGCTGCGGATCAATCCGGACAAGGACGTCGACGGTCTGCACCCGACCAACTTGGGGCGCCTGGTCATGGGAACACTCGGTCCGCTCCCGTGCACACCAGCCGGCATCGTCGAGCTGTTGGCGGCGCACGAGGTACCCGTGGAAGGACGTCACGTCGTGATCATCGGACGCGGGCTCACCATCGGACGTCCGTTGTCCTTGTTGCTCGCCATGAAGCGCCCGGGCTGTAACGCGGCGGTGACCGTCGTGCACACCGGGGTCGACGACATGGGCGCCCTGACGCGAAGTGCTGACGTTCTCGTGGCGGCGGCCGGGGTGGCCGGTCTCGTCACGCGCGACATGGTGAAACCGGGTGCGGCCGTCGTAGGGGCGGGCACGAGCTGGTCGGGGACTAAATTGATGAGCGACGTCGCCGACGACGTCGCCGACGTCGCGGGTTGGATCACACCTCGAATCGGCGGGG
>Ga0207933_1002119_pt1 | contig 13404 bp, 10 predicted proteins | sample NGESurdeep092012_4_FD_184488 | JGI IMG/M metagenome (GOLD analysis project Ga0207933, IMG submission 184488) | Arctic peat soil microbial communities from Barrow, Alaska - NGEE Surface sample F53-3 deep-092012 (SPAdes) | ecosystem: Environmental > Terrestrial > Soil > Wetlands > Peat ... | reverse complement strand
GCCAAAGCGATCGACCGCACTATCGGCCTTCGGGTCAGCCCCGAGGACGAATCCAGAGGCCTTGACCTGTCCCTGCACGCAGAGAGCGCATATTCGATCGGCGGAATGGGTCGGATCGGAAGCTGAAGCGTGATTGGCGGTGAACGGGTCCCCTGCTGGTGCGCCCACTCGGACTTCTGTGCAGCTCGATCCGGTATCCACGGCTGGGCCCGAAGGGAACTCGCGGGCCCACAGATGAATGCCACAGTGCCGCCGGGAATGCCCCGTCAGCCCGCGCGATGTGTACAGGTCCATCTCCGCCGGACCAGGGCCTGGTGCCAGCGAACCAGCGTCTTTGGCTGCACGAAGGACTTGCTTCGAGACCGGCGGCCCACGAGTCGACTGAGTCCGGCGAACAGCGTTCGATCAGGTGGACATAGCGACGGTCGTGTGACCTGGCGACGAAGCACGGCAACCTCATGGTGGAGCATGAGGATCTCGATCGCAAGTACGTTACTGCCTCGACGACCGAGGTGCACCAAGAGCTTCAGGGGATAGGCGGCCCCGCATGGATACCGGCGCTTGCGCTCGCACCGCTTCGTCCTCGGTCTCGAACGTGCCGTAGGCGACCTGGCGGTCGTCGATCCGGACCCGCAGGCGCCAACGCCCGCTCGATCGCCGATCGATGGATCCGCCGTCGTTGGGAGCCCGGCGCCGCTTTCCTTTGGCCATGAGGACTCTCCTCCGCCAGGACCACACCGACCCGTGCGATGTAACTGTGAGTCTTAGAGGAGCGACGATCACCTTCGCACCGCCGACTCTTTCGATACTCAGAAGTATCCGAACATGGTCATTGACGTAACCGACGTTCGTCTTGACTCCCCAGGCAAGCACGGTAGAAAGGGCACGCACCCTCTCCATCCACGGCATGAGCCGACCCGGAGAGTTTCAAGCAGTTCTTCGGATGGAAAGCGACGGCGCCGTCACCATTGACCTTCAACCATGCCGTCGGGGCAAATTGAAATAGCCCCAGCTCCTCATGAGGTTCGCCCGCCTCGATGGCGGAGATGAAGTAGCTGACGAGGCAAAGTGCCGCGCTTGAACCAAGCGCAGTTGTGGGCGGGGCAACAGCCGGATGGTCACCCGCCAACCCATGGAAGCTGACCGAAGCGGCATAGAAGGCGACCGACACTCCGGATGCCATGGCACCGACCCAGGGTCGTCCGAAGCTGTCAGGATTCAGTTGGCAAATCGCTTGCGAGAGCCGTTTCGGTCAAGCCGGCCGGACCAGGCTGGGCGAGCTCCGAGCGCCTTGACTCGCCGGACAATTGCGACAGCGGCGGCGACTGATCAATGCCTTTCCAACCGCAGCCGATCCCGGCAACTTCGGGCCCCTGGCATCCAGGGTCGGTCGAGATCGGTGTCCGAACTCGGAGCGAGGAAGCAACTCCGATGTCAGTAGCCCTCGATTGCGTACGGGTTCAGGAACTGCCGATGCCAGAACCCGGCCCGGTCGACCTCAGTCAGACCGGCCTGCTCGCATACGTCGGCCCATTCAGATTGGATGACAGTGACTTGGTGGTCGACAATCTCACGGGCCTCCTCCTTCGATAGCAAGTAGGTAGAGGAATGCGATACGCAGCCTGCAACCTGGCTCATCCGGTAGCCGTCCCTCCCGATGCCCATGAGCTGGGCGGCTTCACCGCCTGAACGCAGTTGCGGGCAGATGTCGTAGGCAGGGGTGAGACTCAGGACGGCCCCGTCCCAAAAGGCGGAGTGGTTGCGAGCGTGATCATCGGTGTTTCCGGTAAGGATGTTGAAGGTGATTCGGGCGAAGAGCTCCCGAAGTGTCGTGACGGGATCGGCGAACCGCGCTCGGATCACGTCAGCGAGATCCGCGTAGCTGGCGTACCGGCCACTCAGCTCGTCAAGCTCTAGGATGGTAAGCGCAGAAACCATCAGCCGTCGACTTCCACCCTCTGGACGGTCGAAACGGTCGATCAGCAGCACGTCTTTGCCGATCGCTTCCGTAAGCTCGACCGTTGCGACGTTCAGGCCGGTTCGGCGAGCCAGCTCCATAGCCAGGAATTCGCCCTTCACGACGGGATAGGTGTCTGTCGACGAGCTGAACTTCGCGATGAGCTGGCGGGGACCGTGGTTGAGGAGCGCCTTTGGCCTAGCGCCACCCACGGAGCTCCCGTGAAGCAGTGCCGCGTCGAGCTCCGGCGAGAGCGGGACGCCTTGCTCGACTCGCTCGGCCGATTGGGCGAGCTCCCCGAGCGTCGGGTGATCGAGTGAACGGGCGACGTAGTGCGAAGCCGAGGACTGAAAGTCCAGGGCACCGATCCGGTCCGAACCGGACTCCAACAGGTACGCCAGGACACTCGGGTCGGTGACCCCGTCGAGGTCGGAACCGGCTCGGCGGTTTTGGATGACCCTCCGGCCCCATGCGTCGGGGCCGGCGTCGGCGATGCAACCAGCAATGTCGCCGACCAACGGTGAGATCGTTCCCGTCCGCAACGGCAGCTCTGGGAGGTACAGGGGAATGGCGCCTTCGGCTTCGAGGTAGCTCCGGCCGTACGTGAAGGTAACGATCTCGCCCTCAAGGTCGAGCCGACCGGCGACGACGGGTTCAGTTGCACCTGGAAGCCAGACCCAGACGTATGCGGCGCTTGGCTCAAAAGTCATCGTTCACGTCGGCGCGCTTGCGCACGGTCTTCGGCAGGACCGCGAGCCGGTCCTCGATACGAGCGGCCTCGAGTCGCCGCCGCGACCGGTCAACCTCGAACAGCGGGACACCGAGGATGGCGGCCGCTTCAAATGCGACTCCAAGCCCGACGGTCAAATCGCCGCGTTCGACCTTACGCATGGTGATCCGGCTGACTCCCACCCGGTCAGCCAACTCTTGAAGGGTCCAACGCCGCTCTCGGCGCGCCAGACGGACGCGATTGCCGAGTAGGCGAGCTGCTTCGACCGTCAGCGGAGAGTAGGGACGGGATCGCTTCACATCGGTATATTATACTATTCCTAACAGTGTTTAACGCGTAGTATACTATCCACCATATCGCCGCATCCAGGTTCGAGTCGCGGCCGTCGGTCCCTACAGAGGAGACTGAATTGACCGTCGCTCGCAGCAACATCTTGAGACGCTGACGGAGGAATACCGGCCGATGGTCTGGGGGCATCCACGCCGGGACCGACCCCCGAACGCTTCAGGGTCTCATGGGCCATGCGGACGCCCGCACCACCCTCAACCTGTACACACAGACGACGACAGAGAGCGACCGGGCCGCGTCCGATTCCGTTGCGGCCGCATTGCTCGGGTAGTCGTGAATCCGATAATGCCCGGCTAATGCCCGAAACGCTTTGGGGCCACCGCTTCAGAGGTAAAACGTGCCTCTGACCTGGTGGAGGTGAACGGACTCGAACCGTCGGCCTCTACATTGCGAACGTAGCGCTCTACCAGCTGAGCTACACCCCCGGGTCCGCCAGAGAATAGCCGCCCCGGATCCTCGGCCGGCCCGCGCTGGGGGGATGGGTCCTGTCAGCCGGTGGCGGCCCGGTGCTCAGGTGCTCGAGGTGGTTGACGGGTCCATGGTGGTGGTGGTGGTTGAAGGCGTGGTCGTGGTGGTGGTGGTGGTGGTCGGAGGCGCCGTCGTGGTGGTGGTCGGCGTCGGAGGCGGAGGCACGAAGGTGAACATGCCCTGGACGCAGTCGGCCGGCGACTGGGCCACGACCACGTAGACCCCCGGCATGTTGGTGAACGTCCACACGTTGAGTGGCGGCCCGACCTGCAGGCAGGCCAGTGCCGGGGATGTGGTGGCCACTGTGGACACCGTGCCCACGAACTGTGGCGTACCAGGCGCGGCCGGGGGCGTCACCGGGGTAAGGGGCACGGTGACGTAGTTCCACACGGCGGTGGTGGCGAACCCGGAGCCCGGCGGGAGGGTCACCGTCGGGCCGGTCTGATAGTCCTTGGCCGGCGGGGCGTTGCCCAGTAGCGCGGCCAGGTTGGCCGGGTCGTTTCCGTCCATGCCCAGGGCCCAGATCCCCAACCCGGCGATGTGGAACGAGTTGGCCAGCTGCGCCTTCAGGGCCAGTGACGTCGGATCGTCGAAGAACGTCTCGTGCCACTGACTGCCCACCTGGTAGGCGGTCCAGGGCGTCTGGGTGGTCGGATCCCAGTAGGTCGGATGACCGGACGAGGCGATGACTCCGTAGCTGAGCGGCGACTCGCCCCCGGTGGCCTGGGCCGTTCTGGTCCCGTCCGTCGTCGGCCAGTCGTAGCCGTAGTAGGGGACGCCCAGGATGACCTTGCTCGGTGGCACCACCGAGGTGAACTGCTGGAGCGCCTCGGTATCGGTGTATCCCCCACCGACCAGCGGTGCGGTGGCACTCGGGACCGACCGGCTGTTCATGTCGTAGGCCATGACGAAAAAACCGTCCAGGGCCGGAGCCAGGGCGGCCACGTCGTAGAACCCGGCGCTGTCGGCGGCGGCGCTGGCGTACGTGGCCATGGTCACCTGCCAGTGGGGGTTGGCCGCGTGAAGGGCCGCCGACACCTGGGTGATCAGGGAGGTCAGCCCATTGCGGTCGGCACTCCCCTGCCCCTCGAAGTCGAAGTTGATCCCATCCAGGTTCTTGGCCGAGACGGCGGCGATCAGCGCCGCCGACAGCCGGGCGGGAGCCGTCGGATCTGAGGTGATGGCGTTGAGCGAGCTCTGGCTGAAGCAGGTCACGGTGAGGACTACCCGGTCCCCGGCGACATGGGACCGATTGACCAGGTTCACCAGATCTTGACTCTCATAGCCGTTCCAGCCGGCACCGCTCTGATTGAGGGAGCCGTCGGCGTTGGCATCGACACTGAAGTAGGCGAGGGTGGTGAGGTCCTGGACGTCGAATCCCCCCGACTGCGGCAGCGTCCAGTACGGGGCGTACCCGAAGATCTCGTGGGACTGCAGCGGTGCCGCTCCGGCCAACGACGGCGGTGCCGGTGCCGGCGTCGACGTGGCCGGCGGCAGGCTGACAGTGGGGTGGGCCCGGGAGGCTTGCACCCCGTTGCCCACGTTCAGGGCGTGGATCGCTGTGGGCTTGGCGGCCGCGGCCGCCCCACCGGCGGATGCCTCGAAGGCCCGGCCACTGCCGGCCAACAGCAACAGGGCCAAGATACCCACCACGATCGGTCCCACCCGTTGACGGCCGAGACCGCGCTGGGGCTCCCCATCGGGGTGGCGGAGCGACGTGGCCCATCCCGTGGCGGCCGCCCATGCCCCGGCGGCGCCCGCAGCCAGGGCGGCAGCCGGCTGGGTGGACACCGGCGGTCGACCCTTGTCCGAAACGGCCCTGGCGGCCTCGGTACCGACCGAGAGCGCGTAGAGGAACGGCTCCACCGCGAGGATGGGCAGCACGTACCGGGCCCGGGATGCACCGTCGAGCCCCTCCCCCTCGGCCCACTCGATCTCGACGACCCGGCCGACGGTTCCGTCGGGTAGCAGGGCCGGATGGGTGACGCTGGCCCCGACGACCGACGACCACAGGATGAGTGACGGCACGGGAACGGGCGAACCCTCCGACGCTGCGGTGGACGGTCCCACCGTCATGCCCGACGGCCCGGCCACCAGATCTACCGGCGCGGCCGGCACCAGCGTCACGGCGTCACCGGACGGGGCAGGACCGGACTCGCCGGCGAACAGGCCCGGCTCCTCGGGGGTGAGGGGCAGGGCACCCTGTACCACTGTTCCGTCTCCGGCACCGGGACGTTCAGGGTTGGGAGGACGGCGGAATGGTCTCATGGGGGGTTCTCGGGAGAAGCGGCCGGCGCCTTGGCCCCAGGCGGGATGTCCTAATCACGCTATAAGTGGCTAAATTACCACTCTTCGCAGTAATTTACCAGGCACAAGGGAGTTCTTACCGCCGCCCTACCCAATGTAGAGGGCCGCGGGGTGGTTGGAAAAGGGGTGTAACTAAAGAATTACCTTCCCCTTCCGACAATTAGCGTGCAGGCCGTCGTTCCGTGGCGAAATCAGACTGGTCCCCATGAAGTCGTTCCTCCTACACCGCAGCCGGCCGGGCCGGTAGCCCCATGATCTTCGTCGAAGGCTTCCGTCTGCTCTTCGTCCTGGCCGGTTCCGCCGCGGGCTTCGAGATCGGCCGCCACACCGGGTCGAGCCCCCACGCACCGGTCATCGGCCTGCTGCTGGGTGCCGCCATCACCTACGTCCTGGGCGGCGTGGCCGGGAGGCTGGCCGACCGGGGCCTGCAGCACGCGGTCTTCCTCTTCCGCAACACTCCCCCCGGGGAGATCTTCGCCGCCTCCATCATCTCCACCACGGGCATGCTGCTCGGACTGGTGGTGGGCCTGCCCATCCTGCTCCTGGCCCGATCGGGCTTCACCCTCCTGCTGATGGCCGTGGTGTCCTGGGTGCTGGCCACCTTGGGGTGGCGGCTGGGATCGGTCAAAGGGCGCCAGATCATCGCCGCCGCCGGACTGTCCCGTATCCTGGCGCCCCCGACTGCGCCCCCCCAGGGACACGCCCTGCTGGTGGACGGCTCGGCCATCATGGACCGCTACCTCATGGTCCTGGGCCGGAACGGGCTGCTGCCCGGGGGCCTGGTCATTCCCCAGTTCGTCATCGACCACCTGCAGGCGGTGGCCGAGGCCCCCGATCCGGTCAGCTCGCGACGGGCCCGACGCGGCCTGGAGGCCATCGAGGCCTTGCGAGAACTGGCCGTCCCCGTGCACGTGGTCCGGGATGAGGTTCCCGAGGTGGACGACCTGGTCGTCAAGCTGCTGACCGTGGCCCGGCGTGTGGGACTGCGGATCGCGACGTGTTCGAGTGCCGTGGTGGACGAGGCTGGACGGTGGGACGTGGCCGTGGTCGACCTGCGCGACGTGGCCCGCGGGCTCAGCCCCGAACACCTGCCCGGGGAGCGGCTCGAGGTGGAGCTCATCCGGGAGGGCCGTCAACCCCGCCAGGCCATCGGCTATCTCCCCGACGGCGACATGGTGGTGGTCAACGACGCCACCCACATGATCGACCAGGGGACCATCGAGGTGACCGTGCTGTCCACCCGGCCCACCAGCCAGGGCGTCATGGTCTTCGCCAAGCTGGCATCGGATCAGGCGGTCTCACCCGAGCTCAGCCACCTCGACTGAGGCCGGCCGTCCCCGAGGGGGCCGACCGACCTGCAGCACGGGGATCGGTGGTCGTGTCGCTAGGCGCCGATGGCCACGATCGGGGCGTTCAGGTGTGTGCCCCCCTCGGAGCCGTTGAACGGGGCGTCGCCAAAGGTGAAGATGCCGCCGTCGGAGGCCACCATCCGGTAGCCGTTGTCGGTGGGCGAGGCCTCCATGCCCACGATGGGCCGGTTGAGGTGTTTGTTGCCCATCGACCCCTTGTAGGAGGCGTTGCCGAATGCGAAGATCCCACCGTCCGAGGCCACCAGCCAGTAGCCGTTGTTGGTCGAGGTGTCGGCCATGCCCACGATGGGCTGGTTGAGGTGCTTGTTCCCCATCGATCCCTTGTACGAGGCGTTCCCGAAGGCGAAGATGCCGCCGTCCTTCGCCACCATCCAGTAACCGTTGTTGTTGGAGGTGGCCGCCATGCTGATGATGGGGGCGTTGAGGTGCTTGCCACCCATGGACCCCTTGTAGGGGGCGTCCCCGAAGGCGAAGATGCCACCGTCGGAGGCCACCAGCCAGTAGCCCTTGTTATCGGAGGTGGCGGCCATGGCCACGATGGGGGCGTTGAGGTGCTTGCCACCCATGGACCCCTTGTAGGGGGCGTCCCCGAAGGCGAAGATGCCACCGTCGGAGGCCACCAGCCAGTAGCCGTTCCCGGTAGCGGTGGCGGCCATGCCCACGATGGGGGCGTTGAGGTGCTTGCCACCCATGGACCCCTTGAACGGGGCGCCGCCGAAGGTGAAGATGCCACCGTCGGAGGCCGACATCAGGTACGAGCCTCCGGCGGTGAACGGAAGACTTACGGGGCCACCGCCACCGCCACCGCCACCGCCACCGATGCTCCCGGTGTAGGTGAAACGGGCCTTCTTGGCCGCGGTACTACTGGTACCGGCGCTGGTGGTCACGGTGATGCTGACCGCACCGGCCGCATGGGCCGGCGTGACCACCGAGATGGCGTCGTGCTTGAGGAAGGTGAACGACGCCGACGCCGTGCCGAACCTGACCGCCGACACGCTGCCGAACCGGTAGCCGGTGATGGCGACCACGGTTCCGCCGTTGGCCGGCCCGGTGGCCGGCGTCACCGTGGCGATGAGCGGTGGGTGCTTCGGAATCGGTGCCGCCGACGCCGGCGCTGCGGCGGCGACGGCCACCCCGGCCGTGGCCACCACCAGCACGACGGACAGACCCGCCAGTCGTGCCCAGCGGTCGGAAAGCGAACGCAACGTGCCCATGGTTACTACCCCCCGGAGGAACACTCCCCCACAACACGGTCAACGGACCCCTCACTGCCTGCCCCTGCAACCGGACCACGTTCTGTGGACAGCCGGAAACTAGGTGACCGGACCGTCCGAACGCAATGGCTTCCACGCAGAGTGTTGGCCCTGTCACCTGGGGCGATGGCCCCACGCCTGACGAGCTCGGACCGAAGGGGGTAGGGCTAGGCGCCCTTGACCGCCGCCACCAGTTTGGTCAGCGTGTCCTTGGCGTCTCCGAACAGCAGGGTGGTCTTGTCGTCGAAGAGCAGATCGTTATCGATGCCGGCGAATCCCGGACGCATCGAACGCTTGAGGAAGACGATGTTCTCCGCCTCGTAGGCGTTGATGATGGGCATGCCGAAGATGGGGCTGCCTGGCGTGTTCTTGGCGGCAGGGTTCACGGTGTCGTTGGCTCCGACCACCAGGGCCACGTCGGCGGTGGCCATCTCGGGGTTGGCCTCGTCCATCTCCTTCAGCTCGTCGTAGGGGACGTTGGCCTCGGCCAGCAGCACGTTCATGTGTCCCGGCATCCGGCCGGCCACGGGATGGATGGCGTAGAACACCTCCACACCGCGCTCCATCAACAGGTCGGCCAGCTCACGCGCCGTGTGCTGCGCTTGGGCCACGGCCAGTCCGTATCCCGGGATGATCACCACCTTGCGGGCGTAGGCCAGCAGTACGCCGATGTCCTCAGGGGTTCCCGACTTCACCGTGCGGGTCTCCCCGGTGCCGTCCGCCCCGCCGGTGGCCGTGACCACGGAACCGAAGGCACTGAACAGCACATTGGTCAGCGAGCGGCCCATGGCCTTGGACATCATGCGGGTGAGCAGGATGCCCGACGCTCCCACCAGGGTGCCGGCGATGATCAGCAGGTTGTTGTTGAGGGTGAAGCCGGAGGCGGCCACGGCCAACCCGGTGAACGAGTTGAGCAGTGAGATCAGCACCGGCACGTCGGCCCCGCCGATGGGGAGGACGAAGATCACGCCCAGCACCAGCGAGAGCAGCGCCGTGGCCACCAACAGAGGAACGCTGGCCGTCACCACGGTGGCCACAGCCAGGCCCACGATGGCCAGACCGACGATGGCGTTGATGACCTGTTGGGCCGGGTAGGTGACCGGACGTCCGGTCATCAGCTCCTGCAACTTGGCGAAGGCGATGGCACTTCCGGCGAAGGAGACACAGCCCACCAGCACGCCGAACAGCACCTCGACGATCCGGTAGACGGCCGGCTTCGACGGGGCCTCGATGAGGAACACCACCATGGAGATGAGCGCAGCCGCACCACCACCCACCCCGTTGAAGATGGCCACCATCTGGGGCATCGCCGTCATCTTGACCTTGCGGGCGGCCGGCACGGCGATCACGGCGCCGATGGCCATGGCCACCAGGGTGAGGATCAGATTGAGCGAGTGGGCCCGGACCTCGGGATAGGCGAAGGTCATGCCCACGGCCACCGCCGCGGCTGCCGCGGCCAACAGGTTCCCGTTGCGGGCGTACTTGGGTGAGCCGAGGCCCTTCAGCGCCAGGATGAAACCGACGGCGGCCAGCAGGTAGACCAGATCGATCCAGGTGTTGAGGGTCACTGGGTACCACCGGGGGTGGTGTCGCCCGAACCCTCACCGGACTTCGGGGTCCGCTCGGTCGGCTTGGCCTTGAACATCTCCAGCATCCGGTCGGTGACCACGAACCCGCCCACGATGTTGAGGGTGGCGAGGAGCACGGCCAAGAAGGCCAGGGTGATCTGCACTGCGCCGTGGGCGCTCCCCATGATGATGATGGTCCCAACCAGAACGATGCCGTGGATGGCGTTGCTTCCCGACATCAGCGGCGTGTGCAGGATGCTCGGGACGGCGTTGATGACCTCGATCCCGACGAAGGCAGCCAGGACGAAGACGGTCAGGTACTCGAGAATTCCGGTGCTCATGAATCCGTCTCCTGATCTGCTGCCGGTGGGGCTTCGGTCGGGGGTTCCTCGGTCGGGGGTGCTGCCGCCGGTGGTGCCAGGCCCAGGGCCTCGGCCGTGGGGCCGTGCACCACGGTGCCGGCCCGGACCACACAGGTCCCGGCCACGATCTCGTCCCCGAAGTCAGGGGCCAGTACCCCGTCCTTGACCAGCAGGCCCAGGAAGTTGGCGATGTTCCGGGAGTAGAGGAAGCTGGCATGCGTGGGCATGGCGGCCGGCGGATTGGTCAGGCCCACCACCGTGACCCCGTGGTACAGCACGTCCTCGCCGGCCACCGACAGCTCGCAGTTCCCTCCCGAGTCGGCCGCCATGTCCACGATGACCGAACCCACACCCATCCCCTCGACCATGGCGGTGGTGACCAGTACCGGCGCCTTGCGCCCAGGGATCTGGGCCGTGGTGATCACCACGTCGGACGCGGCCACCTCGGCGGCCAGCAGCTCTTGCTGTTTGGCCAGGTACTCCGCCGACTGCTCCTTGGCGTAGCCACCGGCGCCGTCCTGGGTCTCGAGGTCGAGCTCCACGAACTTGGCCCCGAGGCTCTGCACTTCTTCTTTGGCCGCCGCCCGGACGTCGTAGGCCCGGACCACTGCACCCAGGCGTCGGGCCGTGGCGATGGCCTGGAGTCCGGCCACTCCGGCCCCCATCACCAGCACCTTGGCCGGCGGCACCGTGCCGGCTGCGGTCATGAACATGGGGAAGAACTTGGCCAGGTGCTCGGCGGCCGACAGGCCGGCCCGGTAGCCCGACACCGTGGCCTGGGATGAGAGGGCGTCCATGGACTGGGCCCGGCTGATGCGGGGCAGGAGGTCGAGGCTGTACACCGTGGCCCCACGACCGGCCAGGGCCCGGACGGTCTCGGCGGAGGCCACCGGCTGGAGGAAGCTGATCAGGGACACCCCGTCCGGAAGGGAGGCCACCTCTTCGGTGGTCGGCGGCTGGACGCGGGCCACGATGGCCGCACCGGACAGAGCCGCTGCCGCACTGTCGACCACGGAGGCCCCGGCCGCCGCGTACGCGTCGTCGCCGAACCTGGCGGCCGCTCCGGCGCCTGACTCCACCACCACGTCGACCCCGGTCTTGGCCAGCTTGGCCGCCACCTCGGGGACGATCGCCACACGATCCTCACCCGGCCGCGACTCTTTGACGACAGCGAGTTTCACGGCCAGAGGTATACAACAAATTAGGGGTCGCGCCTACCGGGAGCCCCCGAATCGGGGTCTCAGGCCTCCCCTGGGCAGACTTCCGACGCCGGCGGAGGCTGGTCGTACGCCCCTTCGTCCGCCACCTAGGCCCGGGCTCCCCTGGGCGGGGGGTCAGTCCCCAGCGGGCGGGGTGTCCGGGTCGGACGGTTCCGACGAGGGCCCGACGGCACCGGCCTGCTCCTCCTCGATCGAGTCGTCTCCCCGGTTGTCGACACGGCGGTGCGTGCGATCGGGGTCCACCGGATCGGGCTCCGCGGGATCGGAGACAGGAGCATCGGGTGCAGAGCCGTTCTGGTCTGCCGCTCCCGGGGACACGTCAGATCGCAGTACCGTCCGGATCTCCGTCCGCGAGAACTGGGGCACGTCGGTGCCGCCGGCCAGGGCTGCGGCGTTCTCGCAGGACATGGGCCGGGCGAAGAAGAACCCCTGGGCGGCGTCGGCGTCGAACGATCGCACGATCTGGACCTGCGAGGCCGTCTCCACGGCCTCGACGATGGCCGACATCCCGAGGGAGTGGGCCATGTGGATCACCGTCTCCACCACCAGTCGGTTGATGCCCTGGGACGGCTCCAGCCCGGCGATGAACGAACCGTCGATCTTCACGGTGCTGATGGAGTGACGCTTGAAAGGCTCGAAGGACGACCAGTTGGTGCCGGCGTCGTCCACCGACAGCTGCACGCCCATCTGCGAGAGATTCTTGAGGTCGGCGGACGCCGCCGGGTCCACGATGGCGTCCTCGGTGACCTCGAGGGTCAGCTGACCGCTGTGGAAGCCGGTGGCCTCGAGGGCGGTGGCCACCGCGTTGGACACCTCACCCCGGCGCAGCTGGTCGATGGTGCAGTTCACGCCCAGCTGGATACTCGGCGACCAGGTACAGGCCTGCTCGCAGGCCTCCATGACGATCCAGCGGGTCAGGGGGCCGATGTCCCCGTTCTGTTCGGCGTAGGGGATCAGCCGGTTGGGCGAGATGAGGCCCTGGGTGGGGTGCTGCCACCGGACCAGCGCCTCCATGCCCAGCAGGCGACCCGTGGACAGGTCGATCACCGGCAGGTACTCGAGGAAGGGCGTTCCGGCCAGGGCGAAGGTCGGTTCGGTCTGCGTCAGCACGGGACCGCCGTCCCGGCGCCCGACGCGCCACTTCCTCCGTTGCCCCCGTCCGCCGGAGCCGAGAATTCTCCTTGCACCTAGGGACCATCGACCATCCCGTGGTCCCACTTGAGGACTTTCCAGCCGATCGATTGATGGAGTCCTCCCTGGTGAAAGGCCCGGTCGGGCCCATCCACCCACCCATCGACCACCCGCCGACGACCCGTTCAGCCGGCGGACCCCCCCATGGGTCCCTCGGCCGCGCCCAGGAAGGCCGGCCACTCGCCGCCCCCATGGGCCACCAGGTTGGCCCCGCTGACGTAACCGGCCAGGGGCGAGGCCAGGAACAGGCAGATCCCGGCCACGTCCTCGGGGGTGCCGAACCGGCCGAGCGGAACGGTGGCCGCCACCCGGAGCATGCCCTCGGGGCCCCCGTAGTACTCATCGGCCGCCTCGGTGGCCACCAGCCCGGCACTGACCGCATTGACCCGGACCCTCGGAGCCCACTCGACGGCCAGCGTCTGGGTCAGGTTGATCAGACCAGCCTTGGCCGCGCCATAGGCCGACGACCCCGGAGACGGCCGGATACCGCTCACCGAGGTGATGTTGACGATCGACCCGCCTTCCTCCTGCTCCTGCATGGCGGCGTTGGCCGCTTGGGCGCAGTACAGGGGGGCCAGCAGGTTGAGCGTCACGATGGAGGCGGCAAAGCGGGGTGAGGCCCACAGCGGC
>Ga0207933_1002118_pt1 | contig 13412 bp, 17 predicted proteins | sample NGESurdeep092012_4_FD_184488 | JGI IMG/M metagenome (GOLD analysis project Ga0207933, IMG submission 184488) | Arctic peat soil microbial communities from Barrow, Alaska - NGEE Surface sample F53-3 deep-092012 (SPAdes) | ecosystem: Environmental > Terrestrial > Soil > Wetlands > Peat ... | reverse complement strand
CAACGAGTTCTACGGAAGGCGTCATTCTCCGCTGGTTCCGATGCCGATATTCTGGAAGCAGGTGCCTCCGCAAGATACCATCTGTTCTCCGGGTGAGATGCCGGTAATGAATAAGGTTATCTCGCTCAGCAGAAAGAGATGTGAATCTATCACCTCCTCTGGCGAGCTCGTGCGTATTGACATAATGATCGCGCTTGGCAGTATGCAGCTACAGCCCGCGCCATCTTGCGCAAAACCCAGCGCAATGGAGCGCGTGAACTCCACAATCGCCTGCTTACCGGTCACGGAAGCAGCTGAGTTGTGATGCGGCGTAAGCGATTGCGTGGATACGGTGGAGACAATTGCGCCGTGGCCGCGTCCCCGCATAGAGGGTAGTACAGCGCGTTCCAGAACGTAGGCTGAATCCAGATCGACGGCCATTGTTTTTGCCCAATCGTTCTTCCATTCCATAAACTCACCTTCGTCTCTATAGATAGAAGCTGTCCGGTGCACAGTTACTCCAAGATGACTTTCCATCTCCTCTTCGATCAAGTCAAAACCAAGCCCCGGCGGTTGGTACAGCACGAAGTGTCCATTCTGGATGGGCAGCGGCTTATCGATCACGGTATCTCGCCATGGCACTTCGGTCAGCATGAACTCCTGATAGAAGACGTTAGGAATCGAAGCCGTGCTTCTTCCCAAATGCAATCGCAAGCGACAGCAAGACGACGACTGTGAACTCTACAAAACAACGCAACCACATCGAACGATGCTTCAACAAGCTCAAACACTTCCGCCGCTTCGCAAAACCATGCAAGCCTCCCGATTCTTATTCGAGTACTGCGACTCCGTATTGATTAAGGGTGACTGCGGATTCGATGTTGCTAGTCAGTATGTCGCGCATCGTGGACGGAAGCTCGATCGTGACCGGGTTTATATTGTAGTTAGTGAGGATGAGGATGCGCTTACTGCTACCGCTGCGGATGGCGACGTCGACCCCTTTAGGGATATTGGGGAGAACGGGAGCGAGGCCAGCGTCGGAGAGCATCCAGGCAACGGCGCGTTTCATTGCGACAGGATCAAGCGAGGCACCAATATAAGTGATGGAACCTTTGCCGATCCTGCGCGTAACGGCTGCGGGCTGATTGTCGAGCCAGCCGTTAGACTACTGTAATGCATCAGTACCCGGGTGTCTGGTGATTTAACAGTGAGGAACTCGGCCCACAAGTTATCGTGCGCGTTGCCCCAATCTCCAGAGAGTGGAACGGTTTCGTCAAGAGCGTAGTACTGTTCGACGTGCGCGCCGAGCAAATCAGCGAGTGGACCCGGCTGGCGCTGTGGCCAGAGGGAGTTGTCCTCATCCTTCATGCCGGAGCGTGGACCGAGGACGAGATGGCCGCCGTTGCGAACGTAGGCTTCGAGGTTCTTGGCGGCTTCGGGTGTGATGAGATTGAGCGCGGGCGCGACGACGAGCTTATAGTGATCGAACCGTGCGGTATCGGGGATGACATCAATGGAGCGGACGGCATCATGCAGCGGCGTGTAGAAGCTCATGAATGCAGCGACGGGATCAAAGGCTTTGTTGTGACGCTGCCAGTCGATGGCCCAGCGGGAGGGATCGTCGTTGAGCAGAGCGACGTTGGAATGGACGGTAGTGCCGGCGAGCGCGGGGCCGGCTTTATCGAAGTCCGCGCCGATCTGCTGAATCTCGGTGTAAAGGGGAATGGGAGTGCCGTCGGCACCGACGAGCGTGCCGTGATATTGTTCCTGGCCGTTGAGCGCGGAGCGCCACTGCCAGTACTCGACGGCTTCGCTGCCGTGGCCAATGGCGTTCCATGCCATGGCGCGGGTTTCACCCTTATTGAGCGCGTTGTTGTCCTGTGACCAATTGACGAAGGCGGGCTGCGTCTCCATGACCCAGAAGTTCTTGCGGAGGAAACCGCGGACGAGATCGTGGCGCGCGCTGTTGTCCTCAACGTTGAGTTGGCCGGTGCCGACGTAGCCGTCCCAGGAGGCGAGGTCGAGGTCCTGCGCGACGGTGTATTGGTCGTAGGCGTCGAACCAGCCCATCATGTTGGTGGTGATGAACTGACGCTTGTCGGAGTGGGCGCGGATGGCGTCGAGCTGATTGCGCTGGTAGCTGCGCCAGGTGTCGGAGACGAACTCGCGCCATGCGAGGTTCAGGCCGGGGTTTTCGGAGCGGTGCAGGCCTGGGATGTTGATCTGGTCCCAGGAGTTGTAGGTCTGCGACCAGTAGCTGGTGGTCCAGCGGGCGTTGAGGTTGTCGAGCGTCTTGTACTTTGCGTGCAGCCAGTCGTCGAACTGCTGGCGTGTGTTTGCACCTTCACTATCGTTAGCGTACTCGTTGTCGATCTGCCAGCCGATGACATTGGGATCGTGGCCGAAACGCTCGGCGAGTCTGGTGACAATGTCGCGGCAGAACTCGCGGTACTTCGAACTGCTCCAGTCAAACTGCTGGCGTCCGCCGTGCTCGTCTTTGCGACCGTCCGCGAGAGTGCGGAGGGTTTCAGGATACTTCTGCGTGAGCCATGCAGGCGGCGCGGCGGTAGGCGTGCCAATGAGGACAGCAATGTGATGCTTTTCGGCGAGGCGAATGGCACGTTCAAGCCAATCGATTTTATAGACACCTTCGGAGGGCTCCATTGTAGACCACGCGAACTCGCCTATACGGACGAAGTGGAGATGCGCTTGCTCCATGAGAGTGAGATCGGAATTCCAGCGCGACTCAGGCCACTGCTCGGGGTACCAGGCAGCACCGAGTTCCAGCGGCAGCTTGCCGAGGGCGGCGGGCAGGGGTTGTTGTGCATGTGCAGGAATGATGAACGCAGGGGCAGCACAAATGGCAGCGAGTAGCGCGAGAGTAGCAAAGTAGGCCAATCTAACCAAATTTGCATCAAGTATATTTTTCATAGATATTTTTGAAAGGAGGATTTCATGGGTTTAGATGTGAGGACACCCTTAGGATTAACTTTTGCCATCACTGGCTTGACTCTGCTGATCTATGGGATGGCAACGTATGGCAGTGCAATGTATGCATCCTCGCTAGGTATTAATCTGAATCTGATATGGGGTGGTGTAATGCTTTGTTTTGGATTGGTTACGGCTCTCCTTGGCCGTGCAAAAAGAGTTGCTGCTAAGCGTTCTAATCAATTTCATCAGTAAGATTGGAGCGAGATTTCCCAAGCTTGAAATCTTGCTGTGTGCCTGCGCATATATTGCCCAACAACCACAGGAACGATAGCACTCATTAGAGCAATTGCTAAACACCCCCACTACGATTCATCACGTAGCCCCCTAAAAACCAGAGATTTAGGGCTAGAGCCGCGAGCAGCACTCAAGCGGCCAGCGCCTCCGGCTGTTGATACCGTCCGCACGTCCGATTTTGCAGCCTCTCCGTCATATAACGCCAGCTATGTACATAGGCCCCCGCTGGATATCCATGCGCAACCGCAAGCACCGAAAGCCGGTCCTTCAATCCCTTCCTTCCGCCAACGGTCCTCAGGCCAATCCATGAGAGAGGTGCCAGTCCGAAGACGATGAGAAAAACTGCAACACCTCGTTGTAAATGGCGCTGGTAAGTTTTCCAAAAGAGAGAGAACGATCAAGGCGGAAACCAGCATGCAAAGATTGCAATTCCAGCCCAGAAGCAGATTGAAAAACTTCCCCATCGCATACATCGAGATACCAGAGGAAAACATGGTCATCAGCGCAAAAGTAATCGCATTCAGCGCCCGGGTCTTCTCATCGAAGCGCAGCCGCAGATATTCCGGTACTCTGTGTGCTCGTGAACCATAATAGAACGGCATCATCGGCAGCCCACCAAAGACCATTGCCGGCACTACCAGCCAATAGAAATGGCACGTTGCAATGCCGTACTTCGCCCCGGAGGCACCCATGCCAATCACTTCCTGTGCAGCGAGGTTTGCAGACATGAAGGCCAGTCCTGCAACCCATGTTGGCATCGCTCGTCCGGCGAGGAAGAAGTCATCGCTAGTACGAACGCTCCGCCGAAGCATGTATCCCACCCCAACCGTAAAGGCAAAATATATTGCCATTACGACATAATCGATCCAGCGAAGGTGAACGAGGTGAGTCATCAGGTTTTACTCATCTCCGCCTGTACCAGTGCGTTGAAATCCTGTTCCACCACACGGCACCAGTTGCCCTCCATCCACTACCATCACAGCTCCTGTGATATAGGAAGCCATCTCGCTCAACAGAAAGATGTTGAGATTTGCTGCCTCCTCTGGTCTTCCCATACGCCCCAGCAATGCAAGCGAGCTGCACGCGGCCAGTACCCTCTCAGGATCGGGTTCGCGTGCCACGCTCCAGCGGATCATTGGTGTATCGATCGCTCCGGGCAGAACACAGTTACATCGAATGCCAAAGGAAGCAAAGTCGACTGCGATAGATCGCATCACGCCAAGCAACCCATGCTTGCCCGCCACATAAGCCATCGAGTTACGATGGGCGACCAAAGATTGCGTCGATCCAGTCAACACAATGGACCCACCGTCACGCCTCTTCATAAACGGAATCACCGCATGCGCCATGTAAAACGCACTGTCCAGATCGACCGCAAGCGTCTTTCGCCAATCTTCCACTGTGGTGGACTCTGCATTGCCATAGCTCTGTATTCCTGCGCAATGACAGAGCAGATCAATTCCACCAAGTTCATTGGCTACCCTGTCGACAGCAATCTGCACAGCTTCGGAATCGGAGACATCCACCGCCACAACCAGACCCTGGCTCCTATGGGACTTGTTTATCCATTCCTCGGCGTCCGCTGCTCCCTTATCTAAGAGAGCAACACTGCCCCCTCGCGCGATAAGGGCCTCAACCGTCGCGCGGCCAATCCCACTCGCGCCTCCGGTAACAACAGCTATCTTGCCGTGAAAATCAAGATCGTTCACAACACACCTGTCTCGGTGAACACATCCTGTGCCCGTGCCCCGTCTAACAGCATGGTTCGCGCCGTCTTCTCTTTACGCGCCTGCTCCAGAGCCATCGAGAAAATATCAGCCTCATACTCCTGGGGGATCACCACAACACCATCGATATCGCCCACGAGAATATCCCCAGGATTGATCCGGACACCATTTATATCTATCGGCACCCGATAGTCGAGCACCATGCCACGTCCTCTCTGATCCAAAGCATAAGTTCCATATGAGAATGTCGGGAAATCCAGCTCCAGTATGACTTTCGTATCGCGTGAGTACCCAGCCAGCACGGCACCCACCGCACCACGCTTCATCGCGGCCGTAGCCATCAGTTCTCCCCACAATGCATACCGTGGGGCGCAGCCTGCGGCAACGTAAACCTCATGCTCATGCAGATCATCGAGTGCCTTGAGCATCTTGCCAAACGGCGGCGAGGGCATCTGGAACACGTCTGCTTCCAGCACAGGCATCGCCCGCCCCACGACGACCATGTCCGGCGCCAGGGGACGGCATTGCGGCGGCAGAAACTGGTTTTGCTGCCCATGCAGATCCAGCACGTCTCCAACAATCGCAGAGAAAAGATGCTTCCTGACAAGCGCAAAGAGCTCCGAATCGTCCTTCCACTCCATCACATCTCCTTCCAAAAACGTTTCGCTAGACATAGAACCCAGGACGGCGCACCGTTACTCCGGGGTGACACTCCAGCTCCGCTTCAACCAGGTCGAAGCCCAACCCAGGCTCTTTTCCCAGCTCGAAGATCCCATTCGCAATAGGTAGCGGCTTATCAATCACAGCATCGCGCCATGGGACATCGGTTGCCATGAACTCCTGATAGAAAAAGTTTGGAATGGCAGCCATGACATGGGCCGATGCAATGGTCGAGACAGGGCCATTCGGATTGTGTGGCGCAATTGGCACATTGAAAGCCTCCGCCATGGTCGCGATCTTCTTCATCTCGCTGATCCCACCGCAGCGCGTAATGTCGGGCATTAATATATCCGTGGCACCTGCCTCTAAAATGTGTCGTGCCTGAAAACGCGAGTGCAACCGTTCTCCCACACAGACAGGCAACGCGATCTGTCGCTTGATCGCCGCGATCTCGTTCGGGAACTCCGGCCCTGCGGGCTCTTCGTACCACATGCAGTTAATGCCGGCCTTCTCAATGCGATGAGCCATCTCCACTGCAACCGGACCGTTCAACATGGCATGTGTTTCGACTGCAATCTTGAACTCAGGGCCGTTGGCCTCTTGCACAGCCAATAGACGATCGATGGCTAATTGCTTGCCAGCTTCAGTGAGACCCAGGTCAGAAGCAAGGTTCTCACCATACCAGTAATTAACATGTGCAAAAGGGTCCATCTTGCACGCTAGAAATCCGCGCTTCTTGATACTTAGCGCCTGTTCGGCGTATTGTTCTGGAGTGCCCGTCCCTTTCAGAAACCAATAATTCGCATAGAGCTTGATGTTCCTGCAATAGGCTCCACCCAACATCTGATACACCGGAAGACCGGTACGCTTTCCAGCCAAATCCCACAACGCGATATCAACCGCGCTGATCGCGCTTAGCAGTGGGCCGCCCTGCCCAAGCCAGTTGTAATCGCGATAGAGCTTCGTCCAGAGATAGTCGATTCGCGAGCTATCTTCGCCAAGGATCACCTCACCGAGATGGCGACATGCCTCAAGGATCAAAGGGCTTCCGGGCCAGTTGGTTGCCTCGCCGATGCCTGTCAAACCATCGTCCGTATAGACCTTGAGGAATATCCAGTTGTATTTGATTCCCTCGACCATCCAGGTCTTAACTTGCATTATTTTCATTTGAATCCTTCAGGAGCGCCTGGTAAATGGTATCAATGGTGGCGCCACCAAACTGGTCTTACCAGTTTGGTGGTAACTGTATCATATTTCAAGCTGCTTCTGTCAAGAAGATTGTGTCGCACTTCACTGAGGATGAGGCATGTGCTCTGCATAGGGGTAATATTGTCTGGACTAAACTGTGATTAAGCTATGGACTCTCGCAAACAGAAGCCGCACGCCCCATATAAAGTGGTTCCCGTTCAGACCAACATGCCTTCAGTTCTCGAAAGGCTACGAAGCTACATTCAGGAAGAAGCTCTTGAAGTAGGGGAAGCTCTTCCTTCCGAACGCGTGCTAGCAGAACAGTTCGGTGTGGGCCGTCCGGCCATTAGGGAAGGCATTAAAGCACTCACGATCTTGGATGTTGTCGAGAGCCGACGCGGATCCGGTAACTATATTCGTTCCCTTACAGGCCTCAGCACAGAGTGGCCTGCGACGATCGAACTTCGGTCTACAAACTTCAATCTCTTGGAACTGCTTGAGGTTCGAAAAATAATTGAACCCGCTGCCGCCCGCTTGGCGGCGTCTCGAGGCAGCGAAGCTGCTCTGGCTAGGATTGAAAGGGCTTGCCGAGATATTGAGAAAGACAGTAGTTGGGACAATAGGTCCCAGCACGATTTTGAGCTGCATACGGCAATTGTCGAAGCAGCGACAAACCCAGTGCTTACAGATCTCTATCGCACCCTTACCGTTCCGCTAAAGAGAAGTCGCGATATTACTAGCCATAGTGCCCCTGATCGGAAGAGAATGCTTTGGCATCACCGTCAGATTGTCAACGCGATCTTTCGAGGAGAAGCTGAAGCAGCTGCAACCGCCATGCTGGAGCATCTGCACCAGGTCGGTCTCGACCTGATTGCAAATCCCAAACGCTAGGTGTTTAGTCCCGGCATTTGATGGTGCATACTTTTCTGAGCGCGAGAAGGAGGCACTATGGGACAGGTTTTACGCCGGAGCGCCACAACGACAGAGGCGGTCCGGCGAGCGATACAACATAGTCAAGAGAGCATGAGATTGCTGGCCCGGCGCCATGGCATCAACCCGAAGACGGTTGCCAAGTGGAAGAAGCGGGAGTCCACAGCGGATCGCCGAGAGCTTTGTAGCGGGGACCAGATGCGAGCTTGCCGTGTAATCGTCGGGGAATCCCCTGCGATCGCTCGCACTCGCGTGGCGTCAGGCGGCGCACGGCCATTTGTGACGTCATCGCGCGATCGGCTCTTCCACCTTCGCGGCCACGCTGAACGGTTCCCGCCATGTCGGTCGATGCGGTGAGTTCTCCCGACCAGGCTACAGGCTGCTCCTGAAGCACAGCGGTCGTCGAGCTGTTTTCGATGCTCCCCGGGGCGCGCGTGCGGAGGCTACCGGCGATCTCGGTCGACGTCGCAGCGCTCGCCGTTCCGTCGCTGCCGTGAAGCGCGAACGCGACAGGCGGAGAACTCTCATCGATGTGAATCTGAACGATGCCGTCAATCTGGTTGCTACCACGGGAACTGCTCAGACTATCGACATCCTGATGCGATACTTGCTGGAGAGCATAAAATCCGAGCGTGACATTCTGCTCGCCCCGCACATGATCATGCGAAGCAACCTAGGGGGTGTCATCAAATTGGCTATATGCGTGCGTTTGGGCAGATTTTAGCTTAAGAGGATGACTGTAAGGCGTTATGGGTTGCGGGACGATCAGTGGGATCGGATCAAGGATCTTCTGCCTGGGCGGGGCGGCACAGTGGGTCGTCCTGCGGTGGACAACCGTTTGTTTGTGGAGGCCGTGCTTTATCGCTATCGAGCAGGCATCCCGTGGCGCGATCTGCCGAAGCGGTTTGGCGACTTCCGCGTGGCGCATACGCGGTTCAGCCGCTGGGCCGTTCGCGGAGTCTGGAAGGCTATTTTCGAGCATCTGTCCAAGGACGCCGACAACGAATATGCCATGATCGATTCCACCATCGTGCGCGCCCACCAGCAAAGCGCCGGGGCGCGCAAAAAAAAGGCGAATCGCAAGCCATCGGACGCAGCAAAGGCGGGCTGAGCACCAAGATCCACGCCACCGTCGATGCGCTCGGCAACCCACTAGGCTTTCATCTCACCGAAGGCCAAGCCTGCGAACTGGACGGGCCGACGTGCTGCTGCCTCAACTCGAAGCCAAAACGGTGATTGCCGACAAAGGCTTTGACGCCGACAAACGGGTGCTCGAACCCTTGCAGCAAGCTGGAAAACAGGCCGTCATTCCACCCAAGGCAAACAGAAGAGTGCAGCGCGAGTACGACAAGGAACTCTACAAAGCGCGCCACCTCATCGAAAACTTCTTCGCCAAACTCAAGCTGTTCCGATGTATCGCCACGCGCTACGACAAAACAGCCAGGAACTTCCTCGCTGCCCTACACCTCGCAGCCGCTTCCATCTGGCTAATTTGATGACACCCCCTAGGGATCTTTCGTAGAGAAACAGGCGATCTCTTTGTTTGCCACTGGATTCCCGCAGAACGCGCGAAATGCATCCTGCGTCATCTTTTCCGACGTGACTTCAAAGCCGATGGCCCAACTGCGCTCTTCGCCCGGCAACAGAACAGGCGCCGCTCCGGCCTTTTGCGCTTCGGCTAAAGAGCTGTACGAGCAAAACATGGGCTCAGGCGCAACGGCGTATTGGTAGGGTGCGGGGCCATCGTCAGGCCACCCACCGTTGCAGATCCATAGGGCCAGAGAAGGCAGCTCCTGGGTATCAAAGCGGACAGCGATACCTTCCTGATGCGGGGTGTGATACACACCGCACCAGCCTTCGCTCATTCTGCTGCGTAGCACCTCTGCTGTGCGTGCTGCTTCGGGTTGCACTTCGCTTAGATCAATGCCCTGGTGTATCGGCCACGGAATGTTTTTGCCGGTATCTGTGAATCGATCTCCGCGGGAATAGTCGAGTCGCACCTCTTTCACCTGTGTGGGCAATAAAATTCGATCGCCTGCATCCACCGCAAGCAAGGGGTGCGCCGCGTAAAGAAAAGAGACGGGCTGTGCGCCGATGTTCTGTAGCCAATAGCATATGGTAAGGGTGCTCTCGCGTAACTCGAAGGCTCGCCGGAAAAAAAGAGGACGACTGAAACCTTGAGCATGCATCGCAACATGCGTAGCAGTCACGCTATCCTCGATATTCCACCCAAGCTGCCAGAAGTCACCGTGATCCGGAACCGCGCCGCCTTCAGTATCAGGTCCACAGGGAACTACGCTCGGCAAACATTCCTCAATTCCTGCGCAAGAGCCATCCTGAAAACGAGCGTGCACATCGGCTTGCCACTGCTCACGCGGGTGCCGTCCCTGCATTAGAAACTCAATGCCGTTGCGATGACTGTAGAGCGATTGCACACGTCCGCCTTCGCGAGGAAGAAGAACTACGCGAATCTGCCCATTGTCCAAAATCACTATGTTTGTGTCCATCGTTGATGGCATCCTGAAACTCTATAAGCCATAGCGGAGCATGGTGATATGCAGAAAATACCGGAGTGGTTGATTCTTTATGTGGTTACCTTATTTGTTTTCAATAGGAAATCGCACAAATTACCCACCCCGAAGTACGCCGCGCCCTTAAGCTCTTGAGCGAATGTAATGAGAAACAAGATCTGGCAGAGCTGGCCAAAGCCTGTGGGGTGAGCAAGGCATACTTGAGCGGGACGTCTCATCAGCAGATTGATGTTCCTTTATATCGATACCACGATTCATTGCGTTTAGCCCACTTTTTTGAGAACTACCGGCGACCGGGTAAGGGAACTGTTGTGGGAGCAGTGTATGCTGCGGATTTGGCAGCTAGCACAGTTTTACAAGGTGTTTTCGAGGCATGCGGGCGCGGCCCGAGGGACTGCCTAGCACCCAAATTATACCCCAAAACGTCGAAATGCTGACTCTCTGTAGAGGCCCGAAACTGCTCCGCCGTCCCGGCTTTTGATCCACTCGCGTACCGCTCGGTACGGTTGGCGATCATGCCCAGACTGCGCACCTTTCCCTCGATCTCGTTATCAGCTACGTCCACGCAGACCAGACATTCGGGAGCTAAACGCCGTGCGACCGAAAAAGCCCATCCTGCTGTATTGCGCCAACTCTGAACTGCTTGCGGTTGCCGCATTCGCATTGTGTCTTCATCCTTACGAGATCGCGGCGGTCGATCTCGGTAGCAAAAAGAGACTGCGCAAGATGCGCCTCAATGCGTCTCGCCGATTCGGTTGCTTTCTTAGGCGGTATCGACATATAGACTTTGCGACTGTGGCTTGATTCGTTGTTCTATTTGCATGGGCGTTGGTCGTTATGAGTTGAGTGATGCGCAGTGGATGCGGGATTGAGGGTTTGCTGCCTGGTCGAGCCGATACCGTGGGTTGTACCGCTTTGGACAACCGTGTTTTCATCAACGGTGTGCTTTTGGTGTTGCGTTCCGGAGCGCATTGTCAGGATCTTCCCGAGCGTTACGGCAAGTACAAGAGCGTGCATAAGCGGTTTAGCCGCTGGTCTGCCAGTGGGGTCTGGAAGAAGGTCTTCCGCGATCTGGTGGCGGATCGGAAGAACGCTTATCTGATGATCGACTCGACTATCGTGCGAGCCCACCAGCAGGCGGCCACGGGTCGAAAAAAGGGGGCGCGGACACGGCTCCGGGGCGTTCCCGAGGAGGTCTGACGACCAAGATCCATCTGCTGGCCAACGCGAACTGGGGATGCCGGTGGATTTCCTCGTAACGGGTGGCTAGGTCAATGACTGCACGCAGGCCATCGCTCTGCTTGGCGAGCGAAAAGCGGAATGGGTGCTGGCCGACAGAGGCTACGACAGCCAGGCTATCCTGAACCACATCCAAGCCGTGGGAGCGGTCGCTGTCGTCCCTCCAAATCCAACCGAAAACAACAGAGAACTCACGATAAAGAACTCTATCGAAAGCGCAACCGCATCGAACGCTGCTTCTCCAGGCTCAAACACTTCCGCAGATTCGCCGCTCGCTACGAGAAACTCAAACAGAACTTCAAAGCACTCGTCGCTCTTGCTTGCGCATGGCTGCATCTCAAACTATATGTCGATACCGCCTAGGCGTCGTGACCATGTAGTTCGCGCGCGATGGCCCGATGAAGTCTGCCCGCACCTCATCCCGCGATATAGAGAACAACATTCGGCTGCCCGGGGCAGGCCCTCTGCGGGGTTACGCTGGACGGCGGTTTGAGGCTGGGTGGCCGGAGAAGAACCGGCAAGGAATGCCGCTGCGCCAGCCTGCTTTAGAAACGAACGACGATCTTTCGTGGACATAGACTCACCTCGGAGCACGGTGCAGGTTGTTACGGCTGACTTGTTCGTGACTCTGTTGCAAATTCGAGAAGAATGGATTCGTCCGCAACAAGATGTATATCAAGAGTCCTGCCGGAGGCGACGGACAGATTGCTCCATAAGAAGTGCCAGCCGACAGTTCTCCAGTCGGGTACGTCAACCGCGAACTGGCGGGAGCGATCCGCGTCATCTCGTAATCCCTCTTCAAGGTTGCCAAAAAAAGATGGGCCGTACCGTCAACGGTCTTCCAGGCGACCATGGTTCCCGTCTGATCTGCGTCGACGCTTTGAACATGAAGAAGGCCGGCGCCACGCTCCAATGAGTTCATAGCGGCGGCGGTCAACGCATAGGGAGCGCTGCTGCCTCCCCATATCTCAAGCAACGAACGTCGCCTGTGGGTTGAGAACTTGGGTGGATCCCACAGCAACAGCCTTTGTATGGCAGTGTTTTTCCAAAGAAGTCGCACCGAGTTATCCGTGCTGTAGATGGCCGCCACTCGATCGCTCAGATGCGGGAGCGCTCCGTCGGCGGGTGTATCCAGCACCTTCTGCACCGGAAAGCTTACTGGCACACGTTGACCGGCGAGACCGGTCAGCGTATCTGTGTGGGCCGTGTGGATGGAAGGACTTGCCTCGGCCCTCTGAAATGGCCGCAGACGCTACGCTACGAGCATCGTCGCGACCCGCAGGAGGCCTTGCGGACATGTGCGCGAGCTGGCCGGCAGCCGTGTGCGGTACGGTTACCGGCGGCTGACGGTGCTGCTCAAGTGCGGAGACTGAGAGGTCAACGCCAAGCGCATCTATCGGCTGTATGCGGAGGAGGGACTGATCGTGCGAACGAAGAAGCGTAAAGACAGGGCGCAGCGGCAGCGCGTGGTACGGAATTCGGCGCTGCGGCCGAACCAGAAGTGGTCAATGGACTTCGTCGCGCAGCGGCTGCCGGATGTCCGCTGGATACGAGTGCTGGCGGTGGTCGACCAGTTAACCCGAGAGTGTGTGACGTTGCTGGCTGACAACACGCTAAGCGGCGAGAAGGTGGCCACTGCACTGGACAAGGCGTTGTTGCGACACGGTGCGCCGGAGTCGATAACCGTGGACAACGGAACCGAGTTCACGTCGAAGGCGTTGGACCACTGGGCCTATCGGAACGGGGTGCATCTGAACTTCATCCGGCCACGCTGCCTTGTCGAGAGCGCTCATATCGAAAGCTTTAACAAGCTGCGCGACGGGTGCCTGAACGTGGAGGTCTTCTTCAACCTGGCCGACGCGCGGCGGAAGTTACACCTCTGGCGGCGCGACTACAACCACGAGCCTCCGCACTCGGCGCTGGATGACCGCAC
>Ga0207933_1002117_pt1 | contig 13416 bp, 12 predicted proteins | sample NGESurdeep092012_4_FD_184488 | JGI IMG/M metagenome (GOLD analysis project Ga0207933, IMG submission 184488) | Arctic peat soil microbial communities from Barrow, Alaska - NGEE Surface sample F53-3 deep-092012 (SPAdes) | ecosystem: Environmental > Terrestrial > Soil > Wetlands > Peat ... | reverse complement strand
GAACGTAATGGGCCTTGCGGACGGCCCTGGGCGTGGCTCGACGCTTGAACGAGCCTGCCGTGCTTCGGGCAGGGTGCATGGCCCGCCGCACGGGCCTGGGGAGAAATCCCCGGAGGAAGCTCATTTCGGCCCACACGCCAAGACCACTCATGTCGGCTCCCATCTCCAGCCGTTGTTGTCCTCACACGTAATCGCCTCGCCATCACCGGCCACTCCTGACGCACCGTGGTCGGAGGCCCGGCAGTACTCACCTGGCTCGTAGCAGTTGCCGCCATTTGTCAGGGGCGTGCAGCTCGCCGCTGGAGCAGCAGAAGGGGCCGGGGCCGGAGGCGTCGTGGGTTGTGGCGGAGCCGTCGTCGGGGGTGAGGTTGTCGTCGGCGGGACCGTTGTCGTGGTCGGTGGGGCCGTGGTGGTGGTCACCGGTGGCCGTTGTGACCGTCATCGCAGGGGCTGCAGTCGTGGCCGGTGCGCTGGAACACGCCACCTCGATGGCCTGGTCGGGACCTCAACCGCAGAAGTGATCTGCCGATCCAGTGGCCTACCTCACCACCCGTTCTGCGTCATGGTCAGGTCAGATGCCGTCCCAGGAACTGGAGAGTCGGTGGCTCCTGTGAAATGAAGAATGGGTCCGTGTGGCAACCCGACGAGACGATCACCGTGGTCGAGGGTGGCGCCGCCACTGCAAACGCCACTACTCCTGGGTGGAAGGGGTCGTCACTCCCTGTTGCGATGCGCAGAGGTTTCCCATCGAGTGCCCGGACATGCGTGATGGCATCGTTGGAGGCGAACGCTTCGAGGGAGGCATAGGCCCCGGCGTTTGCACTCTTCGCTTCGTCGTAAGTAGTCCAGATGGCGGGGCTGATCGCCGCTACCGCAGAGATCAGGCTGGGATATTTCTCGGCCAGGAGGATCGCTCCGTAGCCACCCATGGAGATCCCCATCGTGCCGATCTTCTGAGGTGAGGCACCCAGGCCCTGCTTCTGACACATGGGGATCAGTTCCTCTACGACCATCGCCATCGGATCGTCGCCTGGATGAGGATTCCAGTAGCCGCCACCCCCATCTACAGTCACCATAGCCATCGGTGGAAGTGGACTGCCATCCACCTTGAGGGCCAAGGCTTGAGCCGGAGTCATCCCTGCCAAAGCGTCGGTGTGGTTCCCACCGAAGCCGTGGAGCATCACGATGAGGGCTAGGGAGCTACCGGGACCATGTCCTGGCGGGTAGGCAATCGTGTAGCCCACCTGAGTGCTGCGAGCCTCGGAGTAGAAGGTTCCCGAGTGCGAGGGTCCTGCAGGTGAGTAATGGAGCGGCGGAACGCTGACCGAACAGGCACCGTCTAGCTCATCGAGTTTCTGTTTCCCCGGTAGTACGCCGTGAGAAACCAGTTCGAAGCTGGATACTCCGGCCGCAGCGACTACAGCAACACCACCGATCACCCAACCGAGGATCCGGCGGCGGCTCAGCTTCGGTTCGCCAGCTTCGCCATGATCCGACACCAGATCAGCTTGTCATGCCGAAGCGGGTGCGCATATACCCGGCAGCCAATCGTGACGGGAGTCATCACCTGCAAGCTGACGAAAGATCCACCTTCGCCGTGTGACCCGAATGCAGATTCACAGTCGTGGGTCGGGCATGTTGGTCAGATGAGACCACACAGCGACCAGGAGGCTCCGAGAGCCGGAAGGCCACAGTTCCCTTCCCGGAGTGCCGGGAAACGACCCGGCCCCTCTGGCGAACCTCAACGGTGACGGGCAGCCGGTTGTAGGCATACAGGGTGATAGGACCGGTGCACGGCGTGGCGTAGCCCTCAATAGTCCCAGGCCGTTGCGTGGGTGCCGAGCTGGCTCCCCCGCAGCCAGCAGATAGCGCCAGAATCCCCAGGAGTGCGACTACGAGTGTCTTTGTCCGCATGAGCAGACCTCCGAATATGAGCTGCCGTTGATTCTCCCATCTCCCGGCCCGGCGGTGAAGGCCACCATCGAGGCCGACCCCAGCTTTATGGCCGCCTATGGGCTCGCAGCGTCCCGGAGGCTGACCCAGGACGGCTCTCTCCCTGAGGAGCAGCACTTCCTGGCCATGCATGGCGATGGCCGGGAGGAGGCTCGCAGCGGCCATACAGGTGGACTCGGTAGTGAAGCGGTCCCACTCAGTCACGACCATGGTCTGGCACGCCACCCTCGACGCCCGGACCATTCCCCAGTGCCGGGTCGCCCACGGCCACAGCTTCAACGCCACCACCATCCCGGTAATCGGCTACCCGGGAACGGTCAACCAGTACTGCCGGTGCATCTCTGTGCCTGGGGAGCAGACCCCGCAGAACGTCACCAGCGTCATGGGCTCCTTGACCAACCTCAGTTGAGGAGTCGAGCCTTCTGGGCGGCAAACTCCTCGTCGGTCAGTACGTCGGAGTCTCGCAGATCTCCCAGCTTTGCCAGGGCATTTAGATCCGGGCCTGTTGGCCTGTCATCTTGCTCCACGGCCTCGATCAGACTGCCCAGGGCTGTGAGCAGTCCGGCGACGATGTCCTGAATCTCGTCGATCGTATCCCACAGTGGGTTGGCCCGATCCTTACGGGGTTCATCTCGGATGGCACCGTTGGCACGGGCCAGAGCGAACTTTGCCTCTGTAATCTTTTGAGCCTTCCCGTCTTCACCCATTGATTTGCAACATTAGAGGATCATCCGGTCCTGGCCCTCGGTGACATCCACCGCCCGCTTGGCCCGGTCCTCAGGGTGCCTTTTGCAACTGTTCGTAGGCTCGAACTGCATGGGTCCCTCGGCCCCGGCGCTGTTGGCTCCGGACCACACCCCGGGGGCGGAGGACCGACCGCTCCCGGACTCCACCGTTCCCACCGCGGCCACGATGGACCAGGACAGTCCGGGGCAGGTAGCGGCGGCCTGCTGGTAGAGCGGCAGCCAGGTGGTGGGGATCGACGGGGCCGGTTGGGCGCCACCCGAACCGGGGCCGCCCAGGGATGCCGCCCCCTCGGACGCCGAGGTCGGGCCGTCCGGTCCGGAGCCGGCGGCCACGGCCACCAGGACGACCAAGCCCACCACGACGGACATGACAATGGCGATGAGTGCGAGAAGTTTGCCCACGGCTGTACCTCCGTACCGTCCGGGCGGTCAGGGTGAGCGGCGGCACTCAGAGGTTCCGGGGCCAGGCACCGGGAGCCACGGCCATTTGACCACCCGCCGGGCCCCGAGGCAACCCACGCCGGCACCAGATCCCGATGAACCGCGTCCAACAACCCCAACAACCTCACCAACCCCACCAACGCCGCCGACCCCACCAACGCCGCCGACCCCACCAACGCCGCCGACCCCACCAACGCCTCCGACCCCTCCGACCTGGTGTCGGTATGCTCGGACCACCGGATCTCCGGCGTCGGACAGGGGAGGAACCATCGTGCTCAGCACCATGCAGGACGCACCACTGTTGGTGAGTGGCATTCTCCGCCACGGCCAGCAGGTGTACGGAGACAGTCGGGTGATTACCATCACCGGGCCCGAGGGAGAAGCCGACACCGCCACCTTCGTAGAAGTGGCCGAACGCGCCGAGCGTCTGGCCAAGGCCCTGAGCCGCCTCGGCATCGGGGACAGCGACCGGGTGGGCACGTTCCTGTGGAACAACCAGACCCATCAGGAGGCCTACCTGGCCATTCCGGGGATGGGGGCGGTCCTCCACACCCTCAACCTGCGGCTCTTCCCTGAGCAGCTCACCTATGTGATCAACCACGCCGAGGACCAGGTCATCATTGTGGATGCCTCCCTGGTGCCATTGCTGGCCCGGGTGCGTGACCAGTTGACCACGGTCAAGCACATCGTGGTGGCCGGCGAGGTCGACGCCGGCGCCCTGGGGGAGACCCTCTCCTACCGGGACCTGCTGGCCGCCGAGGAGCCGGGCTACGACTGGCCGGAACTCGACGAACGCCAGGCCGCTGCCATGTGTTACACCTCGGGCACCACCGGCAATCCGAAAGGGGTGGTGTATAGCCACCGGTCGACCTACCTGCACTCCTTCGCGGTGACTTCGGGCTCGACCCTCGGCATCAACGAGCGGGACAGTGTGCTCTCCATCGTCCCCATGTTCCACGCCAACGCCTGGGGCACGCCGTACGCCGCCTTCATGACCGGGGCCGACCTGATCATGCCCCAGATGTACCTCCAGGCCGCACCGCTGGCGGCCATCATCGCCCGCCACCGTCCGACCCTGTCAGCCGGGGTCCCCACCATCTGGAACGACCTGTTGCGCTACTCCCGAGCCAACCCGGTGGACATGTCGTCGCTCCGGATGATCACCGCCGGTGGGGCCGCCGTGCCCCGGCAGCTCATCGAGCAGTTCCGCGACGAGCTGGGTGTCGAGTTGGTCCAGGGCTGGGGCATGACCGAGACCAGCCCCATCTGCTCCCTGGCCCTTCCCCCCCGGGGCGTGCCCGAGGAGGAGGAGATCGAGTGGCGGGCCAAGACCGGGCGACTGGTTATCGGGGTGGAGGTCCGGGTGGTGGCCGAGGACGGGTCGATCATGCCCAACGACGGGGTGTCGGTGGGGGAGTTCGAGGTGCGAGGTCCCTGGATCACCGGTTCCTACTACGGCGAGCCCACACCGGACCGGTTCCACGACGGATGGCTCCGCACCGGAGACATCGGGTCCCTCGACCGCCGGGGCTACATGCAGATCAGCGACCGGACCAAGGACGTCATCAAGTCCGGGGGTGAGTGGATCTCTTCGGTCGAGCTGGAGAACGAGGTCATGGCCCACCCCGGCGTGGTGGAGGCCGCCGTCATCGCCGTGCCCGACGAGCGGTGGAGCGAGCGACCGCTGGTGGCCGTGGTGCTGGAGGACGGCGCCGACCATTCGGCCGACGAGCTGGTGGCCTTCCTCGGGGGACGGGTGAGCAAGTGGTGGCTGCCGGAGCGGTGGGCCTTCATCGAGGAGGTGCCCAAGACCAGTGTGGGCAAGTTCGACAAGAAGGTCCTGCGGGCCCGGTACGCCGACGGTGAGCTCCACGTGGTCGAGGTCGAGATCCAGGCGTCACGCTGAACCCGTGGCCACCGACCCGGCCGACATCGCCGAACGACTGTCCGGCATCAGCGAGGAGTTGGCCGACCTGGCCATCGACCGGCTTCGGGAGGCCACGAGCGCGGTGCGGGCCGGGGGGACACCCGACCCCGCCCTGACGGCCGAGGAGAAGCGGATCACCCGGGCCCGACGTTCGGTGGAGAAGGCCGTGAACCTCTTGGCCGGTCCCGGCTCGCCCGGGGTGGCCTTCGACGAGGGTCCGTAGGGAGGGCGGGGCGACGCCCCCAGGCGACACCCCACACCGAGTGGCGTGGGATCACGCGTTGGAGGGTCAGGTCAGGTCATTGAGCTCGTCGATGAGTTGCCGCAGCCGCCCGTAGTGGACCTTGTCGAAACGGAAGACCAGGCGGTCGAGTCCGAGGTGGTCCCCGTCGGACCGTTCGGGGGGCAGGGGATTGGAGAGGCGCATGGAGCCGCCGGCCACGATGTCGCCGAACTCCGAGTTGAGGCGGGCCAGCTCGGCCGGACCCGGGGCCCGGAACATCCGCATGACCAGCAGATCGCCGACCCACCGACACGACTGGTAGTTGCGGTAGAACCCCAGGATCTCTGCGGTGGCCGCCTCCACGTCGTCGGTGATCATGAACAGGGACCGGTCGTCGGGGGAGACCAGGCCCCGGGGTTCCACGGTAGTGGCCACAAAGTCGTCCCAACCTGACCAGTAGGTGCCGCCGGGCACATCCAGCATGACCACCGGGGCGGGCTCGGCCTTTCCGGTCTGGAGGAGGGTCAGGAGTTCGAACCCCTCGTCCAGGGTGCCGAAGCCGCCGGGCATGACCACGTAGCCGTCGGACTCCTTGATCAACATCAGCTTGCGGGTGAAGAAGTAGCGCATCTCCACCAGCTTGGGATCCTGGGCGATGAAGGAGTTGGCCCCCTGCTCGAAGGGGAGACGGATGTTGACGCCGATGGACTTGTCCCGACCGGCGCCCTCCATCCCCGCGGCCATGATCCCGGGTCCGGCCCCGGTCACCACCATCCAGTCGGCCGCGGCCATGGAGGCAGCCAGGTCCCGTGTGCAGCGGTAGGCGGGGTGGTCCGGCTCTGTCCGGGCCGAACCGAAGATGGTGACCTTGCGTTCGTGACGGAACGGCCGGAACACCCGGAAGGCATCGGCCATCTCGGCCAGGGCCGAGTCGGCCACCTTCAGGTCGATGACCTCGGTCCCCTCGGCCGCCAGGCCGGCCACGGTGTCCAACATGGAGCGGAACAGCCGGCGTTGGGAGCTCGAGGCGTCTCTCCGGATCAGTTCGTCCACCAGCCGATCGATCGAGCCGACCAGCTCCGGATCCGGCTTTGACGCCGGCCCGCCGCCGGGCCGGGGTGGATCGGCCATCAGTTGGCGGCGGCGAGCGCTTCGGTACGGGGCCCGGGGACCCGGCCGTACAGGGTGGTGCGCTGGGCCAGGGTGCGGCCGAGCGGCTCCACGATGGCGGCGAACCGCTCGGCGTCCATCATCTGGCCGTGGCTGGCCCCGGCGGCCCGCGAGATGTTCTCGTCCATCAGCGTGCCGCCCAGGTCGTTGACCCCGGCCCGCAGGATCTGCCGGACCCCCTGGGCGCCCATCTTGACCCAGCTGATCTGGATGTTGTCGATGGTCCCGTGGTAGGCGATCCGCCCCACGGCGTGCATGAGGAGCGTCTCGCGGAAGGTGGGTCCCCTCCGGGAGCGCTTCTGCAGGTAGATCGGCGTGGCCATGTGCACGAAGGGGAGCGGGACGAACTCGGTGAATCCGCCTGTCTCCCGTTGGAGCTCCCGGGTCCGGACCAGGTGCCGGGCCCACGACCGGGGCTGCTCGACGGCGCCGAACATGATGGTGACGTTGGAGCGCAGACCCACCTCGTGGGCGGTCCGGTGGGCGTACAGCCACTCCTCGGTGTTGATCTTGTCGGGGCAGAGGATGGCCCGAACCGGGTCATCGAGGATCTCGGCCGCCGTACCGGGGATCGTCTTGAGGCCGGCGTCCCGCAACAGGACCAGGTAGTCGGCCAGGGGCATCTCGGAGCGGCGGGCACCCTCGGTGACCTCGAGGGCGGTGAAGCCGTGGATGTGGATGGTGGCCGAGGCCTGGCGCACAGCCTTGATGACCTCGAGGTAGTAGTCGCCGTCGAAGCTGGGATGGATGCCCCCCTGGAGGCAGACCTCGGTGGCGCCGAGGGCCTCGGCCTCCGCCACCCGGTCGGAGATCTCGCTCAGCTCGAGCAGGTAGGGGCTGCCCCGGAGGTTGAGTGAGAGCGGCCCCTTCGAGAAGGCGCAGAACTTGCACTTGAAGGTGCACACGTTGGTGTAGTTGATGTTGCGGTTGTTGACGAAGGTGACTTCGTCGCCCACCGTCTCGGCGCGGAGCTGGTCGGCCACCGCGGCCACCTCACGGACCTCGGGGCCGCGGGCGGCGAAGAGCGTGACGATCTGGTCCTCGTCCACGACCTGTCCGGCCATCACCGCGGCGAGGACTTCGCCCACCGCACTTCCGCTCGAGGACAGTGTGGCCACCGGAGGCGTGGGGGCAGGAGGGGGAGCGGATGCACCGGCGATGCCGGTCCGGACGGGGATCTCGTGGCCGAGGAGGACCGGCGGTGGTACCTCGCTACCCGACGACCATGGGTGATCTCGTCCCAGGCCCTCGGCATCGGAGGCGTCGAGTACCGGGAACCGCATGGCCGGGTCGAGCCAGCGGTCGGGGTCGAGGGCGAACTCGGGATAGAGGGTCAGGCGGGGGGCCAGGGTGAAGCCGGCCGCCTCCGTGGCGGTCCGGAGGATGCCAAGGTCGGGCCAGGCCCGCTCGGGGTTCACGTGATCGGCCGTCACCGGGGAGACCCCGCCCCAGTCGTCGATGCCCGACGCCATCAGGGGTGCCAGGTCGTCGGAGAGGTTGGGCGGTGCCTGCAGGTGGATCTCGGGTGGCAGGACGAGTCGGGCCACGGCGATGGTCCAGAGGAACTCGTCGGTGGGGCAGGGCGGCCACTGGTGCATGGAGGTGCCCGGCTTGGGCAGGAAGTTCTGGACGATGACCTCCTGCACGTGGCCGTGGCGCCGATGGCTGTCGACGATGGCCTCGAGAGTGGCCACCCGGTCGGCCCGGGTCTCCCCGATGCCCACCAGCAGGCCCGTGGTGAAGGGGACGCCGGCCTCGCCGGCCGCCTCCAGTGTGGCCAGCCGTCGCGCCGGAGTCTTGTCCGGCGCCGAGCGGTGGGCGGCCAGGTCGGGATTGACCGACTCGATCATCATCCCCTGGCTGGCCGACACCTCGCGCAGGCGGAGCAGATCGCTGAGATCCAGTGCCCCGGCGTTGGCGTGGGGGAGTAGTCCGGTCTCCTCCTCCACGGCGCGGCCCGCGGCCACCAGGTAGTCGACGGTCGACGAGTACCCGTGTTCATCGAGCCAGGCCCGGGCAGCCGGATAGCGGTCCTCGGGCCCTTCGCCCAGGGTGAATAAGGCCTCGTGACAGCCGGCGGCCCGGCCGGCCCGGGCGATGTCCAGAACCTGGTCGAGGGAGAGGAACGGGGACTGCACCCGGGCCGGAGCCTTGGCGAAGGTGCAGTACCCGCAGCGGTCGCGACACAACATGGTCAGCGGGATGAACACCTTGGGTGAGAAGGTCATCCGGTTGCCGTGGGCCGACCGGCGTATCCGACGGGCCCCCTCCTGCAGGCTGGTCAGGGGCAGCTCGAGCAGCTGGGCCGTGGTCCACGCCGCGGGGACGCCCGGCAGGGCCGTGGCGGCGCCCGGCGATGATGGCGCCGACGGGTGCTGGGGCAGGGAGCCGGGGTCGGCAGGCATCGGCGACACCTTATCGGAGGAGTCCCGAGGGGCGACCGGGGGACCGGCGGGGAGGACCGGGGCGGGGGCCGGTGGGGTGGGCCGGGATTCTTCGGGCCCTACGGGTGGCCCTAGGAGGGCAGCACCGTGTCGCCCGCCGCCTCCTCGTCCACCAGCCAGACGATCTGATCGGCGGTGACCCGGGCGGCGGGAAGGTCGTCACCGGCCACCACGCCGGCGAAGGCCTCCCGCTTGGACCGGCCGGAGACGGTGAAGACGGCCAGCCGCGCCCGGGCGATGGCCGGATAGGTCAGGGTGATGCGGTCATGGGGGTTGACGGCCTGGGGGTCCTGGTTGGCCACCACCAGCACCGTGGGATCGGCGATGTCGAGCGCGGCCGAACCCGGGAAGAGTGACGCGGTGTGGCCGTCGGGGCCCAGACCCAGGTGCACCAGGTCGAACGCCGGGAGGGGCGCGATCACGGCCTGGTAGTCGGTCGCCGCGGCCGAGGAGGCCCCGGACCGATACATCGGGTGATCGGAGCCGACCGGACCGACCACGTCGAGCAGCGCCTCGGTGATCATGTGGTGGTTGGAGTCGGGATGGTCGGGCGGCACGCACCGTTCGTCACCCAGGTAGACGTCGACCTCCCCCCATCCGACCCCGCTCCCTGCTCCGGCCACCTGGGCCAAACGCTGGTAGCAGTCGTGGGCCGTGGACCCGCCTGACAGGAACAGGGAGAACCGGTCCGAGCGGGGCTCGGCTATCGCCTGGGCCACCAGTCGGGCGAAGGCGTCGGGGACCGAGGGCACCAGACGGACCGCTCCGTTCACGAGACGGCGCCGTTCACTGCGGCAGCTCGGTGAGTCGGCCACCGGTGAGTTCGAGATCGATCACCGGGTTTCGCCATTCGTCGCCCGACCGCTCCACCAGCAGGTCGGCCAGGTGCGGTCCCCAGGTGCCGGCCGGATAGGTCTGCATGGCCCCACCCGGCTCCGACCACGCCTCGAGGTAGGGGGCGACGATGCGCCAGGCCTGCTGGACCTCATCGGACCGGATGAACAAGGTGGCGTCCCCGACCATGGCGTCGTGGATGAGGCGCTCGTAGCCGTCGGCTGCCTCCTCGCCGGCGAAGGCCTCGTCGTAGTTGAAGTCCATGGCCACCGAGCGGATGTGGAACTTCTCGCCGGGCACCTTGGCCCCGAACTCGAGGCTGATACCTTCGTCGGGCTGGATGCGCAGGATCAGCGTGTTGGGGCGGAGGTCCCGGCTGGTGCGATGGTCGAAGAGGAGGAACGGCACCTGGCGGAAGGTGAGAGCCACCTCGGTCACCCGGGCCGGGAGTCGTTTGCCGGTGCGCACGTAGATGGGCACCCCGGACCACCGCCAGTTCTCCACCCGCAGTCGGAGGGCCAGGTAGGTCTCGGTCTGGCTGTCGGGGGCGACGTCCTGCTCCTGTCGGTAGCCGACGACCTTCTCGCCGTCGATCTCGCCGGGGCCGTACTGGGCTCGCACGGACTTGTCCACCGCCTCGTCGGGAGACGGGATGTCGACGGCGTGGAGGAGCTTGACCTTCTCGTCACGGATCCGGTCGGCGTCGGTGCTGGTCGGGGACTCCATGAGGGTGAGGGCCAGGACCTGCATGACGTGGTTCTGGACGATGTCCCGCAGGGCACCGGCCGTCTCGTAGAACCCACCCCGGTGCTCGACCCCGAGGGACTCGGCCACGGTCACCTGGACCTGTTCCACGTAACGCCGGTTCCAGATGGGCTCGAAGATGGCGTTGGCGAAGCGGAGGGCGAGGACGTTCTGGACCGTCTCTTTGCCCATGTAGTGGTCGATCCGGAAGATCTGCGACTCGTCGAAGGCCTCATGCATCTGTTCGTCGAGGGCGATGGCGCTGTCGAGGTCCCGCCCGTAGGGCTTCTCCACCACCACCCGCATGAAGCGCTCGTTGGTGTCGGGGCCGACGCAGGCGTGCTTGGCCAGCGCTCCCGCCACCAAACCGAAGACACTCGGGATGGTGGCCAGGTAGTAGAGCCGGTTGCCGTCGGTGCCGTCGAGCTGGTCGGCTTCGTCCAGATGGGTCTTCAGCTGGTCGAAGGTGTCCGGGTGGTCGTATTCGCCGGCGATGTACTTGAACCGTCCGGTCAGGGCCTTCCACTTGGGTCCGCCATCCGGTGTGGCCTCGGCCACATGGGACCGGAACTCGTCGTCGGTCCACTCGGTGCGGGCCACCCCGATGATGGTGAATCCATCGTCGAGCACCCCCCGGTCGGCCAGCCGGGCCAGAGCGGGCAGGATCTTGCGCGCCGTGAGGTCGCCGGAGGCGCCGAAGATGACCATGGCCACCGGGGGTGCCTTGGACAGGACCGGAGGGAGCGAACGTCGTTTCCCGGCGGCCTGGCTCAGCCGGGAGTTGGAGCTGGAGTCGGCGCTCATTTGGGGGTGAAGGTCTCCCCACCCTGAGAGCCGTCCGCCGTGGTGAAGGCGTGGCCGCCGAACTGGTTTCGCAGAGCCGAGACCAGCCGCATGCCGAAGGCGTCCTTCTTCTGCGAGGCGAAGCGGGCGAACAGGGCCGAGGAGATGACCGGCGCGGACACGCCGCGGTCGATGGCCTCCTCCACCGTCCAGCGTCCTTCACCGGAGTCGGCGACCACCCCTTCGATCTGGTCGAAGCCCGACTCGGGCCGGAGGGCCCGCTCGGCCAGCTCCAGCAGCCAACTGCGCACCACCGAGCCGTAACGCCAGATGGCGGCGATCTCGTGGAGGTCGAGATCGAACTCGGAAGCCTCGGACATGATTTCGAAGCCCTCGGCGTAGGCCTGCATCATCCCGTACTCGATCCCGTTGTGGACCATCTTGACGAAGTGGCCGGCCCCGGCCGGCCCCACGTGGGCGTACCCACCCTCGGGGGCCAGATCCACGAAGACCGGCTCGGCGATGGCCACCGCCTCCTTGGTGCCACCCACCATCAGGCAGTAGCCCTCCTTCAACCCCCAGATCCCCCCCGAGGTTCCGGCGTCCACCAGGGCGATGCCCTGGCCGGCCAGCTGCTCGACCAGGGGAGCGGTCTCCTTGTAGTTGGAGTTGCCCCCGTCGATGATCACATCGCCGGACTCGAAGAGTCCGGCGAGCGTCGTGATGGTGGAGTTGGTGGCCTCGCCGGCCGGCACCATCACCCACGCCACCCGGGGCGCCGCCAGCTTGGAGGCCACCTCCTCGAGGGTGGCGGCCGGATCGGCGCCGAAGGCCGCCGCCGCGGTCCGGGCCCGGTCTGAGAGATCGAAAGCCACCACCTCGTGCCCGTGCTCGATGAGTCGTTGGGTCATGTTGGCACCCATCTTGCCCAGGCCGATCATGGCGATCTTCATGGTGCTCTCCTTGGTCTCTGCGGGGTAGGGGGTCGCGGTGGGATGAAGGCGAACCAGGGCGTATGGTGGTCAGCTACGTGCAGGGTCCGGGGCTCGACCGTGGGCCGGGTGCTCATGGTGGCCGCCGCCGTAACCAACCGGGGCCCGCTTACGACCCACCGGCCAGGGCGTTGGCCTTGTCGCTGAGGGACTGCATGAGCTCGCCGAAGGACTTGGTGAAGGACGACACGCCCTCGGTCTCGAGTACGGCGGACACATCGGCCATGTCGATGCCGGCCGCCGCAAGGCGCCCGATGAGCTGGTGAGCCTCGTCGACCCCGGTGTCCACGGTACGGGCCACTGTGCCGTGATCGAGGAAGTCGGCGATGGTCCCGTCGGGCATGGTGTTGACGGTGTCCGGCCCGATCAAGGTGTCCACGTAGGCCAGGTCGGGGTAGGCCGGGTTCTTGGTGGAGGTCGAGGCCCACAGCGGTCGTTGGACCCGGGCCCCCTTGGCGGCCAGCGCCTCCCACCGGGGACCGGCGAACCGTTCGAGGAACAGCGCGTAGGCCAGGCGGGCCTGGGCCACGGCAGCCTGGCCCCGCAGCCCCAGCAGCTCGTCTCCGTCGGTCGTCCCCTGGGCCACGGCCTCGATGCGGCGGTCCACCTCGGTATCCACCCGGCTGATGAAGAACGAGGCCACGCTGGCCACCCGGGAGAGGTCCTCCACCCCGGTGGAGGCCAGCGCCTCCAGTCCGGCCAGATACGCCTCGATGACCTCGTCGTACCGGTCGATGCTGAAGATGAGGGTGACATTGATGCTGCGACCCTCGCTGATCATCTGCTGGATGGCCGGGACGCACTCGGGGGTGGCCGGGATCTTGACCAGCACGTTGGGTTGGTCGATGCGGGTATGGAGACCCCGGGCGGCGGTGATGGTGCCGTCGGTGTCGTGGGCGAGGGACGGCGCCACCTCGACGGAGACGAAGCCGTCACCACCGTCGGAGCGGTCATAGACCGGGCGCAGGATGCGCAGGGCGCCGTTGATGTCGTCGACCACGAGGTCCCAGTAGGCGTCTTCGACCGACTTGGTCCGGATGAGGGATCCGAACTGTTCGTCATAGGTGTCCTGACCCTCGATGGCCTTGGCGAAGATGGTGGGGTTGGATGTGACGCCCCGGATGCCGCTTTCGACCAGGCCGGCCAGGGTCCCGTCGTC
>Ga0207933_1002116_pt1 | contig 13416 bp, 14 predicted proteins | sample NGESurdeep092012_4_FD_184488 | JGI IMG/M metagenome (GOLD analysis project Ga0207933, IMG submission 184488) | Arctic peat soil microbial communities from Barrow, Alaska - NGEE Surface sample F53-3 deep-092012 (SPAdes) | ecosystem: Environmental > Terrestrial > Soil > Wetlands > Peat ... | reverse complement strand
CCCGCTCCGTCGATGCCCTCCAACAAGCCATCTCCGAGGCCATCCCATCCATCTCATCCAGCAACGCCCAAGCCTGGTTCCATCACTGCGGTTACGATATACACCTATAGGAGAAATGCTATAGCCGAACCTATTCTCCTGAGTCATTGATTTGTCGCATAAAGTTGTCATCCCGACCGGAGCGCAACCGGGGCCCCCAGCGACAGGTCTTCGTCGCTGGGGTGGAAAGCGAAGTGGAGGGACCTGCGGTTTCAGTTCATTCTCGCCTGTGGATGTATATGCGCCGAAGTTATGACTCGGGAGACCAGCCGGCCGCGGTGCTTACGAGCTGCCGGCAGGACCGGATTCCGCGCGCCGGGTAGATGCTGGCGGAACCCTCACCCAGGCCATTCCGGCCGCTTTGGCCGATGCAATCCCGGCATCGGCATCTTCAAACACCAGGCACTGGGAGGCAGGGACGTTCAGGCGCCTGGACGCAGTCAGAAACGGCTCCGGATCGGGTTTTCCGCGCCGGTAATCCTCCGCCCCAACAATGGTGTCGAACTTGTCCGCGATGCCGAGGAACTCCAGCGTTTTCGCAATGGAAGCACGCGGGCTGCCGGAGACGATGGCGAACGGAATCTTTCCATGCTGCGCGTAGACGTGGTCCAAGACGCAGGCAACCGGGCGAACTGCCGGCAACAGCTCGAAATACAGCTCCTCCTTGCGGCGAACCGTCTCCGCGACCGGCATCGAGAGCCCGAATCGCTGGTTCAGCATCTCCACCGTGGTATGGAGCGGCATGCCGCCCCAGGCGAAAAACAGCTCTTCCGGGAATACGCCTCCCTGTTCCGCAATCGCCGTGGACCACGCCTGCCAATGCACCGGCATGGAGTCGGCGACGGTGCCGTCGCAGTCGAAAAGATAGGCCCGGAAATCGCCCGGCGGGAGCGGCAGTTTTGCGTGCATGGGTTCTCTCGTGAACAAAAAAGCCGCCTTGCAAGCGGCTTTTTGTCGGGCTGACTTTTTCGGTTCAGGCTTCGCGCACTCCATCCAGAAACGCCTTCAGCTTGCGGGAGCGCGAGGGGTGCCGCAGCTTGCGCAGCGCCTTGGCTTCGATCTGGCGGATGCGCTCGCGGGTCACCTGGAAGCTCTGGCCCACTTCTTCCAGCGTATGCTCGGAGCCGTCTTCCAGGCCGAAGCGCATCTTGATCACGCGCTCCTCGCGCGGCGTCAGCGTCCGCAGTACCTGTGAGGTGTAGTCCTTCAGGTTGACGCTGATGACCGCGTCGGACGGCGAAACCGCCTGGTGGTCTTCGATGAAGTCCCCTAGATGCGAATCTTCTTCCTCGCCGATCGGCGTTTCCAGAGAGATCGGCTCCTGCGCAATCTTGAGCACCTTGCGCACCTTGGCCACCGGGATGTCCATGCGCTTGGCGATCTCTTCGGAAGTGGGCTCGCGGCCCAGCTCCTGCACCAGTTGCCGCGAGGTGCGGATCAGCTTGTTGATGGTTTCGATCATGTGCACCGGGATGCGGATGGTGCGGGCCTGGTCGGCGATGGCGCGGGTGATCGCCTGGCGAATCCACCAGGTGGCGTAGGTCGAGAATTTGTAACCGCGACGGTATTCGAATTTATCCACCGCCTTCATCAGGCCGATATTGCCCTCCTGAATCAGGTCGAGGAACTGCAAGCCGCGGTTGGTATATTTCTTGGCGATTGAAACCACCAGCCGCAGGTTGGCCTCGATCAGTTCGCGCTTGGCCTGCTCGGCGTCCATGTCGCCCTGGATCATCTCGCGCTGGGTGCGCTTCAACTCGGCCACGGAGACCCCGGCGTCCACTTCCAGCTTCTCGAGATCGCCTTTGCAGTTGCGCTGCTGCCGGCGATATTCCTTGCGCATTTCCTCGCTCTTCGACTGCTCATGCTTCTGGTCGAGCGCCTTGATCTGGCGATCGAGCGCGCGCATTGCATCGACCGTCTTGTTGACCTTGTCGAGCAGTCGTTTGCGCTCAACGTTGGTGTACTTCAGTTCGCGAATGATGCGCGAGACCAGCACCAGTTCCCGGCCCAGCGCCCAGCGCGTCCGGCGGTGCTCGCGCGCCTTGCTTTTTTCCTTGACGTGGATGCCTTCCAGTTTTTCCCGCAGTTGCTGGACCTTCTTGTAATGCTTGACCAGCGTGTCGATTTCCGCGGTGGTGGCGCGGGTGCGGGCCTGCAGAATCTCCTCGGTCAGCTCTTCCTCGTCGAAGATCACCACTTCCTTGATGTTGCGCACCCCGCGCTTCAGGTCCTCGCCCAGCGCGATCACCTCCCGGGTGACGATCGAGGAACGCGAAATCGCTTTCATCACGCGCATCTGTCCGCGCTCGATGCGCTTGGCGATTTCCACTTCGCCCTCGCGGGTCAGCAGCGGGACCGTTCCCATCTCCCGCAGATACATGCGGACGGGATCGTTGGTCTTCTCCATCGCGCCCGGAGTCAGGTCCAGCTCGACGTCCTCGCTCTCCTCGCTCTCGCTTTCCTCGCTCTCCGCCAGTTTGGGCGCATCGTCCAGCAAATCGATCCCCTGCGTCCCGATGGTGGTCATCAGGTCGTCGAGATCGTCGGCGGAATTCACATCGCCGGGAATCAGATCGTTCACCTCGCCGAAGGTCAGGTATCCCTTCTCTTTGCCGGTGTCGATCAATTTCTGAAGATCGTTTTCGTATTTATCGTTAGCCAAAGGTGCCCCTCTTCTCAATCTGATGCATCAGGAGTGCTCGTGTCCGTGGGCGAGACATTAATGGATGCGGTCGAAAGCCGCGATGGCAGGCCAGTTGTTGGCGTTCTCGAAACGCCAGGGCGCACATCCCCAGTCCAACACAGAATACCATGAATCGCCAGCGGCGCACGGCTTCCCCTTGCCTAACGTATTGGATTCACTGGCGGTCGCGGAGGATTCAGCCGCGATGGTCGGCCGTGCTGGAGAAGGACAGAACCGCCACCCCGGGCACCGGTATTCCGTAGAACAGCGCCGGAGTAAAGTGGCTCATCAGCAGGAAGTTATCCAGTTCTTCACGCACTCCTTGCGGGGCCGGGCCGGAGAGGATGCGATAGCTGTACACCTGGCCTTGCGGGCTGACCTCCGCCTCGACCACCACCGGTTGCCGGAAAGTGGCGCGCGAATCCATGCCGCCGACCGTGTACAGGAGCTGTGGAGTGCTGGTGCTCTCCGCCACCGTCTCATTGGCGGAGGCCGAGACAGGGCCGCCGATCATCAACCCTACGGCGCCCAGCAGGATAACCGCCGTGACCAGCCCGGCGGCCCCGCGCGCCAGAAACGGTGCCAGTGAATTCTCCCACGTAAGCTGCCAGCCTTCCAGCCGTCGCCGCGTCGTCCGGGCGTGTTCCTGGGAGATGGCGACGCGCAGCCGCAGGCCCAGATCGGCGGGCGGACGCGCCGGACCCACGCTGGACAGCACGGATTGCAGATGGCGCCACTCGGAAAACTCCGCTTCGCATTCCCCGCAACGTTCCAGATGGGCGGCGATGGCGTGCATTTCCGCGCCGGAAACGGCCCCGTCCAGATACTCGGAGAACTGCGCCTGAATTGCAGAACAGGAGCTCATATCGCCTCCTCGTATGCGGCGCTTCGCGCGCCGGCGCGTCGGGGCAGCCGGCTGGAGGTTGTGGATTCGTTCTGCCCTGGGACTGCGGCGGACGAGCGCGACTGGATTTTTGCCTGGACAACAAAATCTCCCAGCCGCTGCCGCAGCAGGGCCCGGCCGCGCACCAGACGGGACTTGACCGTGCCCAGTTGCGCTCCCAGAATCTCCGCAATCTCGTCGTAGGCCAGCCCCTCCAGGTCGCGCAGAACCACCACGGTCCGGAAAGGCTCCGGCAGGCGATGCAGCTCTGCTTCCACCCGGGCGCGGATTTCCGCGTGCGCGGCGGCCTCAAACGGGGACTCATTCTTGTCGGCCAAAGTATCTTTCAGGCAGAAGGAACGCTCCCGCTGGTCGGCTTCCGCCGGGTGCTCGATGGTGACCTCGCGGCCCCGGTGACGGGACCACCAGCGGCGTTGGTTCGAAGCCTCGCGCAACGCGATGCGGTAAATCCATGTGCGCAGGCTGGAGTCGCCATGAAAGCTGCGAATGCCGCGAAAAACCTTGATAAAAACGTCCTGGGTAATGTCGGGAGCGTCGGAAGGATCGTTCAAAACCCGGGAGATGAGGCTGTACACCGGCGCATGATACTGCGCGATCAGTTGCGAAAACGCCTCCTCCGAACCGGCCTGCAGTTCGGCCGTGAGGACGGCGTCCTCGGGTCGCATTGTGATAACACCGGCGAGATTTCCCAAAGCGTGAGCCGCGGACATGCGGTTACCCCTAACCATAGCAAAGTGCGGGCCGGTTCTCAAACGGGCGTTCTGGCCAGAGAATCCGTCTAAGGAATTAGACAGCGGCGGGCAGAAAAAGGTTCCCGATTTCTCGCATGAAAACAATAGTTTGGCCCGCCTCCGACGCCTTTCTCCAGGATTAATCGAGTTGTGGGGGCGACGGGGAATGCTCTCGATATCGTGGGGAGCGAGTGATTTTGAATTGCGATTCCGAACAACCAACAATTCAGGCCGTTGTTTTATGAACCCCAGTAGTTTTATGAAGCCTGGGAGCGCTCTCTCCGGCAGGTCTCGTCTCCCGTTCGCCGATGACGATTCGGAACCCGAAGCAAGCGCCTGCCCTCACTTCAATGAGCGATTTGGCCTGTTCTCGCCAATTGAGAATTACTTCCGGTTTGCCCGTTATTCGGGAACGACCGTAACTCCCCACAAGCCGACTTGGCGTTACTCACCTTCGACTCGGTCCGATTTTTCATGTCATCCGGTCGCCTCTGACGGGCTATTTGAGCTTGACTAGTCGAAGTACGCTGATCCTTGATTTCGAGCGACCTCGATGCTTCTCTGTATCTCGATAGGAACGATCCTCGTCATCGATAGCTGCGGAAGGCTCTCCGGATCGAAAAAGTCGATTTCCAGAGAATCACTGCTCAAGCGAAGTTCGCCGTCCTGCTCGGAACAAAGAAAGATCATCTTGTAAGCATGAAATGGATACGGTGGATGACCATGCAAATTGCGGTCCCAGAGTCCTAGCAGCCGCTCGACGCTTACCGTTAGCCCTGTCTCCTCGTAGACTTCGCGCGCGATGGCTTCGGACGGTCGATCTCCCACATCTGCCCAGCCTCCCGGCAGGCTCCAGAGGCCATCTTCGGCCTCACGAACCAGAAGAACTTTATTGTCCCGAAGAACGATTGCACGCACGTCCACCTTTGGGGTTGTGTACCCAAGCTGGTGTTTGAAAGCAGTCAGGAGTTCGTCCTTGTTTATCCCGGAAGGAAAGACCATGATCTCTGCTGCGATTTCTCGCAAAGCTTCGTACCGCTCAATGTCGTAACGATCCTTGGTGAACGCGAGACCAGTCTGCGCCAGGGCCTGAACCTGCTGGGCAAATCTCATGATGCGTCCGGCGTCATCCTGCTGCAACCAAGCCTTTAGTTCTGCAATCGAGGCCAAAACGGCATCCGGATGGAGCGACTGAAGAGTAGTGGCATCCGCTTCGGGACACCATGCAGCCGCGACGATTTGAACTCCAGCTTCGCGTGCTGCGGTGACGTCACTGGGGGCATCGCCGACATAAAGCACCTCCTCGGGGCTGAAGCCCCAATGCTCCACAACCTCGCTAATGCGAAGCGCCTTGACGGAGCCGTGCGGCGAGCCGGTTGCGATGTGAGAGAAGAACGGTCCCAGTTTGAAGTGCGCCAGCGTGAGCTTCGTGCTTCCTGATCCCTTTCCTGTAACAAGAGCAACGGGCTTGCCGGACTTCCGCAATGCAGCGAGGAGTTCTCTGGCGCCTTCGAACAGCCCTGGACAGGACGGCAGCAAGCGTTCGTAGGCACTCAGATAGGCTGCGAGCCCCTCTTCGTATCTCTCAGGGACGAGTGCCCTCACTGTACCCTCTTCTGAAGGTCCGAAGGTTGCGATAATTTCAGCATCGGAGAAGTTCCTTCCAGAAAGCGGCTCAATGGCCTCCCGAAAACCCTGAACACACATGGAAAGCGTATTCGTCAACGTGCCGTCCAAATCGAAGATGATTCCTTTGATGTTCATTTCGTGCCCTCTTATACCGCATAATCAAGGAGATGCGGCAGCGCTGCGAATCCGCTGGAGTCGAACTATATATCGCGTCTTGAATCAAAGTTGGTGAGAAAAGTAGGAGCTCCTATCAAGTAGCAAGCAGATCAGTCCTCAGAAACGCGCTTCCCGTCACTTTACTCCCGAACGGTCGGCGATCCGGAAGTAATCCGGCGCGAGCTCAGTTGATGCCAAATCGCCAAGGCACTCATCGAGCTACGCCGGACCTTAATCTCCACGCGTGACGTCGTTCCTCATGCATGAAAGCAATCAGCCCCGATTAGGTTGCGGATTCAAACTCACCCACTACCGATCGCCGTTGTCGCTTGACAGGTCGATTCACGCAGCCATAGCATTCCTGTTTCACAAGCGGTTCCGGAAATCGGCGCTGCGAAACAGCGCTGCGAAACCGGCGCCACCTCGCCTGCGCGGGCGGAGCCGGTGAAGACCAGAGGACTGACACCCGCCATCGCCGCGGGGCCACCGGCTGATACCTGCTCGCCGCGCTGGGTGGAAACCCATTCCAGCTGGGTTACATCAGCCGGGCCACATAGCTCGATGGCTGCCCGCTAAAATAGATGTCAGCACCGGCCCTCCCTCAACCGGCAGCGTGGATTTATATCTTTATCTACGAAACGCACGAAAAGGGGAGAGCACGATGAGTGAGCCGCAAATCGATCACATTATGCAGGTCGGCCTTGGTTTCTTCGCGTCGAAAACGCTGCTGACCGCCGTTGAGCTGGGCGTATTCACGGAGTTGGCGAAACAGCCCGCGGACTTGCAAACATTGACTGCAGCTTTCGGGCTGCATTCCCGTTCCGCACATGACTTTCTGGATGCCCTGGTCGCGCTGGGCTTCCTGGAGCGCACCGGCGGGATATACAGCAACACGCCTTCCACCGATTTTTTTCTGGACAAAGGCAAGCCCTCCTATATCGGCGGCGTGCTGGAAATGGCGACCTTTCGCCTGTATCCCTTTTGGAGCAACCTGACCGAAGCGTTACGGACCGGAGAGCCCCAGAATGAATCGAAGAGCGGGGGAAATGCGTTTGAAAAACTCTACGCGGACCGCGACCGGCTGGCCGGATTCCTCAAGGCCATGACCGGAATCAGCAAGGGAGCCAATCGGGCCATTGCCACCAGGTTCCCCTGGAAAGATCACAAAGTGGCCGCCGATTTGGGTACCGCGCAAGGCGATTTGATCGTACAGGTGGCGCGGAGCAACCCACATATCACAGGGATCGGTTTCGATCTTCCTGAAGTCGCGCCCATCTTTGAAGAATACGTGGCTTCCAATGGAGTTTCTTCTCAGGTTTCCTTTCGTGGCGGCAGTTTCCTTGACGGCCCCTGCCCCAGCGCCGACGTCTTGATGATGGGACACATTCTCCACGACTGGAATCTGGAAGAAAAGAAAATGTTGATTCGCAAGGCGTACGACGCGATTCCAGACGGGGGCGCCTTGATTGTCTACGACAGCATGATTGACGATGATCGGTCCAAAAATGCCTTTGGCCTGCTGATGAGCCTGAACATGCTGATTGAAACCCCCGGCGGCTTTGACTACACCGGCGCCGATTGCATGGGCTGGATGAAAGAGGCCGGTTTCCGGCATACCCGCGTAGAACATCTGGTGGGTCCGGACTCGATGGTGGTCGGAACGAAGTAGGGCATCTGTGTCCGGCTAGAATAACGGCAGTCATGGCCACCCAAGTCCGTTCCCACGCGAAGATCAATCTCGGTCTGGCCATCGGTCCGGTGCGAGAGGACGGTTACCACGCCCTGGCGACCGTCTATCAGACGCTCGCCATCCACGACATTGTCGAAGTGACCGCGGAGCCAACCGCTGGCACCGCCAGCCAGATTGCCGTCACCTGCAGCGACGCCCGCGTGCCCTGCGATGCCCGCAACACCTGCTGGAAGATCGTCGAGTTGGCGCTGGAGCGACTGCAAATCTCCGCCCGCGTCACCATTCACATCGAAAAACGTCTGCCGATGCAGGGCGGCCTGGGAGCGGGTTCGGCCAATGCCGCCGCCGCGCTGATTGGCCTGGAGCGCGAACTCAATATCGCCATCCTGGCGGCTGATCGGCTGACGATCGCCGCGGAAACCGGCTCCGACGTGCCCTTATTTCTGATCGGAGGAACGGTGCTCGGCCTCGGTCGCGGCGAGCAGGTCTCTCCGCTGCCCGATCTGCCGGAAACGCCCTGCGTACTGGCCGTGCCTGGCCTGGGCGTTTCCACGCCCCAGGCCTTTTGCGACTGGGACCAGCGGCAGACCGAACAACCGCCCCTCGGCAAATTGACCAGCGACCCCGGTTCCGATAGGCTAAAGCTGTTGGGTCGCGTGTGGGCGTCGGCGTTGGCCGGTTCTCAGGATCTTCATGCGAACGCCACCGGTGTCTTTCCAGAGAAATCAGTGAAAGACCGGGCCGGGAACCTTCTTCTCGAGCTTGTCCGTACCGGGATCGAAAACGACTTTGAGCAGGTCGTTTTCACTCAGTATCCCTCCCTGCGCGACATCCTCGAAATTTTGAAGAATGGTTCTGGAGCGGAATCGTCCGCGATCTACGCGGCGCTCTCCGGGTCAGGCTCGGCGCTGTTCGGCTTGTATTCGCACGCGAAGGAGTCTGGCGTCGCGGCGAAACGGCTGGCGGAGCAGGGAATTGCGGCGCTCGAAACCAGCACGATCCAGCGCGCCGACTATTGGCGGGACATGTTCCTCGCAGGGTAGCGCAACCGTGGCGGCAAGGGGATTTTTGGGCGATCGACTAATGGTAGGTCAAGTGCCTTTGACGCACTTAGTCCAGGTTCGAATCCTGGTCGCCCAGCCAGTTGCACCATGTTTTTGATTTTGCGGAAAGGCAGTTGATTTACCTCAGATCGCCCAGTCCACGTCGCGGAAGAAACCGTCCGCGGCAATCGGTTCCGAACTCCGGCAGCGTACCACCGCCGCCGGGGGCTTTGGAGGATGGAACACCAACGCCAACCAGCTTGGAGGTTCACGCAAATGACGAATGATGCCCCAGGAGCAAGCTCAACCCTGACCATCGACGCCGCAACGGAAATCCGGACCGCGCCGGAAGCTGAAACAGCCGCCGCCGCGCAGGATGCGAAATCCGCTCCCAGCCGCAAGCGCGCCAAGTCCTACAGCGAGGACAAGCGCTTCAAGATTTTCAGCGGCGGCTCGAACCGGCCGCTGGCGGAAGAAATTTGCAGGTTCGTTGGCGTATCCCTGGGCGAGTGTCGCCTGCAGCGGTTCTCTGACGGGGAGGTTTATGTTCAGCTGCTTGAGAACGTTCGCGGCGCGGATGTTTTTGTGGTGCAGCCGACCTGTTATCCAGTCGACCAGCATCTGCTGGAGCTGCTGATTATGATCGACGCCATCAAACGGGCGTCAGCGCGGCGCATCACCGTGGTGGTTCCCTACTATGGATATGCCCGGCAGGACCGCAAGGATCGTTCACGGGTGGCGATTTCCTCCAAACTGGTGGCGGATTTGCTGACCACCGCCGGAGCGAATCGGGCCCTGCTGGTCGATCTGCACGCGGCGCAGATTCAGGCGTTTTTCAATATCCCGGTCGACCATCTGTTCGCCAGTCCGGTCCAGGTCGGTTATTTCCAGGAATTGAAACTTCCCGATCTGACCGTCATTTCCCCGGACGCCGGCGGCGTGGAACGGGCAAGATTTTTTGCCAAGAAGATGGAAGCGCCTCTGGCCATCGTGGATAAGCGGCGGACCGACATGAACGTCACCGAGGTGATGCACGTCATCGGCGATGTGCAGGGCCGCACCTGCCTGATCCTCGACGACATTGTCGATACAGCGGGCACGCTGGTCAAGACGGTCGACGCGTTGCTCGATGCGGGTGCGAAAAGCGTATACGCCTGCGCCACCCATGCGGTGCTTTCCGGGCCGGCGATCGAGCGCATCGTAAACTCCCGGCTGGAACAGTTGGTGGTCACCAACACCATTCCTCTGCGGGAAGAGGCTTTAGCAGCGGAGAAGATCAAAGTGCTGTCGATTGCGGGCCTCGTTGGCCGCGCCATCGAGAACATTCACATGGAGACCAGCGTCAGCAGCTTGTTCAACTAGCGCGATCTCTTGAAAATTGTCATTCCGAGCGGAGCGCAGCGATCTAGGAACCTGCGTTTTGCCGCTAGGAACAAACCAGTGTGGCGGAGACACCATCCGGCCACGAGAAGGGAGCGGCGCTCCAACGCCGTGCCCGAAGGGCGATAGAAGGGAAACCAGGAGAAAATGAGCACACCAGAAGTTGTCACCGCAACTCCCCGCGAGGGGAAATTCAACAAGAACCATGCCCGCCGCCTGCGCGTCTCCGGCGTCATTCCCGCCGTGGTCTACGGGGCGCAGCAGCCGTCTGTCGCGGTCACGGTTGACCCCAGGCAGATTCGCCGGATTCTTCATTCCGCGTCCGGCCATAACACCATCTTCGACCTGGACGTGGCCGGGACCACCGCCAAAGTCATGGTGGTCGACTGGCAGAACGACCCCATCAAGGGCAATCTGATCCACATCGACATGAAGCGGATCGCCATGGACAAGGCGATGCGCGTCGAGGTACCGATCCACCTGGTGGGCGTACCCGTCGGCGTGAGAACGCAGGGCGGAATTCTCGACCAGGTGCTGCGCGAGATCGAAATCGAGTGCCTGCCCGCAGACATCCCCGGCCACATCGATGTCGATGTGAGCGAGCTGGACTTCGGCACCATCCTGCGGGTTGCCGACATACCCCACGCCGACACGCTCAAATTCATTACCGAGGATGAGACCACGGTCGCCCACATTACGGCAGTGCGCGAGGAAGTTGTCGTCGCGCCGGAAGCGGTGTTGGCGGGCGCACCCGTGGCCGAGCCTGAAGTGGCCAAGAAGGGAAAGACCGAGACTCCGGAAGCCGGCGGCGACAAGGACAAGAAGGAAGCGAAGAAGTAATTGCCGACCGATATGGAATCCTCTAGCGGCACGACGTTGATTGTGGGACTGGGCAATCCTGGCATCGAGTATCAGTTCACGCCGCACAACGCCGGGTTTCTGGCCATCGATCGCATCGCGGAACGCTGCGGTGCGGTGGTCGCCAACCGGCGTTCGAAGGCGCTGACCGGTACGGCCCGGATTGCCGGTCGGCAGGTTGTGCTGGCCAAGCCCGAGACCTACATGAACCTCAGCGGCGCCTCGGTGGCGGCGCTGGTGCGGGAGCTGGAGCTGGACTGCGGCAAAGACCTGATCGTGGTGTTCGATGAATTGGCGCTGCCCTTGGGCAACATCCGGGTCCGCCAGCGTGGCGGCGCCGGCGGTCACAACGGAGCCAAGTCGATTCTGGGCGCGCTGGGCACGGAGGAGTGGCTGCGGGTGAGGATCGGCACGGCGCCGGACGAGATCCACGCCGCCGAAAGCGCGCGGGAAGATCGGGCAGACTACGTGCTCCGGCCGTTTTCCAGGCAGGAGCTGGCCGTGCTCGACAAGGCGCTCGACGATGCGGCGAGCGCGGTGGAAACGATTTTGACTGAGGGCGTCGACATCGCCATGAACCTGTATAACCGGCGGCTGGGCGTGGAAGAAGCGTAACGGAACGCGGCAAACAGTTTGCCGATGCGGCCGAAGAGACCGCAACAGGCGGAGGGCTTTTACACGACCCCGCCGGAAACGAGAGAGAAATGGAACGCAAATACGAAGTGATGTTTATCCTGCGCCCCGATGTGGCGCCCGAAGAAGCGGACAAGTTGATTGCCGGCTTTCAAGCGACCATCGAAAAGGGCAACGGCAAGCTGGTGTCGAACGAGAAGCTCGGCAACCGCAGGCTCGCCTACACCGTTCGCAAATTCAACGAGGGCAACTATAACCTGCTGACGGTTGAGGCCGACGGCAGCCTGGTGGCCGAACTCGAACGCCGTCTGCGCGTCACCGAGCCGGTCATTAAGTTCATCACGGTTCGCATGGACGAGGAAGAGAAGCGCATCGAGAAGGTTCGCAAGCTGCGCTCGACCCGCGTCAAGCAGAGCACGCTCAACGCCCAGGCTGCGCAAGCCGCCCATGCCACCGAGGCCCAGGCGGAGCAGCCCGCGGAATCTCCTGCGCCGGCCGCCGAGGCGACTGCGTAAATCAAGCTTTGCCGGGAGAGTAGTCCCAAGGGGAAACCGGAATCGCAACGAATCGCCCGGAGCATCGCTCCGGCAAACAAGAGAGAAGGAGTAGCACATGGCAGAAGAAAGAACACATTCGGCCCCCCGCGAGGGATCAGCCCCCCGCGAGGGATCGGCGCCCCGCGAAGGATCGGCGCCCCGCGAAGGATCGGCGCCCCGCGAAGGCTCCGGCCCAGGCGGTTCCAGGCCACCCCGCCCTTCCGGCGGACGCAAATTTTTCCGCCGCAAGAAGGTCTGCAAATTCTGCGTCGAAAAGATCGACGCCATTCCCTACCGCGACGTGCGCCTGTTGCAGGGCTTCGTTGCGGAAAGCGGCAAGATCGTTCCCCGCCGCCTGACCGGGGTCTGCACCAAACACCAGCGCCGCGTCACCCGGGCCATCAAGCAGGCGCGCAACATCGCCCTGCTGCCCTTCGCGCAGCGCCACTAAACGTTTTCGGGAGATTGGGACATGGAAGTCATTTTGAAGGAAGATGTCGACAACCTCGGCCATCGCGGGGACGTGGTCAACGTTGCCCAGGGCTACGGCCGCAATTTTCTGCTGCCGAAAAAGCTAGCCATTGAGGCCACCGCGGGCAACAAGGCTGTCATTGAGCAGATGAAGTGTTCCTCGGTCCGCCGTTCAGCCAGGGAAAAGACCGATGCGGAGCTGCTGCTGACGCAATTGGACCCGGTTTCGCTCGAATTCACCCGCAAGACCGGCGACGGCGACCACCTGTTCGGCTCCGTCACCGCGGCCGACATTACCCAGGCCCTCGAAGCCCAGGGCTTCCAGATCGAACGCCGCAAGGTGCATCTGGAGGAGCCGCTCAAGTCCGTGGGAGAGTTCCTCGTGCCCGTCCGCCTGCATCGCGAAGTCACCGCGCACGTCAAGGTGACCGTGATCAAGGAAGCCGAGGAAGCGTAGTCGACAGCGCCGCATAATCCTCCCGGCGCCGGGTGCCCCATCCTTCGCGGCCCTTTGCGAAGGGTGGGAGCTTTCCAATTACCGCCCCAGCGGGTGCCCCATCCTTCGCGGCCCTTTGCGAAGGGTGGGAGCTTTCCAATTACCGCCCCAGCGGGTGCCCCATCCTTCGCGGCCCTTTGCGAAGGGTGGGAGCTTTCCAATTA
>Ga0207933_1002113_pt1 | contig 13428 bp, 18 predicted proteins | sample NGESurdeep092012_4_FD_184488 | JGI IMG/M metagenome (GOLD analysis project Ga0207933, IMG submission 184488) | Arctic peat soil microbial communities from Barrow, Alaska - NGEE Surface sample F53-3 deep-092012 (SPAdes) | ecosystem: Environmental > Terrestrial > Soil > Wetlands > Peat ... | reverse complement strand
CACCACCGCGGCGCTTCACGCCCACGTCAGGGTTCGGTCAACGAGATCGATCACGACCGTCCACTCGTCGACGACTTCGCCGCCAGCCGGGGGTCGGGCGAATGATCGAGGCTAACTGAGACCGCCCCAATGTAGGTTCGAACTGTGGCCGGACTGCGGTGGCGGTGGATTGTGTGACCCCGTCGGTCGCCGTGGCCAGCCACTTGGTGGCAAGGGCGGCGCCAGATCGGGAAGGTGAGGCATTATGCACGCAAACACGGGAGACCGGATCGTCGTCGAGTCCGTCACGGTCGACTCCGCCAGGCGTAGTGGCGAGATCCTGGAGGTGATGGGAGGACCAGCCGGAGAGCATTATCGGGTTCAGTGGGAGGACGGCCACGAGAGCGAGTTCTTCCCCGGTCCAGACGCCAGAGTCGTTCCCTCGTCGGGCTGAGCAATGGCTGGTCTTGAGGACCTGGACTTTGACGGCGGTCAGATTCGTGACGCCCTCGTCCGCCAATGGGAAGGGATCGCTGAAATAGTGCCTGAGATCGATCTCGACCGGCCGAGTCGTTTGGGTGGCTGGCGCAAACGAGAAGTACTGGCCCATCTGTATGTGCAGCCGTTCATGCTCTCCCGCTTTCTCAAGACGGCTTCGCACCAAGTGCCTTCCACGCAACTCCTTGAGAACCTGTCCAGCACGCGGTCGTACAGTGAACTGATTGATGTCTCGGCAAGAGAGGGTGCTGAGAAGGGCAAGTACAACTTCGGGGTGGCCCTTGAGGCGACGCTCCCCGACCTACTCGAAGCAGACCTCGACACGACAATCACGACGGTGCAGGGATCGATCTCGCTGACCGACTACCTGGTCTCGAGATGCATCGAAGCGGTGGTCCATGGGCGCGATCTAGTTCCACCCGTCGATCCTGACCAAGCAGCAGAAGCCATCACGGCAGGTGCGCTGAGAGAGCTCCTGGCAATCCGCTCAGCACATTGTCTGCCCGAGGCAGAGCGGCTTCCTGTAGGAGATTGGATCGCCATTGCCACAGGAAGGCAGCAAGCCTCCGGCGACCTGGCTGCCGCCGTTCCCTTGATGTCCTGAGCCACGGGCCCCAGGCAGAGATTGAGGGAGCGGTCCGAGTGGTCCCCCGCATGGAGGCTCAAGAGCACATCGCCGAATTGGGAAATGCAGCACCTTCAGGCCACGCCAGTAGCGGCTGCCTCCCTGACGGCTTCGACCAGTTGGTCCAATGTCGGCGCACCTACTGGCCCATCTGGAGTTGAGAAGGTGCGGCACGTCAGTGCGTGGCCATCAGAGGTCGAACGGCACGGATCTGTGCCGTTGAGCAGGATCGACGGAGGCCAGGGGAAATAAAGCCGGTCTGCCCCTTTTTTGGGTCTCTATCAGGCATCGCTCAATCGTCGCCGGGACACCAACAAGATCCAGTGCACGGTGAAGGCGCTCTTCGAGTTCGCTCCAGTTCGGGCTGCCATCGAACTAGAGAAGATGGACCTTCACGGTACGCATTCTCATCCAACCGAGTGGGCTGGGTGCGTACACCAACAATCAGTCGCCGCCAGTTTCGACGAACGCCTCCCATGCTCCCTTCACTCCCGAATCCGTGGGCTCCTCATCGACCGTCAACCCTCCTGAATCAGTAACCGGCTCGGGCGGGCCGACATAGGGCGTGTCGGGAGGGGGATCATTTGACGTAATGCCGTTGTCGCTCACGAGCTTCGTGGGAGAACCGTCTGAGAACCAACGCCTCTCGTGCAGTCCGTAGGGGTCGGTGTACCAACCCTCTTCCCTCATGGAGACCTCGCTTGTGTTTGTCACTGACGAACAACCCGGATTGAGCCATTGCCCACACGGTAGGCCATCTAGCCCGACCTCAGCCTGTCCGTGTGACGTTCGGCCCTGGAAGGCGGGGCTGGCTCGGCATACGGTCGGATCCAGGTTCTTGGGGGACTTGGAGGTGACGCCATATGAAGTGGCTGCTGGTCCGTTCGTTCATGACCTGTTTTCTGACGGGGGCTGGTTGGCTGTTCTGTGCGCCGGCAACGGTTGCTTCGGCGGGTTCGACCGGCCCGGGCTACTGGCTTGAGGCTGGTGTCGAGCCCCGATCCGGCAATAGCCGCGATCCCTCGAGCTACAACGAGGCCAGGTAGGCATCGAACTTGACGAAGCTCGTTTCCATCCCGGCCTGAGCTTCGGGGCTCAGGAACATCGGTGGCACGTTGGACTGGTGAGTGACGGTCTCCGTTCGCCCGTCACCAAGGTCGTTGAAGGTGATCCTCGTGGTCATACCACCAGCAACGCCGGGCTCGGTGAACGAGAAGGTGTGAGGTGGGTCGAACTCCACGAACACGCCCATCGTCGGATACTCCTCACCGGACTCGTCGTTGACCATGACGGTCTCGAAGCGCCCTCCAGGCCGGGGCTCGACCGTGATCCCGTCAAGCGGTGTGCTCATGCCGATCGGCCCCCAGAAATGGGTCAGGTGCGCAGGGGTCGTCATGCACTCGAAAACGACTTCCGGTCGGGCATCAAAGATTCGAGTGATGGTCAGCTCACCCAATTCGGTCGATCCGTCGCTCATGTTTCTCTCTCCCTATCTGTCTTGGTTGCAATTCGCTTGAGATGCACGTCGAGCTGGTCGAATCGCTCCGTCCAGATCTGGCGGTTCCTCTCGATCCAGTCGGTCGCCGCTTCAAGGGGTGCCGGCTCGAAATGACAAGGGCGGTACTGCGCATCTCGTCCCTTGGAGATCAACCCGGCAGCCTCGAGTACTTTGAGGTGCCTCGAGACCGCCTGCAAGCTGATGGCAAATGGCCGGGCCAGCTCGTTCACCGTTGCCTCACCCTTCGCCAAACGGGCCAGGACGGCCCGGCGGGTCGGATCGGCGAGTGCAGTGAACGTCAGGCTCAGCGAATCAGTTGCCATGTGTATTCAATCAGTTAGTTAATCAAGTGATACGTTGATTGTGCAGCGCACACGAGCGTCATGTCAAGCGCGGCACGGCGCCCCCTATCGGCCATCCGGCGAACGGTCCTGCTCCGGCGGGGATGCAGTGCGGACTGGTGACTCGAGCTTTTCCGACCCGGCCGTGGGCCGCCGACCAGGCTGACCGCCTGGCCAGGCGCTACGGTGCCACCCGTGCGCAGTGTCTGGCCGGGACCCAAGGCGCGCGCCGCGGCTGCCCTCGTCGTCGTGCTCCTCCTCGGAGGCTGCACCTTTCGGACCGCCGCAGCCACCGACATTCCCCGCCCGGCCGCTTCGACCATCGCCGTGATCGGCGACAGCATCTCCGCCGACCTGGCCACCGACCTCCGGCGCCGTGACTTCGACGGACCGGCGGGCGTCACGTGGTCGATCACCGCTCAGACCGGCGCCGGCTGGGGCGAGGGCCTGAACGCTCAAGGCAACTGGCCGCTAGAAGTCGTCCAGGGGAACTGGGCGGCGGCCCAGGTCGACACAGCCGCCAACGCCCACCCATCGGCCGTCGTCATCGAACTCGGGACCAATGACGCCCTGCGCGCGGCCTTCGCCTTCGTCGCCAATAGCTCCACCGACCTGGCGGCGCGGCTTACCGGTACGAGGAACAACATCAGCAGTGTCGTACGTGACGCCAGTTCGCTGTCGAAGTGCGTGGTGCTCGTGACCCCCAGCTACTACCCACCGACCACGTTCGGGGCGGAAGTGCACTACACACAGCAAGCCTGGGGCATCCGATCGCAGCTCCTCCAACAGGTCTCCATGAGGCACGGACGAACCGTGGCCATCGCCGACTGGGCCGCCCTGTCGTCACCCCATCACCTTCAGAGTGGGGCGCCCGGCACCTGGTTCGTCGGGGACGGGCTGCATCCCAACATCTCTGGCGAGCGGGCGCTGGCCGCGCTGATTGTCCAGACGGTGAACGGTTGCTCGTGACGGAGTGAGCGGCGACATCGTGGAGGTGTGCGTTTGATCCGCACTGGTCAGAAGCAGGCCGCGAAGTGCACGTGGTCGAACCCGGCCGAACCTCTGATCAGCCTCCGCTCCTGACTTTGGCCCGCCTCACCGTGGGGTTCCGCTGCATTCTGAGCCGAACGATCGCCCGCCGGCCGATGGTCACCCCGCCGAGCTGATGAGCACCTTCGTGACGTCGGGGCTTGTTGCATCGATGCCAGGCGCCCGAGGCGAAGAGCTCCCACCGGCAGCGCCCGTCGTTCGGTCTCCCTCGTTCACCCATGCGACTGCCTACCCGAGCGGACGCCTCCGGGGCAAAGTGCGGCGTGTCAAGTCGCGGCGGCGGGCGGAGTCGGTCCGCCCGGGCTCCGCGTGAACGCACAGGGTAGTAGCCCCACCTCGCATCGCAATACGGAAAATAGTGGTGGACGACCGGGAAGGAAGCGCCCGGCCTCCGTGGCTATGTCGATGCAGGGAAGATCTGAGGGTGGTGCGTGAGCAGCCCCGGGGACGGCGGGCAAAAGGCAAAATGCCCCTGCTCGTGCACCCCGAGTGACGACGATGTCACAACCAGCGCGGGCCCTGGGCACGAGCCCGTTCCGGGCATTGACACGGCCCACGGTTCTGGCTGAGATGACGGTTCACAGGGATTCTCGAGCGGGCGACGCGATCGCCGCGGCCTGACGTGGAGTGTCGGGCCAGAGATCGAGCGGCAGAAGACGGGGGCAGGCCATGAAGCGACGGAAGAGGATGATCTGGTGGGAGTCCGGCGTCACCGGGCGTCCGACCCAATCGAAGAACCGACTCCCCGAGTACGACGAGTGGGCCCGCCACAATGTGGATGGATTCGTCCCGCAGGAGTCCTACGTGCCCGCACCCGGGCCGCGGATGGCCGGCCCGGTGCCCGAGCGGCTGCAGACCCTCGGCGAGGCGCTGACCCAGTCCCTCGCCGATCAGGGGCTCTCCGTTCCTCAGGCGGCATCGATCATGGGTATTACCGTGGACCAGTTCATCGATTGGGCGCTCGACCGGGCCGACCCGGGGTCCTCCTACGATCACGCGGTCATGGCCTATCTGGACATCGACTACTACACGCTGCGCGGACTCACCCTCCGTTCGCAGATGCGTCGGGTCCAACTCCGCATCCACAGACTTCCGGCCTGAGCCCGGCCGCGTCTCCGCTGACGATGGACCTGGTTCATCGGTGCCGCGACGTCAGATCGAACGACGCCGGCCGGCGCGGTCCCGGAGCAGGAGCACCGAGGACGTCGCCATACCGACCAGCGGAAGCCAGACGATGTCGTACCGTCCGCTGGCCACCGCCACGACTGCGGTCACGGCCCACGCGGCCAACAGGATGCCGTTGAACCACCGCCGCCGAGACGTGAGGATCACCGGACCGAGGTAGTTCCTCCATGTGCTTCTGGCCGGGTCCTCGTCGGTGGTCACTCGCAGAGCCAACCTACCGACCGGGCTCGGACCCCGTCAGCGCCGAGGCAGCACCGGCCCGCGTCCACCCGACGGACGAGAAGAAGTCCTGGAGCAGTTCGGCAGCCACTTCAGGGAACTGCACGGGCCACCAGTGGCCGGCGCCCTCCATCAGTTCGTGTCGGGCACCCGACCTGTGGGCCATGTCTCGCGACAGCACCTCGTCAACGAAGGGATCCTCGGCAGGACAGAGCGCCAGGCCGGGTGCGGTCGTGGGAGCCCAGGCGTCGCCCCAGTCCGCCAAGGGCTTCGGCGTGGCCGAACGGTCGAGGTCCAGGATGCACCGGCCCATGGTCTCGTCCGCCCAGCCGGCCAGTGTCACCGCATCGTCGTGGGGCACACCGAAGGCCTCGAAGACCTGCGCCTGCTCTCCGGGCGGGGACGACACTTGGTTCTGGAAGAACGCCTCGCCCTCCCCCGGGGTCGGCCAGATCTGGGCGAAGTCGTGCCACACGTAGTCCGGATGCATGACGTTGGCCACATCGGCCGACCACGCGTGGATACGGTCGCCGAAGGCCGTAGCCACCCGATAGGTCAGGCCAGCTCCCCAGTCATGTCCGACGAGATCGATCGGACCATCGAGACGGTCGATCTCCTCGAGCAACCCGTGCACGTAGTCGTCCTTCCCGGCCGCGAAGCCGGGTGGCCGTGGAGTGCCGAAGCCCGGAAGGGACAGGGCCACCGACTCCACGTCCAGGTGCGACTGGACCTTCGTCCACAGATCGGCGGTCTCGGGTACCCCGTGGACGAGAACGATCATGGGGCCAGGGTACCCACGATGAGATCGGCGTGGCCATGGTGGTCCGGCGGTGCACAGTTCGTCCGCAACCGTTGTTTCCCACCTCGTTCCGGGACGATCCCGCCAGAACGTGGGCTGGAGCCTCGCAGGCACGAATCAGTCACGACTCTTTACCCTGAGTTGCAAATTTCCTCTAGACGACAGGGAGATTACGACCTAGCTTCTTCTGGGGGCTTGACCGAAGGGAAGCGGATCAAGTGACCCGATTCGAGGAGATCGACCAGTGGGAAGCCGAGGTTTCCCCGATATTCCAGCGGATGTTGGCCACCTTGACCGCAGCGGAGAAGTCGGCGGGCAACGGTCCGTCAGCCTTGCTCGCCGCCAGTGACCAGTTGGGCTCCTCCGCCCGCGACGCCCGTGTATGGATGGCCGAGAACCAGTGTCCGCTCGATGAGATCGATGATCGGCTCCGACGGACCCTCCGGTCCACACGCGTGCTGGCCCGGCTGTTCGAGCTTGAGGCGGCCAACCCGAGTGGGCCGAACCTCAAGGTCATCAATCAGGAGATCGACGGCCTGATCGGGATGATCGCCAATACGTTTGCCGCCCTCAGCGATCAGCGGCGGTTCTGAAGTTCGAAGCCGACCGGGCGACAACGCGGTCAACTGGATACCACCACGGTTGCGTCCAGGGTCGGCGAGGAGCTGACCGTGAGGCGCTCGTGACGACGCCCGAGTGAACCGGGCAGCGACCCTGTCGCCGGCCCGCGTAGCCATCCACGCGTCCAGAGGAGCGACCAATACGGGCAGTGGGGACCGGCGGGCCACCCGCTCCCGAACCCTGCGCCCCAGCGCCCGGGATCGCCTCCGCCCCCGTAGGCCTCGGCCACGATGATCCGCCCCACATCGTGGGAGAAGCAGGCCCGCACCCGGCCCCCGGCCCCGACGCCGCTCATCCGCAGGTCGAACACCGACTCCTCCACCACCAGTTCGGCCTCGGCGCGCCTCGAGCGGCGCCGCACATCCCCGCCCGACGAACTCGAGGCCGTGGAAGACCGGCACGGCGCCGATGGAGTCAGCCGCCAGGTGGGCGGTGAACTCGACGACCAAGTGCCGCGGCTCCCGCTGGTCGATGGCGACGAAGTCTCGCTGCGGCATGTGCACCTCCTGCTCGGCACCCGCGGTCACGGGCGCCGGCTCTGAGCCATGTCCCCACGTAGCACCCTTCCGTCACCAGAGGTGCCGACACCGACGCTACGGGACCGTGACGACGACCGATGTCGGCCCTTACCGGCCGGTGGGGAGTCCGTCGAAATCGGCGGCTCCGGACCAAAGCGTGCGCCGCGGCCCCAGCCGCGTTACGTTTTGGACCACTTGGGGCAGGACCACAAGACATAACTCCATCCAGCGACGATCGGCGGTCGTCTACGAGAGCAAGGTGCGGACATGGTCATTGAAGCGGCTCCCCTGCCAGCCACCGAGCGGGCCGAGAAAGGCCTGAAATCCGGGGCCCTCGGACTCATCTCCAGCACCGTGGTGGGAGTGGCTTCGACCGCGCCGGCCTACAGCCTGGCGGCCACGCTGGGCTTCGTCGTGGTGGCCATCGGCCTGCAGGCGCCCATCGTCACGATCATCGCTTTCATCCCCATCCTCTTCATCGCCTTCGGGTACAAGGAGATGAACAACGCCGACCCGGACTGCGGCACCACCTTCACCTGGGGCGTCCGCGCCTTCGGTCCGAGGACCGGATGGATGGGCGGATGGGCCATCGTGGCCGCCGACGTCCTGGTGATGGCCAGCCTGGCCCAGGTGGCGGGCCAGTACGTCTTCCTCCTGTTCGGCGCCAACGGAATCGGCTCGAATCCGAGTAGCGGATGGGTGCTGCTGCTGGGGGTGGCCTGGATCGTGGCCATGACAGTTATCTGCTACGTGGGCATCGAGGTCTCGGCCAATTTCCAAAAGGTCCTCCTCGGCATCGAGCTCACGATGTTGCTGGTCCTGTCGGTATGGGCCCTGGTAAAAGTGGGCAATGGAACGGCCCCGATCGGGCACCTGACTCCGGCATGGGACTGGCTCAACCCATTCAAGATCCCGTCGGCCTCCGCCTTCATCAACGGCGTTCTACTCATGCTGTTCATCTACTGGGGCTGGGACACCACCGTGTCGGTCAACGAGGAGACCGAAAACCCGACCACCACCCCGGGGAGGGCCGCCGTCCTGGCCACCCTGGTCCTACTCGTCACCTATGTCATCGTCGTTCTCGCCGCCCAGTCCTACGCGGGCATCGGGACCAAGGGAATTGGGCTGGGCAATCCGAACAATCAGGGTGATGTGCTCTCCGTACTCGGCCATTCGGTGTTCGGCACGTCAGGCTTCGCCAGCGTGCTGGTCAAGCTTCTGCTGTTGATGGTGCTCAGCTCGGCGGCGGCCTCCACGCAGACCACCATCCTGCCCACGGCAAGGACCACTCTGGCCATGGGGGTGTACAAAGCGATCCCGAAATCGTTCTCGAACATCTCCAAGCGATTTCTGACCCCGTCCGTGTCCACTGTGACCATGGGTGCCGTCTCCATCGTCCTCTACGTGATCATGAACTACATCTCCGCCGGCACGGTCATCTCCGATGCCGTCTCCGCCCTCGGCGTGATGATCGCCTTCTACTACGGGCTCACCGGCATCTCGTGTGCCTGGTACTACCGGGCGACCCTCTCGGAGAGCGCCCGCAACCTCTGGCTCCGGGGGATCCTCCCCTTGCTCGGTGGCGTGATGCTGTGGGGCGCCCTGGTCTACAACCTGTGGTTCTACTGGCAGCCGGTCAACAGCTACACCGGGTGGCAGATGACCTTCTGGCCCCACTGGCACATCGGAGGAGTCTTCCTCATCGATTTCTTCTCGCTCGTTCTCGGACTGGTCCTGATGTTCGTCTATGCCGCCGTGCGGCCACCGTTCTTCCGGGGCGAAGTGCTCAACCGCGACACGCCGACCATGGTGCCCGAGGATCTGGGCGCACCGGTCGGGATGTTCGGTGTGGACACCAACGCGTGAGCGGGCCAGGGTCCTCCGGCCCGCCCCGTCGTTCGGGGCTCCGTTCCCTCACACGGCAGTCAGGGTGACAACGATGTTGCCGCGGGTGGCGTTGCTGTAGGGACACACCAGATGGGCCGCCTCGATCAGCGCGGTGGCCCTGGCCTCGTCCACGTCGGGAATGTGCACGTCCAAGGCCACGGCCAACCCGAACCCCCCGCCGGCAATGGTTCCGATGGTCACCTTGCCGGTGACGGTCGATCCGTCCACGCTCACCTTGCTCCGACGGGCCACCACGGCGAGGGCGCTCTGGAAGCAGGCGGCGTAGCCGGCGGCGAACAGCTCCTCGGGGTTGGTCCCACCACCGGCCCCACCCATCTCCACCGGCGGCCTCACATCCGCATCGACGAAGCCGTCCTTGCTCCGGGTGTGACCGTCGCGCCCTCCGACCGCTGTGGCCTCGGCCGTGTACAACGGCTTGATCAACTCGGTGACCATGTCCCGTTCCTCCCTCCGGCCGGGTGTCCGGCCGCGCTCACGACCCGCGCTCGGCGGTCCGGCTGCTACTGGTGGTGCAACGACCCGGACCCAGGCGTTGTTCCCCCGTGGGCCGTGTTCGGCTCGGAGATCCGCCGGTCCACCTCCGCGGCCGCGCACCGGGTACCGGGTACCGGTGTGTTCTTGCAGTTGAGACAGTGTTTCTGTCAATTCAATGTGCGCAGGATTTCGTCAGACGCGCCTAGGATTCCGCCGATGAGCACCTTGCGAGAGTCGGCAGTAGAGGAGATCGGGCAGCTGCTCGAATCGGCGAAAGTCCTGCGCGCCGACCTCCGGGTCAAGGAGGCCGCCTATCGACGTGTCTCCCGGATGCTGGAGAAGGGCGAGCCCATCGATGAGGTGCTGGAGGACAGCGGGGCCCGCACCGCCCGACAGGAGTTGACCGACGCCATGACCGACTTCGAGCGGCACCGGCACAGCACTCGACTGTCGCTCACCGCCGCGGCCCTCGAGGAGGGCATGAGCATCGGGCAGATCGGTCGGGCCTGGGGTTTTTCACGACAGCTGGCCGCCCGCTACGCCCGAGAAGTCCGCGAGCGGGGCTGAACGGCGGTCCGGGGACTCCGGCCCGCAACCGTCCGTCGCCAACCCGAACCCCGGTCGGGTCTCCGTACACTGGCCTCGTCGGGTTGAGCAACCGCTTTCCGCCAGGCGGTTGCTCCCCGGCCCTTCTTTTGCCGCATCCGAACGCCCCCGTCGACGGTGACCGATATCCGCGGTCAGGCGCCTCCGCACCTCGGCTGTTAGATTTCGGCGCCGGGGCGCCAGGAGGCCTCCGGGAGCCCCCGGGGGACCTGCGCCTCCCGACGTCGAGGAAACGGGGACCTGCGTGCATGCGCTCACCGGCTATCTGGAGTTCCGGCCCGAGGAGCGGGCTGAGACCGTCGCTGCCCTACAGGCGGTGAGCGCCCGGAGTCGGGCCGACGACGGTTGCGTCGACTACTGGTGGTCCGAGGATGTCGACCACCCCTGCCGCTTCCGGTTCTTCGAGTGCTGGGAGACCGAGGAGGCCTTCGAAGCCCATCAGGCCCAGCCCTACGAGCACCAGTTCATGACTGATCACGTCTCGAGGATCGTCGGGGCGGATGCCCACGTCATGACCATCTCGGCCCGCCACCCGGTCGGCGGCTAGACCCGTGCGCGGGGTGAGGAACACCGCGGAGGGAATCCAGGTGGTCGACCTTCCCGATCCGGCACCCTCCGGGGTTCGGGTGTCGGTGGCCAGTTCGGGCATCTGCGGATCGGATCTCCACCTGGTCTCGTTCGGCCCCTCGACGGTGAGCCTGGGTCATGAGTTCTGCGGTCGACTGGACGACGGGACCCCGGTGGCCGTCCTCCCCGCGGTGCGGTGCGGTCGGTGCGCCCGCTGCCGGGCCGGGCAGGTCCAACAGTGCACGGAGGTCTTTGGATCGCTCTACGGAACCAGCCTCGACGGCGGTCTGGCCGACCACGCCTGGGTCGACCCGTCCTGCGCCACGCCCATCCCTCCGTCCCTGGCCCTGGAGGTGGCCTGCCTGGTGGAGCCCCTCGCCGTGGGCCTGCACGGTGTCCACCGGTCCGCCGTGTCCCCGGGGGCCAGGGTGCTGGTCATCGGGGCCGGGCCCATCGGCCTGTGCGCCGTGGCCGTGGCCGTGGCCCTGGGTGCCTCCGTGGACGTCGAGGGCCACCGCCCGGAGCGGCTGGCCGCCGCCGAGCGGCTGGGGGCGGGACGGACCGTGGGGACCGGGTACGACGTCGTCCTCGATGCCGCCGGAACCCAGGGGGCCATGGACCACGCCACGGCGAGGGTGCGCCCAGGGGGGACCATCGGCGTCCTGGCCAACTACTGGGAGCCGGTCTCGGTCGGCATGGGTCTGCTGATGAAGGAGGCCACCCTGGTCCCGGCCTTCACCTACGGCCACTTCCACCAGGGCTCGGAGTTCGAGGATGCCGTGCAGGTGCTGGTCGACACCCCGGACCTTCCCGCCGTGCTCATCACCCACCGCTTTCCCCTCGACGAGGCGGCGGAGGCCTTCCGGGTGGCCGGCGACCGCGCGTCGGGGGCCATCAAGGTAGTGGTGGTGCCATGAGTAGGGGACCCTCCACCCGCCTGGCCTTCACGGGAGCCACCGTCGTCGACGGGGACGGCGCCGTTCTCCGGGACGCCCACGTGGTCGTGGACGGTGACCGGATCACCGCGGTAGGGCCCGGACCGGTCCCCGGACCCCGCCCCGACGACCGAGTGGTCGAGCTCTCGGGGCGGACGGTGATGCCGGGCATGGTCAACTGCCACTTCCACGCCACGTACCACAACCTGGGCTCCGTCGCGGCGCCGTTCGGACTGGAGGAGCCCATGGCCTTGCAGGCCGTACGGGCCGTCAACAGCCTCGGAGGGCTGGTGGACTGCGGGTTCACCAGTGCCGTCTCGGCCGGGGCTCCGTACGCCATCGACGCCTCCATGAAGGTGGCCATCGACCGAGGACTCATCCCCGGGCCGAGGCTGGTCCCCTGCAGCCGCGACGTCAGCACCACCGGGCATGCCGGCGACCGGAGCTATCCACCTCACTGGGAGGTCGGGGCGCTCGGCGCCATCCGGCCCAGCGACGGCCCCGACGAGTTCCGTCGCTCGGTGCGGGCCGAGATCAAAGAGGGCGCCGAGATCATCAAGATGTTCGTCACCGGAGGGCACGGCACCATCGGTCCGAAGGAACAGTTGGAGATGAGCCGGGAGGAGATGGCGGCGGGGATCGAGGCCGCCCATCTCCGGGGAGCGAAGGTGCGGGGTCACATCGCCAACCGGGAGGCGATCCTCATGGCCCTGGACCTCGACATCGACGTGATCGACCACGGGGACGGCATGGACGACGAGTGCATCGAGCGGATCGTGGAGTCGGGCACGCCGGTGGCGCCATCCATGATGTTCCCGTCCCGGTTCCTCCAGTCGATGGGTGGCGCCTCCCTGGGCTTCACCGACGGCATGAAGGAGGACATCGACGCCATGGCCGCCGTGCTTCCCCGGGCCAATGCCGCCGGCATGCGCCTGGTCCTCGGCGACGATTACGGGGCCATAGGCCTCCCCCATGGCCGGTACGGCGAGGAGTTGGCCTACTACGCCGACGACGTCGGTATCCCCGCGCTGGATGTGATCCGGTGGGCCACCAAGCACGGCGCCGAGCTCATGGGTCGGGAGCACGAGTTGGGCACGGTGGCCGAGGGCAAGCTGGCCGACCTGCTGGTGGTGGACGGCGATCCCGTCGCTGAGCTCTCCCTGTTGGCCGACCCCGGCAATCTGCTGGCCGTGATCCAGGGCGGTCGCCTGACAAAGGACGCCCTTCCCGACCGGAATGGTTCAGCCTAGACAACTGGATCCGTTGTATAAGAGTCTCTTCACAACTATTTATGTGCTTATTACGCACCTAGAAGCGGTTTTCGTTTCCATTCCGATACAATGGAGGTGTCGGAGGGCGAAAGGACAGAGGGGCGATGGCAGGCGTTTGGGTGGTGCCCGGCGGGAACGACGACGGGCCGTTCCGGTCTGGGGCACGGGATCCCGGGATCGATCGGAGAGTGGCCAGGGGAATCCGGACCCGGTCCCTCCTCATGGATGCGGTGATCGAACTCATCGATGGCGGCAGTCCTACCCCCACCGCCCGGGAGGTGGCGGAGCGGGCGGGGGTCGCCGTTCGGACCCTGTACCACCACTTCGGCCACCT
>Ga0207933_1002112_pt1 | contig 13429 bp, 14 predicted proteins | sample NGESurdeep092012_4_FD_184488 | JGI IMG/M metagenome (GOLD analysis project Ga0207933, IMG submission 184488) | Arctic peat soil microbial communities from Barrow, Alaska - NGEE Surface sample F53-3 deep-092012 (SPAdes) | ecosystem: Environmental > Terrestrial > Soil > Wetlands > Peat ... | reverse complement strand
GCGTGACTATCTCAACGAGCGCGGCGTCACGCGCGCCGACGCCCTGATTGGCGCCGAGGGTTCGCGGGTCCTCGTCGCCGGAGTCGTCACGCACCGTCAGCATCCCGAGACCGCGAACGGTGCGGTCTTCATCAACCTCGAAGACGAAACGGGCCACGTCAACGTGATCTTCTCCAAGGGTGCCTGGGCCCGGTGGTCCCTCGTTGCGCGAAAGTCACCGGCGTTGATGATCCGCGGCACGCTGCAACGCGGCCAGGGGACCTTGGCCCTCACGGTCGAGTCCGTCGAGGCCTTGCGCCTGGGCGCCACGACGCCCTCACGCGACTGGCACTAACGAGGGGCGTCTGGTCCCAACCGACACGAAAGGACCATAGGGTGCCAATTGAATCAATGGCTTCATGCATCCGATTCATTCACAATCAACTATGAAAGCGAGGAGGCTTCGATGTTCGACGTTCCTGAATCTCATAAAGATCTCTTACAGACTTCCGTCGCGTCGTTGGCGACGATTGGTCCTGATGGACGGCCACAACTCACGGAGGTGTGGTTCCTCTACGAGGACGGTTCGATCGCGCTTTCGCTCAATTCGAATCGACAGAAGACCAAGAACCTCATCGCGCGACCCCACTGCTCCCTGCTCATTCTTGACCTCGCCGTTCCCCAGCGTTATGTCGAGCTACGAGGCGACGCCGAAGTGACACCCGACGACGGTTCCTTCGCCGAAAAAGTTGGGAAGAAGTATTCGGTTGACTTGCGCGCATACGACCACCCGGGTGACGAGCGCGTCGTGGTCCGCATCGTCCCGCAACGAATCAACGCCGTCGACATGCGGGGCTGATTCGCACGCCGTGTCCCGTGATTCGCCAGCCCTAGGCTGAACGGCAATGGTTACCGTCGCAGTACTCGTGGCTGTCGTTGTGGTACTGGTCTTCGTGTTCTATTGGTCCGGTCGATACGGGGACACGAAGAGAGGTTCCGGCACGTCGCTGCAGCGTGGTGCGAGTGCGCACACCACGCGAAACGGTCGGCCCAAGAAGGCCTACGCGACGCGCGACGAGGCCGTGGCGCAAGCCCGATCGTCGTCCAAGCGAGACGCCGCGCCGATGAGCGCGTACAAATGCGCTACGTGCGACAAGTGGCACATCGGTCATTAGTTGTGTCGATTCGTCGCTCGCAGGGACGAGGACTGCGCGCAAGATAATTGTCTGGCGGTGAGCAGCGAGTGGCCATCGCTCGAGCACTGGCCAAATCGCCGGAAGCCATCATCGCTGACGAGCCGACCGGCAACCTCGACTCGACGAACGCGGGCGAGCTTCTGGCTCTACTCGACGATCTTCAACGGCGGTTCGGCGTGACGATCATCATCGCGGCCCACGACGAGGACGTCGCTGCGCACTGGGCGCCGGATTCGCATTCGTGACGGGTCCATTTCGTCTGACACGACGAAGCTGGTGTGACAGCCGCGCAGTTCTTCGTAGTGTGATGAGCGTGACCCTGCCCCTGCGAGAAGGTATCCGGGCAGTCGTGCTGGACGCCGATGACCGAATCCTTCTGGTTCATTTTCAATTCACCGATTGGACGCTGTGGGCGACGCCCGGCGGCGGTGTCGAGCCGGGCGAGACGCCGGAACTGGCCATCAAACGTGAATTGCGCGAAGAGGTGGGACTGGTCGACGTCGACCTCGGTCCAGTGATCTGGGAGCGCACGCACGTGTTTCCAATGTCAGAGGAGTTCTCGGGTCAACGCGAGAAGTTCTTCCTCGTGCGCACTTCAACGAACCTGTTCGAACCGTCGTTCTCGAAGCAAGAACTCCTCGCGGAGGGGCTGATCGGATCTCGATGGTGGACGGTGAAAGAGATCCGAGAGGCCAGCGCTGAGCGGTTCTCCCCGGGACGATTGGCCTCATTACTCGAGGTGTTGTTGACGCACGGGCCACCTGACACGGTGATCGATACCGGCATCTAAGCGCGTGGCAGTGATGCGATCAAACGAATGCGTATTCGGGTCGGTGTCCGGACTCGATCTCCAAGCGCACGAGAAGTTGCGCGACCGGCAGGTCCTTGGCGTGCGTGATGCCGATGCAGCGAGATCGCGTCGGCAGGACCTCGAAGACGAGTGGCGTGCTCAAGAGAACCTGACCAACGAATGTCGACAGTTGCAGTTCGGAGTCGGTATCGAAATCGTGCTGCGCGATTGACTCGTGCATGAGCGGAATGATCTCCGGCTGGAAACCCCAGAGGTTCATTGACACCGTCGCGAGCGGTGAGAGCGAGACCGGTTCAAGTCCGTCGTCGGCGTCGTAACCCTCGAGGGTCGAATGGACGTCTCGACGCTCGACGATCTCGGTCAAGCGGCCGTCTTCGACCATGCATGTTCCTCGCGACACCGGGAGGTCACCGACGAGGGCGCGATCGAGCTCGAAGCCGACGAGACAGTTGTTGGGACTCACGGAGAGGCGCTCGCCGAGCAGGAGAAAGGCGGCGCGACCGTAGAGGTCGTCGGCATTGGAGACGCCGAAGGGCTTGGACAGATCCAAATTGCCTTCGGCGGCGAGCACCGCATCGACGGTGCCGCGTTGATGGTCCTGAGTAGCGAAGCTGACCTTGTGGTCACTCGGCCAGCGCGCGGCGACGTGCTCTTGGATCTGCGGGCCCGTGTCGGCATTGACCACGATGACGATGTCTTCGAAGCCCGAGGCCCACGCGTCAGACGCCAAGAGGTCGATCACACCCTCGCCGTGCTTGCCGATGGGCGCTAACTGCTTTACCCCGCCGTAACGCCGGGCGCGACCGGCGGCGAGGATGACCAGCGACGGTCCGCTCAACGTGACCACCGAACGACCGCCGAGGCCCAGGTCATGCCGGCGCCGAAGCCCGTCATGAGGGCGTACTCCCCGGCCTTGACCCGACCGTTCTCACGCGCGTCGAAAAAGGCGAGGGGAATCGACGAGCTCGACGTGTTGCCGTATCGGTCCAGCGTGACGACCGTGCGTTCCATCGGGATGCCGAGGCGCTGCGTGGCGGCCTTGATGATGCGCACGTTCGCTTGGTGGGGGACGACGAGGCTGATGTCATCGGGACTGACGTCGGCGATCTTCATGGCCTCTTCGGCCGAATCGACGACGACTCGTACGGCGCGTCGGAAGACCTCTTTGCCCTCCATCAAGAAGAATCCACCGTGTTCACACGTGAGCAGATCGGCGGCCGACCCGTCGGCGCCCAGGACGAAGGACAATACGTCGGAACCTTCTTGGTCGTACTCGAGCACCGCGGCACCGGCCCCGTCACCGAGCAAGACGGCCATGTTACGGTCGCTCCAGTCGACCCACCGAGAAAGGTGCTCCGATCCAATGACGAGGATTCGTCGGGCGCCGGTCTCGAGCAGGCCCTGGGCCACGCGAACGGCGTACATGAAGCCGCTGCAAGCAGCGTTGACGTCCATAGCCGCGCAGTTCAGACCGAGTTCATTGGCGATCATCGGTGCCGACGCCGGACACAGTCGGTCGGGCGTCGTCGTGGCGAGCACCAAGAAGTCGATGTCGCCCACGACGAGTCCGGCGTCGGCGATCGCGTTTCGGCCGGCGATGACGCCGAGCGAGACGGACGAGCCGCCAATTCGCCGCTCGCGGATGCCGGTGCGCTCAGTGATCCACTCGTCGGAGGTGTCGAGCGTCAAGGAGAGCTCGTCGTTCGTGACAACGCGGTCCGGTAGGGCGATACCCCAACCCTTAAAACGAACGCCCATCTGGTCAACTCCTTCGCTGGAATACTTCTGGCAAGTCTAGGTCTCAGGCGCTCGGGGCCGGCGGTGCCTTCAGCACCTGCAACGTGCAACGCGCAATGCAAATCATACGGCCCGATTCGTCGGTGAGGTCGATTGCCCAGACGTGGACGTTACGTCCCTTGCGCACCGGTGTCGCGGTCGCGGTCAAAGTTCCGCTCGTCATCGAACGTAGATGAGAACAATTGAGCTCGGTGCCCACGACGATCTGATCTGGTCCGACACTCACCGCACCGCCGATCGACGCCGCACCCTCGGCCATTAGGGCCGACACTCCGCCGTGCAAGATGCCGTAGGGCTGATGAACCTTCGGTCCGACCTCGACCTGTAGGACAACCTTCTCCGGCGAAAGGAGCACGACTTCGATGCCCAGTTCCTTGTTGACGTCGCCAGTTTCGTTCAATCGCTTCATCCGGTCTTCATTCATTGGGACAGTGTAGAAGTCGACCGATAGCCTTTGGCCATGACTCGACGAGTGGACCTGCGCAGTGACACGGTCACCCAACCGACCCAGGCAATGCGTGACGCCATGGCGGTCGCCGTGGTCGGCGACGACGGATACAACGAAGACCCGACGATTCGAGCACTCGAGGATCGCTTCGCGGCCCTCGTGGGAAAGGAGGCCGCGGTCTTCGTGCCCTCGGGCGTGATGGGCAATCAGATCGCCGTGCGGATTCTCACGCGTCCGGGTGATCTCGTCATCGCCGGACGGGGCCAACACGTGGTCAGCTTCGAAATGGGCGCGGCAGCACGCAACTCCTCGATTCAATTCGCCACCGTCGATGACACGAACGGCGCGTTGGCGTTGCGCGACGTCCTCGACGTCATTGACGCCGAGGATGACCATCAGCCGCACGTGGCCATGGTGGCACTCGAGAACACGCACATGCCCTCTGGTGGAACGCCCCTAGACGTCACCGACATCGAAGCGGTCGCGCGCGCGATAGGGGATCGTCCTCTGCATCTGGACGGCGCTCGACTATTCAACGCGGTTGTCGCGACGGGGACGAGCGCGGCGCAGTACGCCGCACCGGCGACCACGGTGATGACGTGTCTCTCGAAGGGGCTCTGCGCGCCGGCCGGCTCGCTGCTCGCCGGGCCCGCGGGCTTGATGGCGCGCGCCCGAATTGAGCGCAAGCGGCTCGGCGGCGCGATGCGCCAGGCGGGATTCCTCGCGGCGGCCGGAATAGTCGCGCTCGATGAGATGGTCGAGCGGCTGGCCGAGGATCACGTGCGCGCCCACACGCTCGCGGGACTGTTTGCGACGACGTTCCCCGAGGCCAACTACGACCCCTCGACGTGTCGCACCAACATCGTGGCTTTCGATCATCCCCAAGCGCGACAACTGGTCGAAGAACTCGCGGTACTCGGCGTGGACGGCGGCACGGTTGGGCCGCGCCGCGCTCGCTTCGTCACGCACGCCGGCGTCAGCGACGACGACGTCACTTTCGTCGCTGAAGTACTGGCGCGCTTCAAGCCCACAGTGCACTGAGTCCTTTTTCATTTCGAGCTTCGTTCACCCAGATGTCACCGATGTTCTCGAGAGAGTGCTGGCGCACAGGGGGTAGCCTTGGTGGACCGTTAAAGGCATCACATGACTGAAATTCTCCACCTCTCCACGTTCTTGCACCGGCCGATATTCGATTCGGACGGCGGCCGGATCGGTCGCGTCCAAGACCTGGTCGCGCGACTGGGTGACAACTCGCATCCGCCGGTCGTGGGCGCCGTCATCCGCATCGAGGGCCGAGACCTCTTCGTGCCGATTCGAAAGATCGGCGGCCTCAGCGAAGGTCGCATGACCTTCGAGGGAAAGCGGGTCGATCTGCGTCGGTTCGAGCGCCGCCCCGGGGAACTCCTGCTCGCCGAAGACCTGCTGGCGCGACACTTGATCAACCTGGTGCGCGGTCGCCTGATCACCGCCAATGAAATCGAAATCGCGCTGATCGACAACAAGTGGGAAGTCGTCGGTGTCGACCCGGGCAAGCGGCCGCTGCTTCGTCGAATCCTCGGCAAGAGCTTCGGTCAGCGCGTCAAGCCCGAGGCCATCGTGGACTTCGCATCCATCGAGCCGTTCGTCTCGCACGTGCCGACGGCGCGACTTCGCATCCCCTACCGCAAGCTCTCGAAACTCCACCCCGCACAAATCGCCGACCTGGTCGAGCAGGCCAGTCACGAAGAGGGCGAGGAGATCATCGAGGCCGTGGGCGCCGACCGTGAACTCGAAGCCGACGTCTTCGAAGAGCTCGACACGACCCACCAGCTCGAATTCCTCGAGGCCCGCAGCGACGCCGATGCCGCACGCCTCCTCGCACGCATGGAACCCGACAACGCGGCCGACCTCATAAGTGAGATCGACCAGGACCGTCGCCTCCCGATCCTCGAGCGTCTTCCCGACATTCAAAAGACGAAGGTACGTCAACTGCTTTCCTACAGCGGCGATACCGCGGGCGGCCTCATGAACCCCGATTTCGTGTCGGTCCCGGCCACCGCGACCGTCGCCGAGGCACTCGAGGCCATACGCACGTCGCGGGTACCGGCCGAAGCCTTGCACGCGGTCTTCGTCATGGACGAGAACGGTCAGCCGATCGGCGCGGCCTCGATCGCGCCGCTCGTGCGCGCGCCCGGACACGAGCTCGCCTTGAGCGTCTCGCGCACGCACCTAGCCCACGTCCACCCGCACTGGGACCTGCACCAGGTGTCGCGCAAGATGAGTGACTTCAACTTGACGGTATTGCCGGTGCTCGACGAGGACCATTCGACGATGATCGGTGTTGTAACAGTGGATGACCTACTCGAAGAGTTGCTGCCGCACGGTTGGCGACGCGAGTTCGGTATGACGGCGGTCGAAGAGTGACGCGCCGTATCCCGTCGGGTCACGTTCAAAGGGGGCTCACTGAAACCCCCTAGTACCACCTTCATTCATTGCGTCACGGCACGACTGCACACGAACTCTTCGGTAGGCCCCTAGCCCTCCTTCGAATCTCGTCGTGGGCGTGGCGCACCACTACGAGATCAGAAAGGAGGAAGCGTGAGCGAAGTCACGAAGGATCAAATCAAGGGTGCCTTCGGTACCGTCAAGGAGTACGAACCGGGAACCCGGCACGGTACGCGCGCGCGCCTCCTCACTCTCCTGGCGATCATCGGACCGGGGCTCATCGTCATGGTGGGCGACAACGACGCCGGCGGTGTCTCGACCTACGCCCAAGCCGGCCAGAACTTCGGGTACTCGCTGCTCTGGACGTTGCCCCTGTTGATCCCGGTGCTGATCGTGAACCAGGAGATGGTCGTGCGACTCGGCGCGGTCACCGGTATCGGTCACGGCCGCCTGATCCGAGAGCGCATCGGACGGCGCTGGGGCAACGTCTCGATCGGTTCGATCCTCCTGCTCAATTTCTTGATCATCATCACCGAGTTCATCGGCATCTCGCTGTCGATGGAGTACTTCGGCGTGTCGGCCTACGTGTCCGTGCCCATCGCAGTGGCGGCCCTGTTCGGCGTCACCGCGACGGGATCGTTCCAGCGCTGGGAACGCTTCATGATGCTCTTCGTCGCAGTCAACCTCGTGATGATCCCGCTCGTGCTTCGCGCCCACGTCGCCACGCACTCGCTCTTTCGCGATCTCGTGGTCCCGGGTCTACGCGGCGGCACGTCTTCGGCCGGCGTGTTGCTGATCATCTCGATCATCGGCACGACCGTCGCGCCGTGGCAACTGTTCTTCCAGGAGAGCAACATCGTCGACAAGAAGATCTCGCCGCGTTGGCTGAACTACGAACGCATCGACACGATCCTCGGCTCCTTCATCGTGGTGATCGTGGCGGCCCTGTTGATGGGCATCACCGCGGCCGGGCTTTCGCATCATGGCGGCACGAATAGCTACGTCAATGCGTTGACGGTCGCGCACAGCCTCACGCGTTACGTCGGCCACGGCGCCGGTGATCTCTTCGCCATCGTCCTATTGAACGCCTCGATCATCGGGGCGGCCGCGGTCACTTTGGCGAGCAGTTACGCCGTGGGCGACTTCTCCAATCGGTTCAATCAGGGACTGAACGCGCGCCTTCGCGACGCCAAAGGTTTTTACAGCGTGTTCGGGGGACTGTTGGTGGTCGCCGGCATCGTCGTGTTGTTGCCCCACGCGCCACTGGGGCTGATCACCCTGGCCGTGCAGGCGATGTGCGGGCTGATGTTGCCCAGCACGTCGATCTTCGTGTTGTTGTTGGCGAATGATCGTGAGGCCTTGGGCCCGTGGGTGAATGCGCGTTGGCTGAACGCCGTCGCGGTCGTCATCATCTCAATCCTCGTCGTGCTGTCGGTGACGATGATGGTCTCGACTCTGTTCACGTCGGTCAACGTGGTGGCGATGCTCGAATGGCTGGGCTCGATCGTGGGACTCGCCGTCGCCATCGGATTACCAATCGGACTGCGTCGCCAAGGTTCGCGCGTCACCTACGACGTCGATCGACTCGACTGGCGCATGCCGCGACTGGCCTTGTTGGAGCGACCGAAGCGTTCACGAGCGCGCCATTGGCTCCTTATTGCGAATGGAACCTATTTAGCGGTCGCGGGGACACTGCTCGTCGTGCGAATCATCCAATTGGCGACCTCGTAGTCTCACATGGTGACATTCGTCCCCACACTCGTGTGCGTCCACGCGCACCCCGATGACGAGGCGCTCTTCACCGCGGGCATCACGTCGCACTACGCCGATCTCGGATACCGCGTCGTGCTGATCACCTGCACGAACGGACGGCTCGGATTTGATGAGAACGCGCGACCGGGCTCGGACCCGCTGCACGACGTCGAGGTCACACGGGCCACGCGAGCCAGCGAGTTGCAGCGCGCGGCGTTCGTCGCCGGCTTCTCGCGAGTCGTGACGCTGGGCTACGACGACTCGGGCATGCCGGGCTGGACGCAGAACGAATCGTCGAAGTCGTTCATGAACGCCGACGTGAACGCTGTGGCGCGCACGATCGCGTCGATCGTGGATGAAGAGCACGCGTCGGTCGTCGTCACCTACGACGAACAGGGCTTCTACGGACACCCCGATCACATCATGGCCAACGTGGTGACGCGTGCCGCAATTGAACTGGCGACGAGCCCCCAGCGTCTCTACTACCCGGTCGCCCCGAAGAGCGTGCTCGAAGAGTTCGTGATGGGCGCCCGAGCCAAGGGCGTGTTCCTCCCCGCGTGGATCCTCGGGGCCGCTCACGCGGTGTCCGACGACAAGGTGTCGACCACCATGGACGTTCGATCATTCGCCAAACGCAAGCACCAGGCGATCGCGACGCACGCTTCACAAGTGGACAACGCCGACCTCGTCACGATGGACGAAGAACTCTTTACGCTGCTCTTTGGTATCGAGTACTACCAGCGTGCCTGGAGCCGTGATGTGACATCCGGCGATGAGACTGATCTCTTTGGAGGATTGTAAATGGAACAGCTGACCTTTCTCGCCGTACACGCCCATCCGGACGACGAGGCCAGTTCCTCAGGCGGCCTCTACCGGTTGCTCGCCGACCAGGGCGCGCGCACGGTGCTCGTCACGTGCACCAACGGCGAATGCGGCGACGCGCCCGACGGGGCCAAGCCCGACGCCAGTCATCATGACGGTGACGAAGTCGCCGCGATTCGGGCGGTCGAACTCGACAACGCCGTGAAGATCCTCGGTATCAGTCGACTCGTGCGACTGGGCTTCCGCGACTCGGGCATGAAGGGCTGGCCGCAGAACGACGATCCCGAATCGTTCTGGGCCACGCCGGTCGAAGTGGCGGCGGCGAAATTGGCCGAAGTCCTTATGGACGAGCGACCGCAGGTCATCATGACGTACAACCAGCACGGTTTCTACGGACACCCCGATCACATCCAGGCGCACCGCATCACCTTGGCGGCGTTGGAGATGATCGACTACGAACCGACGCTGTACTTCAACGCAATTCCTGATTCAGTTTTTGTGGAGTGGCGCAAGCGTTGGGAGCAAGAGGACCGCGAGCGCGCCGAGGCCGACGCGGCCAAGGGCATCGTGCGCGAACCGGAGATTCCCGATCCCGACGAAGAAGCGTTCGAGATGGGTACGCCGGACGATCAGATCTCAGCAACCATCGACGTCAGCCAAGTGAGCGGTGCGAAGTTCGACGCCCTCGAAGCTCACGCTTCACAGATCGCCGACTCGTTTTGGATGAAGATGGGTCGCGAACGCTTTATGGAGACCATGCGCACCGAGTGGTTCGTTCGAATCACCAATCCGAAGAACCTTGAAGGCAACGTCGACGATATCTTCGCCGGCTATCGCTAGGACTGCGGAGGGCGCGTCAGCCCAACGACGCGATCTCTTCGTCGCTGAATGGACGCAACACGCAGAACTCGTTGCCTTCGGGGTCGCCGAGTACCACCCAGGTGCACTCGGACGACTGCCCGACGTCCACGTGGGTGGCGCCTAGTCCGATGAGTCGCTGGACCTCGACGAATTGATCGCTCGGACGAAGGTCGAGATGCAGTCGGTTCTTGCCCACCCGGTCGTCGGGGACTCAGAGAAAGACGATGTCCGGCGAGACGCCTTCTTCACGTGAATCGGCAGGCGGCTCGAGAACCACTTCCTCAGATTCGACGGAGGTAATTCGCCAACCGAGGACTTCGGCCCAGAAAGCGGCAAGCCGGAGAGGGTCGTGAGAATCGATGCTCATGTTTTGAATACGAAGTGCCATCTCGTCATTTTATGGTTCAAGTCCATCACGACTCATGTCGGCATCGCGTGGGCGTCACGGTCCTCGAAAGAATTGCTTCGAGCGACTCTGTCCACGCATCAGTCGCGCTGCAGCGCCAAGAGCAGCGTCTCTTCCACTCTTTCGTGCATTCCTTCGAAGTCGATTGTCAATCGTCGACCGGCTTGTTGTTGTAGAAAGCCGCCCCAGCCGGGGAGATATTTCATCATGCCCTCGACGTCCCACCATCGCTCCACCGTTCGGCCCGAAAGTGATTCATAGAGGTCAAGGAACTCTTGGGCGAGTTCACTGGAATACAGCACGCTTAGATTCAACCGAGTGTGAGAAACGTCCATTCCCGGTGATCCCGACGATCCCCAAACCCAATCAACGACGTTCGCAAGCCTCCCGCGTTGCCACAGCAAATTGAACTGTTGGTAGTCGTGATGAATGAAACACGGCTTGGAGACCGGGGCACTCTCTTCGATGAGTGAGAACGCCTCTCGCCAGAGATCTGGTCGTCGAGTCCATTCCGGTACGACCAATCGTTCCCGATTGAGCCACGACTCGGCCACCGGAGCTTCGATCTCGCTTTCATGTATTCGAACCAACATTGAAGCGATTTGGACTAACCAGTCCCTCGGATTCTTGGGCGTTAGTTCCATGCGGCCGTCGACGTACGACATGAGAAGCGCAGATTCCTGGCACTCATCACCGCTCGCATCTGTACCGAGAAGCCGTGGAGCGGGGATGTCGGTACCTTCGAGCTCTTCGAGGATCCGCGCTTCGCGTAGAACACGCTGCGGTCCATCGTTCGCGTGATCGCTTACCCAACGTCGCAACACGCAACGATGGTGGCGGCCTTGCGCGTCAGCGACCGAGATTGCGTGCATCGCTGACGTGACGCCCCCGGTCAGTCTTCGGACGGACGTCACGCTCGCGCCCGGAGCGATCGACCGCGCAACCCAGTGCAGCGCCGCGTCGGAAGGTGCGACGATCGCCGGTTGAGGATCCACCGACCTCACCGCACCAATAGGAAGACGAAGCCAATGACGATGATCATGAGAACGAAAAAGTAGCGCCGTCGTAACTGATTCGACATTTGGGCGAAGAACTCACGCGTGCCCCACTTCGCGATCGGCGTGCCATTCGTGCCGAATCCGGGGAAGCGCTGGATCGACACGTCATTTCGTTCAGCCTCGCGCCGAGATCGTTCTAACTCCGCGAGGCGCAGTGTGCGCTGTTGTTTAGTCTCCAAGGATGTGCCGCATCGAGCGCACCGTAGGTTCGGACTGGACTGAACCTCACCGCACGAAGGACACGTGACCTGGGTTTCATCCACCGCATCGTCTCCTCGCGCATGACGACATCGACGTCACGCTTTCCACGGTACAACTCGATGGCACTGTTGTTAGTAGCGATACGAGTCCGGCTTGAAGGGACCTTCTACGGGTACGCCAATGTAGTCAGCCTGCTCTTTGGAGAGTTGCGTGAGTTTCACGCCGAGCGCGTCGAGGTGCAGTCGCGCCACCTTCTCGTCGAGATACTTGGGCAAGACGTAGACCTTCTTCTCGTAGTTCGCGTTGTTCACGAACAGTTCGATTTGGGCCATCGTCTGGTTGGTGAAGGAGTTGCTCATCACGAAACTCGGATGTCCGGTCGCGTTGCCGAGGTTGAGCAGTCGTCCCTCGGACAGCAAGATGATGGCGCGGCCATTGGGCATGATCCACTTGTCGACCTGGGGCTTGATGTTCTCTCGTCGAACGCCCGGTAGGTTCGTCAACCCCGCGATGTCGATCTCGTTGTCGAAGTGGCCGATGTTGCCGAGGATCGCCTGGTGCTTCATCATCAACATGTGGTCGACCGAGACGATGTCACGGTTGCCGGTCGCGGTGATGATGATGTCGGCGTAGGGGAGGGCCTCTTCGAGCGTCGTCACTTGGAAGCCGTCCATCGCAGCTTGCAGCGCACAGATGGGGTCGACCTCGGTGATGATGACGCGCGCGCCCTGACCGCGCAACGACTCGGCCGAACCCTTGCCGACGTCGCCGTAGCCACAGACGACGGCGACCTTGCCGCCGATGAGCGTGTCGGTGGCGCGGTTGATGCCGTCGATCAGCGAGTGGCGACAGCCGTACTTGTTGTCGAACTTGGACTTCGTGACGGCGTCGTTCACGTTGATCGCGGGGAACAACAACGTCCCGTCGCGCTCCATCTCGTACAGACGGTGCACGCCCGTCGTCGTCTCTTCCGAGACGCCGATGAGCCCTTCGGCCATCGGCTTGAAGAGCTTCTCGCCGCTGGAGATGATGTTGTCGAGTAGCCCCAAGATGACGCGATACTCCTCGGAGTCGGCGCTCTCGGGTGCCGGCACGAAACCGGCGAGCTCGAACTCGAGACCCTTGTGCACGAGCAGCGTGGCGTCACCGCCGTCGTCCAGGATCATCGTCGCTCCGGCGTGATCGGGCCAGCGCAACATCTGCTCCGTGCACCACCAGTACTCTTCAAGCGACTCCCCCTTCCAGGCGAAGACCGGGACGCCCTGAGGACTGTCGGTCGTGCCGTTCGGTCCGACGACGACCGCGGCGGCGGCGTGGTCCTGGGTCGAAAAGATGTTGCAACTGACCCAGCGAACGTCGGCCCCGAGGGCGACCAGGGTCTCGATCAAGACCGCGGTCTGGATCGTCATGTGGAGCGATCCCGCGATGCGTGATCCCTTGAGTGGCTTGGTGGCGCCGAATTCGGCGCGCATGGCCATGAGCCCGGGCATCTCGTGTTCGGCGAGCGTGATTTCGGCGCGTCCGAAATCGGCCAACGAGAGGTCGGCAACTTTGAAGTTGAAGGTGGCAGAGGTCATGGTTCTCCTAGGAGTTAGCGATTTCCAGGCGCCGACCTCTGTCGCTCACGCCTAGGAATATGGTATCGCGTCAAACACCGACGCGAAAATCCACGAC
>Ga0207933_1002111_pt1 | contig 13437 bp, 9 predicted proteins | sample NGESurdeep092012_4_FD_184488 | JGI IMG/M metagenome (GOLD analysis project Ga0207933, IMG submission 184488) | Arctic peat soil microbial communities from Barrow, Alaska - NGEE Surface sample F53-3 deep-092012 (SPAdes) | ecosystem: Environmental > Terrestrial > Soil > Wetlands > Peat ... | reverse complement strand
CTCGACCTATCAGGACACCCTGCTACGCGTGCAGGATTCGATGTTTGGACCCCCTATCGTCATTACCGGGCCGAATTTTCATTTCTTCGCCCGCCGGCAGGCTGAGGAAATCGGCGTCGAAGCCACTGTGGTGATCGAGCCGCTGCGGCGCGATTCGGGGCCCGCCATTGCCGCCGCCACCGCGGTGGCGCTCAAACGCGATCCAGAAGCTGTGGTGCTGGCGCTCGCCGCCGACCACATTATTCTGGACGTCCCGCAGTTCCGCGCCACCTGTCTGGCCGGCCGCGAGGCTGCCGACGCGGGCAAAATCGTTACTTTTGGCATCAAGCCGAGCGAGCCAAAGACCAGCTTCGGCTACATCCTGCCGGGCGAGGCCATCGGCAAGAACGGCGTGCACGCGGTCAAAAGTTTCGTCGAAAAGCCCGACGCCGCCACAGCAGCCCGCTACGTGCGCGATGGATATCTTTGGAATTCCGGCAATTTCCTGTTCCGCGCCGACGTGCTGCTGGCCGAACTCAAGCGTCTTCAACTGGAGATATTCGACGCGATTGAAGCCGCAGTCGCCAAGGCAACCAACGATCTCGGCTTCCTGCGTCTCGATCCAGAGGCGTTCGCGCGTTCGCCTTCGAAATCCATCGACTACGCGGTGATGGAAAAGACCGATCGCGCCGCGGTGGTGGCGGGAGATTTCCGCTGGTCGGACATCGGCAGTTGGGATGCCTTGTTCGACATCACTCCGCGCGATGCTGCCGGCAATGTCGTGCACGGACCGGCGGTGACGATGGATGCGACCGGTAACATTGTGCATTCCGACGGCCGGCTGGTCACTGCGGTCGGCGTCAAAGATCTTGTGATCGTGAGCACGTCCGACGCGGTGATGGTCGTGCCGCGCGCGCGATCGCAGGAGGTGCGCGAGCTGGTGGCGAAGGTCAAAGCCGCCAAGCGCCCGGAGGCGACCGACCACAGGCGCGTACACCGGCCTTGGGGCTATTACGAATCGATCGACATGGGCGAGCGCTTCCAGGTCAAGCGCATCGTCGTCACGCCGGGCGGCGTGCTGTCGCTGCAAAAACACCGGCACCGCTCCGAGCACTGGGTGGTGGTGCGCGGCACCGCCGAAGTCACTATCGGCGAGACTATCCGCCCGGTGCACGAGAACGAGTCGATCTATATTCCGATCGGCAGCGTCCACCGCATGGCCAACCGCGGAAAAATCCCACTCGAGTTAATCGAGGTGCAAACCGGCAGCTATCTCGGCGAGGACGACATCGAGCGCATCGAGGACATCTACAAGCGCAGCTGAAACGGCGTCGCTTAGCCGTGTACTCGCAAATCGATTTCGCTCGGTAGTGACTCAACTCGCACGTCACGTAAGGGCGACATCGTCCGGTGACTCGATTTGACGGACGAGATCGGGGGTTGATTGGTTAGCCCCTGGCGATCACTGCGTCTCGAACCTCTGACGGAGTGTTGCCGTAGAAGCGCTTGAACGTTCGGTTGAAGTAAGACAAGTCACCAAAACCGGTCTCGAACGCGATCCACGCAATGCTACGGTCGGCCCACCGTCGATCCGTTAACATGCGTTGTGTCCGCATGAGCCGACGGCGGAGGACGAATTGTGAGAATGAAGTTCCTTCGCCCTCGAAGAGTTTGCGGATGTAGCTGTCCGACACTCCCTGGCGCCTCGCAACCACACCAGGCGAAAGGTCGCTGTGGGTGAGGTGCGCTTCGATATCGCTCTTGATGGCGAGCAGCCGTGCCGCGCGTATGCCACGCCCCGCGGCAATCGCGGTTGCATCGCGCGTTGCGCCTAGAGTAACCGCGATGAGATCGCACAGTTGGGCGATGATCAATTTTCGCATCTCCGGCATCGCGAGCGCGGGATCATCAAATACTGCGTCGACATAGTTTCTGAGCAAGCCCAACATCCCCGTGCCACGCGGAATCCGACATAGCACGGCATCATCAATATTTCGCACAAGGGGACTGAGTGCCGCGCGCGGGAGCCGGACTACTCGATGGTCCACCAGACCTGGTCGGCTGATGGTTCGCGAGGCCGAATAGCTGAGCAACATCGCATCGCCATCTTCCAGCGTCATCTCGCCGCGTGCCCCCGAAACGAAGCTTGTTCCACTCAGATTCATGTGAAAGCTGAAATCGTCGTCGCCATCGCCGCTGTCCCGGCGTGCGTGCTCGTGGCGAAGGCCTTGCACTGTTCCTGATAGGAGGCCGAGGTCGGGAAGCTTGCGGAGGGTAAAGTCTATGCCGCACGCAAGGTCAGGCATCGGCTTGAACGATACCCAAGTCACCCCGCGCTCGTGGAGCGACTGCACCGCGCCATCCTGCGCCCGCACATGCAGAGCGTCTGCGGCACGCATGCTCACATCGCCTCGCTTTTCGCGCTCAGAGCTACAAGGCTGTCATGGTTCAAAGTGGCAATCAGCACACAGTCCCGCCCAGTCCTAGAGACATTCCCGCGGTGTCCAAGCCGGCCGAAGAGGACAGCCCTATGTTACCGCACGAATTCGGAGGACGCCATGAAGCTTTTACGTCGGGAGTTCTTGCATTTGGTCGCGGGTGCTGCCGCCGTCCCCGCTAGTGCTTTACGTCTGGCTTGGGCGCAAGAGGCCCACCAACGTGTCAGAGTCGCAACGGGACTGCTTGCGACATGGCAAAGCACCGCGTGGCTCGGGGCCGAAGCAGGTCTCTTTAAGAAGCGAGGGATCGATATGACCTTGCCGGCCATTGCCGTGGGGGGTCCGCAGGCTGCGGCGGGACTCATACGCGGCGACTGGGAGTTCGCCCACACCGGGACCCTCCCTGTCGCGGAAGAAGTACTCAAAGGCCACGACATTGTGATCCTGGCAACGCCGACATCAGAATTTTCCAATTCTTTTGTCATGACCAGGAAAGACATCACTCAGCTGACACAGCTGGCCGGAAAGAAAGTCGGAGTATTGACTGAGACTGGGCAAACCAGCGTCGCAGCTCGAATCACCGTCGAAAAGGCGGGCGCGACTGCGACTTACGTACCTTTGCTCAAGTTCGACCGGATCTACGCCGCGCTGGCAGCCGGAGAGATCGATGCGGGTGCGCTGCCGATCGATTCTCGCTTTACTGGCCAGGCTCGCTACGGCTGGAATGCATTTCCGATACATGAGTTTGGCACGCCGTCGATATTCGCGAGCACGCGCAAGCTGATCGCTTCTGATCGCGAACTCGTGATGAATGTCATGAAAGGCTTCGTCGAGACGATCCATTTGTTCAAGACGCGGCCCGACATCGTAGTCCCTTTGCTGCAGCGCTATTTGAAGATCGATGATCGAAAGGCAGCAGAGGACCTGTACGCATTCCACGTGCCGGAGTTTCAAAAGGTTCCGCGGCCGTCATTCCCGGGGATGCAGACGTTGCGGGAGTTGCTTGTCGCGAAATACCCCAACGCGGCGTCGCTGAAGGAGTCCGACATTGCCGACGCCTCGTTTATCGATGAACTTGAGCGAAACGGATTCATAGACCGGCTATATGCAGCTGATAGGAAATAGAAAGAACGAAGTTCCATTCGGCGAATCTTCGCCATCTGCGAGTCCGACTTGGGTCACCATCGGACACTGTGGCATGTCAGCGCGATGTCCGTTCTTGTCGCGATAGCAGACATGCACCGGCTAATACTGCGTGTTAATAAATCCGCGCCCCAATTCAACGGGCCAGCCTTTACAAAATCTTGCGCTGTACTAGCGCCTCGATCACTTCACTCGCCAACCGATCGGCCGCCTTGCTGCCCGCCAGTAAATGCAGTTCGGGATTTTCCGGTTTTTCATAAGGCTGATCGACGCCGGTGAAATTCTTGATCTCGCCGGCGAGCGCTTTTTTATAAAGGCCCTTCGGATCACGAGCGATGCATTGATCGAGCGGCGCGTCGACGAAAATCTCGATGAATTCGCCATTATCGAGCTGGTCGCGCACCATGCGTCTCTCCGCCTGAAACGGTGAGATGAACGAACACAGCACGACTAGACCGGCATTCGTCATCAGCTTGGCCACCTCGCCAATACGCCGGATGTTCTCGACGCGATCCTGCTCGGTAAAGCCGAGATCGCGGTTCAACCCGTGCCGCACATTGTCGCCATCTAGCAGGATCGTGTGAACGCCGCGCGCATGCAGCGCGGATTCCACCAAATTGGCGATGGTCGATTTTCCCGATCCCGGCAGGCCGGTGAACCACAGCACCGCCGGGTGGTGACGCATGAGGTTTAAGCGCTCGGCCTTACTCACGGTTTGTTTTTGATGGTGGATGTTGGTGGCGCGGCGCAGCGCGAAATCGATCATACCGGCGGCGACCGTTTCATTCGAATAGCGATCGATCAGAATAAAAGCGCCGGTGTCGCGGTTGTCTGCATAGGCATCAAACGCGATCGCGCGCGCAGCCGACAGATTGCAGACACCTACTTCATTCAGAGCCAGCGTCTTGGCGGCTAATTTGGAAAGCGTGTTGATGTCGATCTGATGCTTGAGTTCGGTCACAGTCGCCGCGATCGTGCTGTTGTTGATTTTCATCATGTAAGAGCGTCCGGGGAATAGACGCTCGTTCGCCATCCAGACCAGGTGCGCGCTGAACTGATCGGCTACCTGCGGGCGGTCTCGCAAGGCTGCCAGCATGTCGCCGCGCGCAATGTCGATCTCATCGGCGAGCGTGACGGTAACCGAATCTCCCGCCTGCGCGGACTCAAGGTCGCCGCTGGCGCCGACGATACGTTTGATCTCGGTCGTTTGTCCGGAAGGCAATATCGCGATCTCATCGCCGGGCTTGACGCTGCCGCTGACGATGGTGCCGGCGAAACCGCGAAAATCGGAATTTGGACGATTGACCCATTGCACCGGCATTCTCAACGACTTGACGGCGCGATCCTCGTCGACATTTGCCGTCTCAAGATAGTCAAGCAGCGGCGGGCCCGCGTACCACGGCATGCGTTTGCTGAGAGATGATACATTGTCGCCATCGCGCGCCGACAACGGAATGGCCTTGATGTCCTTGAAGCCAAGATCGCGCGCAAACTCGCGAAAGCCCGCAGCGATGCCCTCGAACGTCGCGCGGTCGAAATCGACCAGATCCATCTTGTTCACCGCCAGCACGACGTAATGGATACCGAGCAGGCTGGCGATGATAGCGTGGCGGCGGGTCTGGCTCAGCAGCCCCTTGCGCGCATCCACCAGTAGCACCGCGAGATCGGAGTTGGACGCACCGGTCGCCATGTTGCGGGTATATTGCTCATGGCCCGGCGTGTCGGCGACCACGAAGGCGCGCCGCGCCGTGCTGAAATAACGATAGGCCACGTCGATTGTGATGCCCTGCTCGCGCTCGGCCTCAAGGCCGTCGAGCAAAAGCGCGAAATCGACTTCCGCGCCATTGGTGCCCTGCCGTTTCGAATCGCGTTCGAGCGCGGCCAGATGATCGTCGAAGATGAGATGCTGATCGTACAGCAAACGGCCGATCAGGGTGGACTTGCCGTCGTCGACCGAGCCGCATGTCAGAAAACGTAGCGCGGCGCGCGTATCGGCGGCGATAGGCGTTGGGCGGTTCATCAGAAATAGCCCTCGCGCTTTTTCTTCTCCATCGAGCCTGCTTCGTCGTGATCGATGATGCGGCCTTCCCGTTCCGATGAGGACGAGGCGCGCATTTCGGCAATAATCGCGTCGAGCGTGTCGGCGCTCGACGGCACCGCGCCAGTCAAAGGATAGCAGCCCAGCGTGCGAAACCGAACCTGCATCATCTTCGGCTTTTCGCCGGGCAGCAGCGGGAGCCGATCATCATCGGCCATGATGAACGCGCCGTCGCGCTCCAACACGGGACGCTGTTTAGCGAAATAGAGCGGCACGACAGGGATGTTCTCGGCCTTGATGTATTCCCAAACGTCGAGCTCGGTCCAATTCGACAGCGGAAACACCCGCATGGTTTCGCCGGCCTTGATGCGCGTGTTGAATAGCCGCCAAAGCTCGGGCCGCTGGTTGCGCGGATCCCAGCCATGGCTGGCCGAGCGATGCGAGAAAATGCGCTCCTTGGCACGGCTCTTTTCCTCGTCGCGCCGCGCCCCGCCCATCGCGGCGTCGAACTGCCATTTATCGAGCGCCTGACGCAGCCCTTCGGTCTTCATCACTTGGGTATGGAGGGCTGAGCCGGAAGCGACGGGTGAAATCCCGCGCTTGAGGCCGTCTTCGTTCACATGCACGCGCAAGTCGATGCCGAGCCGCGCCGCGGTTTCATCTCGGAATGCAATCATCTCGCGAAATTTCCACGTCGTATCCACGTGCAACAGAGGGAATGGCGGCTTGGAAGGAAAAAAGGCTTTCTGCGCGACGTGCAGCAGCGCGCTCGAGTCCTTGCCCATCGAGTAGAGCATCACGGGGTTGCGAAATTCGCTGACAACCTCGCGCATAATGTAGATCGCCTCGGCTTCGAGCCGACGCAGGCGAATATTTTGCTGCCGCCAATTCATCCGATGAACCGAGACCTTTGCCCGGTAGTGCTACGCCATTTCGAACGTGTCCGGGGAAAATTGATATTTCAAGTTTACAGGCCGCTTGGGAAAATTAGCCTCTAAATCATCACGCTGCTAGGGCGCGACGCACGGCGGCGATGATGCGGTCCTGTGTCGGTTCATCGAGGTAGGCGTGCATCGGCAGGCTGATCACTTCCGCCGCCAGTCGATCGCTGACCGCGACGCCGCCATCGCCGATCGGATAATGCTTGTAGGCCTGCTGACGGTGCAGCGGGATGGGATAATAGATCGCCGTCGGAATGCCCTCGGCCTTGAGCGCCGCGGCAAACGTATCGCGTTGTCCGCCCGAGACACGAATGGTGTATTGCGCCCAAACCGAACTCGACCCCGCGGGCACCGAAGGCGTGATCACGACGTCAGCGAGCGCCTCGCCGTAACGCCGGGCCACGCGGTCGCGCGCTTCGATCTCTTCGGGGAAAATTTTCAGCTTCTCGAGCAAGATCGCGGCCTGCATGGTGTCGAGCCGCGAGGCAAGACCGATGCGAATATTGTCGTATTTATCCGCGCCATGCCCGTGCATGCGCAGACTGCGCATGACATCTGCCATCGCGTCATCGTCGGTCATCACCGCGCCGCCGTCGCCGTAGCAGCCCAGCGGCTTGGCCGGAAAGAAACTGGTCGCCGTCGCATGGCCGAAAGTGCCCAGCCGGCGGTTATTGTATGTCGCGCCGTATGCCTGCGCCGCGTCGTCGAGGATAAATAGTTTGGCTTTCTCGGCAGCGGCCGCCACCGCCTGATGGTCGGCCGGCAGGCCGAAAAGATCGACCGGAATAATCGCTTTGGGCGTAAGCCCTGCGCGTTCTGCCGCAGCAACAGCGCCGGCAATTCCGTTCGCGTCGATATTGAACGTCGCCGCGTCGACATCGACGAAAACCGGCGTCGCGCCGACCAATGCCGCTACTTCAGCCGTCGCGCAAAACGTGAATGACGGACAGATCACCGCGTCGCCCGGCCCGATCCCGCGCGCGCGCAACGCCAGCACCAGCGCATCGGTGCCGCTGGCGCAGGTAACGGCGTGCTTGACGCCGCAGAATTTCGCCAGTTCGGCCTCGAACGCCCGCACTTCCGGGCCGAGAATGAACTGACAGTGCCCTAGCACGCGCGCGACTGCCGCATCGACGGTGTCGCCGAGACGGCGGCGCTGTGCGGCGAGGTCAATGAACGGAATCATGGGCGGACTGGGTCGCTGATTCATTTCAAGTCCAAATTAGACGAGTAAGAGCGCTGCTCAGCCGACGACCACACGCGGCGCCTGCCGCTGTGGCAATGCCGCGGCCATTGGGCGAGAGTCCAAACAGCGGATGGCGATTTCGAGGCTGGCCACGCCTTCTTCTCCGGTGACAGCTGCCGCTGCGCCGGAGCGCACTGCGAGGATGAATGCCAGTAGTTCGGAGCGCAACGGCTCGGCATGGCCGACCGAAAGATGACGCATGGAATAGCTGCCGTCGGGCTGGAAACCGAAACACTCGGTCACCTGGCGAGTAAGCAAGTCGGCCTGAATGTATTTGCCGCGCGTGGCGACGATGACGTTGCGCGCCTTGAACGGGGTCAGCCAATTCGTGTTGATGTGTGCGAGCACGCCCGAGGCAGTACGAAACTGCAACAGCGCGATGTCCTCGCGCTCGGCGATCGCGCTTGAGAGCTGCGGCTGCACTTCGACGATTTCGCTGTCGGTGAACCAGCGGATCAGGTCGATATCGTGCACGGCCAGATCGATGACCACGCCGACATTCGACATGCGCGGCGGGAAAGGCCCGACGCGGGTGATAGCGATGGAAAGAATATTTTCACCCCGGATCGCTTCCTTGATGGCTTCGACCGCCGGATTGAAACGCTCGACATGGCCGACCATCAAGGTGACGTTCGCGCGGCGAGCCGCGGCGATGATATCGCGCCCTTCTTCTACCGTCGACGCAATCGGCTTTTCCACCAGCACGTGGACGCCGCGCGCAATGCAGGTCAATGCGATATCGTGGTGCAGATGGGTGGGCGCAGCGATGGTGACGGCATCGACTTTGAGATCGAGCAACGCGTTGATGTCGGCGACAGCCTTGCAACCCAGCGTGCGCGCAACGAATTCGGCTTGCTTTATATCGGGATCGGCAACGGCAACAAGCTCGGCGCCCGGCAGGCCGGTCAGCACGCGCGCATGATTGCTGCCCATGACGCCGACGCCAATCACGCCGATACGTATCGCGGATTCCGCTTTTAACGCTTGTGACATGTTCGAACGAATTTCCCCAGGCCGTGACCCTCAGCCAAGTCTTCCCCTAGCACGCTCTACGGCGACTGGCGACCACCCCAGGGAAACACAGTGAACACGTTTTGATTCAAAGCGTTACAGCAAAACCGCTGCGATTTTATCCCGCATCTTACGGCTGCTCTATTCGGCCGCGCGCGACGCTGGGACCGAGAGCCGCAGACCAGCAGCAATGGCGTCTTCGTGGAACGATTTCACCGCTCCGAGCGAAAGCCCTGCCGCGCTCCAGCTGCCAAGTGCGCAAAGCTTTTTGAGGATATCGGCCGGCGCCGTGATGATGTGGCAACCAATGCTGCCTGCCTCATCGCTTGATTTTGAGACTGGACAGTTTCGGCATGCCATTCACCTTTTCGAGCCCCGCCCGCGATCACATTTATCCCTTTCTCATCGCATGGCAATCAAGCTATGAGCATTGGAATTAACTGGTAGTCGAATGGTAGTCGCGCGGATCGTCTGTTTACGCCAGCAAGCTCAACGCTCGAAACGACCATTGGTTTGCCCTGCAGGATTCTCTTTCAATGCGAAACGTGCTCCTTTTTGCGCTGAAAGCTGCAGTCTCGTTCGCACTGCTCTATTTCGTCTTCTCGCACGTGAATTTCGTACCCGTCGAGCAACAACTCGGCCATCTCAGCTATACTTGGCTGGTCGCAGCAGTTTTGATTCTCATCGCGCAGACCTTTCTGGGTTCCCTGCGCTGGCGGATTATCGTGCTGCGTTGCAATCCCCCGGATGCGCCGACGTTCACGATTGCGAGCGCGCTCCGTTACAATTTCATCGCGGCTTTTTTCAATCAAACACTGCCGTCGAGCGTCGGGGGCGACGCGGTTCGCATATGGCTGCTGGGGCGCGACAATGGCGGCTGGAGCAATGCGACCTATTCCGTCCTCATCGACCGCGTGGTCGGCGTCTTGGCTTTGGCGCTGTTGGTGATCGTGTGCCTGCCGTGGTCGTTTGTTCTCATCAGCGACACCAGCGGCCGTGTCGCCTTACTCATCATAGGCTTCGGCAGCCTGGGTGCTTGCTTATCTTTTCTGGCAGTGGGATTCCTCCCTTGGCCATGGCTGGACCGCTGGTGGCTGACGCGCAAGCTAGCCGCAGCCGCTGCGCTCGGGCGCGCCGTGGTTGGGTCGGCCTCGAGTGGAGCAGCTGTCGCTGCCTATTCGTTGATCATCCATTTCCTGTCAGTGACCGCGGCCTGGTGTCTGGCCAAATCCGTGGCCGCTCCGCTCGAGTGGAGCCAGGCCCTTTTTCTGGTGCTTCCCGTCATATTGATCACGACCATTCCGCTCTCAATCGCCGGCTGGGGCACGCGCGAGACTGCCATGGTTCTAGCCTTCGGTTATGCCGGACTGCCCGAGGGTGACGGGCTCATCATATCTATTCTGTTTGGGCTCGCTACCTTCGCGGCCGGTCTCATCGGCGGCGGCGTATGGCTTCTCGATCGCAGCAGACGCCGCTTTCAAGCGCCGCGCTGATACTCGTTGAACCAGGCGATGAAATTCTTCACGCCCTCGGCAATCGTCGTTGACGGCTTGAACCCGACATCGAGCATAAGTTCGTCGACATCGGCATAGGTCGCCGGAACGTCGCCCGGTTGCATCGGGACGAGTTCACGGATGGCTTTTTTACCAATCTCTTGTTCCAGAATTCTTACAACCTCGAGAACCTCGACCGGATTGTTATTGCCTATATTATAAATCCGCCATGGCGCCAAGCTACGCGCGGGATTTGGGTTATCACCCGCCCACTTCGGATCGCCCTGCGCGGGCCGATCGATCAGCCGCGCCACCGCCTGCACGACATCGTCGATATAAGTGAAATCGCGCCGCATCTTGCCGTGATTGAACAGCTTGATCGGCTTTCCGGCAGCGATCGCTGCGGCAAAAATCCACATGGCCATGTCCGGGCGTCCCCACGGGCCGTAGACGGTAAAAAAGCGCAAGCCGGTGGTCGGCAGATTGAACAAATGCGAATAGGAATGCGCCATCAGTTCGTTCGCCTTCTTCGAGGCGCCGTATAGGCTGAGCGGATGATCGACGTTGTCGGAGGTGCGAAACGGCATCCTTGTGTTGGCGCCGTACACGGACGAGGACGACGCATAGACCAGATGGCGGCAGCCGTGATGACGGCAGCCCTCCAGAATATTGAGAAAGCCGAGGAGATTGGCATCGGCATAAGCGTGCGGGTCGACCAAAGAATGCCGCACGCCGGCTTGGGCCGCGAGATGGATCACGTTGGCAAAGCGATGCTCGGCAAACAGCGCCGCCGTGGCGACACGGTCCGCCAGATCAAGCTTCACGAATTTGAAATTCTTCGCGTCGGCGAGTTGCGCCAACCGCGCTTCTTTCAGCTTCGGATCGTAGTAAGGCGATAGATTATCGACGCCGATGACGTCGCGGCCATCTTCCAGTAGCCGCCGGGCGACGTGAAAGCCGATAAAGCCGGCAGCGCCGGTAACGAGTATGGGATTTAGGGCCGCCACCATCGATGCCTTCTGACTTTTCGGATCGTCGACTATATCTATCACGCCAATAACAGGAAGATTGTTGGATTGCCCGTGAGCGGGTACTGAATATCCGGGTTATCCGGCCAAGAGCAAATGGGACTTTGTTAAACACGCTGTAGTTTGCCTTTTCAGGCCGCTTTCATTGTAGTCTTTGCCAATGAGCAACTCATGGTTCTCGTGGACTGGTTGATAAAATTCGGCTGGATCGTTTTTTTGGCCGCTATCGCCGCCAGTTTTTGCATTATTTTAGCATTGCGCCCGCTGCTTCAGCGCCACGCAATCGCACTGCCAAATGCTCGTTCTTCGCATAAAGTCCCCACGCCGCAGGGCGGCGGCTTCGCGGTTATCGCCGCGACAGTGATCGTCATCGTCGGCACTTCGGCTCTGTTCAGCGGAATCGCCAATCATTCTCTGTGGCTCGTTCTAGCCGCGACGTTGTTCATCGCCATCGTAGGCGCCTTCGATGATGTTCTCACCATCGCCGTTTTGCCGCGGTTGATATTGCAAGTCATCGCGGTTGCGATAGTCACCGCCGCTTTGCCTGAAGAACTACGGCTTGTGCCGTCCATTCCGTATTGGGTCGAGCGCACGTTGACAGCTTTCGCCCTCCTCTGGTTCGTCAACCTCGTGAACTTCATGGACGGCATCGACTGGATGACAGTCATTGAAGTCGTGCCAATCACAGCCGGTCTTGTCTTGTTCGGCATGGTGGGGGCGCTGCCGCGTGAAGCCACGGTGGTGGCGCTTGCACTCGGCGGCGCGACCGTCGGCTTTGCGCCCTTTAATAAGCCGCTGGCGCGGCTGTTTCTCGGCGATGTCGGCAGCCTGCCGATCGGTCTGTTGCTGGGCTGGCTTTTGGTTGTCCTCGCAGGCCACGGACATCTCGCCGCGGCGCTGCTGCTGCCGCTTTATTATCTCGCCGATGCGACAATCACTCTGTTACGCCGCTTGGTGAATGGAGAACCGGTCATGCAGGCGCATCGGTCTCATTTTTATCAACGCGCGACAGGCAGCGGATTGCGTGTCAGCCAAATTATTGGCCGCGTTTTCATGCTCAACATCACGTTGGTGGCGCTCGCGGCCGCAACATTGCTGACGGCATCGCTCCTTGTCCACGCTGCCGCGCTGCTTGCCGGCTGCGTCCTGGTCGCCCTGCTGCTTTATCGCTTCGCGGACGCCAAGGCCGGAGCCTTATAGTCCGGTGGCGGGCGCATTTGCCGCCGAACCATGCCCGCGACGACACCGAAGCCGATCACATAAATCCAGCCTTCGGTAAAATCGAAAATGAACGAATTGAACAACGAGCCGATAATGTTCGACATCACGATCACCGAACCAATCCACGTCAGAAACCCGGGCCCTCGAAAAATCATGAGATGCGCGATCCACATCGCCCACAGCGCCGCAATACCCAAAAAGCCAAGCTGAATGCCGACGGCAAAAGTTTGATTGTGGGGGTTCGAGGTAAGAAAGACGTTTCCGTTCGTACGTCCCACAGCTGCTCGCCGGAATTGATCGGCGATCGAGCCCGTGCCATGCCCAAGCAGCGGCGCGCTTTTAATAAATTGAATCGATTGTTTCCAAAAGTCGATCCGAAAACCCGACGACGTGGCCTCCTTTTGCTGCTCATACAATTCGGTTTCCGAATAGATCCCCATCACGCGTTCGCGCGTATAAGGCGAGGATGTCCACACAATCACGGCGACGACGAAACCGATTGCGCCGGCGATCAAAGCCCCCTTCCAGCCGGAATATCGGAAGCCATAAAGCAAGACGAGCACCGGTATGATCACCAGCGCCGTGCGGCCGGTTGTGACGAAGAAAATATCGCCGAGAAATGCGAATGCCAAAACAGTGAAAGCTACGGAAATTTTCCACTGGCGCTGGCTTGCGCGGGCGGTGGCAAGATCGAATAAAACCGCCGCACACATAGTGAACTCGAGGCTTTGCACAATATAAGTTTTGACCGGAACCCCTGTGTTGCCCGACGGGCTAACAAGAATATTTGGCCAGAAATATACGATGACGGACGCGACCAGGACCACAATGCATGAGAGCAGAAAACCAGTGAGCACCCGATAACCTGTGTCGGAGCGGCGGAATTGAACCATCAGCAG
>Ga0207933_1002109_pt1 | contig 13449 bp, 12 predicted proteins | sample NGESurdeep092012_4_FD_184488 | JGI IMG/M metagenome (GOLD analysis project Ga0207933, IMG submission 184488) | Arctic peat soil microbial communities from Barrow, Alaska - NGEE Surface sample F53-3 deep-092012 (SPAdes) | ecosystem: Environmental > Terrestrial > Soil > Wetlands > Peat ... | reverse complement strand
AAGCCTTTAAAGAACGGCTCGGCACTGATCTCATCCCCACCTGCCTTTTTATTTGATAGCAGCTAGTTTACTCTCCATCCCCGCCGCTTGGCCTGCGGCCCGGCAGGGCGCCGTCAGGGCAAAAAGTATCAGGAGACATTACGTTTGACGGTTACCCCGGGACAATGGGAGGACGGCCCTTCGCGTCTTGCCGGAGTTGGAGAGCATCTGCATACTGTACTCACGTAAGTCGCAATTGTGACTCAGGTAAGAGAACAGAAACAGAAAGGCTCTCATGCTGAACTCCTCCCCCACTCTATCCAATTGCCTCGGTGTCTCCTTCTTGCTTTTCCGGCCCTGCTTTGCGGAGGTCCGATGAGTCCCCGCCGCCGGCACGCTGGAGGCCGGCCCCGTTCGTCCAGCTCCGTGCTCGACTTCGCCGAACGTTGGGGGATCTCAGAGAAATCCGCTCGACGCCTGGCCCCGCTCCGCCTCTCTGACGAAGCATTCGCAGTACTGGTAGCCGAGAGTAAACGCTTCCGCGCCGCGCAATTGCACCATATCCCCGCGCGCACCAAGTACAACGGCGGGATGAGCGCCTTGGGCATGCGGAGCCGGGTGCCGGGCTGCCGCCGCCCGGGGATCAGCGCCGCTGCCGTTGACGGAGCGAGCGCATGAGGGCCGCCCGCGCCAAGACCCGCTTGGCCGCGGCGCGCCGCGAGCACATGCGCTGCCGCGCCATGGAGCGTTTTGGGCTGGACGCAGGCAAACTGGTTCGCCGGGCGCTCATCCACCAGGTGCAGACTGGCGAGGTAAAATTCGCCCGCAAACTCACCCACTCGCGCACCGTAATTGTGACCGAATATGCCGGTCTGGAACTCACCTTCCTCTACAACGGGATACGCAAAGAGATTGTCACCTTCCTCCCCGCCGATGCGCGCGAGACAGCCGAGTGGCGGCAATCCGGCAAGAATCCGAGTTGCATCAACCGCAGATGCGTTGCTCAAGGGATGGCGGTGAAGGCTGCTGAGGATCTCGCTTGAGCGACGATCGCTCCCTGCCCCGCAGCCCGGAAGCGGAAGCCGCCGTGCTCGGCGCACTGTTACTGGACAATGCCCACTACCAGGCCGCTGCCGGATGCATCGCCGCCGCCGACTTCTCTCTGGACTCGCATCGCCGCATCTTCACGCGCATCGGCGATCTGCTGGGCCAGGAGAGGGCCGCCGATATCGTAACCCTCTCCGAGGAGCTGCGCCGCACCGGCGAGATGGCCGCCGTGGGTGGAGTGGCCTATCTCTGCAGCCTTACCGAGGGGCTGCCCAGACGCGTGTCCATTGGCGAATACCTGCGCATCGTGAAGGAGAAATCCCTGCTGCGCCAGACGATCTCAGCCGCCGATCGCGTCGCCGCCTCGGCCGCGGAGCAGATCAACGCGCCCGAGGTGGTGCTGGCGCAAGCTGAGGCGGCCTTCCACGGCATCGCCGGCCAGGCGGCAACCACCGGCCTCGAATCGGTGGCGACGTTTCTGCAGGAGGCCTATCCGCGCATCGATAGCATCTTCGAGCGCAGCGCGCGCCAGGCAGGCATTGCGTCAGGCTTCGCGGTGCTCGACGCGCTCACCGCCGGCTTTCAACGGCGGGAGATGGCCATCATCGGTGCGCGGCCCTCCATCGGAAAAACGGCGCTGGCCTGCAACATCGCCGCACATGCCGCACTCGCGGGCAAAACGGTGGCCTTCTTTTCCCTCGAGATGCCCAAGCGCGCGCTGATCGATCGCATCTGCTGCGCGCGCAGCCGTGTCTCCCTGGAAGACCATCGCCACGGGCGGCTTACTCCATGCCAAAAAGGCTATTTCCTGCAGTCGCTCGGCGATCTGGCCGCTGTGTCCCTTTACATCGACGATCAGCCGGAGCAGACCCCTCTGGCAATGGAAGCCAAGGCGGCCCGGCTCAAGTCGCAGGCCGGCCTCGACCTGATTCTGATCGATTATCTGGGTCTGGTGCGGCCGGAGACTCGCCGCAATTATGAAAATCGCGAGCAGGCGATTGCCGGCATCAGCCGGGCCCTTAAGGCGATGGCCAAGCGGCTGGAAGCGCCTGTGGTTCTGCTCGCGCAGCTCAACCGCGAATTGCACAAGCGCGCCGACAAACGGCCCATCCTGTCCGATCTCCGGGAGTCAGGAGCCATCGAACAGGATGCCGACCTGGTGCTCTTTCTGCACCGCGAGGAATGTTACAACCGCGACGATCCGTCGCTCGCCGGTCAAGGCGAGATCATCGTCGCTAAAGCCCGCAACGGGCCGCTGGGAACCGTGCACCTGCACTATGATGCGCAGACCTGCCGATTCTCGAATGCAGCGGGCTAGAGCCTCCTACCCTATTCCCGAGAGGGGCCGGTGTTGTAATCGCGGGCGCCGGGCCGCCGGCGTCACTCCGCGTGCAGCACGATGTGGAATAAAAGCAGGCTGGCGGTGGTGAAGATGACGTCGTATCCGGCAAGAAATTTGATCCAGAGTCCGGGGTCGGTTTCTCCGGTCAGGATGCCGCTGGAGGCCTGCACCATGCCTAGCAGCGCGGGAATAAAAATGGGAAAGAGTAGAAGCGGCAGCATGAGCTCACGGTTCCGGGTCCGAATGGAGAGCGCGGCAAAGAACGTCCCGTTGACCACCAGCGCCCAGGTGCCCAGCGGCAGCACTGCGGCGAGCAGCCAGCCCTGGCCGATAGGGTGCAGGTTGTAGAAGATGGCGAAGAGCGGAGCCAGAATAATCTCAATCACTGTAACAAAGAGAAAGTTGGCAACCGCCTTGCCGATAAATAGCGACGAGGCGGGGGCCGGCGTCATTCGCTGAGCATCCAGCACCTGATGCCGCAGCTCGCGCGCCCAAGCCTGGTTGAGCGCCATCACCGCCGCAAACAGAATGGCCACAGAAAGAATGCCCCCGGCGATTCTGCGCGAAGCCGCCTGCGTGGGGTCGAAGGCCAGGCTGAAGAGCACGACTACCAGCAGCGCGAAGAAGAGCATGGAATTGAGCGCGTCCTTGGAACGCCACTCAAGACGCAGATCCTTTGCCAGATGGACCAGTGCAAAAGGCCGGGTCATGCGTGCACTTCTCCGCCGGAATCTTTCTTTAAATCGGCAAGAGCGGCTCCGGTGGCCCGGAGATAGTTCTCTGGCGAAAGCAGGATCTGGATGCCGCGCTGGCCGGCGGAAACCGAGATGCAATCGAAGCCCTGGAGCGTCTGGTCGGCGAAGGCGGGGAAACTCTTGCTGGCGCCCAGCACCGTCACGCCGCCGCGAATATATCCGGTGAGCGGCTGTAGATCCTTCAACCCCACCATTGCCGTCTTGCGCGCCCCGGCGGCGCGGGCAAGCTTTTTGAAATCCAGCTCCGCGTCCCCAGGGAGAACAGCGAAGGCATATTCCCCCGGACCGGTTGTGGTAAGCAGCGTTTTGAAGACCTGCTCGAGCGGTAAGCCGATTTTGCGCGCAACGGTTGCCGCGGTCAGATCGTCCGGATCCACCTCGTATTCGCGCATGGAGTAGGGTATGGCCATCTGGTCGAGAATGCGGGCGGCGTTTGTCTTCTTCATGTCGGACTGGCTCCGGGCGCAAGGTCCGGCTGAACTGTTTGCGGGCTAGTGGGCGACAGCGCGGATTCCAATTCAGTAGCGTGCGCCGAGGCGGCCCCTGGAGCCGCCGACGTCAATCGGCCAGCCTCCATGGTGAGAATTTGATCGGCGAGGGGCGCTGCCAAGTCACGCTGATGGGTGGTAAGCACGACGCATCGGCCCTCGCCGCGCAGGCGGCCAAGCAGCAGCAGCATCTGGCCGGCGCTCCGGGCGTCGAGATTGGAGAAGGGTTCGTCGAGAAGGATGAGCTCGGGCTGGGAAAGCAGCACGCGGGCGAGGGAGACTCGTTGGCGCATGCCTTGGGAATATTGACCAACAGGGCGAGGCAGCGCCGGGTCCAAGCCCACCGTGTTCAGCGCCTCCTCTGGCGTCCATACCGGCCGGCCGCGATACAGGCTTGCAAAGTAGCGGAGGTTCTCCGCCGCCGAGAGCTCGTCGTAGATCATGGGCGAATGGCTCATGTAGCCTATGCGCGCGCGCGCCGCGCGCAGCCGGTCGTCTTCGCTCTCACCACTTGTGCCCTTGTCCCGGCCGGGGTCTGCCGTAGCGACCGGCTGCGGAAAGTATCGCACCACGCCGAGCGTTGGCTGCAGCAGTCCGGCGAGCACGCGCAGCAGCGTAGATTTGCCCGCGCCGTTCTCACCCAGCAGAACATAGCACTGGCCGGTAGAAAAAACGGCGGAAACCTGCCGTAGCGCGGGGAAGCGGCCAAACAGCCGCGAGACGTTCTCGAGTTGCACTGCGATTGCTGCCATTTGCCGAAGGATCTCTTTGGAGTATAGAACTCCGGCGGAAAGGGCCGCGTTCAGGAGGAAGGCGTTGGGCTTACGGTCTGGCGGTGGCTGAAGCCGCAGCGGGAGCCAAGGAGGCGGTATGCGTGGTGGGCGCCGCCGTCTTAGCCGGAGCATATTTGGACGCACACTTGGCCTGCAGTTGCGTGGCATGAAAGACGCCATCACGTCCCAGGGTGCCAATGGCCAGCGCCTGCGCATTGTCCTTAAAGGTATCCGGTGGCGGTTCCTGGCCGTCATAGTTCACCTTGAGCGTGCGGCCCTGCTCCATCAGAGTAAACCGCGCGCCCGCGCCGCTGCGCTGAATGCTGCCCGGAGCCACGTCTCCAGCCACCCGCAGATGCCGGGTAAAGGCCTTATTGCCCATCCCCTGAAGTTCAGAGATGGTGACGTAGTAGCTTTTGTTCGATTGCACTCCGGTGATCGCCAGGTAAGCGACCGCGCCGAGAATGACGACGACGGCCACTGCAATGCGCAACGTCTGCGAATTAGTTTTCATAAGCACCCTAAGGTTAGGAGCCTCACGCCTCCGCCGTCAAGAAGCAGTTCTATAATCTATCAAGCCGTGCCTGACCGACCGCATGGACGGTATTTCTCTCGAGGTGACCCCAATATGAGCGGCAATGAAAATGGCCAAGACAGCTTTTCGACACGGGAGATTCTCAATCCGCGCGCAGAGTGGATCGTCAAGCGGAAAGAGGAAGCGGCGCGTTCCGGCGATAGCAACATGTCCCAGATGCACTTTGCCCGCCAGGGCCGCATCACCGAGGAAATGGCCTTCGTAGCGGCGCGGGAGAAGCTGCCGATACTTCTTGTACGGGATGAAATTGCCGTCGGGCGCCTGATTTTGCCGGCCAACATCAACCATCCGGAGCTGGAGCCGATGGGCATCGGCATCGCCACTCGCTGCAAAATCAACGCCAATATTGGGAACTCCGCCGTGACCTCAAATATCAGGGAGGAACTGGAGAAGCTGCACACCGCGGTTGGCTTCGGAGCCGATACGGTCATGGACCTCTCCACCGGAGGCGATATTCCCGAGATCCGGGATGCTATCCTGCGCCACAGCCCGGTACCCATCGGCACCGTTCCCATCTATGAGGCGCTCAACCGGGTAAAGAAGCTTGAAGATCTCAACATCGATGTTTATCTCGAGGTGATTGAGGAACAGGCTCAGCAGGGCGTCGATTACTTTACGGTTCACGCTGGAGTGCTCCTTCAGTACGTGCCGCTGGTCGCCCGGCGCATCACCGGCATTGTGAGCCGCGGCGGGGCCATTCTGGCGCAGTGGATGACTCACCACCACCGGCAGAACTTCCTATATGAGCACTTCGACCGCATCGTCAAAGTCATGGCGAAGTACGACGTCAGCTTTTCGCTCGGCGATGGGCTGCGGCCCGGCTCGATCGCCGATGCCAGCGATCAGGCTCAATTCTCTGAGCTGAAGACGCTCGGTGAGCTCACCCGGAAAGCTTGGGAGAGCGATGTGCAGGTGATGATCGAAGGTCCGGGCCACGTGCCGCTGGATAAGATCAAGGAGCAAGTGGACAAAGAAGTTGAGTATTGCTTCGGGGCGCCCTTCTATACCCTCGGGCCGTTGGTCACCGATATCGCTCCCGGCTATGACCACATCACCAGCGCGATTGGCGCTGCCATAATCGGCTGGCACGGCGCATCGATGCTTTGCTACGTCACCCCCAAGGAGCATCTGGGCCTGCCCAACGAAAAGGACGTAAAGGACGGCATCATCGCCTACAAGATCGCCGCCCACGCCGCTGACCTGGCACGGCATCGGCCGGGCGCGCAAGACCGCGACGACGCCATCAGCTATGCGCGATACACGTTCGATTGGGAGAAGCAGTTTGCTCTTTCGCTCGATCCGGAGACGGCGCGCTCCATGCACGACGAAACGCTTCCCGACGACTATTACAAGGAAGCGGCCTTCTGCTCGATGTGCGGTCCGAAATTCTGCTCCATGAACTGGTCAAGCAAAGTGGATGCCTTCAACAAAGAGATCCACGGGCTGGAGAAGAAAGATCTGTCCAGCCTGATGGAGACGCAAGCCAAGGCTCTCACAGAAAAGAACTAGAGCGGACCGTCGCTCATTTCACAGCCTCCAGCGTCGCTGCGGCGCGCTCCAGAGCGGCGGTCAGCACCCGCAACTGCTCCTGCGCGCGCACCGGGTCACGGGCATCGATGGCGTCGGCTACCCCGGGCAGCGGCACAGCCGCATAACCCGTGTATTCTCCCGGCGCATAGATGGTGTGCTTGTACCAGCTTCTGCCGGGAAGCCCCTGCGGCGAAAGCAGATCGCGCTCGACAGCGCGCAACGCACCGTTGAGCCCGCGCAAATCCCCCTGCGGAGCGAGCTGCCGCTGGTAAGCCAGCATGGCCGCCGCGGTGAAGCGGTCTGCCGCCAGAAATGCAGGGGTAAAGTTGAGGCCGGCCAGCGCCGGACCAGCGTCATGGCTGCGTATGCGCAGCGCCTCGAGATAAGAGAGTACCCGCTTCCCGTACTCGGAATAGTCGAACGGAAGCACGTCGGCGTCGGCCATGTGCAGCGCTTCAAGACCTAATATGCGCGCCATCTGCTGTTCGTAGGCAAAGTTAGGATCGGCGTTCATCGTGAACCATGCATAATCATCGAACGCTGAATGATAGACGCCATATGGACCGGTCGAGCCGACATCGGTTGAGGGCACGCCGAGGTGCTGGAGAAACGGCGTATAGTCGGAGCCGCTGCCCAGGTCGCGGACAGGCGGCCCGCTTCCCCGCCGGTCCACGGTTCCGGTGTCGTCAAAAGCGTTGCCGGTCGAGCGCGTCTGGACGTCCTCCGCATTCCAGTGCTGATAGACCGTCCCTCCGGCGGGGCTGGGGACCTCCATCGCGATCTGACGTAGAAACTCGCGCAGCGAGGGCACGGCGGCCGCTTGGAAGCGATGGCCGGAAACAGCAACATCCGTGTTGAAATAAGCCACGGCATTGGCAAGTTGCCGCGCATGGTCTTCGGCCCATTCCGTCGAGCCGATCAACCCTTCTTCTTCTCCGTCCCAGCTGCAAAAGTACATGGTGCGCTGGGGTTTCCATCCCTGAGCAAGCAGGACGCCAATGCCTCGAACCGCTTCCAGCAGCGCGACTGTGCCGCTGCCCGGATCGGCCGCGCCATAAACCCAGGCGTCGCGATGGTTGCCGGTCACCACCCATTCGGCGGGAAGCTCACGGCCCTCGATCGTGCCGATGACGTCCCAGAGCGGGCGCTCCGCATAGTCCATTTCTAAACGCATATGAACTGTGACCGCGCCGGCGCCGCCGAGATGATAGGTGAAAGGCAGCCCTCCCTGCCAACTCTTGGGCACCGCAGGGCCTCCCAGGTTCTTCAAAATGGGCGAGGCGTCATGGTACGAGAGCGGCATGGATGGAATAACGGGAAGAATCGCGGCCTGGGAGAGAGGGATCCGTTGGGACGCCGGCAGGTTCGGGGTGGAGGCAATACCCGGGGTGGTGGCGTCGCCGGCATACTTGAAGAGAAACTGCACCGATCCGCGTTGTACGCCGGTTGACGGGCGCCAGGGGCCGCGCGGATAAACGTCGCCCTGAAAGTATCCGTCGTCTTGCGGATCGGAGTAGATGATGACGCCGGCAGCCCCGCGTTGCTGAGCAATATAGACTTTTACCCCGCGAAAGTTGCGTCCATAACGCACCAGCACCAGCTTGCCACGAACATCAATATGCATTGCCTGCAGCAGGTCAAAGTCCTGCTTCCGCCCGTAGTTGGCATAGACCACTCCTGCGGTCACATCTCCCGATGGAGACGAGCCATTGAAGGGGGGAAGAATACGCGGATCATTCTGATATGGGTCGTTGTCCACATGCTCGCGGCTGGGCCCGGCCATCAGCACCGTGCCGTCGGCCTTTTGAGCCTGCACGAAAACGCTCTTGGGCAGATTGATCCACCCCTCATATTCGACGATCTTTGTCTTTAAGCCGGCGGCACGGAATTTTTTGGCGACAAAGAGTGCGGTGGCGTAGTCCTCCGGCGATCCGGCGACATGCGGAGCGGAGGTTAGCGTCTCGAGATCCTTTTGCGCCAGCTTAGGATTCGGCACAGCCAAGAATTTGCGATCGATGCTTGCTTGCCCCGTGAAGTCGCGGTATCCGAAGATTTGAGAGGGGGGCGAGATTTGGGTCGGTGGCGCGGAGGAGTTCGCGGTTGGCGGTGGGGCGATGTGGGCCGCCGCGGGACCAGCGGAAGCTGAGGCCTCGCGCGCAAGCGGCGCGCCGGCCAACAGAACGACAAGGCATCCAAGGGCTGGTTTCAGGAAAGCATCGCGTATGCCCCAGAAAGAATGCGCGAACCGAATCTTCATGCCGCTTTCCCCGGCGGCGCCGGGTGCCGCTGCGCTGCCGCGAATTTCTTATCTCCCGCGTCCATTGTTAGGCTAGGCCACTAGTTGCGTGCAGTGCGAGCAGCGCGTGGCGGCAAGGGGAATGTCGCTCAGGCACTGTGGGCAGGGCTTGGTCTGAGGGGCTGTAGTCGGCTGGGGAAAAAACCTCTGCATCAGGTTATTGACCGGCAACACGACGAAAAAGTACACCGCGGCGGCGATCAGGATGAAGGAGATCACAGCGTTGGCAAAATCGCCGTACAGGAACTTTGCTCCATTCCACTGGAAGTAGAACCCGGAAAAGTCGGGCTTCTGAACCAACGCTGCAATGATTGGAGTGATCAGGTCCTTGACCAGAGCGCTCACAACCGTCCCGAAAGCAGCCCCGATGACGACGCCAATCGCGAGGTCGACTACGTTGCCGCGCAAAATAAAGCTGCGAAACCCCTTAAGCATGGTCTTCTCCTTTGGAAAAATTTAAGAAACCGTCTCCGGCTTGCAAATCGTATCTTAGCTGCGACTGCAGCTGTCAACGCTAAGGCCTCGCGGGGAATGGCCTGATTAGACCCAGTGCCCATAGGGAGAGAGAAACAGAAACAGAATCATCAGCAATGCCAGCAGGTCGGAATAAAGGAGCACCATCACCGCGCCATGATATAGGTTCCAGCGCCGCTGCAAACAGCGGAACGTGTCAATCATTCCCCAGAGCGCCAGCAGCAGGGGAATCAGCTGCAATGGAGACGGACGGTCATCGGGAAAGCCCGAGATTGCAAAGGAGGAGGCGAGCGAAGCCAATACGAGTGCCGTGCCGCGGAGCAGAGAGCGTTTTCGAAGATGAAAGACCGAGAACGGCATGACGGATGGAACGGCAATAGACGCCTTCTGAAAAGCGTGACGCTCTCTACTGTACAGAAGTGGCATGAATCTGGTCATCCGGGAAGGAAGTCGAGTTCACCATCTCTGGCGCCAAGGGGTGCCAGAGATGGTGAGTCCAGGAATCGTTCCGCTCCCGAGAGAAGCTAGGCAAGCGCCTCGCGGGTCATCTTGCCGTCTACCATGCGCCAGATACCCAGCGGATTGCTGGCCTTCAATTCGTCCGGCAGAGCCGCCTCGGGAAAATCCTGGTAGGAGACGAGACGCGCGAAACGAAAGATGGCGAGGCTGCCTACCGAGGTCGAGCGGCCATCGCTGGTGGCGGGAAACGGCCCGCCGTGGACCATGGCGTGTCCAACCTCGACGCCCGTAGGATAGCCGTTGAAGATCAGCCGTCCCGCCTTGCGGCTTAGAATCTCCAGCAGGTCGGCATACTCCGCCAGCTCGCTCTCCTCCGCATGGACGGTGGCGGTCAGATGCCCCTCCAACCCTTCGGCAATCTTCAACATCTCTTCCCTGCTCTGGTAGCGCACCAACAGTGAGGTGGGTCCAAAGACCTCCTGGCTCAGTTGGGGATCGGCTAGGAAGGACTGCGCTTCGGCCAGGAAGAGGGCCGCGCGCGCCTTCGCGCCGGCGCTCTGGCCGGGATCCTCCCCTTGCGCGATCGCCACGTTTCCGCCGGCGGTGCGCTGCTTGAGTGCCGCTGCATAGTGCGCGGCGATGCCCGAGGTCAACAGCGTATGCGGCGCTCCTCCGCCGATTCGCCCGCTTAAATCATCCACGAACCCCGTGTCTCCGTTCTGCTGAGGCAGAAGCACGATTCCCGGCTTGGTGCAGAATTGGCCGCCGCCAAGCGTAATGGAGTTTTGGAGGCTGGCGGCGATCGCGGCAGCCCGCTTCTTCAAAGCTTCGGGCAAGATGAAGATGGGATTCACGCTGCCCATCTCGGCATAGCATGGGATCGGCTCCGGCCGTGCCGCGGTCAGCTTCATCAATGCCGTTCCGCCCGTGCGCGAGCCGGTGAAGCCCACCGCTTTCACCGCCGGATGCTGAACCAATGCGATGCCCACTTCAACCTTGGCATCGAAGAGCAGCGAGAACACACCCTCGGGAAGCTTGCAGGCGCGAACACTTTCACGCAGCAGATGGCCGACCATCTCGCTCGTTCCGGGGTGCGCCGGATGCGCCTTGACGATGACTGGATTGCCCGCGGCTAGAGCCGACGCGGTGTCTCCGCCGGCGACGGAGAAGGCGAGAGGAAAATTGCTGGCTCCAAAAACGGCGACCGGACCCAGTGGCTTGAACATGGAGCGTAGCACAGGCTTGGGAGAAGGCTTGCGCCCCGGGTCGCCCGAATCCAGACGCGCCTCCACCCATGATCCCTCCTCGGCGACCTGCGCGAAGAGGCGCAGCTGGTTGCACGTGCGCGCCATCTCTCCTTGCAAACGGGGCTCCGGCAGCCCAGTTTCCAGATTCGCCCGCTTCACGATCGCAGCTGCTTCTCCTTCGAGGGCCGCCGCGATGTGGCGCAGAAAAGCGCCGCGCTCTTTTCCCGGGAGATTGCTGTAAACCGGAAATGCCTCCCCGGCAAGCGCCCCGGCCTTCTCTACGTCTGCCGGCGTGGCAGAGTAGTACTGCGTCTCCACTGGCTGGCCAGTCGCTGGATTATCTGCCCGAAACGCGACGCCCTTGCCGCCGTCATGAAATCCGATAAGTGAGATGCCCTTCAGTTCCAAATGCCGCTCCTTCACACCATTGTCTGTTACCAGCTTAATTCAGCTTGGCAGATATATGCCGCCGGAGCCCAGCTTTCGCTTGCAGGCTGCGGGTTGCCTGAAATCTCAAATAACGATTGGAGGCCGCGAGACGACTACTTAATAATGCGAGAAGCCCCTTGTACACGCCCACCTAGAGCGGATTCACGATAGGTGCACCCCGAGGCAAACACACCCTACGCGGCTTTTCCGTTAAGAAAAGCCGCACTTCGCGAACCACGGTGGGGCGTAGCAATCGTGAATCCGCTCGAACGTCGCGTTACCAAAGACAAAAAAGCAGCCGGTCCACATGGGACCGGCTGCAGTCTTTCCTTTGCGAGAGCGTCCACTAATTGCTGAACAGCAGCACTCCCGCCGTCTTTTCGTCGCCCACATCGGCAACCGGGCGATAGAAGAGCTGATTGCTTTCCAGGTAGACCTCCAGAAAGGCGGGCCGTTCCTGGATGCCGCCGGCAATCAGCGCCTCCGAGAGCGGATCCTCCAGATACCGCTGCAAGGCGCGGCGCAGAGGACGCGCCCCATAGCTGCGGTCGGTCAACGTCTTCTCCAGAATCCACTTCTTGGCTTCTTCCGTCACCGAGATGGTGATCGCTTTCTGAATCAGATTCGCATTGAGTTGCTGAACCAGCAGCTCGAGAATCTGGATCAGGTCTGCATCGGACAGGGACATGAAGATGATGACCTCATCCAAGCGGTTCAGAAATTCCGGATTGAAGGTCCGTTTCACCTCGTTCTTGACCAGTTCCTCCATCTTTTCGACCACCAGATCTTCGCGATCGGATTGGAAGCCGAGCCCCTGCTTCCTCTGCAGATGGCGAGCCCCGATATTCGAAGTCATGATGATGATGGTGTTCTTGAAGTCCACCGTATTGCCCAGTCCATCCGTCAACTGCCCGTCTTCAAAGACCTGAAGCAGGATGTTGAAGACATCAGGATGAGCCTTCTCGATTTCATCCAGCAGCACCACGGAGTAAGGTGACCGCTTGACGCGCTCGGTAAGCTGGCCTCCCTCCTCATAGCCTACATATCCCGGAGGCGAACCGATGAGCTTGGAGACAGAGTGCTTCTCCATGAATTCCGACATGTCGAAGCGCACAAGAGCCTTCTCACTGCCGAAGAGGAACTGAGCGAGGGTGCGCGCCATCTCCGTCTTGCCGACTCCCGTGGGACCGAGAAACAGAAACGAGCCGATAGGCCGGTTGGGAGACTTCAAGCCGGCACGGGAGCGCCGAATCGCACGAGAGAGCGCGGAGATCGCCTTGTCTTGCGAAATTACGCGCTTGTGCAACTCCTCTTCGACGCGCAGGAGTTTCTGCGTCTCTTCTTCCTTGATGGAGCTGATGGGCACGCCGGTCCAGCGGCTCACTACGTCCTCGATGTCCTCACGCCCCACAATGCCGGCAGTTGAGTCATCCAGGTGATACTTGTCGCGGAGAGCGCGCAGGTTCTCGCGCTCCTTCCGCTCCTCATCGGAGTAGAAGCGGGCCTTTTCAAATTCGTGGTTGGCAATCGCATTCTCCATGCGGTGCACAATGAACTTGATCCGCTTCTGCACCTCGGTGATTTCCTCCGGCAGCGAGGTCTGGCGCAGCTTCACGCGGGCCCCCGCCTCGTCGATCAGGTCAATTGCCTTGTCGGGCAAAAAACGATCCGGGATGTACCGGCTGGAATGCGTGACAGCGAAATTGATCGAGGCATCGGTGTAGCTGACCGCATGGAACTTTTCATAGCGGTCCTTAATGCCCATGATGATCTTGATCGCATCCTCTTCATTGGGCGGCGGCACCTTCACTGCCTGAAAGCGACGCTCCAGTGAGCGGTCCTTTTCAATCGACTTGCGATATTCGGCCGGCGTGGTTGCGCCGATGCACTGAATCTCGCCACGGGAGAGCGCTGGCTTGAGGATGTTGGCCGCGTCCAACGATCCCTCGGCCGAGCCGGCGCCCACAAGCGTATGCAATTCATCGATAAAGATGATGGAGTTTTGGTTCTCCATCAGCTCTTTCATAATGGTCTT
>Ga0207933_1002108_pt1 | contig 13460 bp, 10 predicted proteins | sample NGESurdeep092012_4_FD_184488 | JGI IMG/M metagenome (GOLD analysis project Ga0207933, IMG submission 184488) | Arctic peat soil microbial communities from Barrow, Alaska - NGEE Surface sample F53-3 deep-092012 (SPAdes) | ecosystem: Environmental > Terrestrial > Soil > Wetlands > Peat ... | reverse complement strand
CAGAGCCATGCGCAGGGCATAATGCCGATCCGATGCCGATTCCCAAAAACATCACCTTCGTCACCTTCGATGTCTACGGCACGCTGATCGACCGCGATACGGGGATCTACGAAGCCTTTGCGAAGGAGGCCGAGCGCGACGGCTTCGAGATCGACCGCAACGTGCTGATTCCGCTCTTCAACGAGGTCTCGCGCGAGATCGAGGGCGGCTCCTACGAGCTCTACGCGGAGGTGCTCCGGCGTACCGCGATCGAGGTCGCCAAGCGTATGGAGTGGCCGCTGGAGCCCTCGCGCTCAGGCTTCCTGCCCGACTCGGTGCAGCGCTGGAAGCCCTTCAAGGAGACGAACATCCAGCTGGGGAAGCTCGCGAAGAAGTACAAACTGGGCCTGCTCTCGAACATCGACGACAAGCTGCTCGGCCAGACCCGCCGTCACATCCCGACCGACTTCGACCTCGTCGTCACCGCGCAGCAGGTGCGCTCCTACAAGCCCGACCTCGCCCATTTCACCGAGTGCGCGCGACGCATGGGGGGCAAGCGGGGCTGGGTGCATGTGGCCGCCAGCCACTACCACGACATCACGCCCTGCGTCAAACAGCGGGTGCCCGTGATCTGGGTCAACCGCAACAAAGAGACGCTCGACTCCTCCCAGAAAAAGCCGACGGCCGAAGCGCACAACCTCAAAGAGGCCGCCAAGCTACTCGGCATTACCTGAGATCGGAGACTGCCGCGGTGAGAGCCGTCTCTCTCCATCGCGACGTGCTCGTCGCCACCAGCGCTGTCCTGCAGGTCAACTGCGTGATCGTCCGCGGGCCGGTCGAGGACGAGGGGGAGACCTTTGTGATCGACTCGCCCGTGCTCCCCGAGGAGCTCGAAACGCTGCCCGCGCTGCTCGCGCAGGCCCATTTCCCCGAGCCCAGCGGGCTGCTGGCCACCCACGGCGACTGGGACCACTTGCTGGGGCGGCTCGCCTTTCCCGGTGTCGCGCTCGGCTGCGCCGAGAGCACCGCCGCGCGTCTACAGGCATCGCCCGGTGAAGCACAGCGCGAGCTGCGCGCGTTCGACAGGGATCTGTTGATTGAACGGCCCCGTCCGCTGGCGCTCGGCTCGATCCAGGCGCTGCCGGTTCCAGGGCGCTGCGGGGTCGGCGATCACGAGCTGGAGCTGCACCCGGCGCCGGGCCACACCCCGGACGGTATGGCGATCGTGATTCCCTGGGCGCGCGTGCTCGTCGCCGGCGACTACCTCTCGACGGTCGAGCCCCCGACGCTGAACGACGGCGGGGATCGTGACGCATACCTCGCCACCCTGGAGCGCCTGCGCCCACTGGTCGCCGCAGCCGAGCACGTCGTCCCCGGTCACGGCCCGGTGCTGGACTCCGCGCGCGCTATTGCGATCCTGGAGGAGAACGTCGCCGCGCTCACCTAAAGAGGCTGGGTGTTTTGATTGTCTTTCAATACCGCGTACAACTATGGTTCTACGCAGTATTGAAAGTACAACAACATCTGCGGCCTCTCTATGTACGCCAAACGACCGACTTGTGACAAGGATGGCACCAAAGTGTGCCCAGGGTGTGACAGGAAGATAAAGACCGGGCGAGGGGGTATCCACTTAAGAGAGTGCGTGTAACTATGGTGTCACGCAGTCTCTAAAGTGCAATAACTTCCCCAACGTCTTTATTTAGAAAAACCTCACGCGGCGTCGGGCGAGGTGATCGTCGCGATTGGGGCGCCCGCCGCGATTGGGGCGCCCTCTGAGATCGGCAGCGCGGCGATCGTGCCAGCCTTGTGGGCGGTGATCTCGTTCTCCATCTTCATCGCCTCGATGATGCACAAGAGCTGACCCTCCTCGACGGTGTCGCCCTGTTTGACGAGCACCTTCCACATGTTTCCCTGCAGGGGCGAAGGCAGCGTGTCCGGACCCCCACCGCTCGAGCTCTCGCGCCGCTTGCGCTTCGGCGCCGCGCGGCCGCCTGCCGTCGAGCCGTTTGCGGAACCGCCGCCGCCACCACCACCACCACCTCCACCGGCGAACGGGGGACCGATGACCCTGACGTCGAAGCGCTGGCCGGAGACCTCGACCTCGTAGCTCTGCTCGACCTTCTCCTCCGCGCCCGTGTCCTCGCCCGGGGGCGGCGGAGCGGGGAAGGCAAGCGTCTTCAGCCACGCCTTGTCCTCCAGCAGATCCCTGCAGGTCTCGCCCCTCGCCCACTGCTCGGTCGCGAGCAGCGCCTGGTGGAAGGGGATCAGCGTCTTCAGCCCCTCGATCTCGTATTCGCCCAGCGCCCTCAGCATTCGCCTGGTCGCCTGCTCGCGGTCGGCGTCCCAAACGATCAGCTTCGCCACCATCGGGTCATACATCGGCGAGACTTCCCCGCCCGCGCCGACGCCCGAGTCGACGCGCACACCGGGGCCGCTCGGCTCCAGGTAGGCGCCGATCTTGCCCGGCGCCGGGGCGAAGTTCTTCGAGGCGTCCTCGGCGTTGATCCGGCACTCGATCGCGTGCCCGCGCAGCTCGATGTCGTCCTGCGCGTAGGAGAGCTCCTCGCCCGCCGCGGCTTTGATGCCCTCCTTGACGATGTCGATGCCGGTCGTCATCTCCGTGACGCAGTGCTCGACCTGCACTCTCGTGTTCATCTCCAGAAAGAAGTACTCGGGCTCCTTGCCCTCGGCCGCCGAGAAGAGCCCCTCGATCGTGCCGGCGCCGACATAGTCGACGGCCTTCGCCGCGTTCACGCCGATCTCCCCGATCCGCGCGCGCATCTCCGGGTCGACGACCCACTCCGGCGCGGGAGACTCCTCGATCACCTTCTGATGACGGCGCTGGATCGAGCAGTCGCGCTCGCCCAGGTGGATCACGTTGCCGTGGCGGTCGGCGAGCACCTGGACCTCGACATGGCGCGGGTCGTGCAGGTAGCGCTCCAGATAGACGGTCCCGTCGGAGAAGAACTTCTCGCCTTCGCGGCTCGAGCCCTCGAACGCGCCCTCCAGCTCGTCCTCGGTGAGGGCCACGCGGAAGCCCTTGCCGCCGCCACCACCGGCTGCCTTCACGGCGACGGGGAAGCCGATCTCGTCCTTCGCGATCCGCATCGCGTCCGCCACGGTGGCGACCGCCTCGGTCGTCCCGGGCACGATCGGCACGCCCGCGGCCTGCATCAGCTCGCGCGCCCGCGTCTTCGAGCCCATCGCCTCGATCGCGCTCGCCGGCGGCCCGATGAACACGATCCCGGCGTCCTCGCAGGCCTGTGCGAAGGGAGCGTTCTCGGCGAGGAACCCATAGCCGGGGTGGATCGCCTCGGCGCCCGAGCGCTTGGCGACGTCGAGGATCTTCCCGACGCTCAGGTAGTTCTCCGCCGCCGGGCCCTCGCCGAGGTTGTAGGCCTCGTCGGCGCGCTTTGCGTGCAGCGCGTCGCGGTCGAGCTCGGAGTAGACCGCGACCGAGGCGACGCCGAGCTCTTCGAGCGCGCGCGCGATGCGGACGGCGATCTCCCCGCGATTGGCTATGAGGACCTTGCTGAACATCGGCCGCGGAAGCTTAGGCGATCATCCCCGCGCCGACGGTCTCGTTCGAGGCCTCGTCGATCAGGATGAAGCTGCCCGTCCTGCGGTTGCTCGCGTAGGGGTCGAATACGAGCGGGGCGCTGGTGCGCAGGCGCACGCGGCCGATGTCGTTCAATCCCAGCTCCGCGGGCGGCGCGCCGCGTTCGAGCGTGTCGACGTCGACGTGGTCTGAGATCTCGTCGACGACCGCGGTCGCGTTGCGCGTGGTCTGCTTGATCACGTAGCGGCCGCCGGGGCGCAGCGGGCGCTCGGCCATCCAGCAGACGTCGGCCTCCAGCTCGCGCGCGACCGTCGGCGCCTCGTCGGGGCGGCAGATCGTCTCGCCGCGGGAGACGTCCAGCTCGTCCTCGAGCCGCAGCGTCAGCGACATCGGCGCCATCGCCTCCTCCAGCTCGCCGTCGTAGGTGTCGATCGCGGCGATCTTCGTCGTCCGGCCGCTCGGCAGCACTGTCACCTCGTCGCCCTTTCTCAGCGCGCCGCTCGCGAGCTGGCCGGCGTAGCCGCGGTAGTCGCTCGTCTCAGCGCCGCCACTCGTCCCCATGGGACCGTTCGCGGCGCTGCCGTTCACGGCCGCGCCGTCGCTCGCCGCGATCGTGCCGCCGGGGCGGATCACCCACTGCACGGGGAATCGCGCCGGCCTGTCGTATGGATGGTCGTAGGCGACCTCAACCTGCTCCAGCAACTCCAGCAGCGTCGGGCCGTCATACCAGGCCATCCGCTCGGCGCGCTCGACCACGTTGTCACCCTCCAGCGCCGAGATCGGGATATAGGCGATGTCGCGGCCCATGCCAGTTCCCGTGCCGATCCCGGTCAGCTTCCCCGCAAAGCCCTCGAACTCCTGTACCAGCTCCTCGAACCGCGCCTGCGAGTGCTCGACGAGGTCCATCTTGTTCACCGCCACGACCAGGTGCGGGATGCCCAGAAGCGCGCTGATGAACGCGTGACGCTTGCTCTGCTCGAGCACGCCGTTGCGCGCGTCGATCAAGATCACGGCGAGGTCCGCGGTCGAGGCGCCCGTGACCATGTTGCGCGTGTACTGCCGGTGCCCGGGGCAGTCGGCGATGATGAAGCGCCGCTTCGGGGTTGCGAAGTAGCGGTAGGCGACGTCGATCGTGATCCCCTGCTCGCGCTCGGCCCGCAGCCCGTCGGTCAGCAAGGCCAGGTCCAGCGCGCCCTCGCCGCCGCGCCGCTCGCTCGCCTGCGCGACGTGCTCGAGCTGGTCCTCGAACACCTGCTTCGTGTCGTACAACAGCCGTCCGATCAGCGTGCTCTTGCCGTCGTCGACAGATCCCGCCGTCGTGAAGCGCAACAGATCTAGGGTCATTAGAAGTAGCCGGCCTTCTTGCGGTCCTCCATCGCGGCCTCCGTCACCCGGTCGTCGGCCCTCGTCTCCCCGCGCTCGGTGATCCGCGTCGCGGCGATCTCGCTGACGACCTCTTCGAGCGTCGCCGCCCGCGAGCGCACGCCGCCCGTGCAGGTCATGTCGCCGACCGTCCGGTAGCGCACGGTCTCGCGCGTGATCTGCTCGCCCTCGATCAGCTCCGCCCCCTCGCGCCACGCGTACAGCATCCCGTCGCGCCCGAACACCTCGCGCTCGTGCGCGAAGTAGATCGACGGCACCTCCAGCTCCTCCTGGTCGATGTACTCCCACACGTCGAGCTCGGTCCAGTTCGACAGCGGGAACACACGTACGTTCTCGCCGTGCTTGACCCGGCCGTTGTAGAGATTCCATAGCTCCGGGCGCTGATTCTTCGGGTCCCACTGCCCGAAGTCATCGCGGAAGGAGAACATCCGCTCCTTCGCCCGTGCGCGCTCCTCGTCGCGACGCGCGCCGCCGAAGGCCGCGTCGAAGCCGTGCTCGGCGAGCGCGTCGAGCAGCGTCACGGTCTGCAGGCGGTTGCGCGAGGCCCGCGGCCCCGTCTCCTCGACCGCCCTGCCGCTGTCGATCGAGTCCTGCACGCTCGCCACGATCAGCCGCTCTCCCAGCTCTGCCACGCGGCGGTCGCGGAACTCGATCACCTCGGGGAAGTTGTGCTCGGTGTCGACGTGCATCAGCGGGAACGGGAACGGCGCCGGACGGAACGCCTTCTCCGCCAGGCGCAACAGCACGATCGAGTCCTTGCCGCCGCTGAACAGCAGCACCGGTTTCTCCAGTTCCGCGGCGACCTCGCGCATCACGTGGATCGCCTCGCTCTCGAGCGCGCGCAGATGACTGAGCTGAGGACGGGCGGCGACGCTCATCTCAACTCCTTCCCCATCGAACGCATGCAACGCTCCTCCAGGTCACGTAGAGCAAGCTGGGCAAGGACGCAGGAAGCGAAGTGTGCACCGCACACGAGCGACCGAGGACGCCGATCCAGCGCAGCTATACGTGCACATGGAGGCCGCACTCCGTCTTCTCGGTCCCCGCCCAACGACCCTCGCGGCCGGAGCCGGGCTGCGTGCAGGGCGCGCAGCCGATCGACTCGTAGCCCTGGTCGTGCAGCGGGTTGTACGGAAGGTCGCGCTCGTGGATCCGACGCCACAGGTCCTTATCGGTCCAGTGCGCAAGCGGGTTGTACTTCCACAGGCCGCGTGCCTGGTCGCGTTCGATCAGCTCCGTCTGTGCCCGCGTCGGACTCTGCTCGCGGCGAATGCCGGTGATCCAGCCCTGTGCGCCGGCGAGCGAGCTTTCCAGCGCCACGACCTTCGCGACCGAGCAGCAATGCTCGGGTCCGCTCCACGGCTCGCCCTGAGAGCTCGCGTCGTGCACCTCGATCTTCACGCCGAAGCGCTCCTCGAAGGAGCGCCAGGTCTGCATCGTCTCCGCGAAGAGCACGCCGGTGTCGATCGTGACGATCCTCACGGTCGCTTCCGGGCGGGAGGGGTTCATTTCCTCTCCCAGCCGCAGCAGCTCGTCGATCAGCACCGACTCCTCCTTCTGGAAGGAGCACAGCAGCACCGCCCGCTCGCCGTGGCGCGCGGCCTCGCGCAGCGTGTGGGTCAGGCTCAGCGCCGGGTCGATCTCCGTTATTTGGCTGTCTTGTGCGTGCATGTGTTCTCGTCGTCTCGTTCGCGTCGGTCCTAGACAGCTATACCGCACACTCGCCCTCGCCGCGAATCACTTCGAAGGGAACGTCGCGGTTCCAGTCGATGAACTGGCTCATCGTCTCCAGCCCGAAGTCCACGGGCATCGACAGGTCCTTCACGAGCGTCTCCAGCTCGCTCGTGCCGACGCGCGCGGCGAAGTCGTTCCACTCCTCGTCCTCGATGCGATTGGCCTCGTAGTAGCCGATCCAGCGCTCGATCGCGTCGGGCACGCGCTTCGACGGCAGGCGCAGCTTCAGGCGCGTGCCGAACTTGACCTCGCCACCTTCCCACACACCGCCGACGTGCGGGATGTAGGCGGGGATCGTGTGCTCGCCGACTTTGATCGACGCGCCCGTGAAGCCGATGTTGCCGACGTGGTGCTGACCGCAGCCGTTCGGGCAGCCGCTGATCTTGATATCGATCTTCCGCGTCAGCGGATCGGTGATCTCGAGCGCTTCGACCCGCTGCTGCACGGCCTCGTTGAGGCCCATCGAGCTCGTGATGCCGAGCTTGCACGAATCCGTGCCGGGGCACGACACGACGTCGCCGATCTCCCTCGACCCGGCGTCGCCGAGGCCCAGCTCGCCCAGCGCCTTCCACACGTCGTAGGAGCTCTCCTTGCGCACCCAGCGCAGCACGATGTTCTGCTGCACGGTCGTGCGCGCGTAGCCACCCGCGTACCGGCGCATGATCTCCGCCAGGCCCCTGAACTGCGCCGGTGTCAGATCGCCGCGGATCACCCTCACCTCGACCGTCACATAGCCCTCCTGCTTCTGGGCTCGAACGTTCGCCTCGCGGAAGCGCTCGAACGCGGACAGGTCGCCGTTCGGGCTGCCGTATGTCTGTGGCGGCGCCGCTGCGCTCTCGCGCTCGTCGTCGCAGAACAGGCGCTGTCCGAGCGAGAAATCGCGTTCCGCCACCCACTCGCCGCGCAGCTCCTCCTCGACCTGGTTACGCAGCTCGTCGATTCCGTACTTGTCGACGAACACCTTGATCCGCGCGCGCGCGCGGTTGGCTCGCAGCCACTCCTGGCGATCGAAGATCCGCATCACGGCCTCGGTGTACTTGAGGTAGTCGCCGTTGTCGAGCTCGACGAAGTCGTACAGCAGCTGCGCCACGCGCGGCATGATCGCGGTGCCGCCGCCGACGAGCATTTCCACGCCGCGGATCTGTCGCGGCTGTCCGGAATCGTCGGGATTGGTGGGCTGCTTGATCCTCGCCCTGAAGGCGATGTCGTGGATGCCGCTGATCGCGCGGTCGCGCGGTGAGCCGTCGAACGAGGTCTTCACCTTGCGCGGCATCGTCTGCGTCGTCGGATGTCTGACGAAGTAGCGCACGTACGCCCCCGCGTACGGCGTCAGGTCGAACAGCTCGTCGGCGGCCACGCCCGCCCACGGGTCGCCGGTGACGTTGCGCATCGTGTTTCCGCAGCCCTCGCGGCTCGAGAGTCCGGCGTCGCCCAGCTCGCGGATCGCCTTCTCGGCCTCGGGCAGCGGGACGTGGTGCATCTGGATGTTCTGCCGCGTCGTGATGTGGCCCTTGTTCAGCGGCGCGTATCGCTCGACGACGTCGGCGAACTTCTCCATCTGCTCGGGGGTGACCCCGCCGAACGGCAGCTTCGTGCGAATCATCTGCACGTCGGGCTGGCGCTGTCCGTAGACGCCCTGTTTGAGGCGGAACTTGATGAACTCGTCTTCGGGCGTTTCGCCCGCCAGGTATTTCGTCGCCTCGGTCTTGAAATCGTCGTACTCCCGCTGCAGGATCGGGATCACGTGCCCGGGAACGTTCTGCAGGACCTCGGGGTCCGCGAGCGTGCCGCGCTGGGCGGGGGCCGAGTCCTGGGCGGCGGGCGCTGAAGCTGACTCCATCTGCGTGAGACCTCCTGCGGTTCCTGGTTCGGGTCCGGGATCCGATTGTACGGTGGGGGAACTGGAGCTACCTATAGATTACCCTAAAGCCTAGCGGCTTTCGGGTATTTATCCAGGCGCCGGGAACGTGGGCTCTGGATCGCGCGCGACGCCTTCGAGGATAGCCGCGTGGATCCAGGGGTCGGGGAGCTCCTCGCTCGAGCTCGTCGCCGGCGCCGTCGCGCGCGTGAAGCGCTCGATCGCGGTGGCGATCGCCGCCGCCTGCTGGGGTGAGGCGGGGGGTGGGGAGATCTGGCGGGAGGGGTTCATGTGCGCTGCCTTGTCGCTGGGCGCGATCTCGGTCCCATCCAGAAGGTCCTCGGCCGGATCGTCACAGCGGGATGTTGCCGTGCTTGCGCTTCGGGCCCGGCTCGCGCTTGGAGCGCAGCGTCTGGAGCGCTGCGATCAGCCGCGGGCGCGTCTCGTGTGGGACGATCACGTCGTCGATGTACCCGCGCTCGGCGGCGGTGTAGGGGTTCGCGAAGCGCGCCTTGTAGTCGTCCATCAGCTTCTGCCGGCGCTCGTCCGGGGTGGGGCTCTGCGCGAGGTCGCGCCGGTAGATGATGTTCACGGCGCCCTCCGGGCCCATCACCGCGACCTCGGCGGTCGGCCAGGCGAAGTTGAAGTCCGCGCCGAGGTGCTTCGAGGACATCACGTCGTAGGCGCCGCCGTAGGCCTTGCGCGTGATGATCGTGACCTTTGGCACGGTCGCCTCGGCGAACGCGTACAGCAGCTTCGCGCCGTGTCTGATGATCCCGCCCCACTCCTGGGCGGTGCCGGGCAGGAAGCCGGGGACGTCGCAGAACGTCAGCAGCGGGATGTTGAAGGCGTCGCACGTGCGCACGAAGCGCGCGGCCTTCGCGGAGGCGTCGATGTCGAGCACGCCCGCCAGCTGCGCCGGCTGGTTGCCGACGATCCCGATCGTGTGGCCGTCGAGGCGAGAGAACCCGCAGACGATGTTCTTCGCGTGGTGCTCGTGGACCTCGAAGAACTCCCCGTCGTCGACGATCAGCTTGACCACGTCGCGCATGTCATACGGCTTGTTCGGGTTGTCCGGGACGACGTGGTCGAGCTCGGGGTCCATCCGCTGCGGGTCATCCGTCGGCTGCACGCGGGGCGTCGTCTGGAGGTTGTTCTGGGGGAGGAAGCTCAGCAGGTAGCGGCAATCCTCCAGGCAGGCGTCCTCGTCCTCGGAGGCGAACTGCGCGACGCCGGACTTCGTGTTGTGCGACATCGCCCCGCCCAGCTCCTCGAAGCCGACTTCCTCGCCGGTCACCGTCTTGATCACGTCGGGCCCGGTGATGAACATGTGCGAGGTCTCCTTGACCATGAAGATGAAGTCGGTGATCGCCGGCGAGTAGACCGCGCCGCCGGCGCAGGGGCCCATCACGAGGCTGATCTGCGGGATCACGCCCGAGGAGCGGACGTTGCGCAGGAACACGTCCCCGTAGGAGCCGAGCGAGACGACGCCCTCCTGGATCCGCGCGCCGCCGGAGTCGTTGATGCCGATCACCGGACAGCCGATCTTCGCCGCCAGGTCCATGATCTTGCACATCTTCTCGCCCATCACCTCGCCGAGCGAGCCGCCGAAGACGGTGAAGTCCTGGCTGAACACGCACACGGTGCGCCCGTCGATCGTGCCGTGTCCGGTCACGACCGCGTCGCCCCAGGGCCGGTTCTTCTGCATGTCGAAGTCATGCGTGCGGTGGCGCACGAACGTGTCGAGCTCCTGGAAGGAGCCCTCGTCGAGCAGCTTCTCCACGCGCTCGCGGGCCGTGTACTTGCCGCGCGCGTGCTGCTTCTCCTCCGCCTCGGGGGATGAGTGGACCGCCGCCTCGCGCAGCTCCTGCAGCTGGGCGAGCTTCTCCTCGTAGGTCTCCGGCGCCTTCTGGCGCGGGGGTTTGCGGTGCCCGCTGCGCGAAGCCGCGAGCAGCGCGGCGTCGTTCTGGCGGTCGTGAGCGCTGGAGGCCATCCGGCGCGGGATCTTATCCGGGGGTCGCGCCGGGGCGATTCTCAGGCGCGCCTCAGGCGCGCGAGAACGGCCGGTGGTGCGCGGCGCCGAGGCGGTCGAGCACGGCGGTGAGCACGGCCTGGGTCTCCGCGGCCAGCGACTCTTCGAGCGTCGCCAACTCGGCTGCGAGGTCCGGCTGAGCCTCCTCCTGAACCGGTGGCTCAGGCTCGGGCTCGGGTACCGGCTCGACCTTGGGACGGCGACCGAAGACGCGGGCGAAGAATCCCCGTCGCGGCTCAGGTGTGGGCTCAACGACCGGCTCCGGCTCCGGCTCGGGCTCGGGCTCGGGCTCCGCGACCGACTCCGGCGCCGCGAGCTCGCGGGCGGCGGTGAGCGTGACCTTCGTACCCCAGCCCGACGCCTTCAGCAGCACCTTGCCGGTGGTGTCCGCGGCCTCCCATTCCACGGTCCTCTCCGGCTCGGTGCGGGTGATGCGGATCTCGCCGAGCTCGCCGAGATGGCGGGCCAGGGCAGCCGGGTCGCTGAGCTCCGCCCACAGCTCGGGCGGGGACTTGACCAAAGTGCGCTGCACCTCCGAGGAGATCATCGGAGGACCATTTCGAGCGCGCCGCCCCGACTCCTGCTGACCAAGGAAGGGCAATCGGTGTGTTTGTAAACTATAAAAAACTAAAGTTTAGAAAAAGAAAGTTTCATACGGTATAGTTTTCCCATGGCAATCTTCGTCGGACGCAAGCACGAGCTCGAACTGCTCGCAGGCGAGCTCGAGCAGTTACGTCAGACCGGCGAGGGGCGCTTCGTGTGGATGCGGGGCAGGCGGCGCGTGGGCAAGTCGCGGCTTGTGCAGGAGTTTGTCGAGGCGGCGAAGTTGCCGTACGTCTTCTACCAGGCTCCCCGCAGAGCGAGTGCGGACGCGCTGGAGCGATTCAGGACGGCCCTCGCCACTTCGACGCTGCCTGTGGCAGAGGCGGTCCGCGCGGGCGCCGGGTTCGACACCTGGCCGGCGGCTCTGAGGCTGGCACAGCAGGGCGCCACGCGCGAGCGGCCGGCGATCGTCGTGATCGACGAGCTGCCGTATCTGGTGGAAGCGGACCCGGGTATCGCCGCCGACATTCAGGAGGCGTGGGACCGCGAGCTGCAGCATCGGTCCGTGATGCTCGTGTGCATCGGCAGCGACATGCGGATGATGAGGGCTCTGACCGAGTACCCGGCCGAGCTGTATGGCAGGCCCACCCGGGAGATGGTCGTTCAGCCGTTCAGCCCGCGGGACCTCGCTGCGCTCAGCGGCGCAGACAGCGCGCACGCGTTTGACCGCTTCCTGATCGTGGGCGGTCTGCCGATGCTGGCCCATTCCTGGGCGCCGAGCTTGACGCGACACCAGTTCCTCGCCCGGGAGCTCGCCGACCCGACCAGCTCGCTGGTCGTAGACGGCCTGCGCATCCTCGACGCCGAGTTCCCAGGAGAACTGCAGGTCAGGGACGTGCTCGGCGCGATCGGTCACGGCGAGCGGAACTTCACCGCGATCGGCCGACGCAGCGGCGTGGCCAATGGTGCCGGTCTGTCCGCGGCACTGAAGACGCTCGTGAGCAAGGGAATGGTCGAGTCCGCCCTCCCATACGCCGCGCCGCCCGGCTCGAAGAGCAGGCGCTACGTGGTGGCTGACCCCTATCTGCGTTTTTGGCTGCGTTTCGTCGGTCCCCGGATCGAGGAGATCGACCGGGGCCGCGGGGATCTGCTGCTGGAGCGCGTCGAGCGCGACTGGACGAGCTTCCGCGGGCGGGCGATCGAGCCCGTCGTCAGGCGCTCGCTCGAGCGGCTGCTGCCGGACGAGCGCTTCGGCGACGCTCGCTATGTCGGCGGCTACTGGACGCGCACGAACGTGCCGGAGGTAGATCTCGTCGGCGCGGCCGATCAAAGACCTACCGACGTCTCGTTTGTCGGCTCGATCAAGTGGCGCGAGAATGCTCACTTCACCCGCCGTGACACCGAGGATCTGATCGTGCAGCGCGGCCAGGTCCCGGGGGCTGGGAGGGCGCGTCTGGTGGGCGTCTCGCGGCGTGGCTTCGTGGCCGACGCCGGACTGGATGTGGGGATTTCGCCCGACGAACTCCTGCAAGCCTGGCCTGAGCCGTAGCCTACGCCGCCGAGCGTGTCTCACGCGAGCCGATGAGCCCACGCTCGTGCAAAAGCTCGGCCAGCTGCACGGCATTCAGCGCCGCCCCCTTGCGCAGGTTGTCGGCGGCGATCCAGAGGTCGAGCGCACGCTCGTGGCCGGGGTCGCGGCGGATGCGCCCGACGAACACGTCGTCCTGGCCGGAGGCGTCGATCGCGAGCGGGTAGAGCGCGGCGGCGGGGTCGTCGAGCACGGTCACGCCCGGCGCAGCGGCCAGCAGCTCGCGCGCGCGCTCGGGGGAGAGCGGCTCGCGTGTCTGCACGTTGACCGCCTCGGAGTGGCCGTTGAGCACCGGCACGCGCACGCAGGTCGCGGAGACGCGGATCGCGGGGTCGCCGAGGATCTTGCGCGTCTCGTCGATCAGCTTGCGCTCCTCGTCGGTGTGATCGTCGCCGGGCGCGAACGAGCCGGCGTGGGGCAGCGCGTTGAAGGCGATCTGGTGGGCGTAGGACCGCGGCGGGACGATCGGGCGCTCGTGGAGCAGCGCGTGTGCCTGATCGAGCAGCTCGTCGACGGCGGCCTTGCCGGTGCCGGAGACCGCCTGGTAGGTGGAGACCACGAGGCGCTCGATCCCGGCCGCGTCGTGCAGCGGCTTGAGCGCCACGACGAGCTGCATCGTCGAGCAGTTCGGGTTGGCGACGATCCCCCGATGGGAGTCGAGCGCGTCGGGGTTGACCTCGCTGACGACGAGCGGGACGTCATCCTGCATGCGCCAGCGCGAGGAGTTGTCGACGACCACCGCGCCCGCGTCGGCGAAGCGCGGCGCCCACTCGCCCGAGGTCGA
>Ga0207933_1002106_pt1 | contig 13468 bp, 3 predicted proteins | sample NGESurdeep092012_4_FD_184488 | JGI IMG/M metagenome (GOLD analysis project Ga0207933, IMG submission 184488) | Arctic peat soil microbial communities from Barrow, Alaska - NGEE Surface sample F53-3 deep-092012 (SPAdes) | ecosystem: Environmental > Terrestrial > Soil > Wetlands > Peat ... | reverse complement strand
AACGCCCACGAGTCCTACCGGCTTCTCTATTTGGGAGGCGGGAAAGGAAAGCCGCGCCTGGCATTCCCGGTTGATTTAGCCGCAGGTAAAACCGAACTTCCCAATGGCAAGGTCGTCCCCGTCGCCCTCTCGGAACTGGCAACCGCCCAGGGATACCGTTGGTTCTATCGCGGGCCGGAACAGAAGTTAGCCGACCGCAGTCTTCACCGTTGGCTCCGCTCGACGGTATACGAAGACAAGGGACTGTTGGGGCTCTTTGCCGTCAGCTTAATCGAGGGCGGAGTCTGCATTGTGACAATGCTTTGGTTCGCCGTCCCGTATGACATCAGGCGCTTTAAGCAGATGAAATACGGACGGATTCTTCGCGGCCCACAGTTGCTTAGCCCGCAAGAATTCAACCGGCAGCAGAAGGGAGACGGCATTGGATTCAAGACTACCGAACTCGGCAAAATGATGCGGATTCCTGCGCGGAAGGAGGCGCAGCACTTTCAGATCATGGGAGACACTGGCGTCGGCAAGACCCAGCTCATCATGCAAATCCTGCGTCAGATTCGCGAGCGCGGCGACTCCGCCATCATTTACGATCCGGCCTCCGAATACCTGCAGCGCTTCTATGACAAGGAGCGTGGCGACATCATTTTGAATCCGTTGGACGAGCGTTGCCCGTACTGGGGTCCTGCTCAGGAGATGGCCTCAAATGCCGAGGCCGATGCCATCGCCGCGTCCCTCTACCAGCCCACCACCGACGTCAAGGACGAGTTCTTTCACCAGACCCCGGCACAGATATTCGCCCACCTCTTGAGGAAAGGCCCGACCCCACACCAGCTCGCCGAGTGGATGGCGAACAGCGAGACATTGGAGACCTTGGTTGCCGGAACGGAGATGTCCTTCTACATCGACCGGAAGGCCGGCCCCCAGCGTGCCGGGGTGCTGGCATCGCTTGGATTGGTAGCAAAGTGCTTCCGTCTCTTGCCGGGAAAGGATCAGACCCACCGGACGTGGAATGCCCGATCATGGGCCAAGGAACGGAAGGGTTGGATCTTCATTACGTCGCGTCCGCCCGAACGCGAAACGCTCCGCCCTCTACATTCACTTTGGATCGACTTGCTTGTCATGCGTCTGCTCACTGCGCCGCAGCCTGGACAGAAGCCGGTATGGTTTGTGATCGACGAGTTGGCGAGCTTGCAGAAGCTCCCCCAGCTCCATACGGCTATCACCGAGAATCGAAAGAGCAAGAACCCGCTGGTACTCGGCTTCCAGGGCAAGGCGCAGCTTGAGGTGATCTATGGACATCTGGCCGAGGTCATGCTGTCGCAGCCAGCAACCAAAATCTTCATGAAGACGGCTGAACCGAAGGCCGCCGAATGGATCTCTGAGGCCATCGGAAAGGTCGAGATTGAACGCCTTAAGGAGACGAAATTCGATGGCTCTCGCTCGGGAAAGAACTTCACCGTTGATCGTCAGATTGAACCGTTGGTCATGGGTTCGGAAATCAGCGGACTGGACGACCGCCACGCTTATCTCAAATTGGGGAACACCGTCGCGAGGTTCGACTTCGATTATCTCGACTTGCCCACGCCGACCGTCGGCTTCCTACCCCGTCACTCTGCGGACGGGGCGATGAGCTTCGACCCGGACACCTTGAAACCGCGTTGTGTCCCGACTGCGGAACCGTCTTCCAGCGAGTCCGAGGTAGAGGCAGGTAATGGCGCCCCTCTCGCCCACAAGAAGGAGAGGCAGCCCGCCGCTGCGCTGCAGTTGGAGGAGCAGGGCAAGATTGAGCCTGAAGTGGGTCCACAGCCAGAAGATCAGGAAAATTTCAGGCTGCCTCGCGGTTCGCATCATGTCGGCTTGGAAGCAGCACTTGACGAGTTGGACCACGCCGTTCATCCAGGGATCTTTTAGGCCATGCTGACCATCTCCAAGCCGCTCAGTTCCGGCCAGGCACAGAGTTACCACAAGCTGGAGTTCACGTCGGAGACGCAGAACTATTACAAGCAGGGCGACGCCGTGAGAGGCGAGTGGCAAGGCTCGCTTGCTGCTCGACTCGGCTTGGCAGGGGAGGTTTCGCCGCTCGAATTTTCTCGCCTGGCCGAAGGCAAGAATCCCAAGACGGAAGAGCAGATGGTCAAACACCGGGCTGCGATTGAGTACAAAAACGCGGACGGCACGACGACCAAGGCGGTCGAACACCGGGCCGGTTGGGACGCGACCTTCTCGGCTCCGAAGTCTGTCTCTCTGACCGCCTTAGTGGGAGGCGATGATCGTGTGCGGGAGGCACATCGCGCCGCCGTCACGACCGCTTTGGACGAGTTGGAGCGGTATACCCAAGCGCGGATCGGCGGCAACAACCCCGCAGAGACGACCGGCAAGTTCATCGCCGCCAAGTTCGAGCACGACACGGCCCGCCCGGTGGACGGCTACGCCGCCCCGCAGCTCCACACCCATGCCGTGATCTTCAACGTGACGGAGCGGGCGAACGGTTCAACCCGCGCCTTGCAAGAGCGCGGTTTTTTCGAGAGCCAGCAGTATGCGACCGCCGTGTATCAATCGACACTTACCTACCAGCTTCGCACTTTGGGGTACGAAATCGAATCCGGCAGGAGCGGCGCACCGGAGATCAAGGGCTACTCGCAGGAGTACCTTGACGCCTCAAGCCCGCGCTCCAGGCAGATCAAGGAGCAACTGGAAAGGACTGGATACAGCGGCCCAGAGGCCGCACAAATTGCGGCTCATTCCACACGAGACCGCAAGCAGACTCTAACCGCGGAAGAAGTTCTTACCGCACACAAAGAGATGGCTGCCAGTTTCGGAAATCAGCCGCTGCAGGTCATTGCCGCCGCCCGTGCACGGGCTGAGCAACGGGAGCGGCAGCCGGAGCAGAGACCGCATGCGAAGGAGGCGGTCACCTTCGCCCGCGACAGCATCTTCGAGCGGGAGGCAGTGGCAGATGAACGGGCGATCCTCCGCGACGCACTTCGTCGCGGCATGGGAGACGCAACGTACCGGGACATCCGGGCCGAGTTCGATAGGCGACAGGAAGCGGGGGATTTCCGCTCCGTTCAGGGCACCAAGCACAGTTCAGGTCGTAGCTTCACCACACCCGAAACGATTGCCGCCGAACGTGCCAATATCCGATATGTTCTGGAAGGCCGCAATACTGTCGAGCCGATCATGAGTGCGGAGCGGGCCAGAGAACAGGCCAGCACGCGATCCTTTCTCAACGACTCCCAGCGTCGAGTGATCGAGCAAGTCCTCAACTCATCCGACCGTATCCACGGCCTTCAAGGACTCGCCGGAACCGGGAAGACCACGACCCTGCAGAGCATCCGGGAGGGCGCGGAAGCCAACGGGTACATCGTCGAAGGATTAGCGCCAACTTCCAAGGCCGCAGGGCAGCTCCGCGAGGCCGGAATCGACGCCACAACTCTCCAGAGCTTCCTCGCCCGTGGCCAGAATCACCCGAGCACCGATCCCGCCACCCGGCATCTCTACATGCTGGACGAATCGAGCCTTGCCAGTACGAAGCAAATGCGCTCATTCCTGAGCAAGCTGAATCCAGACGATCGAGTCCTCGTCATTGGAGACATCCGGCAGCACCAGGGTGTAGACGCCGGACGGCCATTTCAGCAGATGCAGGAAGCCGGAATGCAGACCTCGCAGCTCGACAAAATCATGCGGCAGAAAGACCCGGAATTGCTCAAAGCGGTCCAACATCTTGCGAATAACGAGACCGCAAAAGGAATTTCAATGCTTGCGGAACAGGGCCGCGTGACGGAAATCCCAAACGGATATGACCGCATCGCTGCCATCGCCAGGGACTATGCCGCACAGCCCAAGAACACGATCATTGTCTCTCCGGACAATCGGAGCCGTCAGCAGATCAATGAGGCAGTTCGCATCGAGCTACGGAAAACCGGCGGACTCACTGAGAACGGCGAAACGTTCCGCACTCTAACGCATCGCTCCGACATGACTGGCGCAGACCGGACTTGGGCGGCGCGCTACACCGCCGGCGACATTCTCCAGTACACAACCGGCAGCAAGGCGCACGGGGTCGAGCGTGGCAGCTTCGCGGCAGTCCGGTCAATTAACCCTCACACTAACACTCTCACCGTCGCATTGGAGAACGGCTCAACCGCCATCTATGACCCGCGACGGCTAAAGGGTGTTAATGTCTTCCGCGAGGCCCAGCGAGAGTTTGCCGCAGGCGACCGTATCCAGTTCACTGCACCCAATCGCGACCTCGGCGTTGCCAATCGCGATCTCGGAACGGTGATCGGCGTGGAGGAAAGCAGAATGACCTTGCAAATGGATGGCAAAGCCACGCGCACTGTCTCATTTGACCCTTCGGAGTTTCGCCAATTCGACCACGGCTACGCCGTGACCTCGCACAGTTCTCAGGGACTCACTGCAGGCCGCGTTCTCGCCCACATCGACACGGATTCGCCCCGTAGTCTCATCAACAGCCGACTTGCTTACGTATCAATCTCGCGTGCTTCAGATGATGTGCGCTTGTATACGAACAGTGCGGAGACACTTGGAGAGCGGCTTTCATCCGACCTCACGAAGACTGCCGCCGTAGAGTTTCATGAGCCCGGGTCGGCGACACTGAACCGGGAGGTCAACGCAGCATCACGCAGCCACCGTTCGGTCACAGAAATCATCCCCAGGACCAGTCTTGATCGTGTAGTGATGCCCGCAAAACCAGAAATCGACCCGGAACAATTCAGCATCGGCCTCTAAGCAGGCTAATCGTCAGCTTCGAAATCAAACGACTTGAATCTCAGGGTACGACAGTTTTCTCGAACAGTCCTCTCTAAACCGGGGTCGAAGCCCTTCTTGGTTTGAGCGTGCAGTTCGACAGTAATCTGGACATCATCGCCCACGCGCGTTGTGAACTGCTGCACGATTTCATCCACGATGTCAGCGAATTGCTTCTTTGCGAGTAATGGGTCGAGCCCTACTGTTCCGTAAAATCTGCGGTTCGCTGTCCTGCTTGGATTGGAAGTATTCGGCTGCGTGGAGGTGGGCGCACCTGTAACACCTGCGGTTGGATTTGCCACAGGTTGCGGTTTCGGACGCGCTTCTTCCTCCGCTCTCCTGAGTTCGGCGTCATAGTCGGCGGCAGCGGACGGTTCAATGAGCCAAGTCTCTTCCAGATGGATCAGGGGACGTTTTCCAAAGCTGAAGGAGAGATATTTACCGTCGCGCTTGCCCAGCGCAAGTCCAAAGTAGTCCCGGCTCTCCGCACCTTCCCCGAGTGTCGCTTGGAAGACGTTGCTATCCTTCAACCTCGGCATATAAAGGTACTGACAGCTCTTCTGCCAAACTTCCTTCGCCTCGATGTCCTTGACACCCTCTCTCCAAAACCATGCGCGGAGCAAGGTATCCAAGTGAACGGGAGCCCAGGTCTCAATCACCAATTCGTGCTCCCGGAGCACACGCTCAATCTCTTTCGTGAACGAGTCAGAGCCGGTGTTGAGCGCGAAACTCTCCCACCGCATCGGCGATATCCCTTTCGCCTCTACCTCCTCCGTAGGTGCCAGCAGCCAGCGGTAGGTCTCACGAATGGTGCGATTGACAGCTTCAGCCGCGCTCTCGCGATTCTTGTGGGCTTGCCGGCTTTGCAACTGGTCGAGGTTGAGGTTCCCTAGATCGATATCCTTGACGATGGAATCCCAGGCCTTGAACGAACAAACGAGATCATCCAGCCTTGCCGTTGACTCCGCATCTGCAGCCAAGAACAACAGACGATTCCGTTTCATGCGTGGCTGGTCGCCGCGGCTATTCAATATCTCAAGGGCGGCCTTGGTCGCGAGCGTACCCGCACCTCGGCTAAATGGCGCCGTTGGCGGCAGTATGACCAGGTGCATTCTCCAGTCGTCAGGTACGTCCGCACTCGGGGTGAAGATGTGAATTCCCGCAAATGTGGTGGCATGGATCAAGCCGCGCAGCCGGTTTTGAATTTCTGGGAGTAAATGCTCTTTTGCAGTGAAGCGTCGCTTACGATCTTCCATCTCTCGACGGAGGTTCGGTCTCACGTCGAACCAGAAGCGGCTATCGCCCATGTTCAGGTAATGCAGCCTATCAGAGAGGCGACGCAGGGCGTCCTTATAGATGCTTATCTGCTGTCCTGGCTGCAGGACGCCCAATAGTACCCGCTGCGTGTCGATCCCTCGCACGGCCTGGCTTGCTGTCGTCGGCGCACTCCCCAAGAAGATCGTTCGGGCGAGTCGTCGGCACGCTTGGAGACTTCCAAAACGCGCATCGTGAGATTCGATCTCGACAGTCTCGGAACGATCTCCGTCGATATCACCCTCGACAACCGGGTCCCAGCCTTGCGGCAGGTAATAGATCATCTTATTGCGAGTCTGTGCGTCGCTAAGCGGCAGGTTGCCCGGCATGATGAAGGGATCTTTGTTGTCGTCATTCCAAAGGCGATGAATGACACTCGCCATGAGCGACAGAACGCCGCGCGTCCGTTGGAAGTTGTCGAGGGAAGACCAATCCTCGTAAAGCCGGTCGAAGACCTCCGGGTGAATCGGATAGGCGCGAACCATCCGATCGTAGTAACGGCTCTCCAATGTCTCTTTCGGCAAGTCTTGCTGGTTTTCGGAATAACTGTCGGCAAAAGCACGGCATACTTCGTTCGCCTGTGCGGTATCAGTAATAGTCGTGAATAGACGCCGGCGAACGATCTCGAAGGCTTCCTCTGTGCCGACCGGCTTCCAAAGAGCGTGTACGCGCCCAACTGTCTTTTCAAGACTCGCAAGCGAGAGCGCACCTTCAATTGATTCCATTGCACGGCGACCCCGTGCGCTCCCCACCTCCGAAAGTTTCGACGCCGGGAGGGAGATAAGCAGCATCGCTTTGGGTACAGCTTTGAACGCCTGTGTCAGATTTTGAATAAAGGTCAGGTTTGAATCGAAAGTACCGCCAGGATAGCTCCGGCCATCCTCAAATTGACGCAGGTACGCTACTAACTCATCCACGAGCACCACGACAGGCTGATACGGCTTCAGTAGATCTTCAATGAGTGATGTATCTGGCGCGGTGCCATTTGCATCACTTTCAGCGACCTTCGCGAAGGCAGCAGATTCGCCAAGCTGCCACGCCAACTCTCCCCAGAGTGTGCGAACGGTGTAGTCACCGTATCGTTTCGGTTCACTCGGCGAGAACCGTGTGCCGTCGAGGACAACTGTCTTGGCCTTCGGCAGCTCCGTTACCCCCGCAGCATCCAGAATCGAGGAGACACCGGACAACTTGCTGGCCGGGGCCTTGCAGTTTGCAAGGTGATACACGGCAAGCATCGTGTGAGTCTTGCCGCCGCCAAAGGCGGTTTGAAGCTGGACTACGGGATCGCCGCCTTGACCCGAAAGGCGTCGGACCACGGAATCTAGGAGCAGGCGCATTCCCTCGGTGATGAAAGTGCGATCAAAGAAGGCGATTGGATCAAGGTAGCCTTCGGGCGCGGTGCCGTCATGCACTTTGGCTAGATCAGCCGCGAACTCGGACTGCTGGAAGGTGCCTTTCAGCACGTCTTGATGGGGTACGGCTATTTCACGCCAGGGCTTCATGGTCTCGTTCCTCTTATATCTCGACAGTTAAAGGCTCAGAACAGTTCAGCTTGTGTCTCGATGGGGCCAACTTCGGCGGCAGCCAACTCGATAGCAGACCAAGCTCCAATCAATTCATTGTAGGGACGAGCATCTTCGGCGAGTCCCTTTCGTTCCGCCAAAGTGTAAAGGCGGTAGGCGAGGGTACGAACTCTGCCTGAAACCGCAGGCATCGTGGCCAAGAGCGCTCCTGTACTCTGCTCTCCATGCGTCTGCAAGTTGGCAATAAGTTGATGTAGTGCTTGCCATATCGGAGTGAGATTCTGACGCTCGGGAAACCATTCGGAATTGAGATCCTGCCATCGGATAAGTTGAACCTCGCCGCCACCAGAAGTGAGAATCCCCTCACGATTCATCTGAGCCAAAACCGCTCCCTTAGCCTGCGACAGAGTATCTGCTGAACCGTAGTCTGCGGCTTTCCAGCCATAGGTCTCCAACCACTGAAGGCAGAACTGCGTCTCCCCATCAAACTCATCATCGGCGAGGAAGCGGTTGATGAGCTGGAGAGCTGTGCGAACACTCATCGGCTGACCATCGGCTTCGACGACAGCTTTGTATTTTGAGAAGATACCCATTCCAGGACCGATGATGGCTTGTGACAAATCGACGGGTGCGACGGGAGAGTTCACTCCGCCGCGAGTCATATCGACTAAGGCGTCCGGCAGTACAGCGCCCAACTCTCGTAGGAATTCACGACGGGAGATCGTATTCGCATCTGCGTCACGTTGACGACAAACGAGAATGATGGATGAAGCTAACGCATTCGCCCCGATCCCAATAGATCGTTGACCCCGCTCTGTACTCATAGGCCAAGTCCCGACGATGGCAAAGCCCGATGACACGACAGCAGTGAGAAATGTAGTCCACCCGGCACTCGAAACACTCTCAACAGTATCCGTATCGGATTGCTTGAATGCGTAGTAAATCGTGACAGGGAAAGCCGGGTGCGCCTGAATCGCAAGACTCTGAATTGTCTTCGACATTCCGTGGAGGAAAAATTGCTCCGCTGGACCCTTGCCGCCATGACGATATGCAGTTGCTACTAGCTCGTCAGCTTTCGGTACGACAAGCGTACCAAAAAGAGAAGGGAATGCTCCCCTTAGCGCTCGTCTCAGCCAGACGTAGAAGAAGTCTGACAAATCGGCGTAGCCGATATTGTCGAAGTAAGGAGGATCAGTGGAGATAATTTTTCTTAAACTTACGGTTTGGGTTTGAGCATTATCTTGTGACGCATGACCAGGTTGTGGTCCCGCAAGAGAAATGGTTTTTACGATACCTGCTAGGGAAGTCGCTATATCGCCCGCCGCCCCTGCAAACACATTTATCTCCGTAAAGTCCCAGAGCATCGGAAGCGCTTGGCGCGCAAATGTCGTCTTTGCTTGACTCCTGGTAGGACTCCACGCAACGAGAGTGCTTCCATAATCCGCGAGTTTATCGACAGCAAGTGCCAGATAGACACTTACCGCTTGAGAATACGCAAGAGAACCGGACCCGCCCTGATCGAAAGGGGTTGCATCAGGGGAGATGCCTGACGCAAGTGAATCCTTATAGCACCTCTCCCTAGCCTCTCCGACCAAGTCTGAATACGTATTAAGAGCAACCAGTTGTCTTGCGGTGAACAAATCTCCCCACTCGCGTAAACCGTAGGGTACGCAAGTGCCCCCAGTCAGACGTGCCGGAACGTCTCCGCTTGGGCGCCATTCCGGTTTGGCCGCGAAGGCTGTTAGTTCATCTTCTCTGGTCGGGTCCAAATAGCATCGCGATCGACCCGCTTCAGCCACGACCGCAAGCAATTTGGTCCCAAGCCTTCCGGCTTGACCCTCAGACTTAATATAGTCACCGCTGATCGGCGTGTCGGAAAGAATACAGCGAAAGTTCGCTCCACGACCTGGAGCCTTTGTCCCTTCTTCCGCATTCGCTGGTGGAGAACCAAGTCTTATCCTGAAGTGATAATGATCGCCTTTTACGATTGGTTCAACGTATGTATCCTTTCCCTGTTGGGAAGACAAAACATAGCTTGACACAAGCGGAACATCAACATGGGAATAAGCGGGATTGGGAGACTTCACTGTCCGAGCCCAAAGCCACGCAATTACAGTGAGTTCTTGTCCAACGTGCGACACAAGATCCGGACGCTGCAAGCTCATCTCAGACGTAATGTGAACTCTAGGGTAAAGAGCGCCAATGCGCTCTTCCGCCTCCGCTCGCATCCATGTGCCATACCGACGAACGTCCTCAGCTAGACCGCTAGCTCCTGGCCAATCTGGTCGCGACAAATTGGGGTCGCGTTCCCCCGCGGGAACGGGGCCTACGGGAACCCGCCCAGCAAATCTCGGAGGAATCTCGATCATCGCCTTATTTATCGTGACCGCGACCGGATTGAGATCGGTGGCGTAGCTCTCAAGACCAAGCCTCTGAGCCTCCAGCGGGATAGCGCCGCCTCCTGCAAAGGGATCGTGGAATGCGGGTAACTGGCTAGGATCAAAAAGAGTGGCAGCATCTGGGTGGTTGCGGTTAAGCTCACAGGTTTCTTGCCAACTCTTCCATATCTCTTTTTTCGCGGCCGATAAAACTTCCTCGTTATTAGTGTTCTCCCACGTAACGAGGTCTTCAATGATCTTGAACAAGCGTTCACGTTCTTTTGCAGCTTCAACCTTATTTACGCCTCGATTGAGATGCCGCTCAAAGCCGGGATCATTGACAAGTTGAGCGAATAGCACGGCGCGAGCTGCGGCCAGGGGACGCCGTGCCCACCAAAGATGGAGCGTACTCGGATGGCCATGCCGGATTGACTTCTCACGCGCAGCAGCGGCGTTGATCTTGTCAAGAGGGAGGGCCACTTCGATGAGTTTGCGCGGACTCTTAATTGCGACAGGTTTGTTGGGGGCCATAGAGACTTATCTCGCTGCTTCTGAGTACATGTTTGGCTCTGCGCGAGACAGAAGCTGCTTGAGGTCGAGGTTGACGCTTGTTGTTGCCCAGTCTGGTTCTTGGGCAAAAGGGCGACGGACATAGTGCGGCCCACTGACTTCCTCGCCGTTTACCAAAACGATTGCGAGGATGAACTTTTCTTGCTGGTTCAGCCCGTAAAGAATCTCATTGCGAGTCACGGTGATTGTGTCGCTTCCGTGAACGCGACCCTTGACCTCAATGTGCCTCGGCTCAGGCAGTGCGCCTTCAATCGTGGCTGGGGGCTGACTCGTAAGATCCCAGCCGCATTTTTGGGCCGAGACATCGTGGACAGCATAGCCAAGTGCTTCCTCGGCTGCAATCACTGCGTCCATAGCTTTCCGTTCAATGCGCTTCCGCGCGTCATCGTCCGCACTCCAGGTCAGGGAGCCGGATGGTTCTCCTCTCCGTTTCGCTAGTAGCCCAGCGGGAATGATGAGGGCACCACCAAGCACAACGGGAGTCGCCGAACTGACTTCCTTCATTGCGGTCAACTCAATCTGCCGTGACCTCAAACGGTTTGTCAGGTCGTCTAGAATTCGGTCTACATTCACGAGCGACATCTTGGGGACCGTTCCAGCGGCAATCTCGTCTTGAAACCGAAGTCTGCGATTCTGCCAGTGATTGATCTCTTTGACAAGACGCTCCTGCACGGCGGCGAGTACGCGGTCGGCTTGATTTTGAACGCGCTCTTTCACCGATCGCAAATGCTCCGGTACAAGTTGCGCGGATGATTGTTGGATAGCCAATTTCTCCAAGTCCTGCGTAATCCAAGCAGCGTTTAGGACATCGGGGATGAGCTTGATATCCGCCTCGGATGCAGACTGCAAATCAAGGTGAGGTGCCCATCCGGCATTGCCCGCCTTTCCGTCCGCCGTCGTGTCGATGAACTGGACACGTCTTGAGATGGTACGGCCTGAATCTCCCCCTTGACGGATCGAGTGATCCACAAGGAACATGACACGCGGTTCCGTTCCGGTATCAACCGGGTCGATCAGAACTGCACCTTGCTTCAACTTGCTGCGGCTCTGCTCAAGAACGAGATCAGTCACGGCCTGCATGAGAGGGTGAGCCGGATGTATCAGGCTCGCCATTGGAGACCCTGGACGATCAAGAAGACTGACAAACTGCTTTTCAAAGCAGACACGTTCATATCGGGTTGTAACGGGATTCAGGTTACGGCGGTCACGCCCCGAAAGCTGGCGATCCCGTTCGCGGATGATTGCTGGGACATTCCTGATTTCGTAGCGACCCTGCTCGCGAGGCTGTATCTCGCCCCCGAACTGCCGGAAGGCCTGCAAGAAGAATGCACGGATGAAGTACGGTTGCAGCTTCCGCGCCTCCGCCTTTTCCATCTCTTCCTTGACTGTGAAGAGCCGGTGCATATCCATCACTTCTTCCGATAATGCGTTCCGATTCAGAATCGCGTTCAGGTGATCGGTATCGAGCGCACCCTCCACCTTGCGCCGCAGCTCCTCACGACGCTCCGGATCGTCGCCGTAACGGATAGCCTCAATGAGAAGATCCTTGAGGCTCTTCTCATCGAATACCTCGCCCAAGATGTCAAAGACGCGACCGCCCAGGGCTTCTCGCTCAATCTCAAGTTTCTCGAACAAACGATGGAATACGTCGCCTTCGCGCGTTTCGCTGGCGAGCATATTCCAGAGATGGCACACTTGCGTTTGGCCGATGCGGTGGATACGTCCGAAACGCTGCTCAATGCGGTTTGGGTTCCAGGGAAGGTCATAGTTGACCATCAGGTTTGCATTCTGGAGATTAACGCCTTCGCCGGCTGCATCCGTCGCCAGCAGCACACGGGAGCGTGAATCATTCCGAAACAGTTCTTGAACCTTGCGGCGCTCGTCACGGTGAATGCCGCCGTGAATCAGAACGACCGACTCTTCGCTACCAAGGAGATTGCGAATCTTGCGCTCAAGATAGTGCAACGTGTCCCGATGCTCAGTGAAAATGATGAGCTTGCGCTGGTTTCCTTCCGCATCCCGCATGACGGGCGTCTCTTGCAAAAGAGTGGAGAGTTCATCCCATTTGCGATCCTGATTTGAGTTCCTGAGCTGGAGCGCCTGCTCTTCGAGAAGAGCAAGTTCGCCAATCTCCGCTTCAAGTTCCTGTATTGTCTGCGCGGCTGTGGCGCGATCTACGACCTCTTCCTCGAAGGACTCAAACTCCTCCGCCTGCATCTGGTCCGAGGAGTCCCAGATGTCATCGGGGACGGATTTCTCAAAATCCTGCGCTACGAATGTGCCGCGAGCACGAAGGCGCTCCTCTTCTAAACGGCGCTTCATCTTGTCGTGGCGACGACGGAGTGACTGATAAATGGCTTCGGGACTTGAAGCAAGACGACGTTGCAACGCCGCAAGGGCGAAACCGACCGTACCCTTGCGACCGCCATCTTGGAGCCGATCGGCACGATTCATCTCTTCGGTGACGTACTTGGTCACGGTTTGGTAAAGAGCCGCCTCCGGCGGCGACAGGCGATAAGACGCGGTATACGCTCGCCGCTCAGGAAAGAGCCGCGTCCCGTCGAAACGGAGCATCTCCTCTTTGACCATGCGGCGCATGAGATCAGCCACGTCAACTTTATGCGCTCCGCCACGAAACTTCCCGTAGAAGCGGTCTGAGTCGAGAAGAGATAGAAAAAGTTGGAAGTCTGCCTCTTTGCCGTTGTGCGGTGTCGCGGTCATCAGGAGGAAGTGACGGGTGATACTGCCTAGCAGTTCACCAAGCTCAAACCGCTTCGTTTTATTGACCTTGTTGCCGTAGTAGTTGGCAGACAACTTGTGCGCTTCATCGACAACAATCAGATCCCAGCGCGATAAACGAAGACTCTCTTGCAAGTCCTCATTCCGCGAAAGCTGATCGACGCGGGCAATGAGGAAGTC
>Ga0207933_1002105_pt1 | contig 13472 bp, 17 predicted proteins | sample NGESurdeep092012_4_FD_184488 | JGI IMG/M metagenome (GOLD analysis project Ga0207933, IMG submission 184488) | Arctic peat soil microbial communities from Barrow, Alaska - NGEE Surface sample F53-3 deep-092012 (SPAdes) | ecosystem: Environmental > Terrestrial > Soil > Wetlands > Peat ... | reverse complement strand
GATGGGTCACGGTAAACCTCCTGTGACCCGAGGCTTACATAACCAACAATGCCCGCCCATAGCCCATGCCGCAGCGTCCGTCGCGCCAGCGACTTAGTCCAAACGCCCATGTAGCCGGGAATGCTTCTGCATTGAGGCTGAATCGCCAATGCTCATTCCGAGCGCTTTCAGTCTTGAAAACGTACATCGACCCGTTCGCAACCGGAACTTCTGGCGTGGACTTCAGCCTCTCAAACAGTAGGTGATTGACCTCGACAAGGCGCTGGTCAACGCGGTTTCGATGAAAGCCGTTGCTGAAGAACTGAAAGGCGAGCAGGACTAGGATTGGCCATTACGCGGCCTCGTCCAAGCCGTCGGCCTCATCGGCTGGCTCATTTTCGGCGATTTCGGCAAGAATCTCTTCATCCTCATCCAGATCTGATGCGGGGACGGGAGCCGCCGCTGGTGCCGGTCCCGTATCAAACAGGCTGGCATTGCGCGCCTCTTGTTTCTGCGGTTCGACGGGCCTGGGCGCTTGGTCAGCAGGCTTGGTTGTGTCAACCGCCGCCGCCTCCGTCTTGGCAGTCGGAGTCTTCGCTGCCGTCTTCGACCGGGCCTCCGCTTTTGCGGCCTTGGCTGCCTCGGCCATCTGCTCCTTGGCGGATTCAAGCGTGTTCTTCAGCTCGAGATGGGCGCCGACAAACTGGACCAGTGCGGAAGGCAGCTCGGCGTCCAATTCTTCCGCCGTGCCGGCCACGCTAAGGGGAGTGGTGAGCGCGTCGTTTTCGCTTTCGTTGAGCTTGCGGGGAATGACGTTAACGCGGATTGTGTCGTCCTCCAGACGCGTAAGAATCATGACAACGGTCCTCTGCCGGAGCAGCGGACCCAGTTCTTTGAACATGGATGCACCTTCCTGTGAGAATGAAATTGTGGATTGGATGGTTATTGTTCTGGATCGTCCCAGCGTTGGGTGTATCGCGCTCCCAGAACGAGAGACTTTCCATAAGCTTCACTGTCGTTTTCTCTCTGCCATAGCAGCGAGTAGACCTTGTTCACGGCTGCTTTCATGATCTTCTTCATCTCTTCGTCGGAGATGTGGGAGATCTCTGGATTGCCATTGCAAGCCGTGCACGCCCTTCCCGCGTGCAGATCCTCAATAGGACCGTTGCGAAGGGCCAAGGCGACCAGCGCCTTCGCTTCTGCTGCGAGGGAAGGATCGAACTTCATCGTCATGGGGACCTCTGGTAAGTTCCAACCATATAGCGCCCACGCGAATATGTCTTGAATCTTTCCATTCCATCTTGGAGGCCGAGGGGCCAGATTGTTCAGCGTTGGTGGGCAGCCCTGCAACCGAAGGGCTCGGCGCAAGTCAAACGAACTATGCTCTTTCAGCTGCAGCCAGGACCGCCTCAAGCCGTTCGACTTCGAGGCGCCGGAGTTTGGCCGTTGCGGCCCACTGCTCCATGGCGTCACTGTCGGTCGAGAATTCCGCCTGCATCTCCCGCCATCGTTTTTCATTTTCACGGGCGGCACGCAGCGCAGACTGAAGCGCGGCACTCTGAGGTTTTGCTGTAGGGGTCATCGTAGTGAATTTTACTATTTGGAATTGGTACGAGTTGATCTCCGTGGTCGGCCGCTAAAGTTGGGGCACCGCACAATCCGGCGAGCCTCGATTGGAGAGGTATCTCACCTTGACTTGTTCTCGACCCTGCTTTGCGCTTGCCGGTTGCGGCGCCCCAATCTCTCCCACATCCGCGGGTCGACGGGCAAGGCAGCCATTCGCCCTGTTTCCGCGTTGTAGAAGGCTCCGTGATGAGTAAGGGTACCGTAGCGAAAGAGCCGCGCCAGCATTGCGAGTGCGCTTGTTGCCAACACCTGATTGATGAACGGTTCCTGCCGTTCGAGTGCCTCTGCCGCGCTGCAACTGGGCAATGGGTCCTCGCCCGCTTCTGCATCCGCGATCTCCGGATAGAGTTCCGCAACGGTTCGCAGTCGGGCCGCGGAGCGCCGGTTCGCGGCGTTCAACGGCTGGCCGAGCACATACTGGCCGCTGCTGGCGTTGTTGCCAAGGTCGAGCCAGTAAACGGTGCTGTCATTCGCTCGGGTGACAGCGGATAGGATGGCTTGCCGTGCCAACCGTGTATCGACGCAGCCAATAACAAGGTGAGGGCCTGCCGAATTGGTTCTCAGGGAATCCTTGTGGAAGTGCTCGGGGTACGCTTGCCATCTCAGACCCCAGAAGAGATTGACACGGTTGATCAGGACTACGGCCTTGTTCAGCCCGACATCGGCCGACGCAAACGGCTGGCGGATGCAATTCGTCTCTGAGACGAAATCCCCATCCGCCAGCATTACGTGGAGACCTCCTGTATGGCCCCATACTTTCATCGCCTGGTGGAGATAAGGCAGGCCCAGAAGGACTGCGCTACCGTTGCCTCCCGCGCCGATGATCAGCACGCGGAGCGGCTGCCCTCTGCGGCACAATGGCTTCGGGAGAGCGTGTTCAACGATCATGGCCGCGCCTCCTTCCAGACAAGAACTCCTCCACCGTTTCCGGCAATTCAATCAACGAGTCAGCGGGAAATTCCTCCTTGCCGGCGAGTTCCTTCCATAGCCCCTCGAAGCCGCCGGAATGGCGTGTAAGCCTCCCGACGTTGCCATGCGTAAACTCGCTTTCATAGAAGCTCTGTTCCCATTGGGGAATGGAGGCGACGGTGGAGGCATCCGGTGCCCGCATCGATCCAAGGCAGACGCTCCCTGAGTCGTACACATTCCAGTAGGGAGCCACACAAAGCTTGGTATCGGCCGCTGGACGGCGATTTTCTTTGAACGCCCGGAGCGAGAGCGAATGAGCCGTCGCCAGCCAGACCAGAGCGGGCTGGGGAAAGATCGCGCCATTGATTCCACCCAAGTCGCCCTGCGTGGTTCCGAAGAACATCTGACGTTTTCGGGCCGGCGTCCACCACGCGATCAACCGTTCGGTGCGCGCGATCACGTTTTCGGGGAGAAACTCAACCGCGACTCGGCCTCCCAAGGCTTGGACCAGCGATTGAACGAACTCGATGGTCAGCGTCTTTGCTGGTCCAAGCGTTGGTTGCTTGGTGCGATTCTCTACGTTCACTTCATGGTGGGTGATGAATGTATTTCCGAAACTGCCGTTCTGGTGTTCCGTCGACCGGTAAATCAGCAGGGCTTCATGCAGCGCGAAGTGATGGTTCTGCCCGATGCTCACGTTGACCTGCATGAGTCTCCTCCTCCGTGCCGTTCAGCATGGTAATCAGACCGGCAAGCTCCATGTTGATCTTGAGAAAGATCGCCATCGTTCGAATCGCCGCGTCAAACTCATCCCCGACCTCCGGCCGAAAGCAGACCGCGCAGGTCGGCTCATTGGTCGTCTCGTTATAGCGTTCCGACTCATGATCGAAGCAAGCTTGAATCGCGTCATTTTCGCGGAAGACGAGTAAGAGGCTCGGCACTGGCGGGTCGTCGTACTCACCCTCGAAGCGCATGACCTGGCCCTTCAAGCGCGACAGCCGATGAAGCGTCAGCAGCTTCTGAATCCATGTAGAGTGCGGCCCATGAAGATGCCTTCGCAGCAGCCTGCGTGCGCTGGGATATGTCCAGTCCTTCGCGATCCGGACGGGTTCCGGGATCGCCTCATCGACCGCCGGGAACTCGTAAGCATCCCGGCTCTCGGGCTCGTCCTGCTCCATCCACTCACGCAGCTGTTCGTTGTAGCACTCGGCGTCCGTGTGGTCGTAGATGCGAATCCACCGATAGAGCGAACTCCGCAACAGGAAGTAGAACGCCGCCCCAAGGAATCGCTCCTGCTCTTCGAGCGCGTCCAGTGCGGCCCCTATCTTGAGGTAGCCGCAGGCCTGAAGCTCGAACGCAGCCATCAGCTTGCCTTCGCCAAGAGCTCCGCCTCGCCAATATCCTGTCCCAAGGTCGTCCCTCACTTCGAAGCAATAGTCGACCTTGTCTGTGAGCGCGCCGCCTGAAAACTCCTCAATCAGCTTCTGGATGGCGCTTCGCGCGAAGACCACGGCGACCTTGCCGGTCTTTTGCCAGAGTTGCTCGACGGCGAGGTTCCGCTCCACCAGCGCCAGGCACAGGCGGTAAAGGCGCTCGCCGTTTGTCTCCAGGCGATAGCTTGAGGGGATGCGGCGGAGGGACGGAAGGGTTTCACCGCAACCTTGTCCCAGCAGCGCTATATCAGTGGCGGGAGCAGTTCGCTGGGGGCTTCGAGAACCGGCATCGTGCCGGACGACGATCTTCTGGCTGCTTCCGCGACGGTGTGCGCCAGGCTTTGTGACTCTTCGCATTTCAAATGCCTCGCGATGAGCCGGTCGGCTCTCTTGGGCTGCTTGCTCTCAAGCCGACGGAGTTCCGCGAGCAGGTGGGTATGATCGGCTTTCGTCTTCTTCATGATGTGCCGCCCTGTTTCGATGATTCGGGTAGCGACCAACTCCCTTGCAAAGCTGGCGCCAAACAGGGGCGCGGGAGAAGATCACAACGGGACACTGCTTGGAGTCTCAGGATCAGCCCTTGCTGCCGATGGCCCGGCTGAACGTGTAGCGAAGGGTGCCGCCGGTGTCCTCGGGCCCCGCCAGTGTCGCCGTGGCAATTTCGGGGAAGGACGGCGTCAGTAGTTCTCTCACTTGTTCGACGGTCAAGTTGGGCGCGGGATCTGGGATGCGAGTTCCGTTGTAGAAGAATTCGCGGCGCAGGGTTTCCACTTTCAGGCTGCTCATAATTCAACATCTCCTTGGCGGATTTGAGTTGAAGGGGGGAATGGGGAGTGTGGGGTACATCTGAGGCGCAGACCCGCGTTCGGTCCGTTGTTGCGGACCAATTGCAGAGGCGGTCAGAATGTATTCTGTGCTACGTACTCAAAGGTCGGCGTTCCAGCCAAACCGGTCAATCACCGGATTGGCGGTCAACGCGTGGGTTGGTGATTTGGCGTGAACCAAGAACGGACGACGACGGTTCGACAGATGCGCAGGGCAGATTTGCGTGTTTTGCACACGGCGCAAAGGTCCGCTGGGGCTTTGCAGCCTCCTCGAACAGGCCCATTGAGATGGAAGCGGAGAGCGCGACGGATGCAGAGCAGGAAGATTCCTTCTCTCGCGAAGGTGCATAAGATTCCTCTTCATACCGTTGTGCTCCAATAAGTTCAAGAGGCCATCATGGAGTACGTATATCGCTTTCGATCAATTGATGCACTGCTCGGAAAACGTGCCGAGCTCGAGAAGCAGGAGATATTCTTCGCTTCTACAAAGCAGCTGAACGATCCGGTCGAGGGTTACAAGGATATGTTTTGGAAAGGCGACGTGATCGCCTGGAAAAATTTCCTGCGTCATTATGTCTTGTGTCTAATGCAGACGATCCTTCAGGCGCTGGAGAACAAAGATGGATATGCTGTCACTCCCGAGAACCTGCCGATCCGAATACTCCCTGAAGAACTCCATCCAGAGGTTGCAAGTATCTTCCATGCCATCTGCGCGAAGATGTTCGCCGATCCGGAGTTGGGCGAACTGCCAAATCTGCTCGCAGCGAGAGTTTCCCCGATTCGCCGGAACGAGCTGCTTTCGGTACTTTTCCCGGTCCACTTCCGCCTATTCACGCTGATCTGCACCTCACTCCAGCCGGATGCCCCCTTCCATCCGGTCGATGCCTCTTTTCGCGGTCAAGAGGCAAGACCGCTGCGCTTGAAGGAGTCGTTTGCCAGTTTCGATGAGTGGGAAACGAGGAATCCCAACAATCCCGACGTCGTTGAAGCGATGACGGCAAGATTCATGAGCACCATCGAACAGACAACCTTCCTTCAGGACTACACGGGCATCAGCAAACAGCATGGTCCGGTATGGAGGGTGATCAGCTCAACCTTTCCGGATGTGTATTTACAGAGCCTCGAATACCTTTCGTTCGGGGATTGGTACACCGCGTGCTTTGTGGCTGATCCATCCCAGGCATCGATGTGGGGCTACTACGGCGACAGTCATCGAGGGGCCTGCCTGAAATTCAAGACCACAACCCTGCCAGAAGAAGAGCCCGCACTCTGTCTGAATCGGCAGATCGGTACGGGAGGTCCGCCGCATGCTCACGAGCGCATCTCCGCGTACAGCCCCCAGCCGCTGCTGCAAGTCCACTATGCAAACCGGTATCCCGAAGTGGATTTCTTCCGTTCTCTCGGAACTCTGGTTCCAGCGCAGGTTGCATTTTGGTTTCGTGGCGAGGACGGCACCATGAGCGCGACGGGCAAAGACCTCGTATTGCAGACAGAGGAGTGGCGCAAGCAGTATTGGGCGACGTTCCACGCCGGCGTCACGAACAAATTGACCGACTGGCAGCATGAGCAGGAATACCGCATCACGCTGCAAAGCAGCCTCGTGGACTTGTCGAATCCTGCGAAACGCACGCTTAAATATCGCTTCGAGGACCTGCAAGGCATCATCTTCGGCATGAACATGTCGACGGAGGATCGTGCGGCTATTGTTCGCATCATCGCCGCAAAGTGCGTGGAGACTCGTAGAACGGATTTCGAGTTCTACCAGGCGTACTATTCCCGGCTCTCTGGGAAAGTGGAAGCTGCGCAGTGGGATCTTGTGAAGTTTACGCCGGCGGAGACGGCTCCGCTATCGCCGCCGAAGGCTGAGTCGTAGCGCTTCGCGGGGAACAAAGGTGCGCATCACAGTAGGCTGTCGTTGACATTGCCGTTAGATCAACTATTGCCAACAGCCCAAGGCGCGTTTCCAGACAGCCATCTCACCGGATCCTCATGGTCTGATCTTGTCGGGGTCAGTTGCAACCCAGACATTCACGAGCATCCACTGGTTTGTGAGTTTTCTGCAAGCGTGCGTGACGCCATCTGAGGCGCATTGCTAAGTTCAATCAGCCGATGAGGTCGGCTGATATTGGCCAGCAAAATCACATCCCCCATCCCCGAACCAATCGTTCAGCTGCAACGCCAGTTGGATCAGTTTCGCAGCGCGCGGTCGCGACGAACGAAGCTGCCGGAGCCGCTATGGGAGGCCGCGGTGGAACTGGCGCGGCAGCACGGTGTGTATTCAGTTGCTCACCCGCTGCGGTTGGATTATGTGCAGCTGAAAAAACGGCTTGGCGGAGTAACGGATCTTCGGAAGAAGACAACCAAGCCGGCATTCGTTGAACTGATCTCTGCGCATCAGGCGCCGATGTCGGAGTGTCTGATTGAGTTCGAGTCTTCGATTGGTGGCAAGATGCGGATTCAGTGGAAGGGCTCGTCGACACCTGACTGGGCAAGTCTGCTCCGTGCCTGGCGGGAAGCGGAACGATGATCCATATCACGGCACAGATGCGCGTGCTGGTGGCGATCGAGCCGGTTGACGGGCGTAAGGGCATTGATTCCCTGGCTCGTGTTTGCCAGGAAAAGCTCTCTGAAGATCCAATGACTGGTTGCGTTTTTGTGTTCAGGAGTCGGAGAGGAACGTCGATTCGGCTGCTCAGCTATGACGGCCAGGGATATTGGCTGGCGCAAAAGCGTCTCTCCAAAGGCCGATTTACGTGGTGGCCGGAATCGAGCTCAGTGGCCAAGCAACTGGAGGCATACGAGGCCCAGTTGCTGATGGTGGCCGGGGATGTGTCGCGGGTCCGCGCAGCGCCGATGTGGCGGCGGGTGAGTGCGCTGAAGTAAGAATCAAAAGAATCATCAATACCCCCTTGCGTTCCAAGAAAATCTGATTCATACTTCTGGGCAATGGCTGAGTTCAGATATCGCGGGCGCGAGATCCTTGAGAAAGACATCCTCTATATACGCACGCTGATCGAGCATTACCCGCAGGAAAGCCGGCGCAAGTTGTCGGTGAGGCTCTGTGAAGCCTGGCAGTGGCGGCAGGCGAATGGCGCGTTGCGCGACATGGTGTGCCGGGGCATGCTGCTGATGCTGGAGCGAGCCGGCCAAATCGCGCTGCCGCCGGTCAGTTATGTGCGGCATAATCCGCTGTCTCACAGAGCACGGCCGGAGCCGGTGCTGATCGATAAGACTGCCATCGAAGATCCGTTGCGCAAACTGCAACCGCTCGAGTTCGAGCAGGTGCGGCGAACCACGCAGGAGCCGTTGTTCAACAGCCTGATGGAGGAACATCACTATCTTGGCTACGAACAGCCGGTGGGAGAGCACCTGAAGTATCTGGTGTGGGCAGACGGCCGTCCGATAGCATGCCTGGCCTGGTCATCGGCTCCGCGTCATCTTGGCAGCCGTGATCGCTACATCGGATGGGACGCCGCGGCGCGGCGAAGCCGCATCCGTTTTATCGCGTACAACACGCGCTTCCTGATCCTGCCGTGGGTTCGGGTCGAGCATCTGGCTTCGCATATCCTGGGCCGGATGGCGGCGCGGATCTCCGATGACTGGGAGCAGGTGTACGGTCATCCGATTTACTTCCTGGAGACGTTCATCGATCCGGAGCGATTCCGTGGGACCTGTTACCGCGCAGCCAACTGGGTGCTGATGGGCAGGACGACGGGGCGGGGCAAGCAATCCAACAGCTACGTTCCGAACCGGTCGATCAAGGAGGTTCTCGCGCTACCGTTGACGAAGCGCTTCCGTGAACTGCTTGGGGGCACAGCATGAAGACTCCCCGGCGCCGCATCGATGTGAACCTGGAAGAACTGGATCGGGTGCTGGACGGAGCGCGAGAAGCGCCGTTGAGCGAGGCCGATCACAACAAGCTCAAAGATACGTTGCATGCTCTGGCGGCGATGCTGGTGAGGCCGCGCAATACGGAGAAGACCAGCGAGGTGCTGGAGAAACCGGAAGACTCCCAATCCGAAACGCAGCCGGAAAGCAACACGCCTCCGCCGGCTGGACACGGCCGCAATGGAGCAGAGGCGTTTGGTGGTGCGCGGAAGGTGGATATCAAGCACCAGAAGATGGCCCACGGAGACCGCTGCCCGGAGTGCGGAAGAGGCAACGTGTACGGGCAGAAGGAGCCGAAGGTGCTGGTGCGGATCGTCGGTCAGGCGCCGCTGGCGGCTACGGTCTACTCGCTCGAACGGTTGCGCTGCGGCGCCTGCGGGCAGATGTTCACGGCACAGGAACCGGAAGGAGTGGGGCCGGATAAGTACGATGAGACGGCTGCGGCGATGATCGCCCAACTCAAGTACGGTGCCGGGACGCCGTTCTACCGGCTGGAACAACTGGAAAGCCAGTTGGGTATCCCGCTGCCGGCGGCTACGCAGTGGGAGATCGTCGAGGAAGCTGCGCAGGTGATCAAGCCGGCGCGGGATGAGTTGATCCGGCAGGCAGCACAGGGCACGGTGGTCCATAACGACGACACAAGTATGCGAGTGCTGCGGCTGGAGCGCGATCCCAAGGACGAGCGCACGGGTGTGTTCACCAGCGGGATCGTGTCTGTCGGTGAGGGGCACAAGATCGCGCTCTACTTTACCGGAAGCCGGCATGCCGGCGAGAACATCGCAGAGGTGTTGAAGCAGCGGAGCGCGGAGCTTCCCAGCCCGATTCAAATGTGTGATGCACTGTCGCGCAATGTTCCGAAGTTGCCCGCGGGCGTGGAGATCCTGCTGGCCAACTGTCTAGCGCATGGACGCAGGCAGTTCGTGGATGTCGCGGAAAACTTCCCCAACGAATGCCGCTATGTGCTGGAAATGCTCGGTCAAGTGTATGGTCACGACGCCGAAGCGCGTGAGCGCGGCCTGACGCCGGACGAGCGGCTGCGGCTTCATCAGGAACGCAGCCGACCGGTGATGGACAGACTGCACGCCTGGCTGGAGGCGCAGTTAGCCGAGCGCAGAACAGAGCCTAACTCCGGGCTGGGCCAGGCAATCTCGTATCTACTGCGGCACTGGCAGCCCCTGACGTTGTTCCTCCGCAAGGCCGGGGCCCCGTTGGACAACAACCTCGTAGAGAGATCACTGAAGCGTGCCGTTCTACATCGAAAGAACGCCTTGTTTTATCGCACTCTGAACGGGGCGCAAGTCGGCGATCTGTTCATGAGCCTGATCCATACCTGCCAGTTGTGCGGCGCCAACTCCTTCGACTACCTGATCGAGCTTCAACGCCACGCCCAGGAACTGGCCGCCAGCCCCGCGGAATGGATGCCGTGGAACTATCGCGAGACTCTGGCGCGAAACTGGCAGCTCCCCGATTCGGCAGAGTTATGATGAATCCCCGATGGCCGGAAAGGATACTCTTCGGCCATACGTGGGGAGCATCGTGAAATGCCCGTAAAACAGGGGGCCGGCATCAGGAAATCCGGGAAGGTTTTTGGCCAGGGGCAAAAGACTGCCAAAACAATCCGCGCCGGTCTTTATGCTCGCGTTTCCACTCAGGATCAGCAGACGTTGCCGATGCAGAACCGAGCCATGCGTGAGTACGCCGTCCGGCGTGGCTGGACGATCGCCATGCAGGTGAAGGAAGTAGGCTCCGGAGCAACACAGCGGCAACGCCGCGAGGAACTGATGGAAGCAGCACGACGCAGGAAAATCGACGTTGTCGTGGTATGGCGACTGGACCGATGGGGAAGATCCGTCACCGACTTGCTGACGACGCTGCAGGAACTTGAACATCTCGGCGTCGGCTTCGTATCGCTGACCGAGGCGCTGGACCTGACCACGCCGGCCGGTCGTGCGATGGCCGCGCTGCTGGCGGTCTTCGCCGCCTTCGAGCGCGAGATCCTGGGTGAACGCGTGCGAGCTGGACTGGCTCATGCCCGGCTGAACGGCAAGCGCCTTGGCCGACCCGCAACCGCAGTACAGTACACCAATCAAATCCGCAAACTACGCCGCTCCGGCCTCAGCAAATCCGAGATCGCCCGGCACCTGCAAATCGGACGCACCTCCGTGCGCCGTATCCTGGATGAGAGGACTTGATCATGAGCAGTTCGACTACGGAGTTCCATAAAATCTGGATCGACCAATGCGCAGCGACCGAAGATATCCGCGACCACTTCGGTCTAAGCAACGCTCTGGACTATCTCATCGGTGAGAAGCTCTTCTCCTTCCTGAGGACAGCGGAGCAGGATCCCCTTTTCGCGGCGGAGTTGCCGGACTTTATCAGGGAGATCCAGCGGCTTTTTACAGCCGAAGTGATCCGCGATTATCTTGATCGCATGGAGAGAACAAAATATCTCGCCCCCATGGACCCTGATCTCGAAATGGATGATCTGGACGAACTCGATGACCCGGACGAAGACGAGCCCTGGCTCGAAAACCCGGTGATGGGCGCGGAAGAGCTGCTGCGCTTCTCCCGTGTCCGTCAACTCCTTCAGTCGTAGACTGCCATGGCAAAACCAAAACGCGATCCCGTTCGTGAGGAGCGCATCCACGAGGAAATCATCGTGGATGCCTCTGGGCCCGAGGAGCAGGCCATGGGCTGGTACTACTATCTCGAAGATAAGATCCACTTCCCGTTACTGGCAAAGTGCATCGCCTCCAGAGCAATCTCGCCGCTGCGAATGGGCGAATCTGTCGAAGTTATGGGGATGGCGCCCGAAGACACATGTTCCGGCGACATGCTTGTGCTAATCCGGTGGCAGCGCCGCACCATGGCTGTCCCGCTCTCGCAACTCACTGCCATAGACCCGGATGAAGCAACCCGCGAAGCCATCAAAGACTGGCATTACTGGGTGGCCCAAGGGTACTGCTTCTGATCTACGCATACCAAGAGTGTTGGCAGACGATTGGTTCGCCAACGAATAAGAATCTGAATCCCTATGACGAGACGACATCCACGATCACAGCCGACATGGACAGATGTTAAGGCAAAGCTCGCGGGCCTTGACCGGATAAACTTAATGGGCCTGGTTCAGGATCTTTATGCTGCGCACAAGGATAACCAGACCTTCCTTCACGCCCGCTTCGGCTTGGGCGAGGATGTTCTGAAGCCCTACAAGGAAACCCTGGAGCGCTGGCTCTGGCCGGATGTGATGCGTAATCAGGAACCCTCTGTTGCAAAGGCCAAACAAGCTATCTCCAGTTACCGAAAGGCGATCGGCGAACCTGCCGGACTCGCAGAGCTGATGGTGTCTTTTTGCGAAAGTGCGGCTGGCTTCTGCAACGATGTCGGCTACCAGGATGAAGGCTACTTCGATGCTCTGGTCCATATGTTCGGACAGGCTCTCAATGTCACTCGTCAGCTATCTGCAGGAGACCGCGATGCCTTAATCGCCCGGCTGGAACGCGTGCGCACCATCAGCCACAATTTTGGATATGGCGTCGGCGATGATATGGACGACCTGCTTGCAAAATACGTCCGCACCTGACTGATCCTCGCAGCCGGTTCACTCTTGCACAGAAATGCTGCGCAACCTTGCCGAAAACTCACGGATCTCCAGCCCCTACCCGCCGATCTAAACCGGGACGGGACAACGGATCTTCCGGACGATTCGGGCAGGACAGTCAAGAAGCCGTCGCGACCGGTGCCTGTCGATCTGCAAGAGAAGAGACTGCAGAAAAGGCTCATGGAGCTGCTGCAAGAACGATTTCGTAAAACCAACGTTAGGCGTGAGGGCGGATTCGGAGCCGCCCCGTTTGACCTTGTGGTACGGAATGGGCAGGGGACCGTTCTCATAGAAATGAAAGCTTATTCGGATGCCAGAAGGGCCATTCGAGAAGCGCTAGGGCAGATTCTCGAATATGCCTTCTTCTACCCCAAGACATCCAATCGTGCGAGGAATGTCAATCTCTTTATAGTTGTGCCGGCACCCATGAATGAAGAAGTTGCGAACTATATGAACCTGCTTCAGACTCGCTTCGAGATTCCGGTTCGATACTGCTCGTTTGCCCTCGGGGATGCATTGACGAACGTCCTTGGCGTGTGGCCCATATCTTAGGACGCAAATCCTGCGCGGAAATGGATGCCCCAGGTCTCGCTTCTGAGACCTGGGAAAGCAGTGAATCTTTTTTCCTCCTGATCCCACGGAGGATCGCGCCCTTATTTAATACCAGATCGCCATTTCACTCACTGATGGAAGATCAGTCCCCATAAAGTCGGCCAGTATCTTGCGATGTCATGACCAAGTAGCGTCTGGAAAATGCAGGACACATGGACACTGAGGTGTTTGTGAAAACTAATGGTGTACTTGCCGCTTCGCCGTGCGGATCAGCAATCATGGAGATCAGCCAATAACTGGGGTTCCTCGATCGCTTGAAGAATTGTCTTTTTTACCGCTTCGCTGATTAGAGCGTTGGCGTTTTCCGCTTTCCCCAGCACGGCAAGCTCCCCAGTGAAATTGGGCGTGCCGCCATGCGCGATGGCGCTGCGGTACGCATACATTTCAAGAAGTGAAAAGTAGCCTAATACTTGAAGCGGTGAGAAGCGGGGAAGGTCCTTCAATTCAAAGAGAAGCTTAAAGACTTTGTCTAGGAACTCGTTGAAATTCGCCTGATTGGGTGGTCTTTGCTGGTGTTTTGCGCTTCTTCCCGGTTGAATTCTGTTTGAAGCGCGGGTCTGGCCAGTGTTTATAGGGTGTTGCAGGGCTGTCGGAAGCGAT
>Ga0207933_1002104_pt1 | contig 13472 bp, 13 predicted proteins | sample NGESurdeep092012_4_FD_184488 | JGI IMG/M metagenome (GOLD analysis project Ga0207933, IMG submission 184488) | Arctic peat soil microbial communities from Barrow, Alaska - NGEE Surface sample F53-3 deep-092012 (SPAdes) | ecosystem: Environmental > Terrestrial > Soil > Wetlands > Peat ... | reverse complement strand
GACCCAACTTACGGACGGGTGCACTGATGGCGCGCAAGCTTCCCGGCTTTCGCCGCGAGCTCGATGCACGGGCGCTGTTCTCGGTCGCCTACGGCGAGATCGCGTCGTCGATCTACTTCGCGCTCGGCGTGCTCGCCGCGAACGCGCTCGGCTTCACGCCGCTCGTGTTGCTGCTGGTCGGAGGGCTCTTCCTGATCGTCTCGCTTTCGTACGCCGAAGGCACGGCTGCACTGCCCGAGACGGGCGGCGCCGCAACGTTCGTCCGTCGTGCGTTCAACGACCTGGCCGGCTTCATGACCGGCTGGGCGCTCTTCCTCGACTACGTGATCGTGATCGCCCTCTCCGCGCTGTTCCTGCCGCACTATCTCGCCGGGGCGTTGCAGGTGAAGGCGCTCGACCACAAGCCCGGCGACATCATCGTCGGCGTCTGCGTGATCGCGCTCGTCGCGCTCGTGCGAGTGTTGAGGCGCCCGTCCTTCTACGGGCTCGGGATCGTCGTGCCCGCGCTTGATCTCTTGACGCAGCTCTTGCTGGTGGTGCTCGGTTTCGCGTTGCTCTTCTCGCCGCATGCGCTGGCGCATGGCACGTCGCTGGGCTCGCACCCGACCTGGCATGCGCTCGCGTTCTCGCTGCCGCTTGCGATGCTGGCGTTCACCGGGCTCGAGACTGTCGCGAACCTCGCCGAGGAGGCCCGCCGCCCCGGCGTCGATTTGCCTCGCTCGGTATTCGGCGGCATCGCGACGGTCGTCACGATGTACGTGGCGATCGCAGTCGTTGCGCTCTCCGCGTTCCCCGGCCCGCACACTGCGCTCGGCGGTGAGTGGATCAGGGCGCCGCTCCTCGGCGTCGCGACGAGCCTCAGGGCACAGCTTCCCTACTGGATCGGGACACCGCTGCGTTTCTACGTGGGCCTCACCGGCGCGCTGATCTTGCTTGCGGCGATCACGACGTCGATCTCGGGCTTCTCGCGGCTCGCCTACTCGCTCGGGGAGCACGGCCAGCTGCCGCGCAGCTTCGGCAGGCTCAGCCGGCGCGCCCACGTCTCGCCGCTCGCGATCGGGTCGGCGGCGCTGATCTCGTCGGGGATCGTGATCGCCACGTCGTTCTTCCACGAGGACGTGAAGTTCCTCGCGAGCCTCTTCTCGTTCGGGGTGCTGCTCGCGTTTACCGCGGCGCAGCTTGCCGTGATCAAGCTGCGGGTCGACGAGCCCACCCTGGCGCGGCCGTACCGGGCGCCGTTCAACGTCACGATCCGTGGCGCCGAGATCCCGCTGCCCGCGGTCGTCGGGTCGGTCGCGACCGCGACCGTCTTCGTGCTCGCGATGGTCACTCATCCGGGTGCCCGTTACGCCGGTCCGGTTTGGCTCGCGATCGGCCTCGTCGTCTTCGTCGCCGTTCGCGCGTCGCACGGCGAGGGTCTGATGGAGCGGATCACCGCCGATGACGAGCGGCCGGTCGTTCAGGCCATGCACGTGCACCGGATCCTCGTTCCGATGAAGATCGGGATCATCGGCGAGGAGATGCTGGCCACGGCGGTCAAGCTCGCCTCCGAGCACGGGGCGGAGGTGCAGGCGCTGCATGTGATTCGCGTCCCGCTCGAGCAGGCGCTCGACGCCCACATGCTCGAGGAGGACGAGCGTGCGGAGGCGGCGCTGGCCGAGGCCAAGCTGCTCGGCGCCGAGCACGACGTCGTCGTCGAAGGCACGACCGTCCGGGCGCGCGCGATCGGGACGGCGATCGTCGAGCGCGCGCTCGAGGTCGATGCCGACCTGATCGTGCTCGGGTCGGCGCCGCGCTGGCGGCGCCAGTCGCGCTTCTTCTCGCCGACCGTCGACTACGTCCTGCGCCGCGCCCCCTGCGAGGTGCTGATCGTCGCCTTCCCCCAGTCCGTCCTGGACGAGGAGCTCGCGGCAACCTGACGTGCTCGGTGTCGGACACCGCACCAGAAGCATCGCGACCCTCAGCCGTGCGAGTACGCTGCGCCGCTGTGAAGGCAATCGTGATCGGGTGCGGGCGCGTCGGCTCGGCTGTCGCGCTGCAGCTCAACAGCTCGGATTGGGACGTCTCCGTCCTCGACGAGAACGAGGACGCGCTCGGGCGACTCGGTGAGAGCTGGACCGGTGGCTTCCTCGTGGGGCACGGCATGGATCTCCAGACGCTCCGCGAGGCGGGGATCGAAGATGCCGATGCGGTGGTCGTCACCACCAACGGCGACAACACGAATCTCGTGATCGCGCAGGTCGCCCAGAAGCAGTTCGAAGTGCCAACCGTCGTGGTGCGCGTGCTCGACCCGGCTCGCGCAGAGTTCTATGCGGCGCGCGGGCTGAGCATCGTCTGCCCGACGTCGGCCGCAATCGAGTCGCTCGTCGTCGCCGTCCGTTCGACGGAAGGAGCGCTCACCTGATGTACGTCTTGATCGCAGGCGGCGGCAAGGTCGGAGCGAACCTCACGCGGTCGCTGCTCCGCAGCGGCAACGAGGTGACGCTGATCGAGGAGATGTCGCACCGCTTCGACAAGCTCGAGGCGGAGTTCGAGCACCAGGTGCTGCGCGGCGACGCGACGGAGCTCTTCGTGCTCGAGCGCGCCGGCATCAAACGACCGCCCGACCTGCTCGTTGCGGCGACCGGCGACGACGAGGACAACATCGTCATCTGCCAGCTGGCGCGGGAACGCTACGGCGTCGTCAAGGTGATCGCCCGCATCAACGATCCGCGCAACCAGCCGTACTTCGACCTGCTCGGGATCTCCCCGACCGTCTCTGCGACGGGAGCGATCATGGCGCTGATCGAGCACGAGGTCCCGGAGCACGGGCTGATCCATCTGCTCGAGCTGCGCAAGGAGAATCTCGAGATCGTCGAGGTGTCGATCGACAAAAACGCGAACTGCCAGGGCAAGCGCGTGCGCTCTTTGCGCCTGCCCGAGGGCGCCCGGCTGATCTCGGTCGTCCGCGACGGCAAGGCAGAGATTCCCGACGAGGAGACCCAGCTCGAGATCGGCGACCAGGTGCTTGCGATCCTCGAGCCGGGTAAGGAGGACGAGCTCCGGCGCGTCCTCCTCAAGCCGTAAACCGGTCAAAAAACCGGCACGCCGAGACCGGCGTTACCTTGTGACTGTGCGCCGTCCCGCCACTCCGCTCCTGCTGGCGTGGTTTGCGACCTTCGCCGGGCTGCTCTCGATCGTCTCGGCGTTGACGCCGGAAATGGCAAATCGCGTCGATCTCGTCCAGGGCGTTCTCCCGCCCGGTGTGCCCGACGCAGCCCGCACGCTCGTGCTGGCGCTCGGGCTGGGTGCGATCTGGCTTTCGCGTGGGCTCGCGCGCCGGAAACACCGGGCGTGGACGCTGGCGGTGGTCGTTGTCGCCGCCTCAGCGGTCGCCCATCTCGCGAAGGGGCTCGACTTCGAGGAGGCGTCCGTCCACCTGCTGCTGCTGATCGCCCTCTTCCGTTCGCGGCGCGCCTTCGTGGCCCCAGGCGATCCGACGACGATCCGCCCGCTCGTGCAGGTCGGGCTCGCGTTGGGCGTCTGCGTCCCGATCTCGCTCTACTACGTCTACGACACCGATGCGTTCTCGGAGCGCATCGAAACGGCCCTGCTGATCGTGATCGGCGGGCTTGCCGCCCGGGCGCTCTGGCTCTGGCTGCGTCCGTTCCCCGTCGCGCCGCCGGAGCCGGACGACCGCGAACGGGCGGAGGAGCTGGTGCAGGCGCACGGCTCCGACAGCCTGGCCTACTTCGCGTTGCGCCACGACAAGAGCTACTTCTTCTCGGCCACCGGGCATTCGTTTCTGGCCTACCGGGTGATCGGAGGCACCGCGCTCGTCGGCGGCGATCCGATCGGCAACGAGGGTGAGCGTCATGAGCTGATGGCCGAGTTCACGCGCGTCGCGCATGCAAAGGGCTGGCGCGTTGCGATCGCCGGAGTTTCGAGCGAGGCGCTCTCCGACTACACCGGCCTCGGCTTCAAGTCGCTCTACCTGGGCGACGAGGCGGTGATCCGGCCGGCGGAGTTCTCGCTCGAGGGGCGCGCGATTCGCAAGGTGCGGCAGTCGGTTTCCCGTTTGGAGAAGAGTGGGTATCAGGTGCGGATGCTTTCGACTGCCGACGCCGACGACACGTTGAAGTGCGAGCTGCGCGCTGTCTCGGAGGAGTGGCGGGGCAACTGGCCCGAGCGTGGCTTCACGATGGCGATGGACGCACTCTTCCTCTACCCGGACACAGTCCTCGCTGTCGCAGTCGCTCCCGACGGCTCCGTCGGAGGCTTCCTGCAGTTGGTGCCGTCGCCCGCGAGTGAGGGCTATTCGCTTGCGTCGATGCGCCGGCGCAAGGACACGCCGAACGGGCTGATGGAGTTCCTGATCACCGAGTCGGTCGCGTGGTCGCGCGAACACGCGGTCACCGAGCTCTCGCTCAACTTCGCGGTGTTCGCCGACTACCTGCGCACCGACGAGACTGCGACGCGCTGGACCCGGGCTGCCCGCTGGGGGCTGCTGAAGGCCGATCGCCTGTTCCAGGTCGAGCGTCTGCACAGCTTCAACCGTAAGTTCTTCCCGCACTGGCGCCGCCGCTACTTCTGCTTTGAGCGCTGGAGCGACTTCCCGCTCGCAGGGCTCGCGTACCTGCATGCCGAATCGCTGCTCACGTTGCCACTGCCCTGGTTGAAGATCCAGGACCTGGCAGCGCGTTGAAAGCGGCGCTGATCGGACTTGTGCTGCTGGTCGCCGCCACCGTGTCGGGCTCGGCGCGCTCGGCGCCTGCCGGGATGGACTGGGCGCGGTTCAACTACGACACCGCCCGCTCGGGCAGCGCTCCGGGCAGCGGCATCACCGCTGCGAACGTCTCGAAGCTGCGCCGCCTGTCGGTGCGGCTCGACGGGACGGTCGATTCGTCGCCGATCTACCTGCACGACGTCCGCGTGCGCGGCGGATCCCATGACACGTTCTTCGTCACCACGACGTACGGGCGGACCGAGGCGATCGACGCAGGGAGCGGCCACGTCTTGTGGCGGTTCACGCCGCCGGACTACGCACGCGTCGCAGGCTCTCCGCAGATCACCACGTCGACTCCTGTCGCCTCGACCGATCGAAGCGCGATTTACGCCGCCGCGTCCGATGGGCGCATCCGCAAGCTGCGCATCTCCGACGGGAAGGTGCTGTGGACGACTCGGATCACGCGCGACCCGGCGCGCGAGAAGATCACGTCATCGCTGAATGTCTCGCGCGGGCTCGTGATCGCGACCACCGGTGGGTACATCGGCGACGCGCCGCCGTATCAGGGGCACGTCGTCGCGATGTCGGAGCGGACCGGCCGGATCGCGCACGTCTGGAACTCGCTGTGCTCGAACAACCGCACGATCATGCTCCCGCGCACCTGTGCCGCCAGCGACTCCGCGATCTGGTCGCGCAGCGGGGGCGCGGTCGACCCGTCGAACGGCGACATCGTCGTCGCGACGGGGAACGCGCTGTTCGACGGGAAGACCAACTGGGGTGACAGCGTGCTCGTGCTCTCGCCCGACGCGTCACGGTTGCTGCGGCACTGGACGCCCGCCGACCACCAGCACCTCAACGACACCGACCTCGATCTCGGCTCGACCAGCCCGGCGTTCCTGCCGGGCGGCTATGCCGTGCAGGGGGGCAAGGACGGGCTTTTGCGCCTGCTGCAGTTGCACCGGCTGCCGGGTGCGAACGCGCGCACCGGCGGTGAGTTGCAGACTCTGCCGGCGCCTGGCTCGACCGACGCCTTCACGGAGCCGGCGGTCTGGCAAGGCAAGTGGGTCTTTGTCGCGACTTCGGCAGGCACCGAAGCGCTGCTCTTCAAGGGCGGACGCCTGCACCCCGTGTGGTCGAACCACACCGGCGGGACCTCGCCGGTGGTCGCGGGCTCGTTGCTCTACGTCGCAGGCGACGGTGCGGTGCGCGTCTACGTGCCCACGAGCGGGCGCCTGGTGACGACGCTCACCACAGGCGCCGTGCACTGGCAGAGCCCGATCGTCGCCGACGGTCGCGTTGCTGTCGCCGAGGGCAATGCGAACGATCACGCCACCAGCGGCGTGCTCGACATCTACCGCTGAGGAACGCACGAAACCAGGTTCCGCTGCGCGGCAACCTGGTTCGAACACCTGCGCGGAACCTGTGTTGCCGCGCAGCGGAACCAGGTTGCCGCGGGTTCACCGCCGCCAGCTGCGGAAACGACCGTCACTACGAGTTCGCTTCCAGACGCCGAGCCCGATCAGCGTGCCGACTGCGTCGATCCCGACGTCGATCGGTGAGCCGTGCCGGCCGCGCACGAAGGTCTGGTGGAACTCGTCACTGCAGGCGTAGGCGACGGTCAGGACGAACGCCCAGCGTGACGAGCCGGTCGCGCGCCGGAGCAGGATCGCGAGTACCGCGTACTCCGTCATGTGCGCGCACTTGCGCAGCACCAGGTCCCAGGTTCCGAGGCCCGTGCCGAGGCTGGGCACGGCCGAGAACGCGAAGATCACGGCCGCCCACACGACCACCGGCACCCAAAGAGAGACTGCCGAGCGAGAGACCATCCGTAGCCATGGTAGATTCAGCGCCAACTGGGTGAGTGGTAAGGGAATCCGGTGCGAATCCGGAACGGTCCCGCCGCTGTAAGGGGAGATTGAACGATTGCCCTCCGCCGAACGCCACTGAGCGAAAGCTTGGGAAGGCGGTGGAGGGGAGAGCCCCGAGTCAGAAGACCTGCCGGTCACCCTTCATATCGATCCCCTCGCGGAAGGAGGAATCGTGGCCAAGCGCCTCGTTTTCGTACTCGTCGTCGTTCTGCTCGTGCTCCCGGCGACCGCTCTCGCTGCCACCGTCAAGGTGCGCGTCGAAGGCAAGACCCGCACGCTGTTTGCCCCGACCGAGCTCACGGTCAACGCCACGAACGCGCAAGACGCGCTCGAGCAGGCGTCGATCATCGGCGAGTTCTACTACCACGTCACAACCTCGGCTCTCGGGTCGTACGTCGACCAGATCGGCCGCTACGGCGGCAGTTCGACGACCGGCTGGGTGTTCAAGGTCGACGGCAAGTCGCCTCCCGTCGCAGCCAACCAGGTGCAGCTGCAGGACGGCGACACGGTGCTCTGGTACTACGCGACGTTCGGGCCGACCGGGGGCCCGCCGACGCTTGCTGTGAAGTCGGCCACGAAGCCGGGCTGCTACACGATCTCGGCGCTCGACGACAACGGCGCACCAGCGAAGGTGACCGGTGTGCAGCTGCACGTCGGCTCGAAGCGCGCGATCGCGGCGGCGACCGGCACGAACGTCTGCCCCGGCCCGCATCGGGGCCTGCTCGTACGGGCGACTGCGACCGGTGCGGTTCGTTCCAACGCAGTGAAGTGACGGTGTGCGGAACGTCGTCTTCACGCTGTTGCTCGCGCTCGTCCTCGCAGGCTGCGGGGGCGGGCGCAGCAGCGCGTCGTCGAAAGGCACGGCGACGCTGTGGGTGACGCGCGACCGTGGGTCACAGGTGATCTTCGCCGGGCAGGTGCCGGCCGGCCTGTCGGCGATGCAGGCACTCGAACAAAAGCTGAAGGTCACGACGCGCTACGGAGGACGGTTCGCGCAGTCGATCGACGGCGTCTCGGGCTCGGTCTCGTCGCAGCACGACTGGTTCTACTTCGTCAACGGGATCGAGGCGGACACGAGCGCAGCCGCGGTCCGGCTGCGCCCCGGCGACGTCGAGTGGTGGGACTACCGGTCGTGGGCCGGCGGCGCGATGAGCGTGCCGGTCGTCGCCGGCGCCTATCCGGAGCCGTTCGCGCACGGGTTCGAGTGGGCGCGGCCGGGGGCGGCTGTGACCGGCGGCGCTCCGTCCGTCGCGAAGCTGCTCGCCCGCGAGGTGCACGGGACCGTGGGCGTGACGGGCGCGAGCCCGAACCGGATCGCGATCGACGCCGCGTCGCCGCCCGGCACGGTCAAGGTCGCCCGGCACGGGAACGGCGTGTGGCTGACGCTCGGGATCGCGGCAGCGGCCCGGCTCGCTCGGGATCCGCACGCCCTGCGCTTCCACTACGGGACAGGCGCATGAGCCATAGGCTCGACGGAGGCGCTCAGAGAATGGGCGCGGGCCCTGCAGCCGCGCTGCTCGCTGCGCTGGCGGTCGCGGCGCTCGTGGTGACGCAGACGTGGGCGGTCGGGCTGATCTGCGCAGTGCTGCTCGTCGCCGTCTGGCGGGCCCCGGCGCAGCGGCGGCTTCCGTACGTGATCGGGACGCTGACGAGCGCCGTCTTCGTCGTTCTGCTCACTCCGTTCGTCGAGGAGATCGGCTCGCATCCGCTCTGGACGGGGCCGACCATCCCGGTGCTGGGCACGCTCGACGTCACGCGCGAGGAGATCGCCAACGGTGTCTTCCAGGGCTTGCGCCTCGCCGCGGTCGGGCTCGCGTTCGCCGTCTACGCGCTTTCGGTCGACCACGACCGTCTGCTCGCTTCGGCGGGCTGGTTGCGCCGTTCGACGGTCGCCGTCGCGCTGGCGACGAGGCTCGTGCCGCTGCTCGAACGCGACGCTCGCGACCTGCGCATCGCGCTGCGCGGCCGCGGCGTCACGCTCGGCCCGGTGCGGCTGCTCTCGCCGCTCCTGGCCGGCTCGCTCGAGCGCGGCCTCAACGTCGCCGAGGCGATGGAGGCGCGCGGCTACGGGCGCGCCGGTCGCACGCGTGCGCCGCGAGCGGCCTGGACACGGCTCGACCGGCTGGCGCTGCTGGGAGCGCTCGCAGTCGTGCTCGGAGCGATATGGCTCTAGCCCAGACCCGTGACCTGACGTTCGCGTACGGGGCAGGGCCGCCGGTGCTCGACGGCATCTCGCTCGAGTTCGCCGACGGCGAGCATGTCGCGCTCCTCGGGCCGTCGGGATCGGGCAAGTCGACGTTGCTGCGTGCGTTCGCGGGCCTCGTGCCGCACTTCCACGGCGGCGTCTTTTCCGGCTCGGTCGTCGTTGGCGGGTTCGACACGCGCGAGACCCAGCCGGCGCAGCTCGTGGGCACGGTCGCATCCGTGTTCCAGGACCCCGAGGACCAGCTCGTGATGAGCCGCGTGGCGAACGAGGTTGCCTTCGGGCTCGAGAATCTGGGTGTCGAGCCGGACGAGATCTGGCCGCGGGTGAGCGAGGCGCTCGAGCTCGTCGGCGCAGAGCACCTGGCGGAACGCCCGGTCGGGGAGCTGTCGGGCGGCGAGCTGCAACGCGTCTGCCTCGCCTCGGCGCTCGCGCTCAGACCGCGCTTGCTGCTGCTCGACGAACCGACGTCGCAGCTCGATCCCGAGGCGGCTGACGCGTTCTTCGATCTGGTCGAGCGGTTGCCGTGCGCCATCGTGCTCTCTGAGCAGCGCCCTGCGCGACCGCTGGCGCGCGCCGACCGCGTTCTCTTCATGGACGGCGGCCGGATCGTGCTCGACGCACCGCGCGACGAGGCGATGACCTGGCTGGCCGCCAACCGTCCGCTCTACCTGCCGCATGCGGCAGCCCTGGTGTGCAGGGTCAGCGACGCGCGCTATGCGTATGGCGACGAGCTCGCGCTCGACGGCGCGTCACTCGAGGTGCGGCGGGGAGAGATCGTCGCACTCACCGGCCCGAACGGCGCCGGCAAGACCACGCTCGCCAAGCTCGCGACCGGCCTGCTCGAGCCCGACTCCGGGGAGGTGGAGCATGGCCACGCCGCGTACCTGACCCAGGATCCCGGGCGCCATCTCGTCACCGAGCGGGTGCTCGACGAGGTCGCGCTTGGCGCCGACCAGGCGCGCGCGCGCGAGGTGCTCGCCCGCCTTGGGTTGACGGCCCATCTCGAACGCCATCCGCGTGACCTCTCCGCGGGCGAGCGCGAGCGGGTGGCTCTGGCGGCCGTGCTCGTCACCGAGCCGGAGCTGCTGGTGCTTGACGAGCCGACGAAGGGCGTCGACCCCGAGCGGAAGGCGGAGCTCGCGGCGCTGCTCCGCTCCGAGGCGCCGCGGCGTGGGACGCTCGTCGTCACGCACGACTTGCCCTGGGCAGCGGAAGTTGCCGACCGGATCGTCACCCTCGAGCTCAGGCAGAACGTGCATGCGTAGGCTGCTGCTGATCGGAGCCGCGCTGCTCGTTGCGGCGCTGCTCGTGCACGACGGCGCGCTCGCGACGTTGCTCGGCGCGGGCGCGCTCGTCGTAGCAGGCGTTGCCTGGTTCGAGATGGGCACCCACTCGACGCGCGAGCTCGCCGTCGTCGCCACCCTCGGCGCCGCCGCGGCGGCGGGGCGCGTGCTCTTCGCCGCCATTCCCGGTGTGCAGCCGGTGACCGTGATCGCGGTTGTCGCAGGCGCGTCGCTCGGCCTGCGCGCCGGTGTTGCGACCGGCGCGCTCGCCGCGTTCGTCTCGAACCTGTTCCTCGGCCAGGGAATCTGGACGCCGCAGCAGATGCTGGGCTGGGCGGCGTGCGGCGCCGTCGGCGCACTGCTCGCTCCGGCGATCAGGGGCCGCATCCCGCTCGCCGCCCTCTGTGCGGTGCTCGGCCTGCTCTTCAGCGCAAGCATGGACGTCTGGCTCTGGTACGGGTTCTTCCCACACACCGTTGCATCGCTCGCAGCGGTGGTTGGGCGCGGGCTCTGGTTCGACGTGTCGCACGCCACGGGCAACGTCGTGCTGGCGCTGGCGGCCGGCCCCGAGCTGCGGCGCATGCTCGACCGCTACGCCACACGCCTGAAGTCGGTGGTCGTATGGGCCTAGTGGCGGCTGCCGCGACTGCGCTGATGCTCGCGGTCACTCCGGTGCAGTTCATACAGGCGCACGGGCAGAACGGGGCGTTCGCCGAGACCGGCGGGCCTGCCGATGCAGCGCTCACCTCATGGGCGGTACTGGGGCTGCGTGCAGTCGGCCGGCCGGTGCCGGGCTCACTGGCCTACCTCCAGTCACAAGAGGGCTCGCTCCTCTCGACCACAGACATCGCGCTCGTTGCACTCGCAGAGCAGGCCCTGGGCGCGCAGCCGGAGACGTTGCGGGCCCGGCTACGGTCGGCGGCGCGGCCGAGCGGCGTGATCGGCGAGACCGTCAACTCGACGTGCTGGGCAGTGCTCGCGCTCGGGCAGGCGTCACGGGCGACGACGCGCTACCTGCTGGCGCAGCAGGCGAAGGGCGGCGGGTGGTCGTGGTTGGCGGGGGGGCAGCCGGACTCGAACGACACCGCCGCCGCGCTCGAAGCGTTGCGAGTCGCCGGGGTCCGCGGTGCTCCCGTGACACGTGGCGCGAAGTTCTTGCTGTCCTTCGAGAACCGCGACGGCGGCTTCGAGCTGACGCACGGCCGCGGCTCGGACGCCCAGTCGACTGCGTGGGCGATCCAGGGGCTCGTTGCGGCAGGGCGCAAGCCGCCGCGCAGCGCGTTTGCCTACCTCGCGAAGCTGAAGCGGGCCGACGGCAGCTACCGCTACTCCACCCGCTACGTGACGACGCCGGTGTGGGTCACCTCGCAGGTGCTCGTCGCGCTCGCCAAGAAACCCTTTCCCTTCGCCGGCTGACGCGGCCTTCCTGCCGTCTCAGCGTGGCGGGAGCTGCGCGGCTTGACTAAGGTTGTGCGGCGGCCTGGCCATACGTCTGGCCTTTTAGCGATCTCGAGCGGAGGGTGAACTGACATGACGGAGGTCAACTCGGACAGCAGGCTCGACCTGGAGCAGAACGACGCCGTCAGGCTCGACGCGATTTTCGAGTCCGCGAAAACGGAGGATGACGCCGTCACGGAGAGCGATATCTCTCGCCGGCTGACGGCGATCCTCGACTCGGCCGAGACCGAGGCCGGCCGGATCCGTGAGCGTGCCCAGACCGAGGCCGCCTCGATCATCAAGGCGGCGCACGCCTCTGCTGCCGAACGGATCGACGAGTTGACCCGCGAGCCCGAGCGCATCCGCGACGAGGCGCAGCGCCAGGCGCGCGACCTTGTCCGCTCCACCGAGGAGCGGTCGGCGCGCCAGATCGCCGATGCCGAGAGCCAGGCCCGCCAGACGATTCACGATGCCGAACAGCGCGCCGAGACGCAGCGCCGCGACATGGAGCGGACGATCGCCGAGCTGGAGGCATCGATGGAGCGCCGCCAGCGCGAGCTGAAGGACGAGATTCGCCTGCTTGCCGACCTGCGCGGCGAGGCCAGCGGCTCCGTCTCGCAGGTGGTGGCCGCGCTCCAGGGCGTCGCCACCGACCTGAACCGGAAGCTGGGAACGATCCCCAGCGTCGGCGCCGCCGTCGACGAAGTGCCGCTCCCGGCGAGCGTCACCGAGCATCGCGCCGACGCCGACCACGGGAAAGGCGCCTTCCGGCGGCTTCGGCCGCCGCGTTGATCCCGTCGGTTTGCGGGATTCCGACTCGGACGAACGACTGACGTGAGCGTCACCGCACTGCCGCCTGCGGCCGAACTGCCCGAGCCGTCGGAGCCGCCCGACTCGTGGTTGCCGGCTGCGCTCGTTCGGGCCGAGCAGCTGGCCGCCGAGATCGTCGCGACGGCGCAGGCTGGCGCTCGCCGCACGCTCGAAACGGCCCGCACAGCCGGTGCAAGTCGCGAGCAGGATCTTGTCGGGCGCATCGAGACTATCTGCGGCGCCGCACATGACGCTTGCAGCCAGACGCTGGCGGTCGCGCGGTCGGAAGCGGCGGCGCGAACTGCCTCCGCCGATGCGAAGACGCGCCAGATTCGCGCGCATGCGCAGCGGAAGGCCGCACGGGTGCGCGCCGACGCGCGCCAGACCGTCCACGAGCTGCAGCAGCGTGCCGAGCGCCGCCGCGCGCGACTCGAGACCGAGTTCCGGGCGCTCGTCAAGCAGCGCGACGCGGCAGCGCGCGAGTTCGCCGGCGCCGTCTCCTCGCTGCAGGTTGCCGCCGGCCTCGTCACGGTCCTGCGGGAGGAGGGAGGCGCCGGGGTGTTCGCGCGGCGTGTCCGGCCGCCCTTCCGGCGTCGGTTCGCCCGGCGGGCCGCGTTTGTGCTCGCACCGGCTGCGCTCGTGGCTTCCCTGGGCTATGTGCTTGTTCAGTCGACGCCTGCAGCGGCGCTCTTCCACGACGACGTCGTGGCGACACCGGTCGCCGCCACCGTGCGCGCGCCGCTCTGCCCGGTTCCGGCCGCGTACCGCACTGCCTTTGTCTCCGCGGCGACCGCGCAGCATGTGCCGCTCGCGCTACTCGTCTCGGTTGCCACGGTCGAGTCGCGCTTCGACGCGAACGCGCGGTCGACAGCCGGTGCGGTCGGGCTGTTGCAGCTCCTGCCGTCGACCGCCGGTGACCTCCAGGTCGACCCCGACCAGCCCGAGTCGAACATCCTCGGCGGTGCGACCTATCTGCACCAGATGCTCGATCGCTTCGGCAGTACCGAGCTCGCGCTCGCCGCCTACAACGCGGGGCCGAATGCTGTCGCCCAGGGCGCGATCCCGGCGTCGACCCTGCAGTACGTCGGCGAGGTCATGCAGAACTGGGCGACGATCAAGGGCTGTCGCTAGCTGTCCTACCCACGGACGTTGTGAACGCGGCT
>Ga0207933_1002102_pt1 | contig 13486 bp, 12 predicted proteins | sample NGESurdeep092012_4_FD_184488 | JGI IMG/M metagenome (GOLD analysis project Ga0207933, IMG submission 184488) | Arctic peat soil microbial communities from Barrow, Alaska - NGEE Surface sample F53-3 deep-092012 (SPAdes) | ecosystem: Environmental > Terrestrial > Soil > Wetlands > Peat ... | reverse complement strand
TGAGCTCCTTCTTCAGCGAGGCGTGGAAGCTCTCGCAGACCGCGTTGTCGAAGCAGTCGCCCTTGGACCCGGTCGAGGGGGTGATACCGGCCTGCTCGCAACGGCCGGTGAACAGGACAGCCGTGTATTGCCCTGGTCGGAGTGGTGGATCAGCCTCCCGGCGGCTGAGTCGGGTTTGCGTTGGGCGAGCGCCATCTGTAGCGCGTCGACGACGAGCTCCGCGCGGAGATGGTCGGCCATCGCCCAGCCGACGATCCTGCGGGAGAAGAGGTCTTGGACGTGCGCGAGATAGAGCCAGCCCTCCCACGTGCGGATGTAGGTGATGTCCGCCGACCACGTCCGGTTCGCCACGGTCGGGTTGAAGTCGCGCTCCACGAGATCGGGAGCGACCCTGACGCCCTCCAAGCGGACCGTGGTGCGGCGTCTCGGGCGCTCGGGAAGCCCGGAGAGGCCCGCCAGGACCATCAGGCGCTCCACGCGCTTGCAGCCGACTTTGATCCCGTGAGCGAGCCGTAGGTCGGCGTGCACGCGCCGCGAGCCGTAGGTCTCTTTCGAGGCGGTGTGAATCTCACGGATCTTCTCTGTCAGCCACGCGTCCGCGAGGTCACGGTCGCTCGGGGCGCGGCGCTCCCAGGCGTAGAAACCCGCCCGGGAGACACCAAGCACCCGGCACATCACCGCGATCGAGTGATGTGCCTTCTCCGCCGCGATGAACCCGAACGCTGCTACCGGTTCGGTTCGCTCGCCCTGGCGAAGAAGGCCGTGGCTTTTTTTAGGATTTCTCGCTCTTCGCGAAGAACCCGGTTCTCACGCCGGAGTCTTCGCAACTCCTCACGCTCCTCGCTGGTCAGGCCCGGCGCGCGGCCGCTATCGATCTCCGCGCGCTTGACCCAGTTCGACAACGACTGGCCGCTAACGCCGAGATCCTTCGCGATCTCGCTGACCGACCGGCCACTCGAACGGACCAGCTCAACCGCCTCACGACGGAACTCCACAGGGTACGGGGGACGAGTACGTGGCATCCACACCACATCCTTCCTGCCAGGTCCGACGGACCCAAGCACTCAGGTGTCCACAAAAGCGGGGGCACTCCATTCGGTGGATATTTGATCTCGTCGGTCACGCTATGTCTTTCGATCCCCACAGATCCAGGAAGACGCCGACTGCGGCCTCTCCCCGGGGCTCGAGGTACAGGTCCAGCATGACTCGGCTGGGCGGAGCGATCACTCGTTCGTCTGCATCGGTGCGTGCGTCACCACTGGCCAGGTGCTCCGGGTCTGAGATCAGCGTGAGGTTCGCTCCCCGCTCCGTGCGGAATCCGCCGAGCGCCTGGGGGATCCGCTCGAGGTCCTCGCCGGAAGCTTGGACTCGGTATAGCGGGCGTTGCACACCGGTCAGGACCGGTAGTCCCATCCGTTCGGCTGCCAGGGCACCGGTGAGCACCATCTCATAGTCGGCGAACGATGCCGGGACCGCGTGGGGATCTCGGACGAAGCACGACAGCCGCCGCGCAGAGGTAGAGGAGGGGCGGCCATGCTCGGCTAGCCAACGTCGTACACCCTCGATGTCAACCACACGCCGCTTCATCCCACGTCCGCGCCCGTGTCGCTCGATCAGGCGTGCGTCCTCCAAGGTTGTGAGCAGACGGTGGGCGGTCACCTCGCTGCTCGCGCTTCGCTCGGCGAGTCGCCGGATCGTCCAGGCTTCCCTGGGATGGTCGGCAATCAGTTGCGCGGGTCGCAGACTGCCTGCGCGCAGGGCACGCCGGTGAGTCGGCAGCCGCTCACGCACGCGCTTGGTAAGCGTCTGCCCAGGAAGCCACGCGCGACCCGCACCATCCACGAAGCCGATGTCGGCGTCCTGTAGACGCGCGGCCATAGCGTCGTCCAGCACAGCCTTGATCATCAGGACGCGCCTACCGTCGCTCCGCTCACGATCGAGCAATCCGGCCAGCTCGCGGCTCTCGATGGCTCCGGCCTCCACGGGAAAGGCCTGCCCGGCGATCACCACAGCGGACTCTGGCGCGTTACGGACCACGTTCACCTCGGGTATGCGGTCGAACGCGTCCGCCACCTGGGGGTCGACGTCAGGATGGAGCGTGATCAGAGCAGTTTGCGCTATAGCATTTGATTGCATGGGCAGCTAAGTATAGCGTAAATCCCAGCATTTTGCCATTATAAAGCAAAGATTGCACTACTTAGCTGCTTGCACCGCAGGAAACATAGCGATGTAGGCAATTCTGAAACGCGCCCGGCAAGATTCGAACTTGCGACCTCCCGCTCCGGAGGCGGGCGCTCTATCCACTGAGCTACGGGCGCGGGTGTCGCTACCGTAGCGGAGGATGGACCTGTCGATCTTCTTCGCCGGCACCGGCGGCTCGGTGCCGAGTCCGCGGCGCGGGCTGCCCGCGATCCTCGTGCGCCGCGGCGGCGAGCGGATCCTGTTCGACTGCGGCGAAGGCACGCAGCGCCAGCTCGTGCGCTCGATCGGGCTGACCGACGTGGACGGCGTGTTCATCACGCACTTCCACGCCGACCACTGGCTGGGGCTGCCGGGGATGCTGAAGTCGTTTGCGCTGCGCGAACGCGAGCAGCCGCTGACCGTCTACGGCCCGCGCGGGCTGAAGGAATTGATGGGGGCGATGAAGGTCGTCTACGGCCGGATGCCCTACGAGCTGAGCTTCGTCGAGCTTCAGCCCGCGGAGGCGGTGCGGCGCGACGGCTACGCGATCACCGCGATTCCCGTCAGCCATCGCGGCGCGGCGTGCTTCGGCTACGCGATCGTCGAGGAGGAGCGTCCCGGGCAGCTCGACGCGCGCCTGGCGCGGGAGCTGGGGGTCAAACCGGGACCCGACCTCGGCCGGCTGCAGCGCGGGGAGACGGTCGACGGGGTGACGCCCGAGCAGGTGATGGGGCCGGCACGGGAGGGGCGCAAGGTCGTGCTCTCCGGCGACACGGAGCCGTGCGAGGCGGTCGCGATCGCCGCCTACCAGGCCGACCTGCTCGTCCACGAGGCGACGTTCATAGAGGACGAGGCCGAGCGCGCGCGCCAGACCTCGCACTCGACCGCGCGTCAGGCAGCGCTGCTGGCAAGGGACGCGGAGGTGCGGATGCTCGCGCTGACGCACATCTCGAGCCGCTACACCGACCGCGAACTGCGCGAGCAGGCGCGCGAGGTGTTCGCCGCGACCGAGACGCCGCGCGACTTCGACACGATCGAGGTGCCCTTCCCTGAGCGCGGCGGCGCGGAGCTGATTCGCTGGTCCGAGCGCCGCGAGCGCGAGGCCGCGTCCAAGGAGCCCGTCACGGCGCCCTGATACAGTCAGGGAAATCCTCCTTTAACCCGGTCCCGAGAGGCCAGGAAGGAAACGATGGACAGCAGTAGCAACGAGAAGGTCGTCCTCCGGGCGGAGGACGTACGACGGGCGCTGGTGCGCGTCGCACACGAGATCGTCGAGCGCAATCCCGGCCCGCGGGCGCCGGTGCTGATCGGGATCCACCGGCGCGGGGCGTTCCTCGCACAGCGGTTGCAGGCGCAGCTCGAAGATCTGCTCGACGCGGAGGTTCCGCTCGGGGATCTCGACATCGGCTTCTACCGCGACGACCTCCAGCGCCGCCCCGACGCGCCGGTCGTGCACGCCTCGCACATCGACTTCGACGTCGCGGGGCGCACGGTCGTGATCGTCGATGACGTGCTGTTCACCGGGCGGACCGTGCGCGCGGCGATCGAGGCCCTGTTCGACTACGGCCGGCCCGCGCGCGTGCAGCTGGCGGTGCTCGCCGACCGCGGCCACCGCGAGCTGCCGATCAGGCCGGACTACGTCGGCAAGAACCTGCCGACCTCGCGCGACGAGCACGTGCACGTGCGGATGTCTGAGCTTGACGGCACGGATGAGGTAACGATCGAGGCCGCCCCCGAGGGCGGTGCCGCAGTTCAGACCGCCACGGTGGAGGCCCCGGCATGAACCACCTGATCTCGATCGAGGATCTCGACCGCGAGGAAATCGAGCGGATCGTCGCGCAGGCGGCGCGCTTCGCCGAGGTCTCCGACCGCGAGATCAAGGAGGTGCCGGCACTGCGCGGCCGGACGGTGCTGAACCTCTTCTACGAGGCCTCGACGCGTACGCGCAGCTCGTTCGAGCTGGCCGCCAAGCGGCTGTCGGCCACAGTGGTGAACTTCGCCGCGGGCGGATCGAGCGTGGAGAAGGGCGAGTCGCTGAAGGACACGGTGCTGACGCTCGGCGCGTACAAGCCCGACGCGATCGTGCTGCGCACACCGTGGGCGGGCGCCGCCGAGCTCGTCTCGAAGTGGTGCCCCGCGGCGATCGTGAACGCGGGCGACGGCAAGCACGAGCATCCGACGCAGGCGCTGCTCGACGTCTACACGCTGCAAAAGCGCCTCGGCGGGATCGACGGCGCGTCGATCTGGATCGTCGGCGACGTCGCGCACTCGCGCGTGGCGCGGTCGAACATCATCGCCTTCCAGAAGCTCGGCGCTCGGGTCACGGTCGCCGGGCCGCCGACGCTGATCCCGCGCGGGATCGAGGCGCTCGGCTGCGAGGTGCGCTTCACGCTCGAGGAGCTTCCCAAGGCGGATGTGGTCTACGCGCTGCGGATGCAGCACGAGCGGATGAACGAGAGCTTCCTGCCGTCGCTGCGCGAGTACGCCGCCTGGTACCAGATCAACGGCCGGCGACTGGGACCGCGCCAGGTGCTGATGCACCCCGGGCCGGTCAACCGCGGCGTGGAGCTCTCCGGCGAGGTCGTCGACTCCCCACAGGCTGTGATCACCGCGCAGGTCGAGGCCGGCGTGGTGGTGAGGATGGCGGTGCTCTACGAGCTGCTCGCCGGCGCGCGCGAGCCTCTACCTGACCCCACCCGCCCCGGTCGCCCCGGCCACCCGGCCAATCCCGGCCAGCCGGGCCGCCAGGGCCAGCCGGACCGTCCCGAGAACGTCAAGCAGCTCGCGTGATGGCTTCCAACTTCGTCAAGCAGCTCACGTGATGGCGGCGAATACGCTCGTCCAGGGACCAGCGGTCCCCGCGAACCTCCTGCTCTGCGATGCCCACGTGCTCGATCCCCGCGCGGGCATCGACGCGCGCCACGACGTGCGCGTGCGCGGCGGTGAGATCGCCGAGATCGGAGCGCCGGGCGCGCTGGAGGCGGTCGCGGAGGAGGAAGCGATCGACGCGCGCGGACGGCATCTGCTGCCGGCGTTCTTCGACCCGCACGTGCACCTGAGGACGCCCGGGCAGGAGCACAAGGAGGATCTCGAAACGGGGACTCGCGCGGCCGCCGCCGGGGGCTTCGGCGGCGCGATCGCGATGCCGAACACCGACCCGGTGCTCGACTCGGCGCCGCTGCTGCGCTCGCTGCGCGACGCGGCGGCGCGCGAAGCGCGGATCCCGATCGGCTTCATGGCGGCGATTACGCGCGGCCTGGAGGGGGAGGAGCTGACCGAGATGGCTGAGCTGCGCAAGGAAGGGGCGCTCGGCTTCACCGACGACGGGCGGCCGGTGCGGAGCGCGGGGATGCTGCGCAAGGCGCTGCAGTACCAGCGGCTGTGCGGTGGGACGATCGCGCTGCACGAGGAGGACCCGACGCTGTCGAAGGGCGGCGCGATGCACGAGGGCACGGTCAGCGCGGCGCTCGGCCTCGGCGGGATCCCGAGCGTGAGCGAGTCGACGATGGTCGCGCGCGACGCCGCGCTCGCCGGCTACGAGGACGCGCGCGTGCACTTCCAGCACCTCAGCTGCGTGGCCTCGGTAGAGGCGGTCGCGCACGCGAAGGCGCAGGGCTGGAGGCTCAGCACGGAGGTCACGCCCCACCATCTGCTGCTCACCGAGGAGGACGTGCGCGGGATGGACACGCGCATGAAGATGAACCCGCCGCTGGCCACCGAGGACGATCGCAAGGCGCTCGTCGAGGGGCTGCGCGACGGGACGATCGACTGCGTCGCGACCGATCACGCGCCGCACGCGCGCGACGAGAAGGAGGTCCCGTTCGAGCAGGCGCCGATGGGGACGACGGGGCTGGAGACCGCGTTCGCGGCGCTCTACACAGGGCTGGTGCTGCCGGGTGTGCTCGATCTCAAGCTGCTGGTGGAGCGCATGACGGCCGCGGCCGCTCTGTTTGAGCTGCCAACCCACACGATCGAAAACGGCAAGCCGGCCAACCTGACGCTCGTCGATCTCGACGGCGAGTTCCTCGCAGGAGAGCACGGCTGGGAGAGCCGCTCGGAGAACTGCTGCTTCGCCGGGCGGCGCTTGCAGGGCCGCGTGTTGCTGACGGTGGCGGCCGGGGCGGTCGTCTACAGGGAGCGCGCATTCTCGGTGGTGGCCGCCTGATGAGCCTGCTCGAGCGCTCCCGAGCCGCGCTGGTAGTCGTCGACGTGCAGGAGGGATTCAGGCCGTATGCGTCCTTCGCCGGCGTCGCGGAGGCGTGCGCGAAACTCCTGCGGGCGGCACGCATCCTCGACGTGCCGCGCGTGGTCAGCGAGCAGTACCCGAAGGGTCTTGGCCACACCGCGCCCGAGGTCGGCCTGGAGGGGGAGCGACCGATCGAGAAGAGCGTCTTCTCCGCCGCTCGCGCCGAGGGCTTCGATCTGCAGGGCAGAGACCAGGCGCTCGTGTGCGGGATCGAGACGCACGTATGTGTGAGCCAGACGGTGCTCGATCTGCTGGAGCGCGGGGTGCAGGTGCAGGTCCCGGCCGACGCGGTCGGCTCGCGGCACGGGATCGACTACGAGCGTGGCCTGGAGCGCTTGGAGCGGGCGGGAGCCGTCGTGACGACGGTCGAGGCGGCGCTGTTCGAGCTGCTCGAGCGCGCCGGCACGCCGGAGTTCAAGGCCGTCCAGAAATTAATTCTCTGATGGGCGGCGCGACGGCCTATGTGCTGCTGGAGGACGGCACCCGCTTCGACGGCGTGGCCTGCGGTGCATCGGATCACGCCCACCCCGCCGTCGGCGAGGTCGTCTTCACGACCGGGATGGCCGGCTACCAGGAGTCGATGACCGATCCGTCGTTCGCGGGGCAGCTGATCGCGTTCACCTATCCCCACATCGGCAACTACGGGGCGAGCGCTCGGGCGATGGAGTCAGAGCGCGTGTGGGCGCGTGCGGCGATCATGCGCGAGGCCTGCAACCGCGAGGACGCGCCTACGGCCGAGCGCGGCTGGCTCGATTGGCTCCAGGACTGCGGCGTGCCGGCGATCAGCGGCGTGGACACGCGCGCGCTGGTCAAGCACATCCGCGAAGCCGGCTCGATGCGCGGGGGGGTGTTCGCGGGCGAGATCTCCGAGGCCCGTGCGCGCGAGCTGATCGCGGCCGAGCCGCCGATGGCCGGGCAGGACCTCGCCGGCGAGGTCACCTCGCGCGAGGTGACCCGGCATGGTTACGGCGACGGGGTGGACGGGCCATCGATCGCCGTGATCGACACGGGGATCAAGGGTTCGATGGTGCGCGAGCTGTTGCAGCGCGGCGCGCGCGTGACGCTGTATCCGTGTCGCACCTCGGCCGCGGAACTGCTCGCGGACGACCCCGACGCGATCTTCCTCGCCAACGGCCCGGGCGACCCGGCCGCGCTCGGCTACGTGGTCGACACGGTACGAGAGATCGTCGGCAAGAAGCCCGTGTGGGGCATCTGTCTCGGCCACCAGCTGCTCTGCCGGGCGGTCGGCCTGGAGACGTTCAAGCTGCCCTTCGGCCACCGCGGCGCCAACCACCCGGTCAAGGACCTGCAGACCGGCCGCGTCGAGATCACCTCGCAGAACCACGGCTTCGCGGCGGTCGGACCGGGCGGTGCGCGCACGATCGACGCCGACGAGCCCGTGCGCTGGGAGACAGACTTCGGGGCGGCCGCGCTGTCGCACGTGAACCTCTACGACCGCACGGTCGAGGGTCTCGAACTGCTCGAGGTGCCGGGCGGGACCGTGCAGTACCACCCCGAGGCCGGGCCGGGGCCGCACGACAGCCTCTACCTGTTCGACCGCTTCCTTTCGCGGATCGCCGCGGCCACGTAATAGATGCCCAGGCGCGATGACATCCACAAGATCCTGATCCTCGGCTCCGGCCCGATCGTGATCGGGCAGGCCGCCGAGTTCGACTACTCCGGCGTGCAGGCGTGCAAGGTGCTGCGCGAGGAGGGTTACGAGGTTGTGCTCGTGAACTCGAACCCGGCGACGATCATGACCGACCCCGAGTTCGCCGACGCGACCTACATCGAGCCGCTGCTGCCGGGGCCGGTGGCGCAGGTGATCGGGCGCGAGCGCCCCGACGCGCTGCTGCCGACGCTCGGTGGGCAGACCGCGCTGAACGTGGCGATGGCGTTGCACAAGGACGGCACGCTCGCGCGCCACGGCGTCGAGCTGATCGGGGCCAACCACGACGCGATCGCGTGCGCGGAGGATCGCGAGCTGTTCGGCGCTGCGATGGCGAAGGCCGGGTTGCGGATGCCCAAGAGCGCGATCGCCAGCGGCTGGGTCGCCGCGGAGGCGGCCGCGCCCGCCGGCCCAAGCGAACCGGTTGGCCTCGCCGAATCCGCCAGCCCGGGCCCGGGCCCAGGCGCCGGCGCCACGGGCAGGGTGGACGTCGAGCTGGGCCTGCGGCGCGCGCGGGAGGCGCTGCCGGATCTCGGGCTGCCGTGCATCGTCCGCCCCGCCTACACGCTCGGCGGCCGTGGCGGCGGCATCGCGTACACCGCCGAGGAGTTCGAGCGGATCGTCGCGCAGGGACTCGAGGCCTCGCCGATCGGCCAGGTGCTGCTCGACGAGTCGGTGATCGGCTGGGGCGAGTTCGAGCTCGAGGTGATGCGCGACGGAGCCGACAACGTCGTGATCGTCTGCTCGATCGAGAACATCGACCCAATGGGCGTGCACACGGGCGACTCGGTCACGGTCGCCCCCCAGCAGACGCTCACCGACCACCTCTACCAGCGCCTGCGCGACCAGGCGATCGCGGTGATCAGGGCGGTCGGCGTGGAGACGGGCGGCTCGAACGTGCAGTTCGCGGTCAACCCCGCGACCGAGGAGATCCTCGTGATCGAGATGAACCCACGCGTCTCGCGCTCCTCGGCGCTCGCCTCGAAGGCGACCGGCTTCCCGATCGCGAAGATCGCCGCGCGGCTGGCGGTCGGCTACCGACTCGATGAGATCGACAACGACATCACCGGCGTCACGCCGGCGTGCTTCGAGCCGACGATCGACTACGTCGTCGTGAAGTGGCCGCGCTTCGCCTTCGAGAAGTTCCCCGGCGCCGACCCGACGCTCACCACGCACATGAAGTCGGTCGGCGAGGCGATGGCGATCGGGCGCACGTTCGGGCAGGCCTTCGCCAAGGCGCTGCGCTCGCGCGAGCTCGACAAGCCTCCCGCCCTCGGCGGCGTCTCCGCGGAGGACCTGCTCGAGGGGTTGAGGACGCCGGGGCCAGAGCGCTATGAGGCGATCCTCGAGCTGCTCTCCCGTGGCACGTCGATCGAGGAGATCCACGCCGCCACCGCGATCGACCCGTGGTTCCTGCGCGAGCTCCAGGTGCTCGCCTGCTGGCCGATCTCCGATCGGTCGGGCAAGCCGTTCGAGGGCGAGCGCTCCTTCCGCTCCGTCGACACCTGCGCGGGCGAGTTCCCCGCGCGCACGCCCTACTACTACTCGGGCTGGGACAGGACCGGAGCCCACCCACCCGACGAGGTCAGCAGGGGCGAGCGCGAGTCGGTCGTGATCCTCGGCTCGGGTCCGAACCGGATCGGGCAGGGAATCGAGTTCGACTACTGCTGCGTGCACGCCGCGATGACCGTGCGCGAGTCCGGGCGCGACGCGGTGATGGTCAACTGCAACCCGGAGACGGTCTCGACCGACTACGACACCTCCGACCGCCTCTACTTCGAGCCGCTCACCCTGGAGGATGTGCTCGCGGTCGTCGCGGCGGAGCAGCCGAAGGGAGTGATCGTGCAGTTCGGCGGGCAGACCCCCCTGAAGCTCGCCGCCGGCCTGGTCGCGGCGGGCGTGCCACTGCTGGGCACGGGCGTCGACGCGATCGACCTCGCCGAGGACCGCTCACGCTTCGGGGCGCTGCTCGAGCGGCTCGGCTACCAGGCGCCGCCGTACGCGACCGCGCACTCGGTGGCGGAGGCCCTTGAGAAGACCGACGAGGTCGGCTTCCCGCTGCTGGTGCGCCCCTCATACGTACTCGGCGGGCGCGCGATGGAGATCGTCTACTCACGCGATGGGCTCGCCGATTACCTCCGTCGCGAGTCGGGCGATGGCGGTTTGAACGACGCTACCCCGAGCAGGAGCCCCTTGGGCTCCCCATTAAAAGAAGACTCGGACGGGTCGGGCGGGCTCGGTTCCAGCGGGACGATCTTCCTCGATCATTTCCTCGAGAACGCGATCGAGGTCGATGTCGACGCGCTCTGCGACGGCGAGGCCGTGTGGATCGGCGGGATCATGCAACACGTCGAGGAGGCGGGCGTGCACTCCGGGGACAGCGCCTGCGTGCTGCCGCCGCACTCGCTCGGCGAGGAGATGCTCGAGCAGATTCGCGCGGCCACGCGCGAGATCGCGCTCGCGGTCGGGGTCGTCGGACTGCTGAACGTCCAGTACGCCGTCCACGCCGGGCAGCTGTTCGTGATCGAGGCCAACCCGCGCGCCTCGCGGACGGTGCCGTTCGTCTCGAAGGCCGTCGGCGTGCCGCTGGCGAAGCTCGCCTGCCGGATCATGCTCGGCGAGCGGATCGCCGACCTGGGACTGCCCCCCGGCAGGGAGGGCCTCGGCTACGGCGAGCACGTCTCGGTGAAGGAGGCGGTGCTGCCGTTCGACCGCTTCGACGGCGCGGACGCGGTGCTCGGCCCGGAGATGCGCTCGACCGGCGAGGTGATGGGGATCGCGCGCGACTTCCCGACCGCGTTCGCGAAGGCGCAGGCCGCCGCGGGCGTGCCGCTGCCGCGCGAGGGCACGGCGTTCATCACGGTCACCGACTCCGACAAGGCGGGCGCGTCGGGGATCGCCCAGACCCTCCACGACAACGGCTTCCGGATCCTCGCCACGCGCGGCACGGCGGAGGCGATCGCGCGGATGGGCGTGCCCGTGGAGCGTCTCAACAAGCTCGGCGAGGGCTCTCCGCACGTGCTCGACTGGATCGAGCGCGGGGACGTCGACCTCGTCGTGAACACGCCCACCGGCGTCGGCGCGCGGACCGACGGCTGGGAGATCAGGCGCGCGGCGGTGCGCCACGGGATCCCCTGCCTGACGACGCTCTCGGCGGGGGCGAGCGCGGCGCGCGCGATCGCCGGCGCGCGGCGGGATGGCGACCCGGAGGTGCTGTGCCTGCAGGAGCTGCACGGGGTCAGGACCGCGTGAGCGGGCCATGATCTATCGCGCCCTATTCGTGATCGTGCTGCAACGAATGCCCGTTGAAGGCGCGCATCGGCTGGCGGCGTTGGCGCTTCGCGTCGTATCCCGCATTCCTGGCTGCGCGGCCGTCATGCGCCGGTGTCTCGTTACGCACCACCCGGCGTTGCGGGTGGACGCGCTTGGACTGAGGTTTCCCAGTCCACTCGGCGTGGCTGCTGGGATGGACAAGGATGCCAGCTGGTTTGAAGGTCTCGGTCTACTGGGGTTCGGATTCGTCGAGGTGGGCACCGTCACGGCCTGTCCGCAGCTCGGCCATCCGACGCCGCGTGTCTTCCGGATCGCCCAAGATCGTGCGCTCTTGAACAAGATGGGGTTTCCGAACCCTGGAGCACGCGAGATCGCCGCTCGCCTGCGGAAGAGAAGCGGTCGGCCGATCGTGGGGGTCAACATCGGCAAGAGCATGTCCGCGCCGATCGAGCTCGCTGAGACCGACTATCGGACCACAGTCCACGAAGTGGCGCGGACCTGCGACTACCTGGTCCTCAACGTCAGCTCGCCGAACACGCCCGGACTCAGGGAGATGCAGACGCCGGATCTTCTACGACCGCTCATCCTGTCAGTTCAGCAAGAGCTGCGGGCTTCCTCTGTCGAGGTCCCGCTGCTGATCAAGATCAGTCCAGACATCACGAACGAGCGGGTGGACGCGGTCGCGGATCTGGCGCTGGAGCTTGCGCTTGACGGCATCGTGGCCGTGAACACGACCTCAGATCGTCGTGTCCTGCCTCACGCCTCGGTGGTCGCCGAGGTCGAGGGCGGCGGGGTATCCGGCGCCCCGCTCAGGATGCGCGCAGTCGAGGTGCTGGAACGGCTGTACGAGCGTGTCGGCGAGGAGTTGGTGCTGATCTCAGTCGGCGGCATCTCCACGCCTGACGACGCATGGGAGCGCATTATCGCCGGGGCTACGCTGATTCAGGCTTACACAGGCTTCGTCTACGGCGGTCCCGGATGGCCGGCCCATATGAACAGAGCGCTCGCTCGACGCGTCCGTGACGCCGGCGCCACCTCCATCCGGGAGTTGATCGGTGGAGGCGGCACGACGGCCAAAAAATCCCTGCAAAGGGGCGGCGCGACCATCCACAAGCCTCGATATGGCTAAAGCTCAAGTTGAGGTGTAGATGAATTGGTCGTTTTTTCTTGATCGGCCGCCGTCGGTGTGTAGACTCGCCGCCCATGGCGACGGTGACCGAAACGGCGAGCGAGACGACCTCTTTGCCCTCCGCGGCGGCCCCCGAGCGGTCGCTGAATCAGCGGATGGACGCGCTCGCCAGGGCCAACCAGATTCGCACGCGCCGAGCGCAGCTCAAGCGTGATCTGAAATCGGGCCGACTGTCGATTCAGACGCTGCTGCTGAACCCGCCGGAGTACGTCGAGACGGCGAAGGTCTTCGACATGCTGCTCGCCGTGCCGAAGTACGGACGGGTGAAGGTCAACAAGATCCTCGCCCACTGCCGGATCTCCCCGAGCAAGACGATCGGCGGCCTCTCAGAGCGTCAGCGCTCAGAGCTCGTATCCCTGCTACCCCGCTGAGCGGCGCGCTACTGCGTCCTCGCTCGCTCGTGTGCCGAGCACACTTCGCTCACTGTGTCCTTGTATCGCTTGCTCATCGACGCAGCAGGAGCACGCTGGTGATGCCAGGCACAACATCATTTAGCCGCTTCCCCCGGTCCCCTCACTAGGGTCCCCGAGATGGCGTGCGTATTCGTGATCACCGGGCCCTCGGGCGTCGGCAAGGGGACCCTGATCAGAGGGCTGATGGAGCGGCTACCGGCATTGGAGCTATCCGTTTCCGCGACCACGCGCGCACCCAGGCCGGGCGAGCGGGACGGGGTGGACTACCACTTCCTCACGCGCGAGGAGTTCGATCGGAGGGTGCGGGAGGGGGATTTCGTCGAGCACGCCGACTACGCCGGTCGCAGCTACGGGACGTTGCGTTCGGAGCTCGAGGAGCGCGTGCGCGCGGGGACGCCGATCGTGCTCGAGATCGAGGTCCAGGGCGCCCGACAGGTGCGCGCGTCGGTGCCCGATGCGGTCCAGGTCTTCATCGCCCCGCCCTCGCTGGACGAGCTGCGCACACGCCTGATCGG
>Ga0207933_1002100_pt1 | contig 13489 bp, 16 predicted proteins | sample NGESurdeep092012_4_FD_184488 | JGI IMG/M metagenome (GOLD analysis project Ga0207933, IMG submission 184488) | Arctic peat soil microbial communities from Barrow, Alaska - NGEE Surface sample F53-3 deep-092012 (SPAdes) | ecosystem: Environmental > Terrestrial > Soil > Wetlands > Peat ... | reverse complement strand
CGAGCTTGGCATCGCGGTCGTGCCGCCGAACGTGCAGGTATCGGCTGCGTCGTTCACGCCGAAGGGAGAAGCCATTCTGTTCGGTATGGGCGCGATCAAGAATGTTGGGCACAACGCGATCGAATCCATCGTTACCGCGCGCAATGAACTTCAGGCGGAAGGGAAGCCGGGCTTTTCCAGCCTGTGGGAGTTCTGCGAAAAGGTCGATCTGCGCCTGATGAACAAGCGGGTGCTGGAGTCGCTGGCGAAGGCGGGCGCGCTGGATGGCTTCGGCAAGCGTTCGGAAGTGTTCGCCGCTCTGGACAAGGCGATGGAGCGCGCGCAGAAGTCGCAAAAGGATGCGGCGGCAGGGCAGCACGGGCTCTTTGGGATCTTCGACGAGGTCCCTGCCGGCGGCGCGTCAGCGAAGGAAGAGGCTCTGCCGACGGCTCCGGATTGGGACGAGCATACGCGGTTGCAGAATGAGAAGGATGTCCTGGGCTTCTTTGTCTCGGGGCATCCGCTGGATAAGTATCGCGAGAAGCTGCGCAACATGAAAGTCGTCGATACGGTGACGGCGTGCGAGATGAAGCCCGAGCCGCAGATGTTTCGTCGGGGGCAGTCGGAGCCGCAGAATGAGATTGCGATTGCCGGCGTGATTACCGGGCTGAAGGTGGCGAAGTCGAAGAAGTCGGGCGAGTTGTATGCGCAGGCGTCGCTCGAAGACACGGTCGGCAAAATCGAACTGATTGCCTTCTCGTCGACCTACGAAAAGCTGGCGGAGAAGCTGAAGATCGATGTGCCGGTGGTGGTGCGCGGGTCGTTGCGGGGCGAGGAAGACGCGGCGCCGAAGCTGTCGGTTTCAAGCATCCAGGCGCTGGAGGACATCAAGATCAAGCTGCCCGAGGCGCTGCGGATCAAGGTGCCGCTGCATAGTCCGGATGCGGCGTTGCTGGAGAAGCTGCACGCTGTGTTTCTGGCTGCGCCGGGCAGCGGCAGGCTGATGCTGCGGCTGGAAGAGCCGGAGACTTTTCAGGTCGATCTGGAGCCCGAAGGGATTCTGGTGGCGGCGGATGTTTTGTTTATCGAGCAGGTCGAGGAGTTGGTCGGACGAGGCGCGGTACAGATCGTGAATTGAGCGTAAGGTCGTTGCAGGAGTTCCGACGTGCTCGAGTTCGACTGGGACGCTGACAACGTGATGCACATCGCTAAGCATGATGTCGTTCCAGAAGAAGTTGAATTCGCTCTTGCGCACCGCACCACAGAGATCGAGTATCAGGACTGGCATGAATCTGAAGAACGAATCGCCGAGTTGGGCATGACAGCGAATGGTCGAATTCTCTACATCCTGACGACGATCAGAGGTTTCTCGATTCGAGTCGTTACGGCATACGACGCTCCTCGACATCTGGTTAAGGAGTATCTTGAGAGAGGATGACCGATATGGAAAAACGCAAGCTGCCGCACTTTAAAGATGAAGCAGAAGAAGCGCAGTGGTGGTACGACCATCGCGATGAAGTGGCCGACGACATGATCAAGGCTATGCGCGAAGGTCGTACTGGTCCGGGTGTGGTTGCGCGGCTGCGAGAGAAGTTGCGGGCTCAAGAAACCATGCAGTCGGAGAAGAACTCCGTCACTTCCACCAGTTCCTAGTCGCGTCGTATTATGGACACTGACGGCTTATGAATAAACTTTCCATCCCGAAAGTCGAGAATGAGGATGAAGAGGCCCGCTGGTTGTTTGACCACCGCGAGGAACTTGGTGCGGAGCTTGTGGCTGCCTCCAAAGAAGGACGTCTCGGACCTGGTACACGCGCACGGTACCTTCGGCGGCTTCAAGAGACGGAACAGTCGAAAGGTGGGTTGCAAGCACTTGCCGAGACCCCTGTTCACACCTCCGGATAAATGCGCCGTTGACTCTTCGGCACATCGGCAGACGAGCGCGGAGCGGTGATCCGATGACAAAAAAGCGTGGATTTCGATACGGAGTGTGCGTCGCGACAGGTGCGGCTGCTCTTTTCTGCGGCTTGGCGGGTGCGCAGAAACCTTCGCCGCTACCTTCAAATTACAAGACCACCCTCAACAATCCTGACGTGATCGTGATGAAGGTCCACTATGGCCCGCATGAATTTGTGCCGATGCACGACCACACGGCGTATCCGACGGTGTATGTGTACCTCAACGATTCCGGCGTGGTGGAGATCAGGCACGAGGGGCCGCATGGCGCGATACGACGGCCGCCGACGCATACCGGGGCGTTTCGTGTGGCTCCCGGGGCGAAGGAGCGGCATAGCATTACCAACCTCGGCGATACTCCTTCAGACTTCCTGCGCATCGAGTTGAAGCGCATTCAGGCGGGCGATCTGAGGAAGGTTTTTCGCGGGGACGCTCCGACGCAGCCTTTAGCGGCGGGGACGCGGGTGGAGTTTCAGGACCCGGCTATAAGGATTGAGCGGACGGTGTGTCCGGCGACGGCGACATGCGCGCTGGAGCCTGTGGGGGCACGGTCTTTGCTGGTGGCCGTCCATGCGACGCATCTGGAGATGAACGGAGCGGACCATCCGCTGCGGGCCGGCGATGTGGTGTGGTTGCGGGCCAATCCTCCTACGGCTCCGAGGCTGAGCGCCGGGGCGGAGTGTTTGCGGATTGTGTTGCTGTATCCGTAGCGTGGCGGGGCGAACTGGCGTCCAACCTCTTATGGATGCTCTCGCAAATTCAACTGCGACGACCGAACAGCGTCAGGCTTATCTCCTGCTCCGCGTGCTTGCCGGCGTCGACTTCTTCGGCCATGGGTTTGCGCGGATATTTACCGGCTCGCATCTGAGCGGGTTCGCGCAAGGCATGGTCAAGAGTATGGCGAGCAGCCCGCTGCCCGCGGGACTGGTGCTGGCGACCGGATATGTTGCGCCGTGCGTGGAGCTGGTGACCGGGGTGCTGCTGCTGGCGGGTGTGGCGACGCGGTGGGCGCTGACGCTGGCGCTGCTGCTGATGTGTGTGCTGATGTTCGGCGTGACGATGAAGCAGGATTGGGCCACCGCCGGGACGCAGCTTCAATATGGATTGGTGCTGGCGGCGTTGCTGTTTGGACGGGCCCGTTACGACCTGTCGTGGCCGAGCCTCTTCGGTCGCCGTCCATAAATTCGTTTAGCAATAGAAAGTCCTCCTCGCACGGGCGAGGAGGGCTTCCTGATGCGTGAAAATCAGGCTTTCACGAAGCGGCGGCGGAGTGTGCCAACGCAGCCGAGCGCGCCTGTGCCGAGCAGGAGCAGAGAGGAAGGCTCGGGGCTCACACTGATGGTGAGACGCAGGCTATCTGGCGTGCCAAAAAAGGTACTGCCGACCAAGTCATAGGTGCCGGGAATAAAGATAGGATTACTCTCGTCACCTCTGTAAAGCTGGTGACCTTCAAAGTAGAAAAAGGACGAACTCAAATTGCTATCGATCAGTTGGAAATCTTCCGGGCCTTGCCCTGCGCTCTGTGCAGAAGCGGAGTTCAAGAATACCACCACATTCCGGGTGGAATTGTCACTAAAAGGCCCCGGAAAATATGAAACCCCGTTGCCCTCAAAAACGTGACCGATTTTTGACTTGTCGAGAGCAAAGGATATCAACGGGCCCCCGTCCATGCTGAAATGGAAATACGCGGTTGTGAGCGGAGTGGCATGAGCGGTGGTAGAAATTGCCAATGCAGCGAGGAGGGCCGACGCAAAAACGATGGGGCGCAAGGAGGGTCTTTCTTACCACTGAGATTTGGTGATCCTGTTCGTGGGGCGAGTAGACTCCCCCACAAGCGGGGTGTCAACACAAAAGGTGACCTAAGTAACTTTTATTTCGTTACTCACCCATGCGCGTTCCGCAGCACCGCAAGGGTGCCTCAGCGGCTGAAGCCGCATTTGGTGCTCGCTGGTTGTTGTCACGGGTTAACCCATGACCTACCGGCCCATCTTCTTCCGCGAGCCTTCAAGCTCCCCCCTCTTTATCGTCAGGGCCAGACCCCGGGATGTCCCTCTTCGATACAATGGTGGGGATGGCAGAACAGGACGCAGGTAAACTGGCGCAGGTGCAGGCGGTTGGGGCGGTTGTGCCCGAGGCCTGGATCAAGACGGAGATGGCGCGGCACCCGCAACGCCCCTATCCCATGGACTATATCGAGGCACTGTTTACCGACTTCAGCGAGATCCACGGCGACCGCCAGTATGGCGACGACGCCGCGATGACCGCGGGCATGGCGCGCTTTCACGGCGAGCCGGTGCTGGTCGTCGGCAACCTGAAGGGGCGCACGCTGAAGGAGCGCGCCGCCCGCAAGTTCGGCATGCCCGATCCCGAGGGCTATCGCAAGGCGTTGCGCGCGATGAAGATCGCGGAAAAGTTTGGCCGCCCGATCTTCACCTTCATCGACCTCGCCGGCGCCAACCCCGGCCTGGGCGCGGAAGAGCGCGGGCAGGGCGAGGCGATCGCGCGGAACCTGCTGGAGATGGCCCGGATGCGCGTCCCGACGATTGCGACGATTACCGGCGAAGGCGGATCGGGCGGCGCGCTGGCGCTGGCTGTCGCCGACCGCGTGCTGATGCTGGAGAATGCGATCTACTCGGTGATTTCGCCCGAGGGCTGCGCCAGCATCATGTGGAAGGATGCGACCAGGAAGCAGCAGGCGGCCACCGCGCTGCGTTACACGTCGAAGGATGTGAAGGCGCTGGGGTGTGTCGACGACGTAGTGCCGGAGCCGGAGGGCGGCACGCAAGCGGACGCGGCGCAGGCGTTTGCGATGGTTGACCAGCGGCTGGTGCAGCATCTTGGCGAGTTGAAGGGTCTGCCGGTCGAGACGCTGCTGGAGCGCCGCTACGAGAAGTTCCGCAACATTGCCCAGTTCTATAGCGTGGCCTGAATCGAGCAGCGATTGAAGGAGCAGCCCCTGTCTGAATTGAGCCAAACTCCGCCGCCAACTCCTCGCTCGATGGAGTTTGCGCTGTTTATTACGGGCGGCTTGTGGGTGCTCGCCGCGCGTACGGCGGCGGAACATGCGGCCAGCGGATTCGTCAACGGGCTGCATCTTGAAAATTACTACGAACCGCTCCTGACGGCGGTGTTTCTGATGTTCCTGCTGCTGGTCGGGTTTGCGGGGATTAGCTGGATTGCGACGCGGAACGCCACGGTGCGGAACGTCAACGCACTGCCTTCGCGGGCGACGGCGCGGCGGGAGTGGGGGCTCGGCGTGGTCGTGGGGTGGGGGATGGCGGTGGTAGCTGTCCTGCCGATCATGCTGACGGGAGACCTGCATCCGAACTTCTGGCTGGCACCGGCGGCGTTTGGGCATCTGCTGCTGGAGGTGGGGATCCTGCTGGTGCTGAGCCTGGCGCAGGAGGCGGTGTATCGCGGGTATCTGTTTGCGCGGCTGATCCGGGCGACGGGGCCGACGGTCGCTACATTGTTGATGTCGGCGATTGCGGCAGCGGTTTCGGCGGTCCATCCGTGGGCCGGGCCGTTGAGCGTTTTTGTGACGTTCCTGCTAAGCATCGTGTTCTCGATGGCATACCTGCGGACGCGGGCGCTGTGGCTGCCGTGGGGTCTGCACTTCGCGTGGAGCGCCTGCATCGGCGTGTTGTTTGGACTGCCGGTGGGTGGATGGAGTTCTTTCTCATCGGTAGTAGACACAAGCACCTACGGCTCAACCTGGATCACCGGCGGATTTTACGGGCCGGAGGGCGCGCTCTTTACGGTGGTCGTCGCGGTGGCGGCGATGGGCGTGCTCTACAGCCTGACGCGCGACCTGGCGTGGGAGTATACGCAGCCGGTGATCGTTGCGGCGGGGCATCCTATGGACATTGCGCCGCCGGCGGAGCATACCAAGATGGAGCAGGCGGCGGCGGCTCCGGTGTTGGTGCAAATACTGGCATCGACGCCGAGCGAGGCGAGTACGATGCCGGTGATTGAGCAGCATTTGCGCGGGGATGGGGAGCAGGAGCCGTAGAGTTCCTGCGTTACCCGAAAGCTCGCTTTCCTTCAAATCGCCACAAATGTGTCATCCTGAGCGAAGGCTCGCGGCATCATGCGAGCCGCAGCCGAAGGACCTGCAACGCAGATCGTAGCCGTAGAACTTTTTACCCTTTTTGGCGAATACTCCGGGCGTCTGCGGTTGAACGGGTCGAGCGGTTGTAGGAGCGCGAGCGGCTTGGCAGGTCCTTCGACTGCGTAGCTCGCAAAGTGCCGCGAGCTACTCCGCTCAGGATGACGCATCTGTGAAGAGTGCTAATCGCTGTCTTCAATCCGTTCATGTCTGGTGATGAGCTTCGAGCCCCAGAGTTCTGCGAGATCTTTGAAGTCGGGATTGGTAGTGCGGATGAGGTTGAGTTTCTTTTCGCGACGCCAGCCTTTGAGTTGTTTCTCGCGAGCGATGGCGGTTCGGATATCTTCGTAGCGCTCAAAGTGGAGGAGGCGAGTGCAGTTGTAGGTTTTGGAGAAGCCTTCGAAGATGCCGTTCGTGTGTTGGAAGATGCGGAGACCCAGCTTGCTTGTGACGCCGATGTAAAGGACTCCGGTGGCGCTGCCGAGGATGTAGGTGTAGCCGGATTTCATGGTGTTCCCCTTGAGGCTCTGCTTGGGGTGCGGTGGTTGAACGGGTCGAGCCGTTGAGGTGATGCGCGCGGCTTGGCAGGTCCTTCGACTGCGTAGCTCGCAAAGTGCCGCGAGCTACTTCGCTCAGGATGACACATTTATCGGGGTGTGAGCGAAAAACAAAAGCAGAAGCGGTGTTGATGCGTACGCGGACGCATCGGTGCAGTGCCGGGAGACTTCGGCGGAGAACTCTGGCACGCTCTTGCGAAAGAATCGTCAAAAGGCGCAGAATCTCCTCATCCCGAGGTGATGCCATGGGCCCGCGCACATTTCGCACGCCAACGATTTTAGCCATCTGCTGCCTCGCCGTCGCGACCGCGGCGGCTCAGGTCTTCGTGGTCGGCGAGAAGACCGCCACCGCCGATGTGATGACCGACTTTACGCCGACGCGGCTACAGCTTCCCACCGATCCGCTGACCGAGCGCGGGCGCAGGGAGTTGCTGCAGAACCTCGTTTCCGAACAGGGATTCGCGCATCGGAACCTGCCGCTGGGCGCGGGGCTGACGCTGCTCGCCAATGGCAACATGACGCCCAGCGGCGATGAGTACCGGCAGATGCTCTACAAGAAAGGGCAGTCGGCCGCACCCGGAGATCGGGTCGCGATTACCGCCGTGGTGTTTCAAAAGGACCGCATCATTCTCGACCTCAACGGCGGGCCATACGCCAAACACCGGTTCCTGAGCCATATCGAGCTGAATGACAACCCGGTGGCGCAACTCGGCCCCACTGCGACCGGGTGTCGCATCACGCTGGTGTTCGAAGGCGGCATTCCGGAGATCAGCGGCGCCGAGGTGAAGGCGCTGCTCGATCCGGTGATTGACTTCCATGCCAAGACCGGCGAGGAAGCGTATGCCGACACACTGCCGCCCAAGCTGCGCGAGGCGGTGGCGGCGCATGAGGTGCTGGTCGGAATGACCAAGCGGATGGTGCTGGCGGCGATGGGCGCTCCGAACTCGAAGGAGCGCGAGCACGTCGACGCCAACGACGAGAACAGCCAGCGGTATGAAGAGTGGATTTATGGGGTCGTACCGCAGCCGCTGCAGTTCGTGCGATTCCGCAACGACCGCGTGGTGCGGCTGGAGATTGCGGAGCTGGGCAAGCCGGTCGAGATCCGGACGAAGAACCAGGTGGGACCCGCGCAGTTGCCGGAGAATGTCCGTGTGATTGCTTCCGGCGACGCGCAGCCGGGCGAGGAGGGGAGTCGTTCGGGGGTGGCTCCTACGCTGCGGAAGCCGGGGGAAGGGAATCCGAACGCCGGCGCGATGGGGCCAGTGGTGATGCCGGACAGCGGTAAATCGACCACGGCCGGTACGCCACCTCATCTCTTATCCGGCGATTCCAGCGCGCGCTGAGCCGGCATCGTTGCGTCCATTTGCGTTGAGGACACGGTCGACGGTCAGGTTGTTCTCTTGCCTGGTCTTCCGATGGTGTCTCGCGGGATTTGCGAGGTGGTTCTGGGCCCATACGGCGCCGCCGGGCGACGAGGCGAAATGCCGCTCAACAAACTAAGGTCATAAATCGTGACAAAATCGTGACGGTTGTCCGCTATGAAATGCGAGTTATGTGTATTATTGCAAAACCATGCTAAATATCCTTTTTACAATAGATACGGAGGTCTTTCCTATCGTGAAACGATGGAAAGAGGATGGGCTAGCCTCCGATATCGACCGGGACATCTATGGGAAGATTGATGACGGGGAAGTTGGCCTCGACTACCAACTGGAGACATTTAAGAAGCACGGGCTGAAGGCAAGCTTCATGGTGGAGAGCTTGTTTTCCGCGGTGCCAGAGGTCGGACCGGAACCATTGCGCAAAATTATTAGCGCCGTGAGAGCGGGCGGTCACGATATCCAACTCCACCTTCACCCGGAATGGATACCTCACATCCCAGGATTTGAAGTCCCCTATCGTGGTCATTTGCTCCACGCATATTCATTGGCCGAGCAAGCGGCCATCATAAAGTTTGCGCAGAAGCAACTCACGAAGGCAGGAGCACGTACTCCTGCGGCATTTCGCGCCGGAGGGTTCGCTGCGGATTCCAAAACGCTGCTTGCGCTAAATCAATGCGGTATCAAGTATGACTCGAGCTTCAATCGTTTCTTCGTGAAGAGTGGCCAGTGTAAGTTACTCCAACCCGAATTCACGGGCCGCGTAACGGAACTTCACGGGGTGAAAGAGTTGCCAGTGGCCGTGTTTGAAGACTGGCCGTCTCATATGCGCCATGCGCAGCTTTGCGCCATCAACACCAGGGAGATGGTTCACGCGCTGGAAACATCAGAACGCGACGGCTGGCAATTTTTCGTCATTGTTTCCCATACCTTCGAAATGATTTCCCATCGCCGCCACGCTACGAAGCCGCCGATCATCCGGCAGGCAGTGGTCAATCGCTTCGAAAGGCTATGTAAGTTTTTGGGCGAAAATAAGGACCGCTTCAGGACCCTGGGGTTTTCCGATATTCATTCCCATATCAAGTCCGAGGAAAAAGAGAAGCAAATCAAAGGAAAACTCGTCAACACGGCCAGCCGGACATTCGAGCAAGCCGTGAACAAGGGCAAACTCAAGTTTTTCTAGCTTCAGGATGACCTTCACATCCAGCCTCGCGGTCATCCTGCCGCGAAAATCATGTAAACTAACATCTGCGCTTGACCCGCCGTCCGCCTTCCTGCACGCCGCCTCCCTATCAGCGACACCGCATTGAGGACCACGCAGAACTTCCGCGTGTGCGCGCAAAACGGGCAGCCACAGATTTGTAGCGAGGGAGATTTACAGCAATGGCGAAGATTGCCAAGACCGGCGACCGCAAGAAGGTCATGGATACCCAGAAGAGCACCGATTGTCCCAAGTGCTCCAAGCCCACCCGCATCGTGAAGCGCGTCAAGGACCGCGAGCGCAACATCCCCGGAGGCGTCTATATTTCGTGCTCCGCGTGCGATTTTTTCGAGAAATTGTAACCCGCAAACTGGCCGCCCCAACCCCGACACCCGCCCAATCCGGCGGGTGTTTCGTTTTCACACGCCGTTTACACCTCGGTAATGCAACGGACGGTACTGTAGGGGAATCGAAAGTACCACGTCGGGGACTTGACGACTTCACCTTCGCGGGGTGAAACTCTTCGACGGAAAGCAGGACTTTGTTTCTTATGTCACTGAGCAGCATTGCATCACCTTCGCAAGCCTTCGCGTCCACTCCCCACTTCACCCGGCCCACCTTCCTGATGTGTCCTCCGCAGTGGTATGGCGTGGATTACGCCATCAATCCCTGGATGGCGAGCAACCTGCACGGCTCCTCACGAGACACAGCCTTCTCGCAATGGAAAGACCTCTACGTCGCCCTGCAAAGCGTGGCGGACGTGCGTCTGCTGCATCCCGAGCCGGGCTGCCCGGACATGACGTTCCTCGCCCATGGCGCGGTGATCCACCACGGCGTCGTTGCGCTGTCCAGCTTCAACCACGGCCAGCGCCGGACCGAGACCCCCTTTCTGCGGACTTGGATGGAGGAGCACGGCTTCCTCGTCTGGAACACCCCGCGCGAAACTGCGTTTGAGGGCGAAGGCGACGTGCTGTTCAATGCCGACGGCACCGAGTTGTGGGCCGCGCACGGAGTGAGGACCTGCCGCTCGTCGCACCGCCATGTGGCCGATGCGTGGCAAGTGCCCGTGCATTCGCTGCATTTGGTCGACCCCCGGTTCTATCATCTGGATACATGCTTCGCGCCGCTGGTCGGCGGACACCTGATGTACTATCCGGGAGCGTTCGACGCGGCTTCGCTGGCGGTGATCGAGGCCGCGTTTCCGGCGGAGAAGCGCCTGGCGGTGACGGAGCAGGACGCGACCCGGCTGGCCTGCTCGGCGTTGAATGTCGGCACGACGATCTTTACCAGCGAAATTTCCGACACGTTGACGTCCCAGTTGGAGGCGCATGGCTTTACGGTCAAACGCCTGCGGCTGGGCGAGTTCCTGAAGAGCGGCGGCGGAGCGAAGTCGCTGGCACTACGCCTGAGCGACCTGCCGGTAACTCATACAACAGCAGGCAGAAGCGTCCGGGGGTAAGCCAGGAGATGCTGCTGGAAGGTTCGCTTTTCCTCTAAGCTCATTGCTCTAAGCTCTGCGCTCCTGAGAACCCGCCGTGTCTGAGTTCCGAGCAGGCAAGGGCTTCAAAACTGGCAACTGGAAACTCACAACTGGCAACTGTAAGTCAAAACAACTCACCCGCCGCTTTGGATACGCCATCACAACCCCTTCCAACCCGCCGGTCCTTCTGACAATTGCCGGCTTCGACCCCTCCTCGGGCGCGGGGATCACTGCGGACCTACAGGTTTTCGCGGCCCATGGATTCTATGGGACGGCGTGCATTACCGCGCTGACAGTGCAATCGACCCGCGGTGTTACTCGGGTTGAAAGCGTTGCCGGTCTTATCGCTCCGACCCTTGAACATCTCGACGCAGACCTGCCGCCCTTAGGCATCAAGATTGGAATGCTGGCAACCGCGGAGGCCGTGCGGGCCGTGGCGCAATATCTACGAAAGCTTCGCGGGCTAAAAATTCCGGTGCTGCTGGACCCCGTGTTCCTATCGAGTTCGGGCGCGGCGTTGCTCGATGCGGAAGGGCTGGCTGCATTGCAGCAAGAGCTGCTTCCGCTGGTGGAGTGGGTTACACCAAACCGGAGTGAGGTGATCGGCTTGAGTGGTCCCCAACCCAATCTTGAAGAAGGGATAGGACTGCTAGGTTTGGCGAACCGGTACCCTCATCTGCATATTGTTGCAACCGGGGGCGACCGCCCGGGCGCGACCGCGTCTGATGTCTTGCGAACGGCCGCCGGCGAATTCCGAGTCTTTGAGTGCGACCGCATACAAACAACATCGACCCACGGAACAGGCTGCGCGTTTTCGTCGGCGCTGCTGGCGCGGCTGGTGCTGGGAGACGCTCCGGTGGCCGCAGTAGCCGCGGCGAAAGCCTATGTGACCGAGGCGCTGCGACAGGCGCCGGGGCTGGGTGGCGGAAACGGACCGCTCAACCTGCTGTGGCCGCTGCATCGACCTCAGGAACTGTAACCAGCCGCTTGACGATCTCGTGCAGCAGCACGGGGCCGGGGGCAGAGACCGCCTCGCCGGGATGCCCGCCGCGCATCCGCATCCAGGCGAACAGGAACACCAGGGGCATCCAGCCACCGCTATCAGGATCGACCTGGGTGCCGAGCTGGAAGAGGACGTGCGAGAGCTTCAGCGGCAGCGGTACGCCGACGACCGGGTACACAGAGGGGTCGTCGCAGTTTTCCGGGGGCGACGTCACCAGATATTCGCGGCAGCTGAGCGGGCGGATGGGGTGGATACTGCACATCTCATTTTCGAGAAACGGGCAGTCGACCCACTCGCGGAGATACTCGATGGCCAACGCCGTCTTTTCGGGGCCGCTGCTGGTGGCCCGCACCGAAGGATCCAGGCGGCCCAGTATGTCCGAATCGTGGAGCCGGACGAGCGCGGCGTCGAACCGCGCGGCAAGCTCGGCCTGGCGCTCGGGGGGCAACGTGCTTATCCATCCGGCCAGAAGCTCCGCCTCGAAAATGCTGAGCGGGACCAACTGCCGGCAGCAAGCTGCGCAACCGGCACGGCAGGAGACGCTGTAGCCCTCGCTCTCGGCGATCTGGACGGCGCTACCGATGATGCTGCTGCTCAGGTCTTGCAGCACGGGCAGCAGTTGGGTGAGGTTGGTTTCCGCCGCGGGAACCACCGCCGAGGCGTCGAGGCACCCGGGGCCGAAATCCAGCCAGAACTCTACCTGCACGGTGGGTGAAGTGGTGTCCATCTGCGCCAGTATATCGTTGAGGCGGATTCGCCCTTGCCGTTGACCGCGCGCACCTGGCGGAGACTGGCGGCCTGCTCGGACTCCTCGCCGCTGTCTCGCGACGGCCCAATTGAGTGCGAGAAAAGGTTCCCGCCGTGGCGGGCCGGCCGCAACTGCTAGGCTGAAAGATATGGTTTCGACCCTTGCGGTGCAGTTGAATGGACAAGCGCGGACGCTTGAGGGCGTCGGGGACCCGTCGCCGCTCGAAGCGGTAATCGGCGCGCTGGAGTTGAAAAGCGACCGGGTCGCTGTCGAACTGAATGGCGAGATCGTGCGGCGCTCGACGTGGGCGGAGACGCAGGTGCGCGGCGGCGACCGCCTGGAGATTGTCCACTTCGTCGGCGGCGGCTCTCCACAGCCCCAACCGGCAACTGGCAACTGATAACTGGCAACTCGTAGCTCGAAGCCCGGATAGTGCGGCAAGGCTGCCAACCCGTTGCCGTCATCTCACAACTCACAACTCCTAAGCAACATGGTGATTTCATGTTGCTTTCCAACTCCACCGGCCGAAGCCGGTCCTTGCTCAAAACTGAATCAAGACCCTCAGGAACACATTTCCAGGACCGCTACAAAACCGCATTTTTCGCGCAAAATGGTCATTAAAAGCCACTAAGCCCGCTATTTTCGGCAAAATGCCACGAAGTGGCACATAAACACATCAATTCGCGCAAAAAGGTCGCTTTTGCGACCGTAACCTCAAAGAAAAAATAGGCGTTTTCGCCCCACTGGAAGCGGCACGGTCCGTCCGAAGAGTTAAGCCCAGATCACGGAAGTTCAACAATCGAAAGCGGTACCGGGCCTTCCGCCTCCCGCATCGCGAACTCCGCTTCTACGAGCTTGTTGAAGAACACGAATTTCCGCTCTTCGGAGGGAGCGTGGGGCTTCAGCCCACGAATAAAGCCAATGGAATGATCAGGGCTTTAGCCCCGGATCCTCCCGATTGCCACTGCTGTTTGCCTTTTTCAACAAGGTCCTAGTACTACAGTTGTAGATAGAAGACTGGCAGAGGCGAGCCGCGCTTTCTGTAGTGGCAGCGAAGGGCCTGGAATTGGTGACGCCTT
>Ga0207933_1002097_pt1 | contig 13502 bp, 15 predicted proteins | sample NGESurdeep092012_4_FD_184488 | JGI IMG/M metagenome (GOLD analysis project Ga0207933, IMG submission 184488) | Arctic peat soil microbial communities from Barrow, Alaska - NGEE Surface sample F53-3 deep-092012 (SPAdes) | ecosystem: Environmental > Terrestrial > Soil > Wetlands > Peat ... | reverse complement strand
CAGTCGCGTCCACAGGACGCCTTCGGCGACCTCAACCGTCTCACCGAAAGCGGGCGGCTCAGGCTGGGGATAGCGCAGGGCGCTGGGGGCGGAGGGGTTCAACGGCAAGACGTCTCGCGGTGGCGGACGTATCCATAGGCGTCATGGCTTGCGGGAATCAAGGAAGGCCGGCGCGCGGCGGGCATGCCCGGGGCAAGAACTAAGGCATTGTTCCCGCGAAGGCATTCTCGGCAATATGTGCCGCGAGCGGAGCAGGATGCAATCGGAGACGAGTTGGCGTTCCTCGGCACGCCGCACTGCTATAAAATGAATCGACCGCGTCCAGGGAGACGGAGCCATGGCCAAGTTCAAGAACTATGTTCCCGCCGGCGTCATTCCTGCGTGCCTGCTTCCCTTCCATGACGACCTGAGCCTCGACCTGAAGTCGTTCGCCAAGCATCTCAACGATGTCGCGGCCGTCGACGGACTGTCGGCGATCACCGTCAACGCGCATTCGACCGAGGTCGGCTCCTGCACGGCCGACGAGCAGCGCGCGGTCATGGATGCGGCCGCGGATGCCATCGGCGACAAGCTTCCGCTGGTGCACGGCATCTATGCCGAAGGAAGTCTTGAAGCGGCGCGGCTCGCGCGGCAAGCGGATGCCGGCGGCGCCTCCGCGCTGCTCGTCTTCCCGCCCGGCCCGTTCACGCTCGGGCAGAACGCCGAGATGGCGATCGCGCATTTCAAATACATCGCCGATGCCACCGACCTGCCGCTGATCGCCTTCCAATATCCGGTCGCCGGCGGCCAAGGTTATCCGCGCGAGACGCTCCTGCGCCTGCTCGATGCAGTGCCGACGATCCGCGCCATCAAGGACTGGAGCAACAACGTGCCGCAGCACGAGCGCCATATCGTCGAATTACAGAGCCGGCCGCGGCCGGTGAATGTGCTGCCGACGCACAGCTCGTGGCTATTCTCGTCGCTGGTGCTCGGCTGCAACGGTCTCCTGTCAGGCGCGGGCAGCGTCATCGCTGATTTGCAATCGGAGCTGTTCAAAGCCGTCCAGGGCAACGATCTCGCGCGCGCCCGCGCCGCGAACGAGCGGATCCGCCCGCTGGCACAGGTGTTCTACACCGACCCGTTCGTCGATATGCACAACCGCATGAAGGAAGCGCTGGTGCTGCTCGGCCGTTTGCCGCGCGCGGTGGTGCGGCCGCCCTTGGTGAAGCTCCAACGGACGGAGGTGGCGCGAATCGCTGCGGCGCTGGAGGAGTCGGGGCTGCTCAAGGCCGGAGCGTCACGCGCGGCGTGAGAGGATACGAAGCTGCGTTATTCCTTGAGGTTACATTTGTTGCCGGTCTTATTGAAGACAAAACAGCCGATGGCACGGGCACGAGGCTTCTCGATCTGCGCAGATTTGCCTGTAGCGCGCATTTAGCCGAAGCTGTTCGTCGTCGACGTCTGCCGACTTTCTCCAAATCTACAACATATCAGAACGCTTACACGGGACAACGCTCCCGCCAACGACGCCCTCCAAAGTCGCCCTCGCACTTGCGGCATCCATCGATAATTGAGAGAGTTGCCTGGGGCGATCTCGGGGGAGACTCCTATGACTAAGATTTTGATGATTGCGGTCGCCCTGATGGCTGCCGCTTGCTGTGAACCTGCTACGGCGGCTGGTTCAGTGGCCGGCAGAACCGTCAAGTATACGAACTCGCGCGGACAGACTTATTGGATAACGTACAACAGAAATGGAACGCTATCGGCGAAATCTACGAAAGCGTCAGGCCCTGGCTATATTTATGACACCGGTCATTGGCGTTCAAAGGCGGACGGCGTGATCTGCGAGCGGTATGCCAACTGGCAAAACGGCCATGAGTACTGTCACTCGGGCGATTATTGACTGCGAAATTCGCGACGCCGCCAGTGAGCATCCTGCTGACCTTGCCGCGGATGGATCCCGCGCTTCAAGTCAGGGCTGACGAAGAAAAATGGTGCCAGGGGCGGAATCACTCCTAGCCTCTATCAAATTGATATTTTGGAACGATTCTGGCGGCATTTTCTGCCGCTACCCCCTGAAATACCCCCATCAGATTTTTTGACAGTGGTTCGATTCCAGAGCCGACAGAATTTTCAGTGGCAAGCAGATCATACACGCGCCCATGCAGCGTGCAATTCAAAATGATACGCAATACGCAACGATGCGCACATTGAAAGGTAGCGCATTTCAATTTATGCTTATCAGTGCCCTGGGCTCACCGGGCGTTGCAACGTCCCTTTCACGAGGGACTTGCGATGACACGGAAGCTGGTATCGAAGAAGGAACTCAAATCGGTCTATGGTATCCCCTACTGTCCTGCTCACATCGCGCGGCTCGAAAGCGCGGGCACATTCCCCAAAAGGGTAACGCTTGGCGCTTGCAGGGTCGCGTGGGTAGCAGAGGAAGTGGATGAATGGATTGAGGCGAGAATTTCTAACCGCGCTCAAACAAATCCTTCTTAAGGGCGAGGGGCCTGGTTCCACCCAGGCCCCTTTCGCGTTCGCGAAGATCGAAGCCCTATAGCAACGATCGAAACTCTTCCTCGCTCAATCCCGCATCCTTGATGATTTTCTTTAAGAGCCACTGAGGCAACTCTGCGCTGTGCACCGGTATTACGGTTGTTCGCTTCGTCAACGCATTGCGTAGCGTTACGTGACTTCCCTTCTGCCGCTGCACCTCAAACCCAGCATTTCCAGTGCCGCAATAACATCTTTGGCTCGCGCGCCCGGCAACCGAGCGAGCATATTATGCGATGACGGCCGTCCTCACTGTTACCCCGAGCGATACCTGCTCGTCGTTGTGTTCTTCCGGAATGGGATCGCCGTGATCCATCAGCGTGTCGAGGTAGCCCGCCAGCGCTTCTTCCGCGTGCTTCACGGCCGCTTCAAACGTGCTCCCCCACGTCTGACAACCCGGCAGCGCCGGAAAATATGCGAGGTAGCCGTCGCTGTGCCGTTCAACGGTGAGTGAATAGGTGTGTTCGCGATGTTTCATACCCAGCCATTATAACATATCGACCTCTTTATCACGCATTGCAGCCCAATGCGCGAGCGTGCGGAAAATTCTCACGTGGGGATAACCGGCGAGCGGTGTGTCGAGCCGGGATATCATCAAGGGCAATGATCGACGACCCGTCGCGACAAGTCGCGACCAGCCCCGACAGCGATTTCACACTCACCATTGACGAGGCTTTGGAGCGCTACGCCCGCGCCGGACTCCCCCGCACGCCACGCAGCATTCAACGCTACTGCGCCAAGGGCCATCTCGATTGCCGGCGCATAGAAACGAGCTTCGGCGAGAAGTACCTCATCTCACCGGCCTCGATCGACAAGCATATTGCCTATGTCGAGGAGGTGCGACCAGTCGCGACTGGTCGCGACGAGCCGCGACATGTCGCGGCCAGAACCGACACAAAAGAGAGCTACGAAGAGCCACGACAGGAAGCGCCGACAATCTCCGACCTGCCGCGACAAGTCGCGGCAGACACGCGCTATATCGAACGCCTGGAAGGAGAGAATGAATTCTTGCGAAGCCAAGTCACTGTTAAAGATGACCAGATCAAAGACCTGACCGAGCGTGCCCGCGAAACAAACCATCTCATCGCTGGATTGCAAAAGATGCTGACCCCCTTGCTCGGCCGGCCAGCAGACCCTCATTCGGAAATCGTCGATCATTCGGACACGCAATAAACGCATGGGGTTGCGCGTCCCGATCAAAGCCCTGGCGGCAGGGTCGGGTTTGACGACGCTTCCGAAGTGCAGTCATTTCCGAAATGTGGCCGCTATCGAAAGCTAAAGCGGGGCCGGAACCGGCGCTGAATTGGTCGGTCGCAAATGACCCAAAGCAGAAGCCCCCGTTCATGGCGAACCGGACGAAAAGTGTAGTCGCTTTATATGCGTCCAATCCTAAGCGCCGGCATCAGGCCGTCGGTAGGTACCGAGAATCCTATCCCAGAAGAAATGAATGACGCCAAAGTTGCTATTCGCGTGTCGGTGATGAACAAAGTGCAGTTTCTGATGGCGCCTAAACCACGCAAACCTTTGAAGCCACGAACCCTCTATGTGATATTCCTTGTCGAAAAAAACATGCGCGTAAAACGACGCCGCACCAGCGATGACCATTACCACAAAGAGATTTAATGGCAGTAGGAAATACGCGAGACCTCCTACCAATAGCGCTGGGATAAAGAAGTAGGGCGTGTTGTTGCCTTCTTCACCGAGATATGTCGGTGAGACGAGATGATCTTTCGAATAGTACGTGTGATGAAAATCGATATGATTGCGGAACAATTTGCCACCCAACGAATGGTGGCCTAGCTTGTAATGCATCACCGTCTGCGCAAATGACATGCCCAAATGCGTAGCGACTGCGGTCACGAGAATGAGCGAAACATTCGGAAGGAGCCGCAATTCCGTATGAAGCATAAGCACTTCACTTCCTTATTTTTCTTATGGCAGTTCAACGCATAGTACGCTGTAACCGATCGGCGGAGACCGATGAGGGCGACGGGCGCGCGACCTTTCGGTGCGAAACCGTTCCCGCGATACGCGCGATCAGCTAATTAGCAAAGTGTTCCATTTCGAAATGGAACTCCATGGCTTTCAAGCCGAATTGCAGTATGCAACGCGCTGATCGTAACCGTCCAGTGCGAGCACGGAACGAGCAAAAACAGAAAAAACGAAGAAAAATCTGCGCCGCGGAAAGCCGAATGCACGGTAAAGACCAAAAGCTCGTCTGACAATGAGGAGAGGCCGATGACCGCCGCCGAATCTAAAAGCCTCAAGAAGGGCAGCCGCGTTTATTGGCATGGCGATGCCAACGACGGCGGCATCACCGAAATGAGGTGGGACGCGGTTACGATCGCGTGGGATAATGGTCAGCTAGCCACCGTACACCATGGGGATATGCGCGATATCCGACAAACGCCAGCAAAGCCTACAGCTACTGCGTAGGTATGCGTCCAGGCGGGGTCCTGTTCTGGCAGATTGTGTCGAAAAACTCCCTGTTTGAAGCGGCGAGGCGGCCTTGATTCTCCTGGTGACGGAGGGTGCGATTGATGATGGGCGAACGGACGGTATCAACCCAAATAGCTCCAATCGCCGTTGGATGAAGCTGTAGAGAAAGTTCATCTTGTTCAGCCAAATCAGCGTTAGGAACGACGATGGCCAGCGACGATAAGAAACCTAAAACTAGCCCCGCGCCCAAAAATGAGACCACTGTGGGAAAAGAGAGCGTCGCGAAGAATAAAGACGAGGGCCAGTCGAAGGACAAGAGCACGTCAGATGCAAGCCTATCCAAGGGTGAGGGCGGCGAGAAAACTGCCGATCCTTCCTCGGGCTACAGTCGGGGCGAGGGCCAAAAACCTGTTTCGAAAGCTTATAAGGATAACTGGAACGCGATTTATGCGAACAAGAAGAAGAAACGGTAAGTGGATCGACCAACTGTTGTCCCCCAACCACGATTGATGAGTACGCGTAATGAGTACGCGGCATAATCCGATCCATCGCGGCGGTGCAAGTTCACCGCCTGCTAATTTAACGGTTGCGACACACCACGACCTGTCGCGTCTCCACCTCGGACGTAGGAGATCGAGATCGGCGACGCGTTCGCGGGCAACGCATCATGTAAACGGGGATAAGGAGGGGATAGCGCATTGCACGCACCGTATAATGTACTGGCATGGAATTCGCGCGCGAACGCCACATCGGAGACATTCTCAAAGAGCGAAATATTGAAATCGTCGGGGCTGATCCGATTACACGACACGGCTTTACGCAGGTGCCGAATTTCGTTCTCACGAAGAAGGAGATTTCGGTGGGAGCAAAACTCGCTTACGCGATGCTCTTGAAATATGCGTGGGGTGACGATGCATGCTTTCCCGGCCAGTTGAAACTCGCCGAGGATATGGGGGCAGGGGAGCGCAGTGTACGGACCTATCTCAAAGAGCTTGAGAGTACCGGCATCCTGGAGATCAAGCAGCGTGGCCTTGGCAAGACTAATCTTTATCGCCTGTATCTCACTATTAACAAGACTTCTGGTCGCCGCCGCAGACCGGCAAATTCTGCCGGTCAAGAACGGCAATGATTGCTGCTACGGAACGGCAATATCAGCCGCTCACTCTATATAAGAATACTCATTTAAGAATACTCATATCAAAAATATTTAGTAGGAAATGCATTTAGAAAATAGAAGAGAAAATGCCGAAGCGGCGATCACTCTTCATCAGCGTTTGAAAAATGGCTCAATAAAGCCCTGGAACAGAGAAGTGCTATTTAAGGGCTCTGTTGAGCCATATTTCTTCCTTCGCACAATATATGTTTTGCGAAACGTGTCTTTCTGGTAACTTTAGGCGGTTTCTGATACAATCAAATTTGCATCCTACGCTTTTCCGATTTGGAAAGCGGGTCCGACGTTGGTACGCAGTGCTGACCTCCGACCTGCATTTCAGGTTGAAAGGAGCAATAGATGACAAAGGATCGGTTGAGCAACTTGGGTTACAAGCTCATATTCACAATCTGCGTTCTTTCGATACCAGCGCTGCTGTTACTTATAGCCAGCTAGGTGGTGTCAACAGGCCGGCTTCTTAGCCGGCCTGAAATCTGCGATCGTTTCGTAGTTGAGATGGGCGCCTTTGATTATCTTGAAGGCGATGTAGCAGGCGATCAACGCTATGACTGCGTGCAACCATTGTCCCTTTGGGAGGGCCAGGTAATTCCAAGACCATTGCGACGTTTCTGTAATTGTTGATAGGAACAAGACGAGCGAACTAAACGATACGACTGCAGCGCTGGCGCAGTCCTTCTTTATCCATTTCAGGTATTCGTCGGCCAGAGTTTGTAACTCGATGGAGTAATCTCTCTTTACTTTAGTTTGCCTGATTCGATTGAAAGTTAATCCGACTGCGAAAAGCGCGTGTGCCGAAAAAGCCAGATACCAGATCGACCACGGGCACGGCAGAGCCCAAGATAAATGGCTGCTAGACGTAAAAGTAGGATCGAGAACGATAAACATGACGTATTCGGGAACGGCCATTCCGAGCGGCAAGATGACATCACCCATATTTGCACGGGCGTTTGTGAGCAACGATCCCCTGCTCCATGTACTGATTGCAACAATCGAGAATCCTAACGTCGCGCACCAAAATATAAAGAGCACCCAAGAACTCACGGTGGCCGGCTCTGAAGCAAGATGAAATAAAGTCAACGCTGCGAGCGTAAAGACACCACCCTTTATGAGAAACGAGTAGTTCATATAGAGCGTGTACATGTGCGATGAGAGCCGCTGTCTAAGTTCATTCGCACTAAGTGGAGTAGCGATCGCGTCCGTCTCTTCACTGGCCATCTCATCCTCCCCTATTAATGACCAGGGATAGTACTTCGTGGAAGTTCATAGAAATAGATAGTTCGGCTGATAGAACTTAAAACGACAGCCGATCCCTCCCGATGGCACGCCCGGTGTCAACTACATCGGCTTCATCGCACCCATCGTCAAAGCGGTACAACAACTCAATCAGGAACTGACCTGGCTCGCCTCAATGGTCGGGAGCTTCACGGACTCATTCACGACGAATGAACTCACGTTCACCATCGACTATGTCGTCACTGATCCGGCAGGCAATACCGCAACCTCGACCCGCGCGGTTAGTGTCGAAGCTCAGGCGCCACCACCTCCACCGGTCTCAAATGCGACCACCAGCGCCGCGACCTCAACACTCCAATAGCGCGCGTATTGCCCGCCGATGGTTGGACCTGAACTGATCGATGCTTCGAGCGTGGAGATACGCAGGGGGTCTCATCGTATCCCCCGGTACCTGTGTGTTGAAAAGCTTGTAACGACTAGATTTCTTAGGTCCCGCACGTCGGGGCGTTACCGCCCGACCCCGCCCCTCTGTTGTCTGGTACAGCTGTTGCACAGCCGACCTCTGCTCGGCCAATGGGTAAAAAATGGGCCTCGCACAGAGGGGCGGGGTCGGGCGCTGCGCGAAGATAACGACACATCACGGAGGGTTCGCTCAATTGGCAGCAGGTTCTGGCAGCGCCTGACCCCGACGTGCGGGGCAAGTTTTGACCCTATTCGGACCGACGCAGCAATTTTTGGCGAAGCCAAAAAATCTGGAAATCGAAAGCGAAAAACAAAAATATCGATTTTCGATTTTCGAAATCGTGAGTTTTGGAATTTTGAAAAATGGGAATTTCGCAGAAATTCACGACGAATTTTGGCAAACGAGCGCTATCCCCTGTCCCCCGCGGGCCGGCCGCGCTGCGGCCGGCTGCTACAATCGAATGACGACCGCATCCAGCGGTCGGCTTCCGCCCCCGGCTGGGATCGTCCACACACAACGCAAGTCCCGGCGGCCACGCGTGCGCATGGCCAACGTCAGCACTCGCACAGTGCAGATACGGCTCGGAAGCCGACCCATGGACGGGGATTATCTGCAACATCAACATTGCGTGCTCGGCACACTCGTGTCCGGCGAGGACGTGCCACTCACGCACAATGATCGCCGCCGGCACCTGTACCTCATCGGCAAAAGCGGCACCGGCAAGTCCACGTTGCTGTTCAACATGATGATATCTGACCTCGCCGGTGGACGCGGCTTTGCATTGCTCGACCCCCACGGCGATTTGGCGCGCGACGTAGCCGACGCGGTGCCGGCGCAGCGAACGAACGACGTGGTCTATTTCGATCCGGCCGACCTTTCGCACCCGGTTGCTTTCAACCCGCTTGCCGGAGTTGCCGTCGACCGCCGGCCCCTGGTCGCCGCGCACATCGTGGCGGCGTTCAAGCACCTGTGGGGCGAGAGCTGGGGGCCGCGGCTGGAATACATCCTCGGCAATTCTCTGCGCCTGCTGCTCGACGCCCCCGGCACGACCCTGCTCGGGCTTCCCCGTCTGCTGGTCGATGACACATATCGCGCCCGGCTGCTGACGAGCTGTCATGATCCGGTTATCCGGGCGTATTGGCTGCGCGAGTTCGCTGAATACCAGGACCGGTTCGCGACCGAGGCGGTCGCACCGATCCAGAACAAGATCGGCGCGCTGCTGTCGCCTCCCGCATTGCGCAACATCATCGGGCAGAAACGAAGTACCATCGACATTCCCGGCATCATGAATGGCGGGCGGGTCCTTATCGTCAACCTGTCGAAAGGCCGGCTCGGGGAGGGGCCGGCGCATCTCCTCGGCGCCTTCCTCGCCACCGCCTTTGCGCAAGCCGCCGAGAGCCGCGCCGACATCCGCGAAGCCGACCGACGCGACTTCACGCTCTATGCCGATGAATTCCAGAACTTCGCCACCGACAGTTTTGCATCGATCCTGAGCGAGGCACGCAAGTGGCGTCTTAATCTGGCGCTGGCCCATCAATTTCTCGGACAACTGCCTCCCCTTTTGCGCCAGGCCGTGATCGGCAGCGCCGGCACATTGATTGCCTTCCGCCTCGGCGCGGAAGACGCCCCGCTCATTGCCGATGAGCTGGGCCATCACAATCCTGCGGCGCTTGCCGACACGCCGAACTTCGCGGCTTGGATCAAGCTCATGTACAACGATAGCCCCACTAATGCGCGCTACATGAAGACGTTGCCGCCGCCGGTGATCACGTCCGGCCGGCTGCCCGCGATCCAAGCGCGCACCCGGGCTCGCCACGCGCGACCGCGCGCTTTCGTCGAGCAGCAGATCGCGAAGTTTGTTCGCTGACGTAGCCGGCGTTCCGTAAGGACCGCAATCACGGGCGATTCCCGCTCTATGCGCCGTGCAGGCCCTACCCCCCGTTGACTCATCCCATGTCTAGGGTTGTAATTTTCCCGTCAAACGGGAGGGTATGGTCATGGGTATTGAAAAACTAGCGAGCGGGCGAGAAGGCAAGGCCGAACTGGAGAAATGCCCCGACTGCAAAGGCGAAGGCTACAAAGACGACAATATGTGCCGACGATGCAAAGGCACAGGCAAATTGCCGAGCGCCAGGTAGCTGGCACTGTTCTCCGGGGGGAAACCATGCAGTTGAAACTCAAACGCTCGCAGCGCTCGGCCGGGTTGATGGGCGGCAAGGTTCTGTTCAGCCTCGATGCGCGCGCCGAACTGACCGGCGATGAGCAAGGTCTCGTGCGCAAATACAATCTCGGCAAGCTCGTCGTCTACGACAGCGAGGCACGCAAGAAGCACCAGGGTTCGGCCCACGGCCATTTTGACGATGCCGCCCACACGTCAGGCTACGACATGTCATCGGCCGGCAAGAGCTTGTGGAAGAACGCGCGCGGCCTTGCCAGCGTCGCCATGATGGCGCTGGCGCTGCGCGTGACCGTCGACAGTCTGGTGGGTGGCCAACACATCGAATGCAAGGAGCTCGACGAGTTGCTCGGCGCCGAGGGGGCGATCCGCGACGCCTGCGGCAACCTCAAGGCGTATCTCGAAACGGCTCTTACATTTGACGGCCGGGAGGAGGTCGTTGAATTCTGAGCTGCCGCCATACCGACCGCCGTCTCCGTTCATCCCGTTCCTGCGGCGCTTTACCGACGAACGCGCCCGCGATCTCTCGGATACGCGGGCGCTCTACGAAAAAGTACGCGCGGCACACTTAGCCAGCCCGTTCGCCGACCCAGATATCGTCGAACGCATTCACAACACCATCGCGACCGAGGTAGGAGAAACCGTCACGCTGCCGTCTTACCGGCCGCTGCTCGAAGCCTTTGATAAGGCGATGCGAGCGCTTCTGCTGCAGGAAACGACGATCTTTGCGCTGCCCGACATGCGATGGGAGTTGGCTATTCTTTCGATAAAGGAGCAGGTGGATCTGCGCCGGTTCCTGCGAGCCAAGGAACACTTTCTCGGCAATCGCGAACGCGTTCTCGATATCCTGGGCCGCACGCTCGGCGATGTTTTCGGCGGCATTCTCGGCGAACTGCCGCCGATCGCGGGCACCGACGAGGAAATCTTCCAGATTCCCCTCGTCGCCTTGCTGCCGAACGTCGGCAACATCGTCGAGCGCATCACCTCGACCGTTGTCGATGAGGCCGTGATCGACGTTGGCCTGTTGCGGGAGTTGCAAGAGCGCCTGTACGACAATGCCTGCCGCGCCTCCGGAATCGACCCGCACGGTGAATCCAAGCGCCCGATTGTAACCGCCGGAGAGTCGGAGCTTCCGCCGGAGGAATTGATCGACGCATACCTCTCCGGCACACCGTTGCAAGACTTGTTGCTGACACCGGTCCCGTTTGTGCTCCCGGAGCAGGCCCGTTTCGAGCATCACTGGATTGTCGCAGGAACCGGGCACGGCAAGACCCAGACACTCCAGTCACTCATCTGCCGCGACCTTGCGGCCGTAGCCAAAGGCGCGGCATCCATTGTCGTAATCGACAGTCAGGGCGACTTAATCAACACCATTGCCGGCCTCAAACTTTTTGCCGCGGGCCAGCCGCTGGATGGCACGCTTTGTCTCATCGATCCAACCGACATTGAATTTCCCGTGCAGCTCAATCTGTTTTCCCTCGGAACCGAACGGCTCGACAGCTATTCCAAACTCGACCGCGAGCGTTTGCTTAACAGTATCATCGAACTTTATGACTTTGTGCTCGCCGCCTTGTTAGGCGCGGAAATGACCAGCAAGCAGTCTGTCATCTTTCGCTTCGTGACCCGGGCGCTTCTGCACATTCCGGATGCGACCGTTCACACCTTGCTCGAACTGATGGAGCCGGGCGGCGATCAGAAATACCAGCAGCACATTGCCAAACTTCAGGGCGCGGCGCGCTCGTTCTTCGCCAATGAATTCAACAGCGCGCAGTTCGCCGAAACCAAACGCCAAGTGTTGCGCCGGCTCTACGGCGTTCTTGAAAATCAGACGTTCGAGCGGATGTTCTCGCACCCCAAGAGCAAGCTCGATATCTTCAAGGAAATGAACAGCGGCAAAGTCATCCTGATTAATGCCGCCAAGGACCTGCTTAAACAGAATGGCACCGAAGTCTTCGGCCGCTTCTTCATCGCCCTGATCGCACAAGCCGCAGCAGAGCGGGCGACGCTCACGCCGAACCAGCGCCTTCCGACATTCGTCTATATCGACGAATGCCAGGACTACATCGCCAGCGACAGCAATTTCACCGGCATTCTGGAACAGGCCCGCAAGCAAAAAGTAGGCCTGGTGGTCGCCCACCAATATCTGACCCAGCTATCGCAGGGCATTCTCGACAGCCTGCACGCCAACACCAGTATCAAGTTTGCGGGCGGCGTCAGCGACCGTGACGCCCACGCCCTGGCGCGCAACATGCGAACGACGCCGGACTTCCTCGAAAGCCAGGGTAAAGGGTCCTTTGCCGCCTACGTTCGCAACGTCACCCCCCATGCGGTGTCATTGCGTATTCCCTTTGGCCGGCTGGAGGATCAGGAGCGCATGACGCCCGCAGAGGCGATGGCGCTGCGCGACCGGATGCGCGCACACTATGCCGTCCCCTTCGCGGAGGCTCGGCAGGCTGACAACAACCCGCCCCTGCCGACGGCAGGAACCCGAGAGCTTTGCCGATCGCTATTAGCGACCTGTCGTCCTTGTGGGGCCATGCCCGGTGCGCACTCGTGCCGTGCTACAATTTTTCAAGGCGAACATAGCCATCCAATCCGGCTCGCCGTTATTCATTCCCGACCATACCGAACGTTTTATTTTCGCCGCGCTGCTTTAATCAAAGTCTTATGGAGACCACGCAGCAAGCCTCGACGAGCCCCGGCCTGTCGCGACCGGCCGCGACAAGACGTGCCCGGTTCCGGCGTGACGATCCGCCACCGATGCGGCTCACCGAGGATGACCTCGCCGCCATCCGCCATGTCGCCAAGCATCGCTTTCTACGCTCGACCCATCTCATCGCGCTGCTGGAGCGGCCGACCAAGAAATTCCTCGGACGGCTCGCCGCGCTCTATCACAACGGCTACCTCGACCGGCCGCGCGCCCAGCTCGACTATTACGCGACCGCCGGCAGCGCTCCGCTTGTCTACGCGCTTGGCAACAAGGGTGCGGCGATCCTCGCCGCGCTCGACGGCACTGAGCGCGCGAAAGTCGATTGGACCGATAAGAACCGCACCGCCGGCCGCCTGTTCATCGAGCACACGCTGTTGACCGCCGACCTCATGGTCGCGGCCGAGATAGCCGCGCGACGCAGCGGCAATGTGCGGCTCATTGAACCGCGCGATATCCTGGCGGCGTCACCGCCAACAACCCGCCGGGCCGATAACCCCTGGGCGCTGCCGGCGAGAATTACCTACGCCGGCACCACCCAGGATATTCGCCTCATCCCGGACAAGGTCTTCGGTCTCGATTACACCGAGGCGCGGAAGCGTTCGTATTTCTTTGTCGAGGCGGATCGCGGCACCATGCCCATCGTGCGCTCGAACCCGCGGCAGACCTCCTTTCACCAGAAGATTCTCGGCTATCTCGCAGGCTCGCGGCCGGTCAATGCGCACGGCCAGCATTTTGGCATCGGTAATTTCCGCGTTCTCACCATTACAACGAGCCC
>Ga0207933_1002095_pt1 | contig 13508 bp, 11 predicted proteins | sample NGESurdeep092012_4_FD_184488 | JGI IMG/M metagenome (GOLD analysis project Ga0207933, IMG submission 184488) | Arctic peat soil microbial communities from Barrow, Alaska - NGEE Surface sample F53-3 deep-092012 (SPAdes) | ecosystem: Environmental > Terrestrial > Soil > Wetlands > Peat ... | reverse complement strand
ACAATAAACGCGGCGCACGTCGAGATATTGAACGAGCCCGAGGCGTCGCCGCCGGTGCCGACCACATCGACTGCATTGGCAGGCGCTTTCACGCCCAGCATCTTGGCGCGCATGGTGGTGACCGCGCCGGTGATCTCGTTGACGGTTTCGCCGCGCACGCGCAACGCCATCAGCAGGGCGCCCATCTGCGATGGCGTGGCGTCGCCCGACATCATGGCGTCGAAAGCGGACGCTGCTTCCGCGCGCGTCAGGCTGGCCCCGGTCGCGACCTTGGCGATCAGCGCTTTGAAATCGTCGGCCATGGGCCCCTCAAAGCGCCAAATGTTGTGATTTATTTTGCGCGGGCGATTTACGCGCCGATGCGCGCGGCTGCCTGCCGTGCTGCTGGTTCCATCGCGCGGCAAGCTCGAGAAAATTCTTTAGCATCAGGTGGCCGTGTTCCGACGCGATGCTTTCCGGATGAAATTGCACACCGTGGACAGGCAGACTTTCGTGCATCAGTCCCATCACCAGTCGATTGTCGGTTTCCGCCGTTACGATCAGTTCGGCTGGCACGCTGGCGCGCTCGACAACCAGCGAATGATAGCGCGTCGCTTTGAAGGGGCCGTTGATGCCGTGGAACAGGCTGGTGTTCATATGTTTGATCTCGAACACCTTGCCGTGTTGCGGCGCCGCGCGCACCACTTTGCCGCCGAAAGCTTGGCCTATGGCCTGATGGCCGAGGCAGACGCCGAGCACCGGAATTGTAGGCGAGGATCGCTTGATCAGATCGAGGCAGATGCCGGCTTCATTCGGCGTGCAGGGGCCGGGCGAGAGGACGATTGCTTCCGGTTCCGATGCCACAACGTCGGCGGTCGAAATCTTGTCGTTACGATGGACAACGACGTCCGCCCCCAGCCCGCCCAGGTAATGGAACAGGTTGAAGGTGAAGCTGTCGTAATTGTCGATCAAAACGATCATGTTTGCTCACTGTTGCAAGGTCTTAAGGCGAGCCCGGAGGGGGGTCAAGCAGCCCTAATTGAACGCAGGTTCAGGCAATGGCGGCGGCGGCACCATTTCCTGCATGCGTTTATCGTTCTGCTGTCGGGACGCAGGCGCTGCCGGCGCGCGCGTAACCACTGCGCCCATAAAAACGGGATGACGCCCCTATATTATTGCCCGCGCTTGGCGGCGCTGGCAAATCGGCGGGCTTCCTCGGCGGCGCGGAACAAGGCCTTCGCCTTATTGATGCATTCCTGCTGCTCGAAATCAGTATTGCTGTCGGCGACGATGCCGGCGCCGGCCTGCACATACATGATGCCGTCTTTCACCAGTGCTGTGCGCAATACGATGCAGGTGTCCATTTCGCCGGCGGCCGAGAAATAGCCGACTGCACCGGCATAGAGCCCGCGTTTTTCCTTTTCCAGTTCATCAATGATCTGCATGGCGCGCACTTTGGGCGCACCCGACACGGTGCCTGCGGGAAAGCCGGCTGCCAGCGCATCGAGCGCGTCGTGCTCGGGAGAAAGCTTGCCTTCGACATTGGAGACGATATGCATGACGTGACTGTAGCGCTCTACGAAAAACTGATCGGTCACGCTGACAGTACCGATCTGGGCAACGCGTCCGACATCGTTGCGCCCGAGATCGAGCAGCATCAAATGCTCGGCGCGTTCTTTCGGATCGGCGAGCAATTCTTTTTCCAGGGCCTCGTCCTCGTGCGGCGTGGCGCCGCGCGCGCGTGTCCCGGCAATGGGGCGGATGGTGACCACGTCGCCCGCGACCTTGACCAGAATTTCCGGGCTGGAGCCCGCGACCGCGTAGCCGCCGAAGTCGAGGAAATAAAGGTAAGGCGACGGATTGGTCCGCCGCAGCGCGCGGTAGAGAGAAAACGGCGGCAGCGTGAAAGGCGCCTCGAAGCGCTGCGCCAGCACAATCTGGAAGGCGTCGCCCGCGGTGATGTAGTCCTTGGCCTTGGCGACCATCGCCTTGTATTCGGCCGCTGTCGTGTTCGATTTAGGCGGCACCTCGAGCGGGCCCGCATCGGCTTCGCCCAGCGACATGTCGAGTGGGCGATCGAGGCTCTCCACAACCCCCGACAGCCGCTCGACCGCGCGCTTCAGTGCAGTCTTGGCATCGACGCTTTTTTCCGGTCGCACCGGCGTCACCACCGTGATCGAATCTTTTACGGCGTCGAACACCACGATGATGGTTGGGCGCACCATCACAGCGTCCGGGATGCCGATCGGATCCGGATTGGGCGGCGGCAGTTCTTCCATCTGCCGCACCATGTCGTAACCGAGATAACCGAACACGCCGGCCGCCATCGGCGGCAGACTGTTGGGCAAGGCGATGCGGCTTTCCGCTAGAAGCGAGCGCAGCGCCTTGAGCGGTGGCTCGGGGCAGGGCGTGAATGCGTCCGGCTTGGTGCGCGCGTTGCGGTTAATCTCAGCCTTGGCGCCTTGCGCACGCCAGATCAGATCCGGCTCGATACCGATGATCGAATGGCGGCCGCGCACGGCGCCGCCTTCCACCGACTCGAATAGAAAGCTCATTGGCTTGGTGCTACGCAGCTTGAGATAAGCCGATACCGGCGTTTCCAGGTCGGCGACCAGCGTGGTCCACACCACCTGCGCCAGCCCGCGGCCGTAGGTTTCCGCGAATGCGCTTTCCGATGGCTCGATCTGCATGGGCTAAGTTATGGCTGGGCGCCGCCGATGACCTGGATCAGCGCCTGCTGATTGATCGTGACGCCAAAATCGCTCTCGATCTTGGTGACATAGGCGCCGACAAGGTCGTCGGCGTACGCATTCTGCAGCGATGTCGTGATCTGTTTGTATGCCGCCGATGCCGGATCGGGTTTGGGATCGGTAACGTCGGTAACGTCAAAAACGTAACGCGCGGTTTCCTGATCGCCAGCAGCACTTGCCGGCACACTTTTGGGCGTCTTGAATGCGGCCTCGACCAGCTTGGCCGGAGCGAAGCCGCCCGGTTTGCCGCGCTGTAACTCGGTCGCCGTTTCCACTTTGAGGCCGCTTTCGGTCGCGAGCTGCGCCAGTTTGGTGCCGGCCTTGAGCTTGCCGAGCATGTCGTCGGTTTTGGCTTGCAGGCGCTTGGCGATCTCGTCGTCGCGCCAATGCGCGGTGACCTGATCCTTCACCTCGTCGAGCGTGCGCTCGCGCGACGGCGTGATGCCGGAAACATCGTACCACAGGAAGCCGCCGTTTTGCAGTTGCAGCGGATCGTTATCGACGCCGACGTCGGTGGTGAAAGCCGAAGCGACGACGTCGGGCGTTTTTGGCAGATCGGCAACCGGTTTGCTGTCTAGTCCGCGGCCGGAGCGGTCGACCGCGTCGATGGTGCGTGATTTGAGATTAAGCTTCTTGGCGGCCTCGGCCAGCGTCGAGCCCGCCGCGCGCTCGTCTTCGAATTTGTCGCGCAACACGCCGAGATCGTTTTTCGCGCGATTTTCCGCGATCTCGCGTTTGATCTGCGCGGCAACCTCGTCGAAAGTTTTTTGGCTGCCGGGATCGATCTTCCCCACTGTCAGAATGACGGTGCCGAATTGTCCTTTGATCGGCGCGCTGATTTCACCGGCTTTAAGAGCGAAGGCGGCATCGGCGACTTTAGGATCGATGATGTCTTTTTTAGTCACCATGCCGACATCGGTGTCGCTCGATTTCAAGCCGCGCTCTTTGACGACGTCGTCGAAGCTCGCGCCCTTGACGATACGCTCGTGCGCGGCGTCGGCCTCTTCCGGTTTCGGAAAGATGATCTGGCGCAATTCGCGGCGCTCGGGCGTGCCGTAACTCGATTTATGCAGTTCGTAATAAGTCTTGGCGTCGGCGTCGCTGACCGCGTCCGGCTTGGCGAGGTCGGCGGGCGACATCGAGAGTAAAGTGATTTTGCGGTACTCGGGCGCGCGAAACACGACCTTGCGTTCCTCGAAATATTTGCTGAGCTGTTCCGGTGTCGGCTGCGGAATGTCGCCGGCTTGCGCTGGACCCAAAGACAGATATTCGATGGCCCGTTTCTCGTTTTGGTATTGGTTGATTGCCTCGATTCCGGTCGCCGGCACGCGCAGATCGCCGCTGATGCTGAGTGCGATCTGCCGGCGCAGCGTCACGCGCCGCTGCTCATCGACGAAGCGGGCTTCGGTATAGCCGGCATCACGGATGATCGCCGCGAAACGCGTGCGGTCGAATTCGCCGTTGACGCCCTTGAAGGTGGGATCGTTGGTAATGCGGCTGGCGATCTCGTCATTGCTGATGCCAAGCCCCAGCGCCTTGGTTTGTTCGTCGAGCGTAGTCTCGGCGACCAACTGGCTCAGCACCTGCCGGTCGATGCCCATCGCGCGCGCCTGATCGGGCGTGATCGGCCTGCCGGCCTGGCGGCTGATTTGCTGCAGCCGGTCAGTGTAGAATTGCCGGAACTGCTCGGTCGAGATTTCGGTATTGCCAATCTTGAGCGCCGAATTGGCCCCAAAGCCGCGGAAAATATCGCCGATGCCCCAGATGGCGAAGCTGACGACCAGCCCGCCCATGATGACAGCCATGATCCCCCGGCCGAGCCAGGTCGACGAGGCTTTATGGATGCCGCGAAGCATGCGTGCGATGTTCCCGGGCTAGTGTGTTGGCAAATAAAGGGGTGGTGGCGCCCTTATAGGGAACGGGCCAACTCCTTGCAACTCAAGAAGGATCGGCTTGCGCACCGCCCGCTCTGGCGCCCCGCGATAGGGTCTGATAACCGCACGCGGATAGGGACCAAAACATGGCGTGGGCCGTCATAACGCCGCTGGTGGCGGGCAATTGGAAGATGAACGGGCTCTCCGCCTCGGAAGGCGAGCTCGCCAAAATTATCCATGGCGCCGGCGCGCTCGTAGGCCGTGCCGAGCTGATGGTGTGCCCGCCGGCCACTTTGATCGCCCAATTTGCCGCCGCCGCGCGCGGTTCGGCGGTGACCATCGGCGGACAGGATTGCCACGTCGAGGCCTCCGGCGCCCATACCGGCGATATTTCGGCCGAAATGCTCAAAGATGCAGGCGCGGTGGCCGTGATCGTCGGCCATTCCGAACGGCGCGCCGACCATGGCGAGACTGACGCTGACGTGCGCGCCAAGGCCTTGGCCGCGCATCGGGCAGGACTTGCGGCCATTGTGTGTGTGGGCGAGCAGCTAGACGATCGTGAAAGCGGCAAGACGCTGGATGTGATCGGCGGCCAGCTCGATGGTTCGCTTCCCGATAACGCGACGGGTGCCAATCTGGTGGTCGCCTACGAGCCGGTCTGGGCCATCGGTTCGGGGCTGACACCGACTCCCGACGATGTGGGAGAGGTGCACGCCTTCATCCGTAATAGACTGGCGACGCGCTTTGGCGCAAAGGGCGGCAGCACCCGTATCCTTTATGGCGGATCGGTCAAACCGGCCAATGCCAAGGAACTGCTGAGCGTTGCCAATGTGAACGGCGCTTTGATCGGCGGTGCCAGCCTGAAAGCTGCGGATTTGCTCGCCATTGCGGCTGTTACCGATAGGTCCTCTAAGAGTGGAAAATCGCCCGCTGATCGTGTAGAGACCGCGGCGAATTCCTATATTAGGTCGCAAGGAGCCGCTTTGGGGGATGCCCAGACCGGCCGTTTGGATGGATTGAGAGCGGATGCAGCACGTCGTTATTGTCATTCATTTGATGCTGGTGCTCGCCCTGATCGGCGTGGTGCTGCTGCAAAAATCCGAAGGCGGCGGGCTTGGAATCGGCTCGGGCGGCGGCTTCATGACCAGCCGTGGCACCGCCAACGTACTCACCCGCGCCACCGCGATCCTCGCCGGGCTGTTTTTTGCCACCAGTCTCATTCTGTCGATCCTGGCCGGTTATAACCGCAAGCCGACCTCGATCCTGCAGGGCGGCACTCAAAGCGCGCCCGCCGTACCGGGAGCGCCAGTGCCGCTCAATCAAGCGGTGCCCGGCGGCATCCTCGATCAAATGAAACAAAAAACCGAACCCGCTGCGCCTGCAGCTCCCTCCGGGCCGCAGGTACCGCAATCTAAATGACAAACTGATGAAGGGCCGGGAAACCGGCCCTTCCGCTTTAAGGATGGCAGTGTGAAATTCTGATCGATTGGGTGTCAGGGGAAAATACAGATGTCGATGCAACAGTCTCTGATCACGGTGATTTTTCGAATTGCACACAGGCGCGCACAGCCATGAGTTTTTCGCGCTCGTCGAATCGATTCGCTGAGGTTATTGGGTAGGCCCCATGGCGCGGTACATCTTTATCACCGGCGGCGTGGTCTCCTCACTCGGCAAGGGTCTCGCATCCGCGGCACTCGGCGCGTTGCTACAGGCACGCGGCTACAAGGTGCGCCTGCGCAAGCTCGATCCCTATATCAATGTCGATCCCGGAACCATGTCGCCCTATCAGCACGGCGAGGTGTTCGTCACCGACGACGGCGCGGAAACCGATCTCGATCTTGGCCACTACGAGCGCTTCACCGGGCGTCCCGCTACAAAGCAAGACAACATTACCACCGGTCGTATCTATCAGGACATCCTCACAAAGGAGCGGCGCGGCGACTATCTCGGCGCCACCATCCAGGTCATCCCGCACGTCACCAACGCAATCAAAGATTTCATCCGCGATGGCAATGACGGTTTCGATTTCGTGCTGTGCGAGATCGGCGGCACGGTCGGCGATATCGAGGGCTTGCCGTTCTTCGAGGCGATCCGGCAATTGGGCAACGACCTGCCGCGCCACCACGCCATCTACATTCACCTCACGCTGCTGCCGTTCATTCCGAGCGCCGGCGAGTTGAAAACCAAACCGACGCAGCATTCGGTCAAGGAATTGCGCTCAATCGGCATCCAGCCCGATATTCTATTGTGCCGCACGGATCGTCCGATTCCGGAAAGCGAGCGGCGCAAACTCGCGTTGTTCTGCAATGTGCGCGAACACGCGGTGATCGAGGCGCGCGATGTCGACAACATTTACGCGGTGCCCGAGGCCTATAGTGCCGCCGGTCTCGACAACGAAGTACTGGCCGCCTTCGGGCTCGAACCCAAAACTGCCCCCGATCTGGCGCGCTGGCACACCATCAACGAGCGTATCCGCAATCCGGAAGGCGACGTCACGATCGCTATCGTCGGCAAATATACCGGCATGAAGGATGCCTATAAGTCTCTCAACGAAGCCCTCTCGCACGGCGGCATCGCCAACAAAGTGAAGGTCAAACTCGACTGGATCGAGTCGGAAGTGTTCGAGAACGAAGACCCGACGCCGTTTCTTGAAAACGTCAATGGCATTCTGGTGCCGGGCGGTTTCGGCCAGCGCGGCGCTGAAGGAAAGATCCGCGCGGCGCGCTTTGCGCGCGAGCGGAACGTGCCGTATTTCGGGATTTGCTTCGGCATGCAGATGGCGGTGGTGGAAGCAGCGCGCAATTTGTGTGGCATCGAGGCAGCCAATTCCACAGAATTCGGATCAACGCCGGAGCCGGTGGTTGGCCTAATGACCGAATGGCTTAAGGGCAATGAATTGCAGAAGCGCCAAGCCAATAGCGACCTCGGCGGCACCATGCGGCTCGGAGCCTACGAAGCAATGCTCACGCGCGGCAGCCGGGTCGCCAAGATTTACGGCAAGACCGACATTTTCGAACGCCACCGTCACCGCTATGAAGTTAACACCGCCTACAAAGGTCGCCTCGAGCAGCGCGGCATGCGTTTCTCCGGCATGTCGCCTGACGGCATTTTGCCCGAGATCATCGAATACGAAGACCATCCATGGTTCATCGGCGTGCAATTTCATCCCGAGCTGAAATCGCGGCCGTTCGAACCGCATCCGCTGTTCGCCTCGTTTATAGGCGCTGCAGTCGAGCAGAGCCGGCTGGTGTAGCGACTGCCGCCTGCTAGACTCTGCGAATGCCCCGCGGTCTCGATCACATCGTCCATGCCGTGCGCAATCTCGACGCAGCCGCCGATTTGTATCGCCGGCTTGGCTTTACCGTCGGCAGCCGCAATCGCCATCCTTGGGGCACGCATAATTATATCGTGCAGCTGCCGGGCTTTTTCATTGAGTTGCTGACGCTGTCCGAGCCTGACAAGCTCGGCAGCGACGGATTTTCCGATTTGTTCGGACGCTACACGCGCGATTTTTTGATGCGCAGCGAGGGTCTCTCGTTGCTTATTCTGGAATCGCACGACGCCGCCGCAGACGAAGCAGCATTCCGCTTCGCGCAAATTGCCGTCTCCGATGTGATGAAATTTGATCGCGAAGGCAAAAAGCCAGACGGTACGCCGGTAAAGCTTGGCTTCTCGCTTGCCTTTGCCGAGGACAAATTCGCGCGCGACATCCACTTCGCCACCTGCCAGCAGCATTATCCGGAGAATTTCTGGAACCCGGCTTTTCAGAAACACGCCAATTCCGTTTCCGGCATTGCCGGCATCGTCGCCGTTGCGCAAAACCCAACGCGTCATCTTAAATTCATGGAAGCTTTCACCGGCGCAACCGCCAAGACAGGCGGCGAGGGGTTTGCGATCTCGACGCCGCGCGGTGTTATTGAGGTCACGACGCCTGCCGCCTTTCTGCGCCGGTTCGGTGTTTCTGCGCCGGATGTTTCCCATGGCGCGCGTCTGGCGGCGCTGCGTTTCACCACAAAAGATGCGAGCCTTCTGCAAGGCGCGCCGGAGATTGCCGGAATGGCCGGGCTTTACGCCGCAAATGCCGCCATCTTCGGGTGTGACGATGCCATGGGCGTGGTGCTGGTATTTGAGCCCCGATGAGACCGTAACGGGCGTTGACCAAGGGGCTTGGCCGCTTCATGGTCGCGCCCGCGAGGACCTGATTTGGACCAGAAACCGAACCCAACCGTCACCGTCGGTGGTGTGCGCTTTGGCAATGATTTGCCGCTGGCGCTTATCGCCGGGCCTTGCCAGCTTGAAAGCCGCGCGCATGCGCTGGAGATGGCGACGACTCTCAAAGACATCGCCGGGCGCGTCGGCGTTGGCCTCGTTTATAAAACCTCTTTCGACAAAGCTAACCGCACCTCATCCAAGAGTGCGCGCGGTATTGGGCTCGACGCGGCGCTACCCATTTTTGCGGAAATTCGCGACACACTGAAAATTCCCGTGCTCACCGACGTGCATGACGCCGAGCAATGCGCGCGATTGGCGCAAGCGGTCGATGTGTTGCAAATCCCCGCGTTCCTCTGTCGGCAAACCGACTTGCTGATTGCCGCCGCCAAAACTGGCAAAATCGTCAACGTGAAAAAAGGCCAATTCCTGGCGCCTTGGGACATGGCGAATGTGGTCGAAAAAATCACCGGCGCCGGCAACAAAAATGTCTTGGTGACCGAACGCGGCGTCTCGTTCGGTTACAACACGCTGGTGTCAGACATGCGCGCGCTGCCGATCCTTGCGCGCACTATCGGTGCGCCGGTGATCTTCGATGCCACGCATTCGGTGCAGCAGCCGGGCGGGCAGGGCACGTCCTCGGGCGGCGAACGCGAATTCGTACCGGTGCTGGCGCGCGCGGCGGTCGCGGTCGGCGTTGCCGGCGTTTTCATCGAGACCCATCAGGATCCCGATCACGCGCCGTCCGATGGACCGAACATGATGCCGCTCAACGAGATGGAGCCGCTGTTGCGCACGCTGGTCGAATTCGACCGGCTGGCGAAGCGCTGAACGTCACAAGGCGCGACAGGCTCCCATGGGCAGAACGCTCAATCTCATTGCTCTCGTCGTCTTCGCAAGTTCGCTGTTCATGCGCTCGACCGACCCGGTGATCCCGCAGATCGCGCTCGGTCTCAACGTACAAGCGTCGACCGCGGCGCTGCTGACGACGGCCTTCAGCTTGCCTTACGCGCTGGTGCAGCCGTTGCTCGGCGCGCTTGCCGATATGTTCAGCAAGACGCGGCTGATGCTGATCTGTCTTCTACTGCTGACGGTATCGGCGATTGTTTGCGGTCTGGCGAAAAGCTTCGAAATTCTGGTCGCCGCCAGAATGATTGCCGGTCTTGCCGCTGGCGGCGTCGTGCCGATTGCCTTTGCGCTGGTCGGCGACAACATTCCGGTCCACGAGCGACAAGTGGCGATGGGCCGCCTGCTGTTTGCGATCATGACCGGCAATCTTCTGGGTGCTACTTGCGCCGGGGTGCTCGGCGATTTGATCGGCTGGCGCGGCGTTTTTTTTGCAACCGGTCTGTTCGGCGCCATCGTTGTGGTCGCTGCCGTCGCTGGCTTTCGCGGCACCATCGAGCCGGCCGGCCGTTTCGATCTCTCGACGCTTGGATCGAACTATCGCGCCATCTTCAGCAATCCGCTCGCCAAGATTTGCTTCAGCGCGGTGTTTTTCGAAGCGCTCTTCATGTACGGCGTCTTTCCCTATATCGCGACGCTTTTGTACGACGCAGGTGTAACGCAAGCCTCCATCGCAGGTCTTGTCATCGCAGGCTTTGGCCTTGGCGGTGCGATTTACAGTCTCTCAGTGTCGCGGTTGCTGGCGTGGTTCGGCGAGCGGATGATGATGAGCATAGGCGGAATGACGATGGGCTTTTGCCTGCTGATCATCGCCGCACGCGTGCCCTGGCCGGTCGAATTCGCCAATTTCGTGTTGCTGGGCTTGGGTTTCTACATGCTGCACGCCGTCATCCAGATTTACGCCAGCGAACTGGCGCCGGCCGCGCGCGGCTCGGCCATGGCCCTGCACTCGTTCTTTTTCTTTCTCGGTCAGGCGGTTGGACCGGTAATTTACGGCATTGGATTACGCAGCAGCATCGGCATCCGCCCGATCATGGTGTCCGGCGCTTTCGTGCTGGTAGGGGTCGGCCTTACTTGCGCGCACTGGCTGCGGCGTAAGCCCGCCTAACCGCGGCCGCGATAGGGCGCGACGCCCTGGTCGGCCGGCATCCAGACATCCTTCGGCAATTTGCCGGACTGCCAAAATACGTCGATCGGCATGCCGCCGCGCGGAAACCAGTAGCCGCCGATACGCAGATATTTCGGCTTGAGGAGTACCACCAGTTTCTTGCCGATGGCGACGGTGCAGTCCTCATGAAAGCCGCCGTAATTGCGGAAGCTGTTCAAGTAAAGCTTGAGCGACTTCGACTCGACCAGGAAACGCCCGGGCACATAGTCGATCACGAAATGAGCGAAATCGGGCTGGCCGGTTATCGGACACAAGCAAGTAAATTCCGGCGCGGTGAAGCGCGCCACGTAATTGGTGCCGGCCTGCGGATTGGGCACGCGGTCGAGTCTTGCCCTGTCCGGCGAGGGGGGGATAGGCGTGGGGCGCCCCAGTTGCAGTGGTCTTTTTGCCATTGGCTGTTAATGCATTGTTTGGCGGCCAGATGACAAGAGGGCCGCCCATCCTGTAGAAGCCGACTTATGACCGCCATCACCGACATCATCGGCCGCGAAATCCTCGACAGCCGCGGCAATCCGACCGTCGAGGTCGATGTCGTGCTGGAAGACGGGTCGAAAGGCCGTGCCGCGGTTCCCTCCGGCGCCTCGACCGGCGCGCATGAAGCGGTCGAGCTGCGCGATGGCGATAAGGCGCGCTACGGTGGCAAGGGCGTGACCAAGGCGGTCGATGCGGTCAATGGCGATATTTTTGACGCGCTTGGCGGCATGGACGCCGAGGCGCAGGCCAAGATCGACGAGACGATGATCGCGCTCGACGGTACGCCCAACAAATCCCGGCTTGGCGCTAACGCCATTCTTGGCGTCTCCCTCGCTACCGCCAAGGCTGCCGCCGTCGCCAAGAAAGAACCGCTCTATCGTTACGTCGGCGGCACGTCGGCGCGCACCCTGCCGGTGCCGATGATGAACATTCTTAATGGCGGCGTGCATGCCGACAATCCGATCGACTTCCAGGAATTCATGATCATGCCGGTCGGCATGCCGACCTTCGCTGAAGCGCTGCGCGCCGGTGCGGAAATCTTCCAGACGCTGAAGACGCAACTCAAGGCAGCGGGCCTCAACACCAATGTCGGCGATGAGGGCGGGTTTGCGCCCGACATCAAGTCGGCGGAGGCCGCTCTTGATTTTGTCATGCAGGCGATCGGTAAGGCCGGTTACAAGCCGGGTGGCGACGTCATGATCGCCCTCGATCCGGCCGCGAGCGAATTTTTCAAGAACGGCAATTATGTTTACGAAGGCGAGGGCAAGACCCGCCCGCCCCAGCAGCAAGCTGAATATCTCGCGCAGCTCGTCGCAAACTATCCGATCGTCTCGATTGAAGATGGCATGGCGGAAGACGATTTCGAGGGCTGGAAGATCGTCACCGACACGATCGGCGGAAAGTGCCAGCTCGTCGGCGACGATCTCTTCGTCACCAACGTCACGCGGCTGGCCGACGGCATCAAGCGCGGCCTCGCCAATTCAATCCTGATCAAGGTCAACCAGATCGGCACGCTCACCGAAACGCTGGCCGCCGTCGAGATGGCGCACAAGGCCGGCTACACCGCGGTGATGTCGCACCGTTCGGGCGAGACCGAGGATTCCACCATCGCCGATCTCGCGGTCGCTACCAATTGCGGGCAGATCAAGACCGGCTCACTGGCGCGCTCCGACCGTACCGCGAAATACAATCAACTGCTGCGTATCGAAGAGGAACTCGGCGCCCAGGCGAAATATGCCGGACGCGACGCCTTGAAATCGCGCCGCTAATTTGAAAATATAACCGCAATGGATCAAACCACCGCCATCACGGGGAACGACCGCCGCCGCGCCATCGAGCGGCTGTCGCAATTCATCGCGCAATCGGTTGATGCCGCGCGCGTCGTTGAACAGCCGTTCTTCCATCTCGAATTCGATCGCGTTTTTCCCGACGACATCTACACGCAAATTCTGGCGCTCAAACCGGAGGCCGACGATTACCGGCCGATGCACGGCCGCAGCAAGCCAACCCAAGGCACGCCGACCCGCGTCAAGATCGATCTGTTTCCGGAGTACATTCGTAATCTGCCGCCGGAAAAACGCGCGCTGTGGGGCGTCGTCGGCCACGCGCTCTGTTCTGATCCGGTCAGACAGGCGTTCATTCGACGGCTCGCACCAGGTCTGTCGAAGCGTTTTGGCGGCGACTTCGCCAAAGTCGGCATGTATCCGATCCCGATCCTGACCCGCGACATTCCCGGCTACATGATCCCGCCGCACACCGACACCAAGTGGAAGGGCATCACGGTCCAGCTCTATCTGCCGAAGGACGACGCCAATACCGACATCGGCACCATTTTCCACGAGAAGCTGCCCGATGGCTCAATGCCGAAGAAAGCGCGGATACGCTTTGCGCCAAATTCCGGTTATGCCTTCGCGGTCGGCGCCGATACCTGGCATTCCGCCGATCCGGTGCATGACCGGGTCAAAAGCCGCGATTCGATTTTGCTGACTTATTTCGTCGATCAGGGCGCGCTCAAGGTGCTCCGCAACCGGGGCAAGCGGGTCGGGAACTTCGTGCTCAATGAGCTGCGGCAGTACGTCCCGGTTTAACCTGGGCCCCGCATTAAACGCGCCTTAACGCGATTCCTGCAGGTTGGCGGCCATGGTCTCC
>Ga0207933_1002093_pt1 | contig 13522 bp, 11 predicted proteins | sample NGESurdeep092012_4_FD_184488 | JGI IMG/M metagenome (GOLD analysis project Ga0207933, IMG submission 184488) | Arctic peat soil microbial communities from Barrow, Alaska - NGEE Surface sample F53-3 deep-092012 (SPAdes) | ecosystem: Environmental > Terrestrial > Soil > Wetlands > Peat ... | reverse complement strand
GGCTTGTCGCCTTGCGTCTGCGCGTACATGGCTTCACCAAGTTTCATCGAGGCTTGCGCCAGCGTGTTGGTCTTGGCCGCGATCGCGGCTGGATCATCACCCTTGAGCGCTTCCTTCAAGTCCGCCATGGCGTTTTCGATGGCCGAACGATCGGCTTCGGCGACCTTGGAACCGTGTTCGGCAAGCGCCTTTTCCGTTGAGTGCACGAGCGCCTCGCCGTGGTTCTTGGCTTCGACCTCGGATTTGCGCTTCTTGTCGTCCTCGGCGTGCGCTTCCGCGTCCTTGACCATCTTATCGATGTCGGCTTCGGACAGTCCGCCCGACGCCTGGATACGAATCTGCTGCTCTTTGTTGGTCGCCTTGTCCTTGGCCTGAACGTTGACGATGCCGTTGGCGTCGATGTCGAAAGTGACCTCGACCTGGGGCACGCCACGCGGCGCCGGGGGAATACCCACAAGATCAAACTGGCCGAGAATCTTGTTGTCGGCCGCCATTTCGCGCTCGCCCTGGAACACGCGGATCGTCACCGCGCTCTGGCTGTCCTCGGCGGTCGAGAACACCTGGCTCTTCTTGGTCGGGATGGTGGTATTGCGGTCGATGATGCGGGTGAACACACCGCCCAGCGTTTCGATGCCAAGCGAGAGCGGGGTCACGTCAAGCAGCAGCACGTCCTTGACGTCGCCTTGCAAAACGCCGGCCTGGACGGCGGCGCCGATGGCGACCACTTCGTCGGGGTTGACGCCCTTGTGCGGCTCCTTACCGAAGAACTGCTTCACGACTTCCTGAACCTTCGGCATGCGCGTCATGCCGCCGACCAGAACCACTTCGTTGATCTCGCCCGCCGAGATGCCGGCGTCCTTGATCGCCTTGCGGCAAGGCTCGACCGTCTTCTGGATGAGATCGTCAACCAGCGCTTCGAACTTGGCGCGGGTAAGCTTCATGGTGAGATGCTTGGGACCGGCAGCGTCCGCCGTGATGAACGGCAGATTTATTTCGGTCTGCGTCGTGGACGACAGCTCGATCTTCGCCTTCTCGGCCGATTCCTTGAGCCGCTGCAGTGCAAGCTTATCCTTGCGCAGATCGATACCCTGCTCTTTCTGGAATTCGTCGGCCAGATAGTTGACCAGGCGCATGTCGAAGTCTTCACCGCCCAGGAACGTATCGCCATTCGTGGACTTCACCTCGAACACGCCGTCGCCGATTTCCAGAATCGAAATATCGAAAGTACCGCCGCCAAGATCGTAAACCGCGATGGTGCCGGTCTTCGTCTTGTCGAGGCCATAAGCCAGTGCGCCGGCGGTCGGCTCGTTGATGATGCGCAGCACTTCAAGGCCGGCGATCTTGCCGGCGTCCTTGGTGGCCTGACGCTGGGCGTCGTTGAAGTATGCGGGAACGGTTATGACGGCCTGCTCGACCTTCTGCCCGAGATAGGCTTCGGCCGTTTCCTTCATCTTCTGCAGAATGAAGCCGGAGATCTGCGAGGGCGAATAGCTCTTGCCGTCGATCTCGACCCAGGCATCGCCGTTGCCGGCTTTGCTGATCTTGTAGGGGACAAGTTTCTTGTCCTTCTCGACCATCGGGTCGTCATAACGGCGGCCGATAAGCCGCTTGACCGCGAAGATGGTCTTTTCCGGATTGGTGACCGCCTGGCGTTTGGCCGGCTGGCCGACGAGACGCTCGCCGTCGTCGGTGAAGGCGACGATCGAAGGCGTTGTGCGCATGCCCTCGGCGTTCTCAATGACTTTCGGTGTCTTGCCTTCCATGACGGCGACGCACGAATTGGTGGTGCCGAGGTCGATGCCGATGACCTTACCCATGGTAATTCCTCTCAATTGCGGCAGGGCCGGACGGGCCGATTAGCGCCCGAAAAGGGTATGTCCGCGGCCCATCCGCAGACCCCTGATCCAGCCCCCTGGATTCTCGTTTGTGCCGCATTTCCGCGGCTCAATGGCTCATATAGGAGGGCCCCCGTGCCCTGCAAGCCAGCCTGTCACGAATTCGCGATCCATGCGTCCTGTGCCCGGCAAGAACGTAGCCTGAGGGTTAATCTGACTGTTGCCGGAGCGGGCCTGGCCGGTTAGGTCAAGCCTCGTTTTATCAAGCCAGCTTTATTTCGAAAGCAGATGTGCCTATGCCACGCCGAATCTTAGCTTTCGTCATTGCGATTTGGGCCGCCCAGGCGGTCTTTACTCCGGCACTGGCCGCCGACGTGGTCTTTCCGCCCGGCTCACGCGTAGGTTTTGAGCCGGCCGGCGACCTTAAGGTGAGCCAGCACTTCCCCGGCTTCGAGGACGTCGACCGCAATGTCATCATCGTCATTTACGACCTGCCGGCCGCCGCTTTACCCGAGCTCGAACGCGCGGCCGAATCCAAGCTCAATCTCGCCATTACCCCCAAGAAGCAGGAAGATTTTTCATTCAAGGGCGGCACGGGCAAACTGCTGAGCGCCAATTCCCAGGGACCCGACTTCAGGCTGAACCGTTGGATTCTGGTGGCGGCACAGCCTGACAAGGATCTCGCCACGCTTATTGGCGTCGATGTGCCTAACGCAGCCCTCGCGGTTTATTCCGACGCGGTCATCCGCAAGATGCTCGCGACCGTGACGTTCCGGCCAGCGCCGATCCAGGAACAGCTCGGCTTGGTGCCGTTCAAGGTCACTCAACTCGCCGGCTTTCGGGTAATGAAGGTGTTGCCGCCCGGTATTGTGATGATGACCGAAGGGCCGAGCGATGAAATCGTCAAGCAGCCTTTCGTGATCGTATCGCTGGGGCAGGGCGCGCCGGAAAAACCTGACGACCGCGCCAGGTTCGCGAACGACCTGCTGTCGACGGCGCCATTGAAGAATTTGACGACGACTTCGACGGAGGCCATGCGGATTGGCGGCCTGTCCGGTTACGAGATCAGAGCCCAGGCCAAGGGGCCGATGAACGACGACTGGTCGGTGGTGCAGTGGCTGCGATTCGCCGGTGGCGGCGGCTTCATGCGCGTGGTCGGCGTTGGCCCGAAAGCCGACTGGGATGCGCTGTTCCCACGCTTCCGCGCCATACGCGACGGGATCGCGCCGCGCGAAAACTAATCGTTGTCTGCCGTTCGCGGCGATTTCGGCGCGGCTTTCACCACGGCTACCAGCGCCGGGCGCAACACGCGGTCGCCCAACATATAGCCGGACTGAATGACCTGCCCCACATGGCCCGGCGGCACATCGGAATTTTCCATTTCGTACATCGCCTGGTGCACGTTGGGATCGAACTTCTCGCCGGCCGGGGTGAATTTCTTCACGCCGTGTTTCTCGAGAACTTTCATCAGTTCGCGTTCGGTCAGTTCAACGCCCTCGATCAGCGCCGCCAACTTGGGATCGGCATGCGCCGAGAGTTCCTCGTCGATGGTCGCCAGCGCGCGGTGCATGTTGTCGGCCACCGCCAGCACGTCGCGGGCAAAACTAGTATTGCCGTAGAGCCGCGCCTCGGCGACCTCGCGTTCGGTGCGCTTGCGCAGATTTTCCATCTCGGCCAGCGTACGCAGTAACCGGTCCTTGAATTCGGCAGCCGCTTCCAGCGCCGCGGTGACCTGCTCGGCCGGCACCAATTCGGGTGCCGCGGCGATGCTCGCATCGCTCTCGGTCTGGGCAGCCGTCTCGTTCTCGGCGGGACTGTCCGTCATGGTGGGTCGATCCTCAAAACTGTCCGGATGCCGGGGATATCAGGCTTCGCGGGTGAAAAATCAAGCGTTCAGCTCGACAAGAGCCTGCTCACAATGCGCGCGGTGTAATCGACCATCGGGATGACGCGGGCATAATTGAGCCGGGTCGGCCCGATCACCCCGATCACGCCGACGATGCTGCCTTTGCTGTCGTGATAGGGCGCCACGATGGTGGAGGAGCCGGACAGCGAAAACAGCTTGTTCTCCGAGCCGATGAAGATGCGCACGCCCTCGCCCCGCTCGGCGCGGCCGAGCAGATCGATCACTCCCCGTTTGGTTTCCAGCGCATCGAACAGCGAACGCACTCGTTCCAAGTCGCCGAGCGCATGCAGATCTTCCAGCAAATTGGCGTGGCCGCGCACGATTAGCTTGCGCTCGTCGCTCTCGCCGCCCGACCAGATCGCCAGACCCGCCGCGACGATCTTTTGAGTAAGCTGATCGAGTTCGGCCTTGCCCGCCACTTGAGCGGCCTCGATCTCGGTACGCAGTTCGGCCAGCGTCTTGCCACGGATGCGGGCATTGAGAAAATTGCCAGCCTCGACCAGCGCCGAGGTCGGCACGCCGGCCGGCACGTTGAGCACGCGATTTTCCACCTGACCATCTTCGGACACCAGCACGGCGAGCGCCCGCTCCGGCTCAAGGCGGACAAATTCGATATGTTTGAGTCTCACATTGGCTTGCGCGGTGAGCACCACGCCGGCCGACCGCGTCAGGCCCGACAAAGTTTGCGAGGCTTCGCCAAGCACGGTTTCCAACGACTTGCCGCTGCCGGTGCCGGCCATTTGCGCTTCGATCGAGCGGCGGTCAGTTTCGGTCAAGTCGCCGATCTGCATCAGCGCATCGACGAAAAAGCGCAGGCCCAGTTCGGTCGGCAGCCTTCCGGCCGAGGTATGCGGCGCAAAGATGAGCCCGAGTTGCTCGAGATCCGACATCACATTGCGCACGGAGGCCGGCGATAGCGTGATCGGGAGCAGCCGCGCCAGATTGCGAGAGCCGAGCGGCTCGCCGGTCGTGAGATAGCTTTCGACAATGTGCCGAAAAATCTCGCGCGAGCGCTCGTTGAGCGCCGCGAGGCTCACTTGGTTGGCGCCGATGGGGACATCGTGGGAAGCCACGAATTTACTCCTTAAAACCGGCTGACAATGGCGGTCGCAGCGGACTTGTTCAAGCCTGACATATGGTTATGGTGTGCGGCCAAAGCCAACCGGGATCAAGCCTCATGCGGCCGAGCAAGCGACAAGTCGATGAATTGCGCGCTGTGTCGCTGGAACGCGGCGTAGTGAAATATGCCGAAGGCTCTTGTTTCGTGAAATTCGGCGATACCCATGTGCTGGTCACCGCCAGCCTGGAGGAGCGGCTGCCGCCTTGGCTCAAGGGGCAAGGCCGCGGCTGGGTCACCGCCGAGTATGGCATGCTGCCGCGCGCCACGTCGGAGCGCACCCGTCGCGAAGCGTCGGCCGGCAAGCAAGGCGGCCGCACCGTCGAGATCCAGCGGCTGATCGGACGCTCGTTGCGCTCGGTCGTCGACCTGCAGGCGCTCGGCGAAAAGCAAATCACCATCGACTGTGACGTGATCCAGGCCGACGGCGGTACCCGCACCGCCTCGATCACCGGCGCCTGGGTGGCGCTCTCCGATTGTCTGACATGGATGAAATCGCGCGACATGCTCAGGGGCCAAAATGTCGAGCAGGTGCTGCGCGATCACATCGCAGCGGTTTCCTGCGGCGTCTACCAGGGCACCGCGGTACTCGACCTCGATTATGCCGAGGATTCGGAAGCCGACACCGACGCCAATTTCGTCATGACCGGCTCCGGCAATATCGTCGAAATCCAGGCCACCGCGGAAAAGACGCCGTTCAGCGAAGACCAATTCCAGGTGCTGCTTGCGCTGGCGCGCAAGGGCATCGAGAAACTGGTCGGCTTGCAAAAGCTGTCGGTGGCGTAATTATTTTGTCGTGCCCGGCAATGACAAGTTGATGCACCGAAAACTCACCGGACCCGTCGTCATCGCCACCCACAATCCTGGCAAGCTTGCGGAAATGCGCGAGCTGCTTTTGCCCTTCGGCATCGCGGCGCAATCTGCTGGCGAGCTCGGCCTACCCGAGCCCGAGGAAACCGGGAAAACTTTCGCCGCCAATGCACGCATCAAGGCAATGGCCGCAACGATAGCCACCGGCAAGCCGACTTTCGCCGACGATAGCGGTCTGGTTGTCGATGCGCTCGACGGCGAACCCGGCATTCATTCGGCGCGCTGGGCCGGCCCCGACAAAGACTTTCGCTTTGCCATGAACAATATCCAGACGCTGCTGATCGAGCGCGGCGCACATACACCAGAACAACGGCGCGCGCATTTCGTCGCTGCCTTATGTCTCGCCTGGCCCGACGGCCACGTTGAGGAATTCGAAGGCCGCGTCGACGGCGTCGCGGTGTGGCCGCCGCGTGGCGATCGTGGTTTTGGCTACGATTCGCTGTTCAAGCCCGACGGTTTCGACATCACCTTCGGCCAGATGAGCCCGGAGGCCAAGCACGGCCTGCCGCCGAAAGGCCAAGGGCTATCGCATCGCGCACGCGCTTTCGTGAAACTGGCGGACGCGTGCTTGCGCACTTGAATTCATTAAAATTGTAATCAGTTTTCCGCAGCGGAACTGAATTCGCGCTAGGTGCAATAAGCGGCGCGGCCTATGATGCTTAACATGAGTTTACCAACACCCTTCGCGGTCTATGTGCACTGGCCGTTTTGCCTGTCGAAGTGCCCCTATTGCGACTTCAACAGCCACGTCCGCCATGGCGGCGTCGACGAGGCGCGATTCGTGCGCGCCATCGAATCTGAAATTGCCGCGACCGCTGCACGCATTGGGCCCCGCACGGTGTCGACGATTTTCTTCGGCGGCGGCACGCCGTCGCTGATGAAACCAGAGTCAGTGCAGGCAATTCTGGATTCGATTGGCAAGCATTGGTCTGTCGCTTCTGACGCCGAAATCACGCTCGAAGCCAATCCGACCAGTGTCGAAGCCACACGTTTTCGCGGCTACCGCGCAGCCGGCGTCAACCGCGTCTCGCTGGGGGTGCAGGCACTCGACGACACTGCGCTCAAGGAACTCGGCCGTCTGCACAGCGTGCAGGAAGCGCTCGATGCCGTCGCCATCGCGCGTTCGATCTTCGATCGTTATTCGTTTGATCTGATTTACGCGCGCCCGCGCCAAACGCCCGCCGAATGGGGCGTTGAACTCAAGCGCGCCATATCGGAAGCGGCCGAACATCTCTCGCTCTATCAGCTCACCATCGAGCCGGGTACGCCATTTTTCGGGCTGCACAAAGCGGGCAAACTTGTCATCCCCGACGACGACACCGGGCGCGATCTCTACGACATGACGCAAGCAACCTGCGCCGAGGCCGGGCTGCCGGCTTACGAAGTTTCCAACCACGCGCGGCCTGGAGCCGAGTGCCGGCACAATCTGGTCTATTGGCGCGGTCACGAATATGCTGGCGTCGGGCCCGGCGCGCATGGCAGGCTTAATATCGACGGACGCCGCTATGCGACCGAGACCGAGAAGCGTCCCGAAAGCTGGCTGATGCGCGTCGAAGCCGCCGGCAATGGAATGACGGTCGACGACAAGCTCACATCCGGCGAAACCGCCGACGAATTTCTGCTGATGGGACTGCGTCTCACCGAGGGCATCGATCCCGCGCGTTTCACGCAGCTATCCGGCCGCACACTCGATCCCAAACGCATTTCGATTTTGCGCGACGAGGGCGCGGTCGAGACCACGACCGACGGCCGCCTGCGCGTAACGCAGAGCGGATTTCCCGTACTCGACGCGGTGGTCGCGGATCTCGCAGCTTAAATTACGTTCCCGGCGTGAACGACTTCGGTGCCGGGCTCACCGGCTGACCGCCGCCGGGCGTGACACGCAAAACGGCGAGGCCGCGATCGTTGGTACCGTCGGGGCGGAAACGGAACACGCCGTCGATGCCGGCAAAGCCCGAAGCATTGGTCAGCACTTGTTCGCTGAAACGTTGCGGGCCTTGCGTCTTCACCAGCGCCGCCACCAGCGCGACAGCGTCATAGGCGAGCGTTGCGGTGCGCACCGGATCCGAACCGTAGCGGGCGCGGTAGCGTTCAGAGAAACTGCGGAAGCCGGCCTGCTCCGGCGCCGCGTACCAGCCGCCGTCGAGCGCCTTGTCGGAAAAGATGCGCTGATCGTCCCACAAACCGGTGCCGAGCAATTGCACGCGCTTGAGGTTTACGCCGGCAGCGGCGAGCGCCGCCACCACTTGCGGCACGGCGTCGCCGCCGTCGGGAACGAAAATCGAATCGACATGCGCCGCCGCCTGCGCCACGCGGCGCGCGGGCTCGGCCATCTTGCCGGGGTCGAGTGGATATTTCTCCAGCACCACGACGCGGCCGCCACGCCGCGACACTTCCTGCTGGAAGGCCGCCTCCACTACCGCGCCATAGGCGCTTTCGGGCATCAGCGCCGCAAAAGATCTCTTACCACGTGAAATGGCATAATCGACGATGCGCTTGACGTCGGTCTCCGGCAGGAAGCTCAGCAGATAGACACCATTGGTGGCGACGCTGACGTCGGTCGAAAACGCAATCACTGGAATGCCGCGCTGGCGCGCGACGCCGCCGACCGCGCGCACCGCCTCCGCGAACAGCGGACCGATGATGATCTCGGCGCCTTCGCTGATCGCCGCTTGGGCCGCAGCCTGCGCGCCCTGCGGCGTGCCGCCATCGTCTTTCACCAGCAACTGAATGTTCGGATTCTTGAATTCGGCAATCGCCATTTCGGTGGCGTTCTTCATCGACTGCGCGGCAATGCCTGCATTGCCCTGCGCCGAGAGCGGCAGGATCAGCCCGACGCGCACTTGACCTTGGCCGATATTCGCAGCCGGCGCCGGCTCGGCCATTTGCGGGGGCGTGCTGCTGAGAAATTCTGAATTGTTGCCAGCGCAGGCGGAGAGCGCGGCAGCGGCGGCGATGCCTAAAAATGCGCAAAAGCGGCGACGATCGCGCGCACTCCTTCGCAACTTCTCCGGCACAAACCCCAACATGACGACCCCACACTACAAGCCGTTTGTCCTAAACGGTATCGGCCATTTTGTCCCGGAAAAGTTAAGGCAATGAAAAAGATAGAGAATTTGCCTCGAAATGACGCCCGCGGGGGCTCCGTCTAGAGTAGCCGGCATGGCCAAAGACGGCAAAAACAGCAAAGACGGACGCACGCGCAGCTATGCGCTGGCCGATCAAGACCTCGAGGCCCCGCAGATTACGGCAGGGCTTTACTTGGTTGCCACACCAATCGGTAACTTGCGCGACATCACCCTGCGCGCGCTGGAAACGATGGCCGCCGCCGACGTCATCGCCTGCGAGGACAGCCGCGTCACCCGCAAGCTCACGGAGCATTACGGCATCGCGACCCGGTTGACGCCCTATCACGAACACAACGCCGCCGAGGCGCGCCCAAAAATCCTCGCGTGTCTCGCCAGCGGGCAAACAGTCGCGCTGGTATCCGATGCCGGCACGCCGCTGATTTCCGATCCCGGCTACAAATTGGTGCGCGAAGCGAGCCAAGCCGGTCACGCGGTGATCGCGGTGCCGGGCGCGTCGGCCGTGTTGACCGCACTCACAACCGCCGGCCTGCCGACCGATCGGTTTTTCTTCGAGGGTTTTTTGCCGCCCAAACAAATCGCGCGGCAAAAACGTATTGCCGAGATCGCCAACATCCCCGCAACTTTGGTGCTGTTTGAAAGCGGGCCGCGTTTGGGCGCTGCGCTCGCCGATCTCGCCGCGACCTTAGGCAGGCGCGACGCCGCCATCTGCCGCGAGCTGACCAAGCTGCACGAGGAAATTCGCCGCGGCGATCTCGAGCAGCTCACGCAACATTATGCCGCTGACGCAGAGACACGCGGCGAGATCGTCATTGTGGTGGCGCCGCCGAACGCTGACACGCAGAATGCCGGCGATGTCGACGAATTATTGCGCCAGGCGCTGGCGCGCGTGTCGGTGAAGGACGCGGTCGGCGAAGTGGCGCTCGCCACCGGCCGCCCGCGCCGCGAGGTCTATCAGCGCGCGCTCGCGCTCGCCAAAGAGGACGGCGATGGCGCGCCGTAACGCCACGCCGCGTCGACCCAAACCGCCTGCCAGTCCCGAACGTCAAGCTGCGTTTGGCTTGGGCATTTCCGCCGAGAGCCGCGCCGCCGTCTGGCTGATCGCGCACGGCTACCGCATCTTGGCGCGGCGCTGGAAAGCCCGCTCGGCGAGATCGACATCATCGCCGCGCGCCGTCACACTTTGATCTTCGTCGAAGTGAAGGCGCGCGCCACGCTCGACAGCGCGGCCGAGGCGGTCACCGAGCGGCAAAAGCATCGCATCGCAGCAGCGGCCGAAATCTGGCTCGCCGCCAATCCCAACGACACGATCCGCGATATCCGTTTCGACGCGGTCCTGGTCGCGCCCGGCAAGTTGCCTCGCCACATTCAGGCTGCGTTCGAAACCAACTGATTAAGCGCTGAGGCGCTCGAAGAAAGCATCGACCTGACCGCGGATACGGCCGGCGACACTGCCGAGATCGTCGGCCACAGTTTTGACAGTACCGGCGCTTGAGCGCGTGTCTTCAGTAGCAGTGCCTAAAAGCGAGACTTCATCGGCAGTTTCCACCGTGCGCTTGGCGGCAATTTCGACGCTGCGCGCGATTTCCGCTGTAGCCGCGCCCTGTTCGGTGACGGCAGCGGCGATCGCCCCGCTGATGTCGCCGATTTCCCGGATAATGGTCTCGATCGACGTGATGGCCTCGATCGAGCGCATCGTGGCGCGCTGCATGCCGGTGATCTGCGCGGCGATTTCCTCGGTGGCGCGGCTGGTCTGCCCGGCCAGCGCCTTCACCTCGCCGGCAACCACCGCAAAGCCGCGGCCCGCCTCGCCGGCCCGCGCGGCTTCAATGGTGGCGTTGAGCGCCAGCAGATTGGTCTGCTCGGCTATATCGGTGATCAGCTTGACCACGTCGCCGATGCGCTTGGCCGCTTCGTCAAGTTCCTTGACCGCCAGATTGGTGCGGCCGGCTTCATTCACCGCCTTGGTTGCGATGGCGTTGGACTGCGCCACTTGGCGGTCGATCTCGTTCACGGACGCGGAAAGTTCGTCGGCGGCCGACGCAATGTCGCGCACATTGGAGGAGGCTTCCGACGAGGCGGCGGTGGCGCTGGCCGTCTTGGCCGAGGCTTCGTCGGCGGAGCCGGCAAGCTGGGTAGAAGCCGCCAACATCTGATCGGAAATGCGGCCGAGCTCGGCGAGCGTCGCTTCGACCTCGGCCGAAAAATGCGAAATCTGGTTCGACATCTGCTCCTGCCGCTGCGTTCGCGTTTCCGCGTCGCTGCGCACCGTGCGATTGAGCTCTTCGTTATTGCGCATGGCGCGCTGGAACACGGCGATCGAACGCGCCAGCGCGCCGATTTCGTCGCTGCGCTCGCTATAGGGCACGGCAATTGACGCATCGCCGGCGGCAACCGCTTCGGTTACGCGCGTGATACCGGCAATCGGCCGCGCCACGCCGCGCCAGATCACCAAGGCGCCGGCCACCGCCAGCGTCACCGCGAAGCCGGCGAGCAGGCTCAGCCACAAAGCGGCCTTGTCGATGCCGGTATCGATCTCGTGATAGACGCGGGTGGCGCGCTTCTCATAAAGCGCCGTCAGTTGTTCCAGATCCTTATTAAGCGCCTTGCGCACCGAACGGTTGGCGTCGTTGTCGCCCCAGACGCGGCCGGCGGCAGGACTGACTTCGGTTCCCAACCGCGCCAGCTCGTTGCGGAATCCGATGAACTTTGCAATGCGCTGGGAAAACGCAGCAAAGAACTCGGCGTCGTCGGTGCGCACCGACTTCTTCCAGTCCTCAACCACTTTGGCGATCTGCTTGTTGAATTTGATGATACCGTCGGCATAGACCTTCGAGGTCGGCAGGTCGCTCGACATGTAGACGCCGCGCGATTCCATCACTACGGCATAAATCAGTCCGTTCACCCGCTCGACATTCCAGGTGCCGGCATTGGCGGATTCGAATTCGTCGGTCAGGACTTGATGATGACGCGCGGCGGTGACGGCGACCACCGACAGCGCAATGGTCGCGGTGGCCAGCAGCGCGAAGATCGCATAGAGCTTGGCGGCGATTGAAAGCTTCGGCAAAGTCAAAATTGTCCCCTACCCGTGCGACAGGGCCCCGACTGGGGATATTGTCGGTAATATGTTAAAGCTTTGTTTTCCATATCTTCCGATGCCCAATAAATCGCCGGGTGCCTCGCAATGAGCCTGAAAATCGCGGTCCAGATGGATCCGATCCAGCGGATCAACATCAAGGGCGATTCAACATTTGCTCTGTTGCTGGAGGCGCAAAAGCGCGGCCATAAGCTCTCATATTACACCCCCGACCGGCTGGCTTTGCTCAATGGCCACGTGTTTGCGACCGTTGAAGCATTGAGCGTGCGCGACCAAGCCGGCGATTATTTCACGCTTGCTGCGCCGCAGCGTGTCGAGCTGGCCAGCTTCGACGTCGTGCTGCTGCGCCAGGACCCGCCCTTTGACCTGGCGTATATCTCCACTACCCATCTGCTCGAGCGCATCCATCCCAAGACTTTGGTGGTCAACGACCCGGCCAGCGTGCGCAACGCGCCGGAGAAAATGTTCGTCACTGAATTTCCCGACCTGATGCCGCCGACATTGCTCACCCGCGACCTGGCCGAGATCAAAACCTTCCGCGCCGAGCACAAGGACATTGTGATCAAGCCGCTTTACGGCCATGGCGGTGGCGCGGTGTTCCGTATCACCCACGACGATCTCAATTTCGGCTCGCTCTATGACATGTTCGCTAGCACCTTCCGCGAACAATGGGTGGTACAGAAATTCCTGCCCGATGTTAAAAAAGGCGACAAGCGCATCTTACTGGTGGACGGCGAATTCGCCGGTGCGGTCAATCGCATTCCCGCGGCCGACGATCTGCGCTCCAACATGGTGCGTGGCGGCGCCCCGGCCGCGACCGAACTGACCAAGCGCGAGCAGGAAATCATCAAGCGTATCGGCCCGGCGCTGCGCGAGCGCGGGCTGCTGTTCGCCGGCATCGACGTGATCGGCGACTGGTTGACCGAAATCAATGTCACTTCGCCCACAGGCATCCGCTCCGTTAAGAACCTCGGCGGTCCCGACGCCGCGGCGCTGATCTGGGACAAGATCGAAGCGAAGCAGAAGTAGTTAAACGGATTCGTAGAATCTCCATGACGAAATTCGCCAGACGTTCGATTCCAGCTATCCTTATTTATGCTGCCATCTCTTGGACGGCTTCAGCGCAAGTTCCAGCTGACTCCACTGGTAAAATTGGACACCAATTGGCTATGGAAAAAGACATCATGGGCTGCATCGATCGTGGATATTTCGAAATGGCAGTCCAGTTTTTGGCCAAGAAATACGACACAGTTATTAGTGACAACACTATTCTTTCGATTTTACAAAATGGCCACTGTCGGACGTTCACAACAGATAGTGTCGTTACCATTAAACAGATAAGAGATCGTACGGAGAAGATTCCTGCTACTGTTTGCGTAACGATGGCCGGCACAGACTGTTATTGGATGATTGCAGGCAGAAACCAAAGATATCTTCAATAGTTCCGCCACTGTCGCCGTCGCAATTCAAGAACCGCACTTATGAGTATTCCGCTCACCATCGCCACCACCGATTACGACCACTTCCGCGATTTCCGGATGGGGCGGGTAGCGGCCGAAGGCATCGAGGCCAACTGGCTCACGCTCGGCCACCACGAAATCTTCTCGCGCT
>Ga0207933_1002092_pt1 | contig 13524 bp, 12 predicted proteins | sample NGESurdeep092012_4_FD_184488 | JGI IMG/M metagenome (GOLD analysis project Ga0207933, IMG submission 184488) | Arctic peat soil microbial communities from Barrow, Alaska - NGEE Surface sample F53-3 deep-092012 (SPAdes) | ecosystem: Environmental > Terrestrial > Soil > Wetlands > Peat ... | reverse complement strand
ACCGACGTGGAGATCCTCATGCTGGCCGACATCCTCCCCACGGGGTACGAGGTCGGGATCTTGAACGGGAGGGTCCAGCCCGGCGACACCGTGGCCGTGGTCGGAGCCGGGCCCATCGGACTGTCCGCCATCACCGGAGCCAAGCTCTTCTCGCCCGGCCGGGTGGTGGCCGTCGACCTGGCCGACAGCCGGCTGGACGCGGCCAAGCAGTTCGGTGCCGACCTCTGCATCAACAACGGGCGCGACGATCCGGTGGCCATGGTTCGTGCGCTGACCGACGGCCTGGGCGCCGACGTGGTGGTCGAAGCGGTCGGGGCACCGGCCACGTTCGAGCTCTGCTGCGACCTGGTGCGCCCCGGCGGCCACGTGGCCAACATCGGGGTCCATGGCCAGCCGGCCACGCTGCATCTCGAGTTGCTGTGGTCGAGGGATGTCACCATCACCACCGGACTGGTCGACACCTTCTCCACACCGACCCTCCTGCGGCTGCTGGCCGCCCGCCAGATCGACGCCGGTGCCTTCGTCACCCACCACTTCGCCCTGAGCGACATCGTCAACGCCTACGACACCTTCGGTCGGGCCGCCGACACCGGTGCCCTGAAGGTGGTGCTGACCTCCTGATCGGACCGGCGCTCCGGCCGCGCCTCCGGGCGCCCCGCCGCCCGGATCCCCTCTCTGCCCGGGTCCGGCCCCGCTCAGTCGCTGGCCGACCGTCCCGTGTCGGGACGCTCCCCGGTGTCCACCAGGGCCTGGGCCACCGCCCGGAGCTTGAGGTTCAGGTGTTGCGAGGCTTGTCGCAGGATGTCGAAGGCCTGATCAGCAGAGATGCGCTCCCGCTCCATCAAGATGCCCTGGGCCTGCCCAATCATCTCTCGGGTGGACAGGGCCGCCTGGAGCTGGATCGCCTTGCGCTCCTCCTCTTCGTGGGATCGGGCCGAGGTGAAGGCCAGACCGGCCAGGGCGGCCAGCAGCAGACCGCGACCCCGGTCGATGGCACCGAAGGCGTTGGGATAGCGGGCGTAGAGGTTGAGGGCTCCGGGGGCCCCGTTGAGGACCAACGGCAGGGCCAGGAGGCTCCGCATCCCCTGGGCCACCGCCTCGGGTCCGAAGATGGGCCACCGGACGTCGTCGCTCAGATCCTCGGCGTAGAAGAGACTGGAGCCCGACAGGGCGTCCAGACACGGCCCCTCGCCGGCGGCGTGTTGGAGCGCATCGATGGCGATGACCACCGAGTCGGTGCACACCGGTGTGGTCACCGCCTCACCCTGCACCAGAAAGATACCGGCGAAGTCGCACCCTTCGATGGTGGTCACGGCCAGGCCCACCACCTGGTCCAACGTCTCCTGGACACTTCCCGCCGAGAACAGGCTGACGGTCTGGGCCACCGTGGCCACCAACTCCAGCGATGGGTCGACACCCGTGGGTGGGGATGTGTCGTCGCTCATCAGGTCCCCGTTCGTCGTCGTTCGGTCCAGCCTTGCACCTCGGGCACCGATACTCAATCAGCCGTCGTGGCCCCGGGCGCCCGGGACCTCCGGGGGACCGCCTGGTACCATGGCCAGGCCTTCTGCAGTGAGGGTCGGCCGTCCCGAAAGCCGAAGCCCTGTGCCGTTAGACCTGCGCTGGCCCTGTGCACGAACGAGCGGTCCGGCCGTGGCGTGCCCGTGACCCCGCCGGACGATCCCCCGGAGGCGTTCTCCCTCTCCCTGGACGTGGTCGGACCCACTGCGGTCATCACCCTCCGGGGCCGGATCGACCTACCGGCGGTGACCGATTTCGGGACCCTGCTCGACCAGGTCATCGCCAACGGCTACTCGTCGATGGTTCTTGATCTCGTCGCCCTCGATTCCCTGGCCGATCCGGGGACGTCCCTCATCGCCGATGCCGCCCTCCGGCTGGCCGACGGGGGCCGACAGCTCAGCATCCGGTCCCCCTCCATCGCCATCCAACGCCAGTTGGTGGCCGACGGGCTGGGCGAACTCATCCGTGACGAGGAGTTCGAGCCGATGACCGGGGTGGCCGACGACGATCCGGTCGCACTGGGTGCACGGTCCGCCACCATGCCCCCCTCCCTCACACTCTTGTCCTCACCCGGGGCCAGCGCCCTTCCCACCGACGACGATCTGATCGACGCCACCCTCCGCCTGGTGGTGGAGCTGGCCCGGAGCACCGTGGGCGGCGCCGACGGGGTGAGCGTGTCCCTGCTGCGCCATGGCCAGCTGGCCACGGTGGCGGCCAGCGATCAGACCGTCCTGGACATGGACGCCCAGCAGTACGCCACCGGGGAGGGACCGTGCATCGACGCCTCCACCCAGGGGCGCTGGTTCCACGCCCCCTCTCTCGACGTCGAGGACCGGTGGCCCGAGTTCACGCCGCGGGCCATGGCCCTCGGCATCCGGGCCATCCTGTCCTCCCCTCTGGTGGCGTGGGGACTTCCGGTGGGGGCCCTCAACATCTACTCCCACCAACCCACGGCTTTCGCCACCGACGACCAACGACTGGCCATGAAGTTCGCCGCCGAGGCGTCGGCCATCCTCAGCGACGCCGGCGTCGACGCCACCGACGACCAACGGTCCGAGCGGTTCCAGGCTTCCCTCCGCTCCCGCGAGGTCATCGCCCAGGCCCAGGGCGTGCTGATGGAGCGTCAGGGTCTCACCGAGGACGAGGCCTTCACCACCCTGCGGATCCGTTCGCAGGAACATGGTCAGACCCTCCGGGCCCGGGCCGAGGAGGTCACCCGATCCACCCGTCCTTCCACGCCACCGTCGGGGTCGGGGTCGGCCGGAGGCGAAGGGTCGGGGACCGAGGAGGGGGACCACCGTGGCTGACGTCGAGGCCGACCGGTTCGACCGGTTCCGACGGGACGCCGGCCTGACCCGCGGGGAGTTGTGGCTTCGCTACTTCGAGCTGGGCGGGATGAGCTCGGCCTTCCAGATGGAGGCGTTCCTGTACGGTGCCCTCACCCCGAGCCCGCACGACCACGACGTGCTGGCCCACGCCCTCAACGAGCGCTTCGTGGAGCTGGGCGGGAACCATCCGGTGCCCTACGTGGAGGACGTCGAGCCGGTCTGAGCGGCGGCCGACCCGGCGCACCCTCTCGGATCCGGCCTTGGTACCCTTCCCGACCGGTAGCCCGGACGAGAGCGAGACCACGTGACCACCCAGCCCGACCGACCCTCCGTGGAGCCCCTCGACGAACTCGGCTTCTACACCCTGGCCGGCCAGGCCGACTCGTCCCGCCATCTGGTCGACGAGGTGCGCCTGGCCGAACGGCTGGGCCTGGGTTCGGCCTTCATCTCCGAGCGCTTCGACAAGAAGGAGGCCGGCGTCCTCTCGGGCGCGGCCGGTGCGGTGAGCGAACGGATGTCCATCATCACCGCCGCCACCAACCACAACACCCGCCATCCCATGATCACCGCCGGAATGGCCCGCACCATGCAGAGTCTCACCGGAGGGAGGTTCGTGCTCGGTCTCGGACGGGGGATCCCGGTGATCCAGGACACCTACGGCATCGGGCGGGTCACCACCGCCCAGCTCGAGGACTTCGCCGGCCTCATGCGCCGGCTGTTCCGGGGAGAGGCCATCATCGGGCACGACGGCCCGGCCGGCTCGTACCCGGTGCTGTACCTGGCGGCCATCGACGAGGAGCTCCCCTTGGGCCTGGTGGCCTTCGGACCCAATTCGCTGGCGTTGGGTGGGCGCAGCTTCGACCGGGTCGTGCTGCACACCTTCTTCACCGAGGAGACCACCCGGCGGTGCGTGGCCACCGTCAAGGAGTCGGCCGAACGGGCCGGACGGGACCCGGACACCGTGCAGGTGTGGTCGTGCCTGGCCACCATCGGGGACCACATCGACGAGGACCGCCGGCTGATGAAGTCGGTCGGACGCCTGGCCACCTACCTGCAGGGCTACGGGGACCTGATGGTCCGCACCAACGGTTGGGACCCGGCCGTCCTCCAACGGTTCCGGGGCGACGAGATGGCGGCCGGGTTTCTGGGCGGGATCGACTCCAACGCCACGACCGCCCAGCTCGAACACATCGCCACCCTCATCCCCGATGAGTGGCTGGCTCCCAGTGCCACCGGGACCTCAGAGCAGTGCGCCGAGACGGTCCGCGGCCAGCTGACCATGGGATGCGACGGCGTCATCATGCACGGGGCCACGCCGAGCGAGCTCGAGCCCATCGTGGCCGCCTACCGCGCCGTCTGAGCTGCACCGATCCACCCGGAGCCCGGTTCGCGCCTCCCGCCGGCACCGTGCACCCACCTCCGGATCCCCGGCCGCACCCTCCCCGCTCCTCCCACCGCATCGGACGGACCGTCGGCCCGGAATAGATCCGGGAGGGCCGGGCCACCCGTTGACATTTAGTACATCGCGATATATCGTTATAGAACGTGAGCGGTCGACAGATCGGCTCGACAAGCCTCCGGGCCGGCGATCCGGCCGGACCGGACACGAATTCGAAGGAGTACTACCTGATGCATGGACACAAGAGATTCGACGAGACCACCACCGGAACCCGGAGGGGACCGGGCTTCCCGGGCCACGGGGGGCGGCCTGACCGCCTCGGCGGTGCCCCCCGGGGACGGGGTGGGGGCCGGGGACGAGGTCGGGACGACGCCTTCGGCTTCGGGGGCGGACGCCACGGGGGCATGGGCTCGGGCTTCGGCCCCCCGATGTTCGGCCGGGGCCCGAAGCGGGGGCGGGGGGACGTCCGCCTGGCCATCCTGGCCCTGCTGGCCGAGGAGCCGATGCACGGCTACCAGATCATCAGCGAACTGACCGAACGCAGCGGCGGCGTGTGGCGCCCCAGCCCCGGTTCGGTCTATCCGTCCCTGCAGGCCATGGAGGACCAGGGCCTGGTCACCGCGGACAAGGCCGAGGGCCGCAGGGTCTTCAGCCTGACCACCGAGGGCCGGACCGCCGCGGAGGAAGCCGGCGACGGACCGGCACCGTGGGAGCGGGCGGCGCGGGGCGCCGACCGGTCCCTGGTCGACCTCCGGGGCCTGATGGTCGAGGTTGCCGCGGCCACCACGCAGGTGGGTCGCTCCGGCAGTGAGGGCCAGGTGAAAACGGTGGGCGAGATACTGGCCGACACCCGCCGACGCATCTACCTGGTGTTGGCCGACGGAGACTCCGCCGCCGTTGCCCGGGACGGGTCGGAGGGGTCCGCCGAACCCGCCGCCCCGGCCCCGGCCCCGGCCACGGCCCCGGCCGAGACCGGCGATCCGGCCTCGGGCTCGTGACCGCGGACGCCGAACGACTGGCCACACAGCGCCGGGCCGCCGCTCATCCGGATCGTCCCGGGTGAGCGGTGCTCGGCCCCGTCCGGGGCCTTCGTGCCGGTCATCGACCATGCCCGGTGCGGGGGCAAGCGGGCCTGCATCGACGTCTGTCCCAACGACGTCTTCGAGGTCCGCCGCATCGACGAGAGCGACTTCAAGGAGCTGGGACGGTTCAGCCGGCTGAAGGTGCGGGCCCACAGCATGATGTCGGCCTACGCACCGAGGGCGGACGACTGCCACGCCTGCGGTCTCTGTGTGGTGGCCTGCCCCGAGCATGCCATCGTCCTGACCCGCCCCGGCTGACCGACGGGCTCAGGCCCCTTCGTACTCGAATCCGAGATCAGGGGCGGTGAGCAGGGCCCGGAAGGACAGGCCCTCCGCTTCGGCCATGGCGGCCACGGTTCCTCCACGGTCGACCACCGCCACCAACAGGACGGGTACCGCCCCGGCGTCGATGACGGCGTGGGCCGCCTCGAGCAGGGACGTCCCCCGGGTCACGGTGTCCTCGGTGATCACCACCCGGTCCCCCGGATCGAGGGCACCGGCGATGCGGCCACCGCCGCCGTGGTCCTTGGCCTCCTTGCGGACGCTGAAGGCCTTCAGCTTCCGGCCCCGCACGGCGGCCACGCCGGCGGTCACGAAGGCCACCGGGTCAGCACCCATGGTCAGCCCCCCGATGGCGTCAGCCTCGTCGGGAATGGCCGACAGCACGCCGTCGGCCACCAGCACCATGGCCTCGGGCCGGCACACCGTCTGCTTGGAGTCGATGAACCATGAGCTCTTCCGACCGGACTTGAGGGTGAAGTCACCGCGCTTGACCGAGTACTCCAACAGGTGGGCCCGGAGAGCCTCGAACTCGGTGGTCGGAAGAGACCCGCTCATGCCGACACCGTCGGTGCATCGGATCCACCCGACGCATCGGCCCAGAATCGGGGGCCGGTGAACTCGACCCCGTGACGGCCCTCTTCCACCCGGCCCACCACGGCGGCGTCGACCCCGGCGGCGGCGAGGGCGGCGAGGGCGGCGTCGGCGCCGGCCGGGTCGACCGCCATGACCATGCCCAGGCCCAGGTTGAACACCCGGGCCATCTCCTCGTCGGTCACATTCCCTTCGCGCCGGATCTCGCCGAAGATGGGCGGCACCGTCCAGGTCCCACGGTCGATCACGGCGCCGAGACCCGCGGGGGGCAGGGCCCGGGGGACATTCCCCTCGAAGCCACCACCGGTGATGTGGGCCACGGCGTGGATGTCGGCCTCCTGGATGGCCGCCAATACCGCCGGCGCATAGAGCACCGACGGCCGCAGCAGTTCGTCGGCCACGGTCACCGACGCTCCGGGCCAGGCCGGAGCGTCGTAGGACCGGCCGGCCCGCTCCAGCAGGACGTGGCGGGCCAGGGTGTAGCCGTTGCACCGGAGTCCGGGTGAGGACAGTCCGATCAGCACGTCCCGGTGACGCACCTTGGCCGGCCCCAGGATGTCGTCCCGGTCGACCACACCGACGGCGAAGCCCACCAGGTCGAACTCGCCGGGCTTCATGACCCCGGGATGCTCGGCCATCTCGCCCCCGAGCAGCGTCGCCCCGACCTGTCGGCACCCGTCGGCCACCCCGGACACGAGTTCGGCCATCTGGGCCGGGTCGACCGCACCCGAGGAGATGTAGTCGAGCACGAACAGGGGCTCGGCCCCCTGGCACACCAGGTCGTCCACGCACATGGCCACCAGATCGATCCCGATGGTGTCGTACCGGCCCAGCGCCTGGGCCACCAGGGCTTTGGTCCCCACCCCGTCGGTGCCGGCCACCAGCACCGGCCGGTCGAACCGACGGTGCGGGTCCAGCTCGAACAGGCCGGCGAAGTCGCCCAGGCCGCCGAGGACCTCGGGACGGAGGGTGGCGGCCACCAGGGGCTTGATCAGGTCGACAGCCCGCTCGCCGGCCTCGATGTCCACCCCGGCGGCGGCGTAGGTGGCCGGCGGGGGGTCGGTCGGGGGCTGGGTCGGATCCGGGGTGGACCCGGTCACGCCGGGGTGCCGGCCACGCCGGAGAGGGAGGAGCCGGCCTCGTCGGGAAGGGTGGCCCGCTCGGAGAGCTGCACCGGCACGGGGACCGGGTAGTGGCCGGTCAGGCAGGCATCGCAGAATCCTGCACCCGGAGCGTCGATGGCCTGCACCAGGTGGTCGAGGGAGAGGTACTCGATCGAGTCCACGTCGAGGAAGTCCACGATCTCGTCGAGGGTCTTGATGGAGGCCAGCAGCTCGGTGCGGTCGGGCGTGTCGATGCCGTAGAAGCAGGGCCAGCGGAAGGGCGGCGACGAGATCCGGAGGTGGACCTGCACGGCGCCCGATTCACGGAGCATCTTGACCATGGCCCGGGTGGTGGTCCCCCGCACGATGGAGTCGTCCACCACGATGACCCGCTTGCCGACGATGTTCTCGCGCAGCGGGTTGAGCTTGCGGCGCACCCCGTTGGCCCGTTCGGCCTGGGTGGGGGCGATGAAGGTTCGGCCGATGTAGCGGTTCTTGACCAGCCCCTGTCCGTAGGGGATACCCGATTCGACGGCGTAGCCCTCGGCGGCGGGCACACCGGAGTCGGGCACGCCCATCACCAGGTCGGCCGGGACCGGGGCCTGGGTGGCCAGCAGCTGGCCCATCCGACGGCGGGCGCCGTGCACCTCGTTGCCGTACAGGCGGGTGTCGGGCCGGGCGAAGTAGACGAACTCGAAGATGCAGAGCTTCGGGTCGAGCCGCTCCGCCGGGAAGGGACGCTCCGAACGGACCTCCTTGCCGTCGATCACCACCATCTCGCCTGGCTCCAACTCGCGGATGAAGGTGGCGCCGATCACGTCCAGGGCGGGCGACTCCGAAGCCAGCACCCAGCCCTGCTCGAACTCGTCGGTGGCGTCCAGCCGGCCGAGGCACAGGGGACGGAAGCCGTTGGGATCGCGCACCCCGATCAGCCGGTCGGAGTCGAGGAGCACGAACGAGAACGCCCCCTCCACCGACGGCAGCACCTTGACCAGGGCGTGCTCGAGGTCGTCGCCGATCTCGGCGCGGGTGCGCTCGGGCAACTCGGGTGGGAAGGCCTGCCCCAGCAGTTCAGCGACGAGGTCGCTGTCCGAGGACACCAGGCCGGGCAGCATCCCGGCCGCCTCGCCCAACTCGGCGGTGTTGGTCAGGTTGCCGTTGTGGCCGAGGGCGAATCCGGCCCGGCCCACGGCCCGGTAGACGGGCTGGGCGTGGATCCAGTCACTGGAGCCGGCGGTGGAGTAGCGGGTGTGGCCGATGGCCATGTGGCCCCGGAGGCCCGAGAGCTTCCGCTCGTCGAACACCGTGGTGACCAGGCCCATGTCCTTCATCACGGTGATGACGTCTCCGTCGCTGACGGCCATGCCGGCCGACTCCTGTCCCCGGTGCTGCAGGGCGTAGAGGCCGTCGAAGGTCAGGTGTGCCACGGAGCGCCCCGGGGCGTAGACCCCGAAGACGCCGCACGCTTCCTTGGCCTCCATCATCGGTTGATCACCGCACACACCGGGGGTCGTCGAACTCGCTCTTCGCCACGATTAGGCCACACAATCACCTCACCGTGCCACTCCACACTAGTGGCGCGCCCCAGCCGTGTGCCGCTCCCCGGATCCCGGATCGCCCCGGTGGGTCCCCGGTAGCGTCCACCGGTGTGATCGACCTCCACACCCACTCCACCGTCTCGGACGGGAGCGACGCCCCCGAGCGCATCGTGGAGCTGGCCGCAGAGGCCGGATGCCGCGCCGTGGCCCTGACCGACCACGACTCGCTGGCCGGTATCGCCGCGGCCCGGGGGCGGGCCGGCGAGCTCGGGATCACCTTCGTGTCCGGGTGCGAGGTCTCGTGCCGTCCGGTGGGGCACGGCGGGATGCACGTGCTGGTGTACTTCGTCGAGGAGGACGATGGCCCCCTCGACGAGGAGCTGGGCCGGCTCCGCCAGGATCGCCGGCGCCGGAACCTGGCCCTGGCCCGACGGCTCGTCGAACTGGGCCTTCCGGTCACCTACGACCGGGTGGTGGCCATCGCCGGTGGGGAGGACGGCATCGGTCGACCCCACTTCGCCACGGCCCTGGTCGAGGCGGGCGCCGTGGAGTCCATCGACGACGCCTTCCACCGGTACCTGGGCAACGACCGCCAGGCGTACGTGGGCAAGGCGCGGCTCACGGGAGCCGACGTGGCCGGCCTGGCCCGGGCCTCGGGTGGGGTGGCCGTCCTGGCCCACCCCTTCAGCCTGGGACTCGTCGGTCCCGATCTGGCCCGGGTGGTGGCCGAACTGGCCGACGCCGGCTTCGGCGGGATCGAGGCCGTCTACGGGCGGTACTCGCCCCGTCAGCGCACCGAACTGGGGCATCTGGCCCGCCGGTTCGACCTGGTGGCCACGGGGGGGTCCGACCATCACGGAACCATCAAGCCCGACCTGCGGGTGGGCACCGGACAGGGCGACCTGAAGGTGCCCGACAAGGTGCTGGGGCTGCTGGAGGCCCGCCGTCCCGTCAGTTGGTGACCGGGGCCAACTCGTCCAGCAGGGCGGGCAGGCGTTCCCGCCACGCCGCCGTGGTCTCGGACAGGTCGAGGTCGAACAGGCCATCCACCACCACCCGGTCGCCCCCGGTGGTGCCGAGCACACGGAGCCCCACGCCGGCCTCGGCGGCCCGGGCCACCAGCTCGGCCCGGCGGGTGGTGCAGACCACCACGCGCGACGGGGCCTCGGTGAACAGTTCGTGGTGGTCGGACACCCCCGCCACGCGCAGGCCGACGCCAGAGCGGACGGCCATCTCGGCCAGCGCCACGCCCAGGCCGCCGCCGGACACGTCGTGGATGCCCGACACCAGGGCCGGGCCCGAGGCGCCGTCGGTCGGCCCGGCGCTCGCCACGCCCTCGGCCACGATGGCGGTGACGAACTCCACCAACCGCAGGTGGCCGGGCAGGTCCAGGGCAGGCAGGGTCCCGTCACGGTGGTGCCGCACCTCCACGGCCCAGCGGGAGCCGGCCAGGGAGGGGGGAGCCGGTGGCGGGCTCGAGGGGCCGGCGCCGGCGTCGAGCAGGACCAGCGAGGCCCCGTCGACCAGGGTCACCCCGGGAGGGCGGGCGGCCAGGTGGTCGATCAGGCCCAGGACACCGATGACCGGGGTGGGGTTGATGTCCACCCCGTAGCTCTCGTTGTAGAGGCTGACGTTGCCCCCGATCACGGGTAGGCCCAGGCCGAGGCAGGCCTCGCTCATGCCGTCGATGGCCTCGGACAGCTGCCACATGACCTCGGGATGCTCGGGGTTGCCGAAGTTGAGGCAGTTGACCACGGCCATGGGCCGGGCCCCGGCGCAGGCCACGTTGAGGGCCCCCTCGGCCACGGTGGCGGCGGTGCCGGCCCGGGGGTCGATGGCGCACCAGGTGGGATTGGAGTCGGTGGTGAGGGCCAGACCCTTGGCCGACGGTGGCAGTCCCGGGGCGGCCAACCGGAGCACAGCCGCATCCCCGCCGGGCCCCTCCACGGTGTTGAGGAAGAGCTGGTGGTCGTACTGCCGGTAGACCCACGAGGGGTCGGCCAACAGGGACAGGACGTCAGACCCGCAGTCCGCCGGGGCCGACAGCGCACCGGGATCGTTGGCGGCCCGGGCCTCGTGGTCGCCGGGACGGCTCAGGGGACGGTGGTAGAGCGGGGCGTCGTCGCTGAGGGCGCGGGCCGGCACGTCGCCCAGGACCTCGCCGTCGAAGCCGTCGAGGATGCGCAGGCGTCCCGGCTGCCCCTCGGGTGGATCGGTGACCCGCCCGACCACGGCCGAGCGCACCTCCCACCGGCGGCAGACCTCTTCCACCCGGGCCAGGTCCTCGGGGGTGACGATGGCCAACATCCGCTCCTGGCTCTCGGAGGTCATGACCTCGTAGGGGGCCATGGCCGGCTCGCGTCGGGGCACCGCCGAGACGTCGACGTCCATGCCCACCCCGCCCCGGGCCGCCGTCTCGCTGGTGGCGCAGACCAGTCCGGCGCCCCCCAGGTCCTGGATGCCCACCACCAGCTTGGCGTCGAGCAGCTCGAGGCACGCCTCGATCAGCCGCTTCTCCTCGTAAGGGTCACCCACCTGGACACTGGGCCGCTTGGCCGCCTCGGCCTCGGCGTCCTCGCCCCCGAAGCCCGCCGAGGCCAGAACACTGACGCCACCGATCCCGTCACGACCGGTCGACGAACCGAGCAGCACGGCCAGGTTGCCCACGCCGGTGGCTGCCCCGAGCACCAGCCGGTCGGTGGGCAGGACCCCCATGCACAACACGTTGACCAGGGGGTTCTGGGCGTAACAGTCGTGAAAGGTCAGCTCGCCGCCGATGGTGGGGACCCCCACCGAGTTGCCGTAGCCCGAGATGCCGGCCACCACGCCCTCGATCAGCCACTGCTGCCTGGCCTCCTCCGGGTCGCCGAAGAACAGGGGATCCATCACGGCGATGGGCCGGGCCCCCATGGTGAATATGTCCCGCAGGATGCCCCCGACGCCGGTGGCCGCCCCCTGGTAGGGCTCGATGGCCGAGGGGTGGTTGTGACTCTCGATGCGGATGGCCACGGCGATCCCGTCGCCGGCATCGATGACCCCGGCGTTCTCCCCTGGGCCCACCAGTACGTGGGGGGCCTCGGTGGGCAGCCGCTTCAGGTGCACCCGCGACGACTTGTAGGAGCAGTGCTCGCTCCACATGACGGCGAAGAGGGCCAGCTCGAGGTGGTTGGGTGGCCGGCCGAGCGTGGCCTCCACCTCGTCCCGCTCCCCGTCGGTGAGACCGAGGGCCCGGTGCAACAGCTCGCTGGATGCCGAACCCGACTCATCCGTCACGTGCTCTCTCCGCTCCTCATCTGGTGGGTGCTGGTGGTGGTGCCTGCTGCATCTGACGTCACACGGTGGGCGCACCACCGGCATCCCGACGGCTCCACGCCTCCGAGCGTACCCGGCGGCACACGGCCATCTGGCGGCCCGATGGACCCGCGCCCGCCGCCCCCCGGGCCCGTCGGGACGTGGCGGGAGTCATTTCCGGAGCCGCCGCGTCCAGCAGGCGCCCGATACAGGTCCGTGGGTCCCACTGCGCCGGTGTCCACACGCTGAATTGGGACCGGAGAGTGGAGTGGATGGTCGATTCCGGTTGCCCGGTCGTGGCCGGCCAGATGGGGTGGGATAACCGGGCCATCCATGGCTTCCCGATGGGGGCTTTAGCCCACCCATGGAGACCAACGATCGGCAAAAGCCGGGCCACGATAGACGAACCGGTCCGGGACAGGACCGCTGGTCCATGGGCCATCATCCCTACCGGTGGAACAGAGATACGGTCGCCGGGGGGACAAACACCGGCAATACCGGGCCGGTTCCCCTGGCCATCCAGCGGTCAATAACCCCGTGGGTCGGCTCCGATGAATGGCAAAGTGCCCGCTGGCCTTTGCTCCGGTCTGCGGGTGGAGAAGACGATTGCTCCGGCAATCACCGTGGCCATTTGTGCCTATGAACACGACCGGAGGCCCGGCGGGTTGCGTACTATGACGTTCTCTGCGAGGCTCTGAACATGGCAGCTTCTACCCCGACGAAATCACGCAAAAAAACTCCGATGTCCGAGGACCACAAGGCGGCGTTGGCCAAGGGACGCGAAGAGGGTCGCATCGTGCGCCGCTACCTCGAGGCGCTGGAGTCCAGCAAGCCCCGACGGGGCCGCAAGCGGACCCCCGAGTCGATCCGCAAGCGCCTGTTCGCCATCGACAACTCGTTGACCGGTGCCGACCCCCTGTCGCGGCTGCACCTGATCGAGGAGCGGCAGCGTCTCGAGGCCGAGCTCTCCCACACCGGGGAGACCGTCGATCTGGCCGCCCTGGAGAAGAGCTTCATCAAGGTGGCCCGGGTCTACGGGGAGCGCAAGGGCATCTCGTACTCGGCGTGGCGGACTGTCGGCGTGAGCGCCTCGGTCCTCCAGCAGGCCAAGATTCCCCGCACCCGGAGCTGAGTCTCGCCCCGGTGCGTCGCCTCCGGCTCCACGCCGGGGGTCAGTGGCCGGGTGCGGCCGAGCCTCCGGGCCCGACCGCGGTCAGGCCACGGTGGCGTGGACGGCCGGCTCCGCCGAACCCACCAGGGCGGCCAGCAGCACGACACCGTCGACGGAGCCCAGCAGGGGGTCCGATGCCCGCTCCGGATGGGGCATGAGGCCGATCACGTTCCGGGCTTCGTTGCACACCCCGGCGATGCCGTCCACCGATCCGTTGG
>Ga0207933_1002091_pt1 | contig 13526 bp, 12 predicted proteins | sample NGESurdeep092012_4_FD_184488 | JGI IMG/M metagenome (GOLD analysis project Ga0207933, IMG submission 184488) | Arctic peat soil microbial communities from Barrow, Alaska - NGEE Surface sample F53-3 deep-092012 (SPAdes) | ecosystem: Environmental > Terrestrial > Soil > Wetlands > Peat ... | reverse complement strand
AACGCTGGGACGATCCAGAACAATAACCATCCAATCCACAATTTCATTCTCACAGGAAGGTGCATCCATGTTCAAAGAACTGGGTCCGCTGCTCCGGCAGAGGACCGTTGTCATGATTCTTACGCGCCTGGAGGACGACACCATCCGCGTCAACGTCATTCCCCGAAAGCTCAACGAAAGCGAAAACGACGCGCTCACCACTCCTCTTAGCGTGGCCGGCATGGCGGAAGAATTGGATGCCGAACTGCCTTCCGCGCTGGTCCAGTTTGTTGGCGCCCATCTCGAACTGAAGAACACGCTCGAAACCGCCAAGGAGCAGATGGCCGCGGCAGCCAAGGCCGCAAAAGCGGAGGCCCGGTCGAAAACGGCAATGAAGCCCGCGACGGCCAAGTCGGAGGCATCGGCGGTTGAGACAAGGAAGCCCGCTGACCAAGCGCCCAGGTCCGCCGAACCCGAGAAACAAGAGGCGCGCAATGCCAGCCTGTTTGATACGGGACCGGCACCAGCGGCGGCTCCCGTCCCCGCGTCAGATGTGGATGAGGATGAGGAGATTCTTGCCGAAGTTGCGGAACGGGCGCTGGCCGAGAGGGGCGAAGATTTCGATGAGGCCGCCTAGATGGCATGAGGCGCTGCTTAAACCTCTGCCCATTCCGATAGAATAATGAAGGCCCATCCCGACCACCGTGGCTGGATCACAAGTCAAGCGTTTTCTGGTATTTGATCGACTCTAAACAGCCATAATTTCCGTCGGCTCACGTACGACTGGCGGATCAGTAGACCTCGAACCAAGATGGCGATGACACTCAATCCCGAGAAAGCACTGATCTTCCGAATCGTCCATCGAGATAACCTTCCGTGGATTCTCGATCACGGACTGCACGCCAGCAATGGGGAGATTTCCGACCCGAATTACCGCAACATCGGCAATGTCGATCTCATTGGGAAACGGAATCACCGTCGGGTTCGTGTTGGCCAAGGAGGTACGCTGAGCGACTATGTTCCTTTCTATTTCACGCCATTCTCGATCATGATGTACAACATCCACACGGGCTACAACGTGCGGCATGTTCCGAACGAGGAGATTCTGATCCTCGTCTCCTCACTTGTCAGGATGGCGGAACTTCGAATTCCGTTCGTGTTTACGGATCAACACGCCTATCCCGCGATGGCGAACTATTACACGGATTTGCACGAATTGGACGAGATCGATTGGGGCCTGTTGAACCGCAGAGATTTCCAGCATGACCCGGACGATCCGGGAAAGAAGGAGCGATACCAGGCGGAAGCGCTGATCTGGAAGCACGTTCCTCTTGAAGCGCTCCTTGGAATCTGTAGCTGTGATGCGACTGTCGATGCGTTCGTGAAGGCTGAGTTGGCCAAACGGGCCCTGACCGTACAATCGAGCGTACAGGGGAATTGGTACTTCTAATGATGATATTTACCCAAGGCAATCTCCTCGACGCCTCTGCCGAAGCGCTGGTGAATACCGTGAATACGGTCGGCGTGATGGGCAAAGGAATCGCTCTGATGTTCAAGGAGGCATTCCCCGCGAATTTCCGAGCTTACGAGGATGCCTGCAAAGAGAAGAAAGTCAAGATTGGCGAGATGTTCGTGACGGAGAACCGGACCTTCTCCGGACCGCGCTGGATTATCAACTTCCCAACGAAGAAACACTGGCGGCAGCCTTCGAAACTGGAATGGATAACTGATGGGCTCGGGGACCTACGGCGAGTCATCGATGAACATCAGATTCGTTCCATCGCCTTGCCGCCTCTCGGGGCAGGGAACGGGGGGCTGGAGTGGAGCGAAGTGCGGCCTGAGGTGGAACGCATCCTGGGCGATCTCGAGGGGGTCGACATCCTTGTTTTCGAACCGACCGCGAAATATCAAAACGTAGCCAAGCGGACCGGCGTCGAACAACTGACACCGGCGAGAGCGCTCATGGCGGAGATGATTCGCCGCTATTGGGTCTTGGGAATTGAGTGCACCTACCTTGAAGTGCAGAAGCTGGGATGGTTTCTGGAGCGAACCATCCATACTCTAGGGATCGACGATCCGCTTAATTTCCAGTTCACGGCTGACAAGTACGGCCCCTTCTCGGACCGCCTCCGCCACATGCTGAATGCTCTTGACGGAACCTATCTTCATTGTGACAAGCGGCTCAGTGATGCGGGGCCTTCGGATACGATTTGGTTCGACGAAGATCGTCGCAAGCACCTCGACCTGTTCCTCCAGCAGGAGGCTTCACAGCCTCTCAGGAAGGTCCTCGACCTGACCGCGAAGCGCATCGATGGCTTCGAGTCGCCGCTGGGGATGGAAGTTCTCGCGACGGTTGACTGGCTAATCGTGAAAGAGAACAGGGAACCGACCCTTGCCGGAATTCGTGCCGGTCTCGGAAAGTGGCCTGCAGGACCTGCCGCTGCCGAGCGAAAACTGCGCCTGTTCAATGACCGGTACATCAGATTGGCGATCGATCAGCTGGCTTTACCACTGGGCAGCTAAGATCGATGCGAGCAGAACTCCCTGACCGGATTGAGTTCTGGCCGGCACTTTGTTCGGGCGACTTCAATTTGCCATCGCTACCCAAAAATGGCGGAGTTGGATCTCGCGGGACGCTGCAGATTTGTCGCGGGTATGCGCAGATGATGAGACGGCAACGCGCAAGCTGGGATCCTCTTTGAAATAGAGGAGTTGTTCCGCTAATGACCAGTCTTCTCCCGATGCGTCTTTACTCTCCACCTCATTTTCGATCCAGCCATTGATTTTCGACAGCCATTCGCGCAGGTTTCCCGACTGGACATATCCAACGATTACCGCAGTCCTTTGTTTAGCGCCATGAAGGGCGAGCTTGAAGCGCTGAATTCCACCAGATCTCTTAGCTCGCCCAGTCACATATTCCCGTTCGCGGTCTGCACTGGGCGCTGGCAACCGCTTTCCTTCAAAGACCAGGAATGGGTCATAAATCGAGTGGTAGGTCAGACTGAGGATGGTCCCCTCCTTTGGTAGCGCGGAGATATCGACGCGACGAATGCTAGATTGCTTTTCCTCATGATGAAAGAAAACCATGGGAAATCGGTTCGAGGCAGCCACGTTGAGATATTTACAGAGTTGAGCGTTGAGGCGCTCTTCAGCATCTTCGGGTGGACGATCCGGATCATCACGCCAAAGAGCGAGTTCCGAAGATACGAATTCCAATGTCCGTTCGACGAGCGATGTTGTGGGACCTTCAGTGATCCGGCCCCGGCTCGAACTGGCCAAAGGAAGTGAATCTGCCATCAGTAGCCCTGCCTCTGAAGATCCACTAAGGTTTCATCGGCGTCGCGAATCGCAGTGGAAGGAATCCAGTAGCGCAAGCGATCCGGCTTCACCACAATGATGGTGTTGCCTTCATAGAACCTAAGTATGCGAACGGTTCGGAGTGCATCGCCATCGTTTCGGTAAACAATCTCCCGAATTTGCGTTCCCCAATCCTCAGGCCAATCGAGATTGGAAATCGGACCGAAACAGAACGCTTGGTAGGCGAGACCATTAAGCAGCCCTGATTCAAGAGGCTGGAGGTTGGTATATACACTGCCGAGCACCCTGACGAAAACGTCTGAGAAAACTCTTAGGTAGTCTGTAGTGACCTGCTCCCTGAAGAGGCGTGAATTCTGTCCCAGCCTCACGAAGTCGGCCGCATACTCAACGACATCGTCGCAAAGACACTTCTCCCACCAACTGAGTTGCTTCTCGCTTTCCTCCTCCGGCCAAGGTAGGACATCAATGTCACGCTTGAGGATGGAGGTCGCTTTGCTGGAGAGCGCACGAGTTCCGAGCACCGCGCAGATAGCTCGAAGCGTTCGTCGATTCTCGATAAAATCCGCATGGAACTGGCGAAGGCGACTTTCTTCTCTTCTCGGAGCATGTATTCCGACGATCTGATGTCGGTAAGCGAGAAACCCTCGATTCCAAAAGACGCAAGGCAGAGTCTCAACTTCTTTTATGAGCACCAGTGGCGCACTGTAACGAGCCTCGGAATACGACGAGCGAAATCGCTTCGCGGTCACAGTGCTTATCTTCGATGCATCAATCCCGCTCTCGTCTAAAGCGCTCGTGGGTAGGAATGGCTTGCCGGTCAGCCATGGCGCAGGTTGACGGTTGCCTGTCTCAGCGAGAACGAAACCCTCCCCGTAGTCCCAGTGCATTTTTCTTAGAAAATCGCGCAACTTCGGTAACTCATCCATCCGCGCAGCCAGATTTTGCAGGCGCCCACCTCCGAGGAGATTTGCTCGCCAAATCCACGGGTGCTTTTCGTTCGATCCTTGGATTACGAAGTGCCGATCGTAATGGTCAAGCTCAAAGGCGATTCTTTCCTTCACACTGAAGGTGCGGCGAAACGTCAGGTGAAGAATTCGGTGATTGTCTCGGGGTTTCCGGCCGGTACATAGCACGGCAACTGTTTTTGGATCGGCCCCGTCATAAAGCTGGCGAATAGAAGTGAAATCCAGGATTGCCTCTGTAGTGGCCGCGCCGAGGAACGACTGCTGGAACGAGCGGGCCTTCTCGTTGTACAGGAAGCCATGCGGCTGGATGAGGCAGAGCCGTCCTTCATTCGTGAGGAGCGACGTTGCCTGCTCGAGGATGAAATACGCCATCTGATTGTCGGGAATGGGCACGGAGCGCTTTTGCTGCTTGCGGCACTGCAATGCCGCCTGATTCAGCCTTGACATAAAGGGAGGGTTTCCAACCACGACAGAAAAACGGTCACTACTCGCATCTCCCTGGCGAGACCTAAGCCATTCGGAGAAATCGCCGATGTGCAGGTTGGTTCCCACCAGTTTGTCGAACCGCAATTCCCGCCAGATAACGTTGGGCTGAAGCGCGTCGCAAATCGCAAGCGCGAGACTGAACGCCGTCAGATGGACGGCTTCTTCCTGCAATTCCACTCCGAAGATGCTCTGTTTGAGGATTCTTTTCAGCGTGGCGACTTCCGGTTGTTCCCAGTTGTTCTTGCTTCGCCAGAAATGCACGAGCCGACGAAACGCGCCGACAAGAAAGATCCCCGAACCACAAGTTGGGTCCAAGACGCGCTCTTGACCTGTGAGACTCTTGTACGGCATCACATAGTCGAGCATGAGCGTCGCGACCATTGGAGGAGTGAATACCGCACCCTTCCCCGCTTGCGCAAAATGCTGATACAGGTGACTTAGAACCTCAACTGGGATATGCCGAAAGGAAAACTGTTCCCATAAATACCGCTGGGAGCCAAGCGTTTTTCCCTCTACAAGATCGGCGAAGCGGCGCAAAGCTTTCACAGTGAGGCGCTGCCCGGTCTCGGGAAGCTCAAAGACGTCGCCATTGAATTTTCTTTCCAGCTTGGCCAGCAACTCTCGGATCGTGTCCGGTGACCCCTGCCGTAACAAATCAAAAAAGGAAGTCGCCCCGGCCTGGAGTTGTTTGAACCAATCTCTTGGGAAAACGCCTCGATCTTCGAGATACTTGATCAGAATCGTCAGGAGCAGAAGCCGACGAAGAACGGGTTGATTGTGACCGTCGATCTCCTCGTCAGTCTCAACCACCGCGCGGACCAGTTGCTGGTGGGCAGCCTTTTCCGATTGGGCCAGGCCAGAGTTCGCCGGGTCATCCCAGAAGGTGCCGTCACTGAGGCGAAACGCGGAGAATCGGCTCAGCCTGTCGTCATCGAGGGCGAATGAAATCTGCTTGGCGAGTTCAATTCTCTCGGCCGGGCCATATTCGATTCTCGACTCCTTCCAGAAATCGGGCCCGCGAGCACAACTCAGGACGTCGACACGCGTTTGCCATCCTACGTAGAGCAGAGGAGAGAAACCGTTGAGCCACAGTCTACTGTGGAGCTTCGCGAGACGAGCTTCATCTAAATGATCGTCGCTGTTGTCGACGACACACGCAGCGGGCTGCGAAGAGCGGCCATCCGCGAATCTGCGGAAGAACACGTAATCAATATCGCCGATATCTCTTGCCTGCCATATTGCGTACTGTTCCTCGATCCTCTCCGGCAACTCGCCGCGGACCGGGACAAGTCCGGGCAATGAGCCAGTCGGCGTAAAGTGAAGAGTCTCGAGAACCGTGCTCATAGGCTAAGAATCCTGATGACAGCTCGTGCGACACCTTGGATCGTAAGACCCATCGCCGGGACGAGATCCGGGTAGAGCGGATTCTCTGCCCGCAGCCACGTCTCTCCATCCCGTCTTACCAGAGTTTTCAGCGTCGATTCATTATCGATGATGGCAGCGACGATCTCGCCGTTTCGGGGCGATCGTTCCTGCTCGACGAGCACAATGTCACCATCGAGGATTTGGCGTCCAGTCATGGAGTCTCCGCGAACTCGAAGCGCAAATGCCTTCGAGCGGTCACGAATGCCGAATGCAGTTGGATCGATAGGCAGGCGGGCTTCGAACTCCGACGGCGAGTCGCTTGGGTATCCAGCAGAAATTCGCCCCAGGAGCGAAACGCCAGACGATTTGCTCGTCAACCTGATGCTCCGCGCTTTGCCCCGTTCCCGGATCACGAATCCCTTTCGTTCAAGCGCAGCTACATGGTCCGCGGCGGCCTTTGGGCTTCGGTATCTTAGCTTCCTGCAAATCTCACGATAAGTTGGCGCATTCTCCCCGTTTGCGATGCGCGACTCCACGAAGTCGAGAACTCTCTGCTGCGCCGGGGTCAGGCTCGCTTGCATACTATACAAATGTATAGTATGCAAGAATTTGCTGTCAAGATATTTATTTTCAATCTGTTGCGGACGTCTTGAAGTCAGGAGAGGCGCTGTTTTGCGGAGGCAGGCGTAAACGGGGCTGAGTTTTGCAGAGCTCATTCTCGGCGTCCGCTTCGAAACAATCTGAAGGAGACTCAATGAAACCATCGAAACTTTATGAGGCGCTTCACGCGCTGATCGGCGAACGTGTGCCCCTGCACATCTGGGGTGCATGCGGAGTTGGAAAGTCGCAGATCGTAGCTCAGGTCGCTAGCGATCTCGACTACGACTTTCTCGACGTGCGGGCCGTGCAGCTTGACCCGGTCGATCTCCGGGGTCTGCCGCGGATCGCCGGAGACCAGACAGAGTGGGCGCCACCCAGGTTTTTGCCCACTGTCGGCAAAGGCATTCTCTTTCTCGATGAACTGACCTCTGCGCCGCAGATGACCCAGGCGGGCTGCTATCAGCTGGTGCTGGACCGAAAACTCGGCGAATATGTGCTACCCGACGGCTGGGTGGTCATCGCCGCGGGCAACCCAGCCTCCGAACGCGGCGTTCACTTCGCCATGCCGCGGCCATTGCGCAACCGGTTCGTGCATTTGGACCTTGAACCGGATCTCGACGACTGGTGCAGGTGGGCGCTCAAGGCTCAGGTCCGTCCTGAGATTATCGCCTTCCTGCGCTTCAAGCCGGACCTTCTGCACACGGCGGACGCGACCTCGGACGCTAACGCGTGGCCCACTCCGCGTTCCTGGGACATGGCCTCACAGGTGCTTTGCGGTATCGCCCGTCGCCAGAAGACGCAGTTTCTCTCGGGGGCCAGCGAGTTTGAGGCGCAGCTCCTGGATGGAACGGTGGGGCCAGCAGCGGCTTCGGAACTTGTCGCTTTCATTCGGCTGTTTCGCCAGTTGCCTTCGATCGACGAAATTCTTCTGAACCCCACGACGGCGCCGCTTCCCACGGAGCCTTCCGCGCAAATCGCCATCGCTACCGCCCTGGGCAGCGTCTTGAGCGACACCTCGGTAGGGAGAGGAATCGCGTATCTCGACCGGATGCCAACAGAGATGCGGGTGATGGCCATGCGCGATGCGGCGGCGCGGGACACCGCCATAACCCACACTCCGGAGTTCGTTCGCTTCGGAGTGGAATACCGGGAGGTCATTCAATGATTACGGAACGGGCAATGCTCGCCGCCGTCCACATCAGCATCTGGACGGCCATCAAACACGACCGCAAGGTCAGCCGCGATGTCGCCGATCAACATGGGGCCCACCAGGGCGCGGGCCGCTATAACAAGCAGCTTCTGCGCGGAGCGGACAAACTGGATGAGTTACGCACGCTGGCCGGGCAGATCCGGCAGCACTTCTACAAGATCACGCTGCCGTGGTCGGACGAGGGGTTCCGGCTTCTGCCATCCAACTTCTACTTCGATCTCATGGAACGCATGCGCGAGTTCGAGGCCGGTTTTGAACAGGGAGTGGAGAGTTTTCTCCGCGTCTATCCCCAGTACATTGAGCAGGTGAGGCCGGAACTGAACGGGCTTTTCCGCGAGGAGGACTACCCGGCTGTGGAAAAGCTGAGGAAGAAATTTGGCGTCAAGCTCGAGGTGCTGCCCATCCCGTCTGGCGCGGACTTCCGTGTCCAGATGTCGGCCGAGGAGCAGGCGCGGGTCTCGCGCGAGATCGATGCCAACGTCCGCGAATCGTTGATGCGCGGAACAGAAGACCTCTGGAAGCGGCTGCGCGAGGTGGTCGCCCACATGGCCGACCGGCTGAACGAACCGGAGTCGCGCTTCCACGGCTCGCTGGTCACCAATGTCCTGGATCTGGTGGAGATCCTGCCGCGGCTCAACGTCGATGACGACGCGGACCTCAACCGCTTTGCGGAGCAAGTCAAAGAGCGGCTGTGCAACTACTCGGCTCAGGACCTCAAGAAGCACGGCCTGCTACGTGTCACCACAGCGGCCGACGCGGCCAACATCGTCGCAGAAATGGATGGCCTGTTGCGCGGCCGCCAGGCGGCAGAACCCGCTGAAGGGCCGAGCGCCGATGACATCTTCAGCCGCATGTCCGCGTACATGGAGGCGCCCCCGGCCGCATAACCCCGAGGAACCGTGATGCGAGAGGAACGGCAGCTGGGTTAGCGTAGAGCGCCGGACTCCGATCGGTCGCATAGCACCGCGGGACACCAAGCTCGATAGAATGAGGAAAGGCAGCTCCTACAAGACGGTTCCATTTGCGCCGGCCTCTCCCTTGAATGCTGCTGCATCGGTTTCGACGAGCTAGGCCCAATGCCGTTCCTGCTGAGCAATGCTTCCGACGAGTTGAAGGCCTCGGTCCAGGCCATCGAGGATCGAGCCGACGAATGCTACAAGCTCTTGCGCCTGCTGAAAAGACCGGCCAACGAAGCGAGGTGGGCTTTGCTGACCGCCATGGCTCTTCAACTGGAGATGATTCAGGAGCAGTCCGGGGCCAACAGTCCACGCCACAAGATCAGGATGGTCACTCTGGATCGTTATACGTGCGGGTTCAAATTCATCGCTGAACATGGCAAGCCGCCATCCCGTCTTGCCGAGAAATTCACCTGGCACGGATCGCTTGTCGAGGACGCCAATCATGCCCTCCATGTGACGGACTTGTACACCCACTTTCTGAACGTATTTCCGATGTGGCACAAAGGGCACGAAGAAGTAGACCTGCAGCCGGATGGGCGGATCCGGTTCTACATTCCACGGGATTCTCCAAGGCAACGACAAGTCATCGCTTTTCAGCAGGGCTATCGGCCCAGAGGAAGTGAAATCACGTTCCCGTACACGGGGCCTCTCAAGCCCGAGTCTCCGGAAGCCATGCGGCTGCTCGCCGAGCTTTACCAGAAAGCGCGGCTTGACGGGAGCGCCAAGAAGTTCTCTTACGAGCCTTCGCGGGAACTCATTGAGGCATTGCGGCCGAAGTACCAGGACCGCCTCGACGAAAACTTCAGGCACCCCGACACGTTCCAGCTCAAGGGATACACGCTGGGCGAATTCAAGTCGTTTTACATCGCGCTGCTTATCCTGTGCTCGATTCACGAATATATCTGCTATCCGTTCAACAAATCGGGGCAGCCGATCCCCGTTTCCTCCCTGGTGATGGTGAAGACCCGTCCAGCGTGGGCAGCGAAGTTGAGCGAGATCTCGGGTCTGCCGAAGGACCTTTGCGCAACTATCATTGAAGACCTCATACTCGATCCGGTGGCCCAACCTGGCGCCAGCTTGTGCATTCACCCGTTCGTGCCGCTGGATGGATTTACCCTCGCGATAGCTCCGCAGTTTCCTCTCGCGAGTGCCGTCGACGACAACGTCCTTCGGTCCTACTCGTATCTGTATCCCGCGCTCTTCTCCGCTCAGAATACGGAGAAGGAAGCGGTTATGAGAGAGAGAATCAGGGAGGCGTCTCCTCAATTCCGGGTGGAGCACTCGATTGAGCTGCCCGACAAGACAACGGAAATCGATGCGTTGCTGTCGGACGAGGCCTCGTCCACGGTAGTTCTTGCGGAGCTGAAATGGATTCGCAAGCCTAACAGGACGCTCGAGCGGATTGCGCGCGACAAGGACGTGGAGAAAGGACTGAGCCAGCTCCGACTGATCCAAGCGTACGCGCGGAAACATCCCGACTTTCTGATGGAACGCGGGAAGCTTCCACGCAGTCTCAAGGACTACGCAAATGTTCATTACCTGCTCGTGGTCTGGGATCATTGGTTCTGGATCGAGCCGCAGGATGGAATCGCCATTGTCCATTTCGACGCTCTGATTCCGGAACTCAAGAAGAGCACAAACCTTCAGAGCCTGGTCACCGATCTGATGTGCTACGACTGGCTGCCAGTCGAGGGGCAGGACTTCCGTGTCCAGTATGCGGCTGCGGCCGTCAACGGCGCCGTCCTTGAATCGTCGCTCTTCAGCCCCGCAAATGGGGACCAGACGATTCTCTGAGGTCTTTCCGAACGACGCAATCGGGCAGGGCCTTTGGTAGTCGCTGAAAGCCTGCTGTTGCGCATCCACCGCAAATCAGTCCTGACTGTTGTTTCCGCGCGAGCCCCTGGCTCGACGAAGGCCGAGTTATGCTGCAAATCCTGACTGCAAATCCAACCGCTCTACGTATCCAGAAGGCGCGAACCGCATTGCTTCTGGATCATCCCTTTTTCGGCTCGCTTCTGTTCCGCCTGAAGGGGCGGGAGAGCCGGTCCGTCAAAACAATGGCTACGGACGGAGTGTCGCTCTACTACAACCCCGAGTTCGTTGACACGCTCAATGCGGCGACGCTGGCCGGAACCTTGGCTCACGAGGTCATGCACCCGGCGCTCCACCATCACGTGCGGCGTTCCGGGCGTGATCCGAAACGGTGGAACGAGGCTTGCGACTACGCCATCAATCCCTTGCTCGTCGACGCTGGGCTCAGTCTGCCCGAGGGCGTCCTTCTCGATAACCATTTCCGGGGGATGAGCGCAGAACAGATATACAACCTCCTTGAATCGGAATCGGAATCGGAAACAGATCAAGACTCCGGCAAAGCGGGTGGAGAAGACGAGCCCGAAGGAGAGGAATCGAAAGACGAGACGTCCCCTGGCGGGAATTCAAACGAACCTTCCGCTCCCGTTACCGAAGGCGGAATCGGCCAGGTCCTCGATGCGCCACCGCCGGACGAGGAAACCCCAACAATTGAAGAACAGGCGAGGGAGTGGGACGTGGTGGTCAACCAGGCCACGACGGTTGCCCGGCAGGCGGGCAAGGTTCCGGCCGGTCTCCACCGGACACTGGAAGGGGCGGCCGAGGCTGCAGTTAATTGGCGAGAGCTGCTGCGCCGGCTCTGGTCGGATACGATACCGGCTGACTATAGCTGGATGCGCCCTAACCGTCGCCATGTCTGGGCGGGTCTCTACTTGCCAGGAGTGATACGCGAGGGCGTTGGGGAGATCGCGATCGCCGTCGATTGTTCCGGTTCTGTGAATGCCCGGCAACTGAGGCTCTTCGAGGCCGAGGTGCGTTCGATTCTCGAAGGCCAGCGGCCTCAGCGTGTGCATGTCTTGTACTTTGACGCGACGGTCCACAGCGTTGAGACGTACGAATCCGGCCAACCGGTCCACCTTAACCCGGTGGGAGGCGGAGGAACCGAATTTGGCCCATGCTTTGATTGGCTCGATGACCACGGGATTCTGCCGCAGACCCTCGTCTTTCTGACAGATTTGTATGGCTCGTTCCCGCCGTCGGCTCCCGCCTATCCCGTCCTCTGGGCTTCGACCGGAAGCCAGAAGGCCCCCTTCGGCGCGGTCATTCCGATGCGGGCTGCCTAGTCCCAAGGGCCCAGAGCTTGCCCCGCGTCCCAGTGGCAAACGCAAATCTCGATCTCACCCCAGTCTTTTGATGAACGTCCCAAAAGGTTTTCGGGAAGGAGGCTCTCTGTGGATCAGACTTATCGCATTTTCACGGACGGCTCCGCGATTGGCAATCCGGGCCCAGGCGGATGGGGCGTCGTCGTAATCCAGGGAAGAGAACGATGGGAGATGTCGGGCGCCCGTCCCTGGACGACGATCTCTGAGATGGAGCTTCTCGCAGCAGTCCAGGCGCTTCGGTCTTTGCCAGGTCGGGCGCGGATCGAGCTGCACTCGGATTCGGAATACCTGATCTATGGAATGCGCGCCTACGTCTTTCATTGGCAACGTCACGATTGGCGGAATCGTCGCGGGAGCGAGTTGCAACACCGCGAACTGTGGGCGGAGCTGATCAAGTTGAATACACGGCTTTCTATCCGCTGGAAGTGGATCAAGGGTCACAATGGGCATCCGGTGCAGAACCGCGCTGACACGCTGGCGTATCAGGCCGCTCGCGCTCTCTGGGTGCGAGAGAAGGCGGCAGCCTAACGTCGGCAGACAGCACGGATTGCTCTTAAAGGGAGAGATAACGATGGCCTCGATTGCAGAAGCGAACTCGTTGTTTGAGATCGATATGGAACTCGATGGACTGCTGGAAGAGATTGAGGAGCAGGTCGAGTCGCAAGGACAGGCCTCGGAAGACTTGGTATCCCGGTTCCAGCAATTCTGCGATGCGCACGGCGAGAAGGTTGACCGGATCGGCCGCTTCCTACGAATGATGGAGGCCCGTGAAGAGTTCTGCCGCAGCGAATCAGCGCGTCTGGCCGACCGGGCCCGCGCGGTAGCCGGAAGGGTAGAGCGTACCAAGAACATGGTGCTTTACTACCTGTTGAGCCGGGACCTCAAGAAGATTGAAGGCTACCAGTTCACGCTGCGTGCGCAGAAGAACAGCCAGGACTCAGTGCGGATCACCGACGAGGGGGCGCTGCCGAAGTCATACTGCAAGATTGACGCTCGGATCGACGGAGTTCTTTGGGAGACAGTTCTCTCACTTCTCCCAGACGAGCTTTCGAGATCCTTGGAGTCGTCGGTTCAGGAGACGCGACCGAATGCTGACACGATCAAAGCAGCTGCGATGCGTAATGAACATGTCCCAGGGGCAGAAGTGCGCCGCGGCTCCCATCTGAGAGTGGCCTAACAAGAGCTTGGGGTTGTCGCATCTTCGCCGCGGCTTGGCGTCCCTGAATTCCCGTCAATAACACGCCTCTCAATTCCCAATAGAACCTGATCTCCACGGCATCGTGTATGCCGCTTGTTGGCCGGATGCAGGCCCATGCCCGAGAAACGTTTTTTCCCGGGCACTGGCATTCACTGGACACTTGCCGACATGAACGAAGCCGCTGCGGCGGCGGACGCTTCCGCGTGCGGCTGAACCAGCTTTTGTGGCCGCCGGGGTAGTTTGGTTCGCAGAGAA
>Ga0207933_1002090_pt1 | contig 13530 bp, 14 predicted proteins | sample NGESurdeep092012_4_FD_184488 | JGI IMG/M metagenome (GOLD analysis project Ga0207933, IMG submission 184488) | Arctic peat soil microbial communities from Barrow, Alaska - NGEE Surface sample F53-3 deep-092012 (SPAdes) | ecosystem: Environmental > Terrestrial > Soil > Wetlands > Peat ... | reverse complement strand
TGACCGACGGATCTCAGCCACTTCAAAGTGGAAGTTCAGGGTACGGACCGCCGCTGTACTACAACGTCGAAGGTCTACCCACAAAGGCGTCGGAGATTCTTGCGTACCTGAAAAGTCAGACCTACCGTCCCAAAGAATCTCCCTACGGAAGTCAAGCCTCATGGGAGTTTGATACAGCTCTGCAGTTCCTCGAGAATGGTGCTTCGTCTTTACAGCGCGCAGCAATCTTGAAGTTTATGGCAACGATTCCCGGGGTCCGACTATCGGGGTACGCAACTTCGATGGTGACTCATGAGAAGGGGTCGGTAATTGAGTTGCCGTTCAAAAGGTCCGGGTTGACTACAGAGGCTGTCTTCAACCCTTCAAATTCAAATTTGATCGAGATACGTTACGTATACATTTCTCTGGCATCAATAGAAGCACCGTTTCCTGGACCCACCCGGATCGTAGGTGAAATTCAGTCCTACAGTGACTTCGCGTTTGCGGGGATAACTCAGGCGAAGTCGGACTATTCACTGCCCCCTGGGACTCCCACGTTCCCCAAGGTTTGGCCATTCGGCTCAACCAGGGAACCTCTTTCCGGATGGCTGGGATCTTCTTCCAAGCATTAATCCGTAAGAGAACTCCCAACTTTCGCATGCGACCAGCGGGCAATCAATTGATCGCCCCACTCTCGTTGGTGACGCCAGCAGAGGCCGCCTTACTGGCGGTACGCCAAAGTTCTCATTCTCAGAATGGACGACCCGGGACCGATTCTCCAGCTGTGCAAGTTGGAGTCGGCTGTCAGAGAACCATCTCAAAGCGGCAAAGTTCGGCGCCTCCGCAGACGCATCTGAGGTGCCCGCTATTCGAATTTTGGGCGCTCCACGGGCGTTAGTGGGCGTTAAGCAGCGGTCAATCATGATCACTCACTGTCAACCATGGACACACCAAAGGCCTTGTGATCATTGTCCTTTTGGCGTATTTTCTTTTCGCAGTCCCAACGGGATTCGAACCCGTGCCTCCACCTTGAGAGGGTGATGTCCTAGGCCACTAGACGATGGGACCATGAAGTGAGCACGTGTGGAATCACGCACTCACTTCGCTCGGGGGCAAGGACTCGAACCCTGAATAACTGGACCAGAACCAGTTGTGTTGCCAATTACACCACCCCCGAAGGGCTTGGCAATCTTACCCGAGCACGTAACTCAGCCGCCAGACGGGATTGAAATGTGTGTCGACGTTGTCCATGAGCTCAGCCGTCCGTACCCGATGATGCGCCCGACGCCCACTCCGAGGCTCTCTTTGAGATAGAACTTCCAGAGCGAATGTTTGATCGTTGGGGAGTTCTCGACCGGCGACGGCACCGGATCGAACCCCTGGGACGACGAAATTGCCATCGCACGATATTCGTGGAAAGGGTCGGTGACCGTGATGACGTGGAGCAAATCATGCTTCTTCAACAGCGGCGCCACCGTCTCGACGTTCTGCCAGGTGTCGCCCCCCCCACCGATCAAGATGCGATCAGCCGGTACACCGTGAGCCTCTAAATAGGTGGCCGACACTCCGGCTTCGGTGAAGACGTCGCCCGGGCGGCTGCCGCCGGTAACCGCGACCCACGGCGCGCGATGAGCGCGGTACACCACGAGGGCCTCGTCGAGTCGAGCTTGAAGTTCCTGCGAGGGCCGACCATTGTCCTCAGCGGTCCCGAACACGAGAATCGCCTGCGCCTTGGTGCTCGAGTGAATATGACTGGTCATCCAAATTTGAACGAATGTCACAGCGAAGTACAAGATGATGATTGCGACGAGGGTGGTGACGACCTTGATGGCCAAGCGCAACGGCGCAAAAATTAGACCGAGCATCGCGCCAGTGCCGCAATGAGTCGCGCGGTGACCGTCTCACGCCCTAAGAACTGCAGCGACTCAAACAGTGGCGGTCCCACCAACGTGCCGGTGACCCCGCATCGAATAGGGGCCTGGGCCTTGCGAAGATTTAGTCCCATCGACTCGCCGAGTTCCGCCACCGCCGCGTGCAAGTCAGCCGCCTCCCACCGTGTCTCGGCGAATCGCTCCAACGCCGCAGCGAGCAGCGCTTGTCCCAGGGGGTCCATCCCGATCACCTTGTTAAACGCCGCGTCGTCAAAAGTTGGCGCGTCGAGGAAGAAGAATGCCACCATCGCCGGTACTTCACCCAGCGTCGCGACCCGCTCTTGCACGAGGGGGGCGACACGCTCAAACAACGCGGCGTCGAATTGGTCGTGGCTCCAAGGCACGTCGCGATCGGCCGGTCGCCACGCGCTGGACCAGGGCGCGACCCAGGGAGTACAAGCTTCGATGAACTCGCTCGTCGTCATCGCCCGCAGGTACTCGCCGTTCATGTGGCTGAGCTTCTTGACGTCAAAGAACGCCGGCGAGTGCGAGACGTCCTCAAGACGGAACTGCTGGATGATCGTGGTTATCGGAACGATCTCTTCTTCGCCACGCGGACTCCACCCCAACAGGGCCAAGTAGTTGACGAAGGCGCTCGCCACGTATCCTTGGTCGCGGTAGGACTCGGTGGCGACGGGGTCCTTACGTTTAGAGAGTTTCTTTCGCTGCTCGTTGACGAGGAGTGGCAGGTGCGCGTACGCGGGGATCGCGACGGGCTCGCGCCGGACGTCGTTGAGGGCGCTCCACAACATCATCTGCTTGGGCGCGTTGGATAAGTGCTCCTCACCACGGATGACGTGAGTGATGGCGTCGTGGCGATCGTCGGTCACGTTGGCCAAGGCGTAGAGCACCGCACCCGAGGACTTCGCGACAACGAAGTCGTCGATCGTCGCGTTGGCGAACTCCACGTCGCCACGGATCAGATCGTGCACGACGGTGCTTCCGTCACGCGGCGTCTTAAAGCGCAGCGCGGTGCTGGGTCCACGCTCGAGTCCGCGGTCGCGACAATATCCGTCGTAGCCGGGCGTCTTGTTGTCGCCCTTGCGCGCCACGACGTCCTCAGCCGTGCAGTCGCAGTAGTAGAGATACCCACCCGCGAGGAGCGCGTCGGTGGCGGCGACGTGCGCCGCGTGATTGTCGCTCTGGCGAAAGGGACCCTCGTCGAGATCGAGGCCCAGCCAGGCCATCGCCGAGATGATGCCGTCCACCCACTCCTCGCGGTTGCGGTCAGCGTCGGTGTCCTCGATACGCAAGATGAAACAGCCCTCGGACGACTGACGCGCCAAGAGCCAATTGAACAACGCCGACCTCGCCGAACCCACGTGGAAATATCCCGTGGGTGAAGGCGCGAATCGGACCCGTGGTCCGTTCACCAACTACTCCTCGATCGAAATGGCGCCGTTGGGACAACTCACCACGGCCTCGCGCACGCGTTCGGCGAACTCCTCGCCCGGCTGTTCCTTGAGGACGTAGAGGTAGCCATCATCGCGAACTTCGAAGACCTCGGGAACGATGCTCATGCACACCGCATTGCTCGAGCACAAGTCAAAATCGACGATGATTTTCATGTTCCCACCTTAGTAGTCGGTTCTCCACGGAGGGGGTTCGTTCACTCGCGTCCAGTCGTTACGAGCGGTTGTCTATGCTGGGCGGCGTTCAAAGGACAACGTATGAATCAGCGTTCACTGGGGTCTCTACGGGTCTCTGAAGTCGGCCTCGGGTGCAACAATTTCGGCACGCGACTGAACCAGGACGCCACGACGGCGGTGGTGACGGCGGCCCTCGACGAGGGGATCAACTTCTTTGACACCGCCGACATCTACGGCGACCTCAAATCCGAAGTCCAGCTCGGCGTGGCCCTCGGCGCGCGGCGCGACGAGGCGATTATCGCGTCCAAGTTCGGCATGTTGCACGACCGCTCGGGCGTGTGTGCGACGCCAGAGTACGTCCACGAGTCGTGCGACGCGTCCCTGACGCGACTGGGCACCGACGTGATTGACCTCTACCAACTGCACTTCCCCGACGAGTCGACGCCCCTCGCCGACACCATCGGGGCCATGCAAGAACTGGTCGTCCTCGGCAAGGTGCGCGAGATCGGGTGTTCGAACCTTTCGGCCGATCAATTGCGTGAAGCCGTCGCCGCCACCGGCGCCGGTCCCCATTTGGTCTCGATCCAGAGTCAGTACTCTCTGCTCGCGCGCCAGCCCGAGACCGATGGTGTCCTCGACGCCTGCGACGAGTTCGCCGTGGGTTTTCTTCCGTACTACCCCCTCGCCAACGGTCTGCTCACCGGGAAGGTCCGCCCGGGGCAACCCATCCCCGAAGGAACACGACTCTCGCTCATGCCCGATGACCGCAAGGTTCACTGGCTGAGTGACGCCCTACGCACGCGCGTCGATGAGCTGATCGCCTACGGCGAGGAGCAGCACCTGACGATGCTCGCCTTCGCCTTCTCGTGGCTGCTCTCTCACCCGCCGGTCGCCTCGGTCATCGCGGGCGCCACGAGCGCCGAGCAGGTACGCGCCAACGCCCACGCCGTGTTGTCGCTCAGCGACACGCAATTGGCGCGCCTCAACGAACTGACCGCGGACGACTAGTGGCTAGCTAGCCTTTACCGCGGCGACAATCTTGGTCAAGGTGTCCTTGGCGTCACCGAAGATCAAGGTCGTCTTGGGGCTGTAGAGCAACTCGTTCTCGATGCCGGCGAAGCCCGGACGCATCGAGCGCTTGAGGAACAAGACGTTCTCGGCCAGGTCGGCAGCGATGATCGGCATACCGTAGATCGGCGAACTCTTGTCGTCCTTGGCCGCCGGATTGACGGTGTCGTTGGCCCCCACCACGAGGGCCACGTCCGCCGTCTGTAATTCGGAGTTGGCCTCGTCGAGTTCCAACAACAGTTCGTAGGGGACGTTCGCTTCGGCCAGGAGCACGTTCATGTGTCCGGGCATGCGACCCGCCACCGGGTGAATCGCGTAGAAGACCTCGATACCCTTTTTCTCGAGCTCTTCGGCCAGTTCGCGCAGCACGTGTTGAGCCTGTGCGACGGCGAGACCGTAACCCGGAATGATCGCGACGCGACTGGCGAAGCTGAGGAGCACGCCGGCGTCCTCGGGCGACCCCGAGCGCACGGGACGCGCGTCGGCGCCGGTGCCGCCACTGGCGGTCACGACGGAGCCGAAGGCCGAGAACAAAACGTTCGAGAGACTGCGACCCATGGCCTTACTCATCAGTCGGGTCAACAAGATACCCGAGGCGCCCACCAGCGTTCCCGCCACGATCAACAGGTTCGATCCGAGCGTGAAGCCAGAGGCGGCCACGGCCAAACCGGTGAAGGAGTTCAGCAGGGAAATCAACACTGGTACGTCCGCACCACCGATGGGCAAGACGAAGGCGATTCCCAAGACGAACGCCAAGGCGAGCAGGACCCACAGGAGCGTCGTCTGACCATTCACTAAGATGACGATGATGAGAACCAGTCCCGCCACCCCCAAGATGGCGTTGATGATCTGTTGACCCGGGTACGTGACGGGTCGACCGGTCATCAGTTCTTGCAACTTGGCGAAGGCAATGGCAGACCCCGAGAACGACACGGTGCCAATCAGCACGCCGAGCAGGACTTCTAGAGTGACGTAAGTAGCCGGTCGCGTCGAGTGGATGTGCACGAATTCGGTGATTGACACGAGCGCCGCCGCGCCGCCGCCGACGCCGTTGAAGATTGCGACGAGTTGGGGCATGGCGGTCATGCGCACGAAGCGCGCCGTCGGCACCGCGACGATGACGCCGATCGCCATGGCGACGAGGATGAGGCCGACGTGATAGAGCGAGTGACCGTCAACCTGCTTGAAGAACGTGGCCACGACGGCGAGCAGCATGCCGGCGGCGGCGATGCCGTTACCCAGCCGCGCTCGTTTGGGACTGCCGAGACCCTTGAGGGCAATGATGAACGTGGTCGCCGACACCAGGTACAACAGGTCAATCAGGGTGCCACGACTCACGAGGTGACCTCATCCTTCTTCGCCGGCGGCGCCTTGGGCTTGGCCTTGAACATTTCGAGCATGCGGTCGGTCACCACGAAGCCACCGACCACGTTGAGCGTCGCCAGCACCACGGCCAGGAAGCCGAGCACTTCTTCGAGGGTCGTGTTGGCCGAACCCAAGATAAGCATGGCCCCCACCAAGATGACGCCGTGAATGGCGTTCGAGCCACTCATGAGCGGCGTGTGCAAGATACTGGGTACCTTGGCGATGATCTCGATACCGACGAAGATCGTCAGCATCAATACGGTCGCGTACTGCAACAGGGCGTTACCCATTATTCGTTCTCCTTCACGTCAGCCGTGATCGCTACGCGCTCCACACCGAGCGCCTCGGCGGTCGCGGCGTGATTGACCTGTCCGTTGCGCGCCACCGTCACGCCCACGACCACTTCGTCAGACCAGTCGGGGTGCAGCTCACCCTTATCGCCAAAGAGTGCCAGCAGTTTCAAGACGTTATTCGCGTACATGAAACTGGCGTGTGCGCCCATTTGCGCTGGCGGATTGGCGAGTCCCACCACGCGCACCCCGTGGTGATCGACGACTTCACCGGCGACGGTGAGTTCGCAGTTCCCGCCTCCGTCGGCGGCCATGTCGATGACGAGCGAACCTTCGCCCATCGCCTCGACCATGGCGGCGGTCAACAAGATGGGGGCTTTTCGCCCCGGGACGGCCGCCGTCGTGATGACGATGTCGGCGTTGGCGACTTCGCTGAGGAGGGCGGCCTGCTGTTGCGCGCGCTCGTCATCGGTGAGTTCACGCGCGTAGCCGCCCGCGGCGTCGGCCGTGACGCCGAGCTTGACGAAAACGGCGCCTGCGGATTCGGCCTCTTCCTTGGCGGCCGAGCGAACGTCGTAAGCACGCACCTTCGCCCCCAAACGCTTGGCAGTGGCGATGGCCTGCAGACCCGCGACGCCCACGCCCATGACCAATACCTTTGCGGGACGGATGGTACCCGCAGCGGTCGTGAGGAGGGGAAAGAAACGGTCGAAGTACGACGCACCGGCAAGCGCAGCTCGGTATCCCGACACCGTCGCCTGCGACGAGAGTGCGTCCATGTACTGTGCGCGGGAAATGCGCGGCAACAAGTCGAACGAACAGATGGTGACACGACGCTCGTTCATAGCGCGAACGACGTCAGTGGCGAGCAGCGGCGAGAGGAAAGAGAGGTGCATCGACCCTTCGGGAAGCGCCGCAACTTCGGCCAGAGTGGGAGGATTGACACGCAGAATCACGTCGCCCGCTGGTGAATCCACGATGGTGGCCCCCACCTGAACGTACGCGTCGTCGCTGAAGTGCGCGAGAACGCCCGCCCCCCGCTGGACCTCGACGCTCCAGCCGTCGGCGACCAGGGTCTTAACGGCGTCCGGGGTCAGAGCGACCCGTGTTTCACCCGCGCGCGACTCTCTAGAGAGAGATATTTTCATTCATTAGTTTTAGCAGGCAGAACCCCCTCGCCCGGGCAGGGGCCAAGAAGTCCCGACATGAAAACTCTTCGCCGCTCGGGCCTTCATGTCGCAGTGGGGGACTAGGAATACGTCATGGAACTCACCTACGCCACCGTTTCGTCACCCGTCGGTACTTGGACGGTCGAGGGCACGGCCCTCGGCGTCACGAAAGTATTTCTGCCTCACGAAATGGCGCCGGCGGCCTCCGCGACGCCCGATGCCGCTGTCGCCACCGCCGCGCGCCAACTCGACGAATATTTTCACGGAGCGCGGCGCGACTTTGACGTGATGCTCGCTGACCCAACCGCGACGGAGTTTCAACACGACGTCTGGAACGCCCTGCGGTCGCTCCCCTTCGGCAGCGTCGCCACGTACGCGGACGTCGCCAAACTGGCCGGACGACCGCGCGCCGCCCGAGCCGTCGGCAACGCGAATCACGCCAATCCCTGGCCGGTCATTGTGCCGTGTCACCGCGTCGTCGCCTCCCAGGGACTCGGTGGCTACGGCGGGGGTGAGGATGTCAAGCGTTATCTGTTGACTCTCGAAGGGGTCGATCTCTACTAGCGGGAATCGCGGTCCTCGGTCACCTCGAACGTCGTCATCCTCTTTGTACCCGACGACGCGCCCACCGGCAACATCACCGTGTGACGCAGACCACGGTGAGCCACGGCGTAGAGCACGATCGCAGACGGTACCTCAATGAGAACGGCCAACACGATGCTCTGGGACAGGTCGCCACGTCGCGCAGTCGTCACGTCGAACCAAGCGTCCACCAGTAACAACGTCGCGCTCACGGTCGCGAACATGACGAGCAGGGTATTGCGTCGCCACGCGGCCCAGGCCGACAAACTCAGCATGAGGATCTGAGCAACGTCCAGGCCCACCCACGCGATATCCCAATGATTCACGTCGTAGTGACGAGGTAGCACGAAGGCGATGTAGACCGTCCAGATCGTCTCGCCGACGGCTCCGGCGGTCAGAAAGCGTAAGAGGGACCACCGAACGACCTTGTAGGTGTTTTCGTTCATGACGCCTCACTCGCCACCCGCAGCTACGACGTGACACGAGTGGACTTATCTTCACCCTAATAACGCCGTAGGCGAACGCGCATCGTCGAACCCGAATCCACCGTGATGAAGCGAGCTTCGCCCCCGTGGCGTTGCGCAATCTCGGCCACGATGGGCAGCCCCAGTCCCGTTCCACCTGAAGCGCGCGAGCGCGCGGTGTCCGAGCGAACGAAACGTTGAAAGAGACGTTCCGCAGTAGTGGCGTCGACGCCGGTACCGTCGTCGTGCACGCAGATCTCGGCCATCGGTCCGACGTAGCGCGTCGAAAAGGTCACTTCTTCGTTCGCGAAGCGCAGGGCATTGTCGACGATGTTGCGCACCAACCGGCGCAACATCGCGGGGTCGCCCCACACTCGCACGGGCTGCACGCCCGCCGTCGAAATACTCAGCTGACTGATGTGGCGAACTCGACGGGCCTCTTCGTCCAAAATGTCGTCGAGGTCGACTTCGTCGCGACGCATGACCTCGCGGCGCTCGTCGCTGCGCGCGAGGAAGAACAGATCGTCGACCAGTGAGTCGATCCGTCGGCCCTCGCGACGGATGGTGTCGGTGAACTCGAGCCAGTCCGTCTCCTCCAGGTGGTTCGATGCGCGGTCCACGGTCGCCAGCAGCGTCGTCAGCGGGCTGCGTAGCTCGTGCGACGCGTTGGAGACGAACTCTTGTTGCACTCGCGTACTGGTCTCGAGACGGTCCAACATCGCATTCAGTGTCTTGGCCATTCGTGAGACCTCGTCGTCGCCCCCGGTCTCGGGAACTCGTTCGGTGAGGTCGTTGGCCGCGATGGTGGCCACCCGTCGACGGATCGCCTCCATGGGTAACAAAGTCAGTCCCACCGAAATCCACACGATGAAGGCCACGATGAGCAGAAGCAGCGGGATCGCCACCACCAAGACCGTGAGCAGGAAGTGGTTGGCGTGGTTAATCGACTGGCCGTAGTTGAAAGCGACGAGGAGACCGGGTCCGCGCGGAGTGGAAATGCCCTGGGCCTCACCGAGGCTGATCTCACCTTTCAACTTGTTGTGCTGGACCCAGGGCTGCAGATCGACGAGGTAGTAGTTCGGCGCGTTGACGCTCGCCACCTCGTGCGAAATGACGGCGTCGTGAAATATCGCGCTGCTGGCAGCCCACACTTGGTTCTCCGCGAGGCTGGTGACCTGAACGACCACGTCGGTGCCGGTGGAGAGCCTCAACTCACCCTGGCCCGCCACCATGTTCTTGGCCTCGCGGTCTTGCACCGAGGACATCGCTTGGTTGATACGACTAACGGCGTCGGCCGCGTTGGTGTGGCGACCCAGGACCAAAATCGCGCCGCCCGTCGCCACCAACAAAGTGGCGACCACCAGAAGGAAGAGAACGGTGAGTCGGGCGCGAATCGACAGATGATGACGCTTCATACCCCGCTCGAAAATAGGTACCCCACACCGCGAATCGTCTTAATCCGCGACGCCGTCCCCTTCTGATCGAGTTTTCGCCGCAGGTAGCCGACGTACACCTCGACCACGTTCGGGTCGCCGTCGAAATCAGGGCCCCACACCACCTGCAGAATCTCCGCTCGGGTGACGGTCCGGTCGACGCTTTCCATCAGGTACTCGAGCACACGAAACTCGCGCGAGGTCAGTTTGGCCTCCGCGCCCGCCGTGGAGACTTGGCGACTGATGGTGTCGAGCACGACGTCACCGACGACCACCTTGCGACTCTGGCCGCGTTCGAAGCGGCGCAACAACGCGTTGATCCGCGCGAGCAACATCGGCCACTCGAAGGGCTTGCGCAAGAAGTCGTCCGCACCCACGTCGAGTCCCTCGATCTCGTCGAGCTCGCCGTTCTTCGCCGTCAACATCATGAGCGGCGTATGCACGCCCGCTTCGCGTAGGTCACAGCACACGCTGAATCCGTTGCGCTTGGGCAACATGAGGTCCAAGATGATGATGTCAAAGGAAAACTCGAGCGCGCACGCCAGACCTTCCAACCCGTCGTAACGTTGGTGGACCTCGAAACCCTCGTCGCCCAACAAGTCGGCGATGGCCTGGGCCAAATCCACGTCGTCCTCCACGACGAGGACTCGACGCGGGGTCTCACTCACTGTAAGTAGAGATTACCGTTGGACGCTTCGACGATTGAGAGTGGAGTCAAGCCGTGGGGCGCGGGTCCCGAGATAACTTGGCCGGTGGCGACTTGGAACTGCGAACCGTGACACGGACAGACCATGACCTTTTGTGACGGCGAGTACCCCACCGTGCAGCCGGCGTGGGGACACACCGCGTCGTAGCCGACGAAACTACCCTTGGTCAGTTGAAATACGATGCCCGGATCGCCCGAGGAGGGAATGGTGAAGGCCGCCGCTGTGCCGATGGGCACCGAGGTCGCGGGCCCAATCTCCGTGCCCGACGTTCCCCCCGTGCCCGAATTGGTGTTCGACCCGCTCGGTAGGGTGCTCGGCGTCGAGTTCTTGGCCCCCGAAACGGCACTCGCCTCCAGGTGACCCACGCCCGTGGTCAAGAAACCCGTCACGATTGCCGCTCCCGCCACCACCGCGACGGTCGTCCCGCCGATCACCACCGAGCGACGATCGAAGTTCTTGATCTCGACGGCCGTTACCTGAGGGGGACGCGAGAGCAACACGGGACACGCCGACGCCGTGCAGGGCTCGCCTCCGCGCGCCGCGCACCGTCCCTTTTGGTAGTGGCCACAGAGTCGTTGGACCGTGTCAAAGGGTACGGCGACCAGAGGGGCCAACGAAAAGCCCGCCTGTCGCGCCGCGCGACGAGATATCAGCGCGTCGGCACTCAGTCGCGATCCTGCGCCCGCAACGATGAAAGGTAACCAAGCGAAGAGAAAGACGATGTCGGCGCCCGTGAAGTACGGCGACGAATGAAAACTGACGGCCAGGAATAAGTTGAGGCTGAGGAACGCTCCACCGGCGGCGGCGATGCGGGTCTTGAGTCCAATCAGCGTCCCGATACCAACGGCCAGTTCAGCGTAGGCAATGATCCAACCAATGATCACCGCGTGGGGCAACATCGCGTGCAGAAGCGAGTGGATCGGACTCAGGCGCGCGGCGCCGGCCATCTGCGCTTGAATCGACGTCGGCGACGACTTGGAGAAGAAGGCGGGATTAGCGAGTTTCTGGAGTCCCGCGTAGGTGAAGGTCACACCGAGGAAAATCCGCAAGGGCAACAGCGCCCATTCCGATAGCGCGCTCGCGCGAACCGGAAGACCTCGATCGGGGCGCGGCGGTGACGGAGGGGAACTCGGCATTCCTGGATTCTAAACTGCGCGTAATAAGTAGACGTCGCGACGTGCGCGTCGATAAGGATGTCGTGATGAGCGCCTCAATCATCTCGTTCGTGTTGAGCGAGTTACACCGCCTACCTGGACCGCTGGTGTACGGACTCGTGGCGTTGCTGGTCTTTGGCGAGACGGCACTATTCGTCGGATTCGTCCTTCCCGGAGAGACCACGGTGATCGTGGCGGGCGTCGTCGCGAGTCAAGGCAGCATCAACATCGGTGCCCTGTGCGTGCTCGTGGTGATCGCCGCGGTCCTCGGAGACACCGTCGGGTACCTGATTGGCTTTCACTACGGCGAGCGACTCCTGTCGATCAAGGTACTGCGAAAACACCGCGAAGAGCTCGACGGTGCCATGGCCGGGATGCAACGACGCGGACCGATCTACGTCTTCCTCGGACGATTCACTGCATTCTTGCGCGCGGTCATGCCCGGTCTCGCCGGCATTAGTCGCATGCACTATCGACGATTCCTCATCGCCAACGCGCTGGGCGCCCTGCTGTGGGGCATCGCCTTTTCACTCTTCGGCTACTTCGGCGGGTCGCAATTATCCAAGATCGAGAAGTACTCGGGGTGGGCGTCCGTCGGCGTTGTCATGATCGTCGTACTCACGATTGTCGTCTTTGAGGTCACGCGTCGCGCCCGACGTCGGCGCCGCAAGATCGAGTCGCCCCCGCCGACTTAAGCGCGTTGGGCAATCCACTCGACCAGGCTCTCGTCGGCCACCACCCACTGATCACCACGGCGCGCCACTAATCCACGCGATGCACAGAGAGGACCCGTGCCACGTACCAACGAGCGCAGGTGCACCTCGTCGACGTCGTAGTCAACTCCGTCCTGCGCGTCGTCGAGTTCGAGGTTGACGTGGGTCGCCACTTCGAGTGACGACGCCGCTCGCACCGCGCGCCCGATGTCGTCGAGGTTCTGGGCCGCGCTGACGGCGTCCTCGGTGGCGCCGCGTCGCCAGGGTGGGCCAGATGCGTCATCGAGAAACCCCCGTGTCAAGAGCTCGCGCGCGGCGAACACGTTGAGGGCGTCGGCCTCCAGAGATGAGGCGAGCCAATTCACGTAGTCGATGGCGACGGGCGTCACCCAGGGCATTAGCCAGGCTTCAAGCCCCAGCCACGCGGGCCATGCGGCGTCAACGGCCGCGACGCTGACCCAGAGTCCGCGACGACGGGCGTGAGCCAGCACCGCCCGGTAACGATCGAGAGCGACATGGTCACGCTCGCCTCGTCGCGGCTCGAGACGTGCCCACGAAACTTCGAGACACACCCCCGTCACCCCAACGTCGGCGGCGAGGTCCAGGACCTCCTCGTAGCTCTCCCATAATCCTTCGGCCGCACCGGGTCCGGGGTGGCGACCCAACGCGATGGTCGGCGAGTAGCACGTCGCGGGTTCGTAGTGACGGTCCAGACCACCTTCGCACGCGTAGGCGCTCACTGATACCAGTGTGCGCGGGCTCGTCGACATCGGGCCAGTTTGGCACGTAACGACGCGTCCGGTAGCGTTTGGCCAACGTCCGGATGTCGCCCACGAGACGTCAATGACGAGGAGACGCCATGGCCGAAGAACTACTGCGCCACCGCGAGGGACTCGTCGAGGTGCTCACCATTAATCGTCCCCACGCGCGCAACGCCATCAATCTCGCCACGGCTCGAGCGCTCGGCGCGGCTCTCGACGACTGTGACGCTGACGACGATGTCTGGGTGGTGATCTTGACGGGTGCCGAGGACAAGGCCTTCAGCGCGGGCATGGACCTCAAGGCCTTCGCCCAGGGGGAATTCCC